>OBEQ010808511.1_pt1 | contig 28051 bp, 23 predicted proteins | sample 1670901 | NCBI WGS metagenome assembly OBEQ01 (sample SAMEA104232315, study PRJEB22302) | groundwater metagenome | biome: forest; feature: aquifer; material: groundwater | place: USA | collected 2011-08-07 | depth 5.4 m
ATCGGTGAGTGTCGTGGCGACGAAACCCTCGACATGCTCCAAGCCATGAACACCGGCCACGACGGCTCGCTGACGACCATCCACGCGAACTCGCCGCAGGACGTGATCGCCCGGCTGGATTCGCTCGTGCTGATGAGCAACGTCGATCTGCCGGTGCGCGCGATCCGGGAGCAGATCTCGTCCTCGATCGACATCGTCGTGCACACGGCTCGTCTGTCGGACGGCTCTCGGAAAGTCACGCACGTGACCGAGCTGACCGGGATGGACGAGCAGGCCACGATCAGCTTTTCGGACATTTTCGTGTTCCGCCAAACCGGGATCGGCCCGCGGCGCGAGGTGCTGGGCGTCTTTGAGCCCACCGGCGTCTTGCCGATCTTTTTGCCCGATCTCAAGGCCAAAGGCATGGCGGTCGACGAGCGGATATTCCGCCCATAACCCGCGAGGCATGACGATGCTGGGACTTCGGATCGTTCGTACACAAGCGTGGCTGGCGACCCAGGCAAAACAGGCCGACACCATGGCGGCCAAAATGATCGGCCTGCTCAAGCACCGGAGCCTGCCGGCCGGTGAGGCCTTGATCATCCCGGGCTGCCGATCGATCCACACCTGGGGCATGCGCTTTCCGATCGACGTGATCTTCGTGGACCGGGCATGGCAAGTGGTGGCCTTGGAGCGCCGGATCGGCCCGTGCCGGTTGATCGGCCCGGCCTGGAGGGCCTGGGCGGCGGTGGAGGTCACGGCAGGGACGATTGAGCAGACCGGGGTGCGCCTCGGGGACCGGTTTGAACTTGTACCGGTTTAAAATCATTTTCTAACGGCCTTGACATTGGTCAAATCCGTCAGATATACTTCGGGTGCCGAAACAGTCCCTGGATAAATTGGAGGTTTTTTCGGCACGGTACGACGAGAAACCCCAGTTCGTAAGGGGTCCGCCGAGTGAAGCAAGGCGGCGGGGGCAAACCCACGGCGACGTGGGGGCGCAAAGCGAACGGATCTTCGTTGAGGGTGGGAGCTCATCGGGGAGTCCGAGCGGCCTCATCTTCAACCGAGACAGCCGAGCTGCCGAAAGGTAGAGCGGCTGAATTTTTTTGTGAAAGAAACTAAGAAAATATCAAATGAATATAACAATCGAATAGAAGCTTTTAATCTCCCACGCGCTGAAGTCGTTCTTTGACCGGATGCACGACGTCCAACGACAAGGCAAACTCACCGCGAGGTGAGGGCGCAAAACCACGGATCCTCTGCGGGTTCGTGAACCGTGGACCGTGTACTGTGTATATCCGGTACACGGTCCACGGTACACGGTCCACGGTTCACGCGGAATTTTTACGGAGGATGGCCGGGTTGCCGAACTGGGCAACTCGGCCTTTTTGTTTTCCGCTGGAAACATGGAAAACGGCAGATTGTGTGGTTCAGTGCGAAATGGGGAATGCGGAATGCGGAATTCTTGGTCAGGCCACTCCGCACTCCGCACTCCGCACTCCGCACTTCGAATGGGCCAAGTGGTGATCGAGTATTTCGTGATCTTCGCGCTCGTGGCCATGTTGACGGTGATTTCCTTGACGAAATGGGACGACGACGTGATCGCGCTGATTCAGCGCTTTGTAGGACAAGGGGCCGAGAAGGTGGCGGGGCCGAATACCGCGAGATGACGCGCTACGGACGAACAATCAAGGGAGTGCGGAATGCGGAATTCGGAATGCGGAATGGTTGGCCAAGTCACTCCGCACTCCGCACTCCGCACTCCGCATTCAAAGGGCAGTCGATCATGGAGTACGCGGTGTTCATCGCCGTCGTCGCGGCGGCGCTGATCGCCATGAGCGACTACGTGCGGCGCTCGATCCAAGCGAATCTGAAGACCGTGGAAGAGCAGGTCAACGTCGAAGCGGCCAAAGGGCCGTAACCAGGGGCGCCGGTGCGGCACCGGGCCACGAGAGACGCGAGGAGGTGAGCAATGAAGACGATGCGATGGGGCAAGGGCAAGCGGGGTATCAGCATGTTGGAGTACATGCTGTTCATGGTGGTGCTCTTGATCGCCGCGGTGTACGGCGTGACGCAGAAGTTTCTGCCGCAGGCGAAGAACCGGATGAACGACGCGGACACGATCATGACGAGCGCGCAGAACAAGCTGAAGGAATTCGCGGGCCAGCAAGTATCTGTGCCAAATAATCCAGGAACCAGGCCGCAGCCCTAAGCGGTACTCAGACAGGGAGGTGAGTCAGATGAAGACGAAACGGTTGATCGGTCGATTTAGACGGGGCAATTTCTTCACCGAGTACGCGATTCTCCTCAGCGTGGTCGCGGCCGCGTTTACCGCCATCGGGATCGTGATGAACCGCGCACTGCAAGCCCGCGTGTACTCAGCGACGACCGCGTACACCGGGATCCAGGCAACGATCGGAGCTAACACCCCGGGTGTTACAGCTGGGGCCGTGTTCGGCGCCCGCGACCAGTACCAGAGCTACGCGGATGAGTCGTTCTACCAGACCTACAATGAGAACGTGACCCAGCGCCACATGGGTGGTGGGGCGGTCAAAATCGAGAAGGTGTCGGACATCAACGCTCGGGCGGCCGGCGGCAGCCAAAAGCAGCGGACCGCGAAATCCGGCAGTGGTTCCGGCCGGCGTAGCATTATCGACGGCCTGTTTCAGAACTAGTACGCGGCGATGCCTGAACGGAGGTGAGGTCGATGCGTTACGGACACAAGCGTAAAGGGCAAGTCATCCTCGAAGGCGTGCTGCTCTGGGTGATCATCGCCATCGTCCTGATCGGCATGGCCGTGTTCTTCCAGCGGGCCATCCGGGGTCGGATGTTTTCGACCGCCAATCAGGTGGGCGAGCAGTTTACCACGGGGCAGTTCTATTCGACGGAAAGCCGCTTCTCGAGTTCGCGGGATGAAGCGGTTGGCACCGACGGCAATCTGGAGTTCGATCCGAAGTCCGGAGGGACGGCGGCAGACTTCGAGGCGACATGGAGCAACTCCACGATCCGCGAGAAACTGCCGGACGAAATCGCGAACCTGCCCACCAACATCGGCACTACGACCCCCTCGGCTATTGGTGGCAAGGTGGCTTACGTGGGTGCCGAAGTGCAGTCGGAAGATTTCGTCACGGGCAAGAGCGGAGGTCAGTCCGACCTGCTCGGCAAAGCCACGTTGGGAACCCACGGATTGATGGACTCCGGGGTGCTGAGCAAGGCGAAGCTGTTCGACGAAGGCGACCACAAGTCACAGTAGCCGACACGGGATGAAGATCGAGTCTCGTCAACGGAGGTGAGCGCTATGCGTACCACGCACGCACGCACCGGGCAGGTGATCCTCGAAGGCGTGCTGCTCTGGGTGATCATCGCTATCGTCCTGATCGGCATGGCCGTGTTTTTCCAGCGGGCTATCCGGGGCCGCATCTTCTCCACGGCCAATCAGGTGGGCGAGCAGTTTACGCCAGGGCAGAACTACAGTATGGAAAGCCGCTTCTCCAGCGCGAGGAACGAGGCGGTCGGCACAAGTGGTGACATTGCCAACAGCACATGGTCGAGTTCGACGATCCGCAAGTCGCTCCCGGATCCTAAAGACGCGAAGGCGAATCCGCTCAATGCCAATGGCGACCGCACCAAGTTCATTAAGCAAGTCGGGGGTGTGCTGGATGTGGCTAACGGCGGGAAGGGGTACGGTCAAGCTGAGGTTCAGTCGGAGGACTTCGTCACGCAAGCTGATGCGGTGACTGTTGGGGATAACGGTCGAACCCTGGGCAAGCACGACGTGATGGACTCCGGCAAGCTGAGCGGAGCGAAGCTGTTTACGGAAGACACCGACCCGACGCCGAAGGCCAACGCCCAGTAATTGGTCGGAGGTGGAGCGATGACGCGCACGCGCCGCAACGGCCAAGGCACGGTCGAGTATCTGCTGGCCTTGGCGGCGATCTTGGTCGCGCTGCTCGCCGCGGCGCAGCCGGGCGGCGCGTTGCAGCTGGCGATCCAGCACGTGCTTGACAGCTCCAAGACCGGAATGGAGGCGTCGGTGACGACCGCCTCCAAGAAGTTCAAGTGAGGCAGCCATGACGCGACGGGGCCAGTCCACGATCGAGCACGCGCTGTTTTTGGGCGCGGTGATGGCTGGGCTGCTGACGATTCAAACCGTCGTGCAGCGAGGCCTCAACGCGCGCTATCGGACCATGGTCGACGGGGCGGTGACAGTCGCCGGAGGTTCAGGACAGTACGAGCCGTACTACGCCAAATCGCAGTCGAAGGTTTTGCAGAGTCACACGGTCAGCACCACGTACGTGCCCGGCGGGGAAGTCCGACGGTCGACGCGGGACCGCAACATTGTGGAATCCGGCGAGCAGACCGGGGAGACGAACCTCGATGCGGACAACGCCTGGGACCAGAAATAGCGGCCAATCCATCCTCGAACAAAGCGTGCTGTTGGCCGCCCTGTGCATCGCGTTGGCCGGCATGATGGTCTATATCAAACGCGCTATCGCGGGCCGCATGCGCGCCAGCGCCGACGCCGTGGGCGAGCAGTTCTCGCCGAAATGGTCCAACTACACCTACACGACGATGAGCGTGCAGCGCGTGGAGAACAAGCTTCAGACCGACGGAGAAGCCTCCTCGACCCTGCTCAACAACGCGATCGTCCGCACCAAGGGCAAGATCAACATGGACGATCCGTTGCTCGACACGGACAGCTACCCCCAGATGGTGAAAAACATCGCGGCGGACGCCCAAGCCTCCTACATCGACGATTTTTCGAACAAGAAAGTCTCCGAGGAGGAGATGGAATGACGCGCATGCTGTCGGCACGCTCCCAGCAAGCGGGGTCAGACTGCTTCAGAAAGGGGTCAGACCCCTCAAGAACCATTCACATCCTGCCGGGGTCAGACCCCTCTCCAGTCCGGCCGGGGTCAGACCCCATGGCGACGCCTGTCGGGTGGAGGCCTCGCCGAACAGGCCAAACGCTGACGGAATACGCGCTGATCATCGGCGTGGTGCTCGCGGCGGTGACCGGCATGCAGACGTACATCAAGCGCGGGATCCAATCCAGCCTCAAAGTCGCCGCCGATCAGATCGGCGACCAACAGCGCGGCCTCCAGTACGAAGCCGGCGACCGTGTCGGCAGCGTGCCAGGGACCACGCCGACCACACCGGGCACCGTGCTCGAGCAGCAGTCCGCGACGCGATCCTACACGCGCAAGGATACGGCCATTCGCGAGAAGGAGTGGGGTGGGTCATGTTCGGACACCGCTCAGTGGACGAAGGGCGGCAACTGCAAGGAATACAAGGCGACCGCGCCCAATGCCATCGATAACGGCCGGATCAAGAAGGGCGATCCGATCGCGGATCGGATCGATACGGTTGGGGCGCTGGACCCGAAGAACAATCCCAAACTGCCTCGAGACTTGGCTCCTGGATCATCATCCTATTCCGTGGTGATCCATTCGCGCACTGACCAGTAGATCGAGGGCACGATGAGACATTGCCGATCGCGCACGGGCCAGTCAATCATCGAAGGTGTCGCGGTGCTGCTGATCACGACCGCCGCGCTCTTGGCGATGAAGGGCTACATCAAGCGCGGCCTCGCCGGCGGCTACCGCAACGCGGCCAACTCGATTGGCGACCAGTATGACCCGCGCGGCTCGGCGGCCAAGTACAACATCGTGTCGCGCAGCGATATCACGAGCGATTCGAAGCTCGTCAAAGACAAGGTCATCGGCCAGGCGAACGGTCAGGACATCAAGGTCAACGTGATGGAGACCACCAGCCGGATCAACGAGGATTCGACGACGAAGACCGGCGAGGAAACGATCGCGCCGCCCAAGAAAGGGCTGTGGGAGTGACCATGGCGACCAGACGAGCGACGAAACGATCGATGACGAACCCCGCGGGCCAGGGATTGGCGGAGCTCGCGGTCTTCGGTTCGCTCGTCATCATGCTGCTGGGCGTCATGATCAGTTACGGCTTGAACTACAACTACAATCAGCAGGCGCAGATGGCCGCGTTCCGCAAGGCGCTGCAGATGGCGGGCACGCCGGTGGAGCCGAACAGCGACGGCTGCAAGAAGAACGGCGTCTACGATCCCCGGGGGCCCGACTGCCAAAAGCGGCGCAGCGGCTCCTACTCTCTCGTTCAGGATCGGCATATTCCCAGTCCCGGCACGATGTTCGGCGTCGGAGCCATGACGCCGATTAGCGCGTCGGGCAACGTGCTGCGGAGCCATCGCTTGCACGAAAATCCTCGCGATGGCAACGAGAACGCCTTGCGGCATACCCGGATGCGCGTGCAGGACCAGGAGTTTGATTGCGCATCGGGAAAGCTCGTCGATGCGGCTGATCCCAACGCCACGCTGGGCTGCACGACGGAAGGATTTCGCGATGTGCACGGCGTGACCGGGTTGAAGATGACCGACGATAAAAAATGGCTCAACGATCGCAAAAAGCTGGGCACGATCGACAAGTACGAGGAGCTGTATGGTGGCAGCAACATCTGCCTGCGTGAAGATGCGTGCGGCAGCTCGTGCGTCCGCATTCAAAAAGGGCCAAAAGGTGATCCGCTCCTGGATCGAAACGGCGCGCCCGTCCCTTGCGGACAAGACGAGCGGAACTGTCTCGACGACCTGGTCTGCACGCTGCGAATCATCGATCCGTGCATGGGCCAGATGTTGAGCTATGAGGGCTGTGTGCGGCTTCGTCGCCTCGCGCTCAACATCGCGCCCGATGGATTGCCGGTGCTGAACGATCCGAAGACCGGCCAGCCGCCGGCCAATCGTGTCGCGGTGCAGGGACTGTGCGAGCGGGAATGCAAGCGCGGCCGGGCGCTCGCCGATCGCTTCAATAAGCTGCCGCCGGCCACTCCTCCAAAGCCGCGCCCTGGGTTCGGGCTGCACTTCCCGCCGCCGCCCAATAAACCGGAAGAGCCGACCTGCGAAGCGATCTGCCGGCAGCCGCTGTCGGATCTCCCGTGGTATGCGAAGGCGGACGGTGAGCAGAAACTCAACGAACTGTTTCAAATGAGCCGCCAACTGGGTCTGCAGCCCAGCGAAGGCAAGCACGCGGTCGCGACCAACGAGCTTGGTCAGCAGGAAACGCCGACGAACATTACGACCACCACGAAACTGGATGTCGTGGAGACGACAAAGCGCGACGTGTCCTTCATTGCATACGATTCGTCGAAGACTCCCACGCGCAAAGAATGGAAAGGCGAGACGACCAAGGCGGTCGACACCGCGAGCGTCAATAGCCAGAGTCGGAAACCGACGATATGGGAAACGGCAAAATGACCGATATCCTACGGAGAATTCGGAGTGCGGAGTGCGGAGTGCGGAATATCGGTTGCGCAACCATTCCGCATTCCGCATTCCGCATTCCGCATTGCGGATGCTTTAGGCCCCGAAGGGCCCAGTCAGCCGTGGAGATGTGCGTCGCGCTCATCGGTGTCATGCTGCTGCTCTTCGGCAGCCTGAAATTTTTCCTGTGGCTCAACACGAGCTATGTCGTCCGGGAGCGCAACTACGAGCAGACGCGGGCCGCGGCCGCGAGCGACCTGACGCCAGGCAAGCGGTGGGTCGAACCGCGCCCGCTCGATGTGTTCGGAGAACGAAAACGGTAGCCAGCCGGCGATGCCGGTGAAGCCGGCGATCGCCAGCGTCCGAGGTGGCTGATGGATCGATGGCGTCGGTTGATGTCCTTCAGCAACTTGAACAAGCCGCAGCCTGCCAGCGGACAGGTGGCGACGCTGTTGATGCTTGTCATGGTCGTCTTGCTCGTGTTCGTGATGGCGACAGTCAATCTCGGACAGGTCTCCGTCACGTCGACTAACGTCGCCAACGCCGCCGACGCCGCCGCGCTGAACCTCGGCTCGCAACTCGCGACCAAAGCCTACATCCTCCGCACCGCGCTGAAAAGCGGCGCCAAGGGCGGCAAATATGCCGATGAGCACAGCGGCAGCCCGCGCGGTCCTCGGCGCTGCCAAAAAGGCGGCTTCCTGGGGGTGATTCTGGCCATCGTCTTTGCCGTGATTGCGATCACCGTGCCCGCGGTCGCGGCGATGTATGGCGGCACCGGCATCCTGGGCCCAGCGGTGGCTGGCGCGCTTGGCGGCGCGATCGGCAATACCGTGATTTACGGCAATCTCCAAGGCGCCCTGGTGGGCGCGGTGCAGGGCTTTGCCATCGGCGCGTCGGTGGCGTACGGATTCCAGGCGGCCGGAACGACCGCGCATGGCGCGGCATCTGAGCTGCAATTTTTGACCGGAAGCGCGCCATCCACCTTCAGCGCGGCCGGGGCGGCAAAGGGGGTCGCGATCGCCGCCAGCATGGCGATGGGCGGCCACGCGATCGAGGAGCAGATCAAGGAAAACGCCATGGCCGCGGCCGCCAAGGGGCTGACCGGCTTGCCCGAATACACGCGCATCCAGCAAAGCGTGATCTTCGATGCGCTCTCGCGCACCGTCGAAGATCCGACCACGGTCCTTGATACCGGCATCCGAAATACCGCTGTGTCCGATCCCACAGATCCGCTGTATTGGACCGTGCCGCCGGATCTCAACGGCCACGGCAGCACGACCGACAAAGTGCCGAAGCTGCTCGTGTGGTGGGAGCAGCATCTCCAAGCGCTGCACAAGCAAGAGCTGATCGCCAAGACGCCCCCCGAAGTCGAGAAGTTTCTTAATGGCCCAATGACGAAGTTCCGGAACAACCTTGAGGATACGTACGCCTGCGGCGGTTTGCTGGGCCGCGAGCCGATCGAGGGCACGAAGGGTACGGCGATGAAGAACTTCCGTGAAATGGACGCGAACGATTGTGTCTACGGCCGTCGGGAAGGACTACTCAACGAGATCGGTCGTGATCTGAGCATGTTCGAATACAAACTGACGCCCAAAGACGGCAGCGGTAATCGGCATCAGGTCTTCCTCCCCGTGGCCGAGCGGGCGGAAAACTACAACTCTTACAACTATGATGTGAAACGCGGCGTCCTCGTTCCAGAGGGCCGTCGATCGACAAACCGGTTTGTATTCCGAAATCAAGTTGGCCATCGGCTTGACGGCCAGGGAAATGCGACCGGAGACGGGGATGCGTATGCTACCGATCCTAACGGGTGGTGGCTTTGGAAGCCGCCGCCAGGCAAGGAGGAATTACTTGCCTGGCAAGGCCAGGATGTTCCAGACAATCCAGACCCAAACGATCCAAATAACCCGAAGTATCAGTGCGATGAGGATGGTTGCGCCGCCCAAGGGCTGCCGTATGGTTTTGATGAAATCGATGGCGCGGTGGAGGTGATCCAGAGCTACGTCGAGATGCTCAACGAGCTGCTCAACAAGAAGAACCGTAAAGAAGTGCTCGCGAACTGGCAGGAGTGGCCGTATCTGCTCGGCGTCAGCACGACCCCTGGCGATGAGGACAAGACATTTGAGACGCTCATTAAGGGCGATAACGCGACGGTCCACGGTCTCGAAAACTGGAAGAAGGAGCTGGACGCGATCAAGCAGCGATTGCCGTCCTGTTTGGATGACAAGCAGCAGCTGATTACCAAAGATGGCCAACAGCCGAGTAACTGGCCATGCAAGATCGACACCAGGATTGGCCCTGATGGCCTCCCGTTTGCCATCTCGAACCCGAATCTCAATCATCTCACCCAGTGCAAGAACCTGTTTGATGAGAAGCCCCCAAATGACAAAGCCCACGATCCCATGTACCCGCAATCGTGCGGCGACGAGTTCATTCGTGCCAAGGTCGCGATCGACAATTTGATCAAGGATATTCACAATTTTGAGACTGAGGCTGTGAAATTTCTCACAGCGGTGGAGAAGCTTAGCAAAGATTTGGAAAATCCGTGCAGGATAGAGCCAGGGTACACGCCTCCTGCTTACTGCAACGCGCCGAACTTTGTACTCGGGACGCCCAACCCGGTTACCTACGACTGGACCGACTCGCGCGGCCCGCACAAGGTCAAAGTGCACCTCGGCCATTTCAAAGTGCCGCGCGTCAAGAAAACCAGCCGCGGATGGCTCGTGAAAACGATGTGCCTGCGCCTGGCCGATTTCAAGGACACGTACGCGACGACCGTGACGATCACCCGGACCGATCCCGCGAATGAAACCAAGGGATTGTGGACCTGGAACCCCTTCAAAGGTCAAATCGAAAAAAAGGCGCGACCCAGCTACAGCTGGGATCACGTGGGCCTCTATGACGGAAGCTGAAATTGGCCTAGTTTTTGCTTCATTTATATGGGGCTTTCCTTTTCTTTTTAAAGAATATCTAGAAACCATTGAATCGGTTGAAGGCTGTCAGCCATGCTTAACTATTGGGCGCTGTGGAAGATAACACGATGGAACAGGACCACTCTAGGCTCTACGGATCGCTCACTTTGGTCGCGGTGGCTGTCGTCCTTGTTGTCGCCGGGACGCGTTTTCTCAACCGCGACGTCGAATTCTGTCGACGGACGTTCGAGAGCTTGGTGGCTGGCAAGCCGTCCGTGCAGGGAAATATCGCCTGGGACCGGCTCACGGCGATGGGCACGGACGTCGGCGAGACGTACCGGCAACTGCCCAATATGAAGGAACGCGCCGAGTATCAGGCCGCGTTCATCCAGAAGTTCGCCGAGGGGTTCAAAAAGGTACAGGGCAAGACGAGCCATCTGACGAAGTGGCGGGTCAAGCAGCGCGGGAAGGGCGAGACCATCGTCGCGGCGGAGCACTGGCCCAGCCAGCACCTCTTGCTCTTTCGGGTCAGCCACCGAGGCGGCCTCCGTCTCGAATCCATCGCATGGGAGTAATCCAGTGCGGAATGCGGAATGCGGAATGCGGAATGGTCGGGGATCATTCCGCACGCCGCACCCTGCACCCCGAGTTCCGCGAACAAAGACGAGGAAAGTGCGATATACGGAATGCGGAATGCGGAATTGGATTCATCGACTCCGCACTCCGCACTCCGCACTCCGCATTTCGAAGAGCGACCTTTACGGTCGAGTACGCGATGTTGGCCGCGATCGTCGCGGCGGCGTTGATCGTGATGGGTGTGCAGGTCAAACGATCGCTCATGGGGCGCTGGCATGAGGTGGGCGATACGTTCGGCCACGGCAAGCAATATGAACCCGGAGTCACCAAGACGACGCCCGGGCAGGGCGGGCCGGGTGGCGGGGGCGATCCGGGTGGGGGCCCAGGAAACGGGGGAGAAAATTGTAGTTGCGGAGATTGGACCCCGCTTGGTACGTGCGGCGCCGGCGGCTGTGACACGGATCAGCGCCCGCACACCCGCGTCTGCACGCCGGATGCCTGCTTGGCGCAATCCGAGTGCGTCAACGACGGCACCTGTCAACCGGGTTGCGGCTGCGGCAATTGGGTCGTGGTGGGAAACTGCGGCAAGGACGGATGCACCGCCGATTCGCGCCAGCGCACCCGCGCGTGCACGCCGAATGCCTGTGCGTCGCAGTCGGACTGTGCGCCCGATCTCAGTTGCATCTGTACCTGTAAAGATTCGGCCGACGGCACCTGCGGCGCCGACGGGTGTGCCGCGAATCAGTACCGGAAGAAGCGCACCTGTACGCCCAGCGGCTGTCAAAGCGAACAAGGCGACTGCCTCACTGACGAGGTCAAGTGTCCCATCTGTACCTGTAAAGATTCGGCCGACGGCACCTGCGGCGCCGACGGGTGTGCCGCGAATCAGTACCGGAAGAAGCGCACCTGCACGCCGAGCGGGTGTCAGAGCGAACAAGGCGACTGCATCACCGATGCGACCAAGTGTCCTCAAACCATGTACTGGTGCGTCGGACAAAGCCGGTGCAGCTCTGGCAAGGGGTGTCCCGCGGGCAAGGTCTGCTACTCCACGAACGCCGAGTGCGTCAGCCAAGCCGCCACGAACTGTCCCTGCGACGAGACCAAATGCAATAAATGGCGCCCTGGCTATTGCTTCAGCGATGGGCTCTGTGGAAACGGCGAGCGGGCGCATGTCCGAACGTGCAAGGGGCCCTACTGTGACTTGCACAAGTGCGTGCGGGATCCCAAATGTTTTGACCGCAATGATTGTATCTTCCAGTGGACGAGCTATTGCAAATGGTTGACGGACACGTGCAAGGTCACGGCGCTGCCTGCGGGCTGCACAACCGACAAGTGCCGCGGCAATGCGTATGAGCTTCCTACGCGCCCTGATTCTGACAACCGAGGACAGTGGGTGTGCCCAAGCCCATGAGTCTGTGGTGGACGACGCTGGAGAGTCGGCAGTGCATTCGCTGGCTAGGTAAATGGGATTGAGATGAGACTTTAAAGACCGTTTATCTCAGTTACTCATGACTTATGAATCCGTGAATCTGTGCCGGTACTTGTTGGGGGTCAATTGATCCAACTCAGCGCTGTGATGAGGTCAGGTGATCAACGATGGGGAATCAAGAGTTGTTGATCTATTCGCTGACGTGCAGCTCGATCGGATGCTTGGCCTACGCCGTGTATCCGAGCGTGTCGCGTCTTTGGCTCAAGCTCGCCGGCCGCGTCGGCGAATATCAAGAGCTGAAGATTTTGAAAACGGCGAAGCTGCTCGATGACCTGTATCTCGACGTCAAGCCGGCGTGGCTGAACATCGCGTATCGGGTGACGCCGCTGGTGACGGCCCTGATCGCGTTCTTGATCCTCAACAACGTGATCGTCGCGGTGATTGGCGCGGTGGCGGGCATGTTGCTCCCGGACTTCATCGTCAAGCAGGCCAAGGCGCAGCGCAAGCGGAAGTTCCAGAACCAGCTTGTCGACTCGCTGTTCATGCTCTCCAGCAGCCTGCGCGCGGGCCTGTCATTGACGCAGGCCTTCGAGACGCTGGAATCCGAGATGCCGCCGCCCGCCTCGCAAGAGTTCGGCTTGATGATGAAGGCGCACCGCGTCGGCCGGTCGCTGGAAGAGGCGCTGCAGGGCTTAAACCAGCGCATGGCGTGCGAGGAGTTGAACTTGATCACAACCGCGGTGCTCGTGGCGCGCGGCACCGGTGGCGACATCACGCGGATCATCGGGCAGCTCATCAACACGATCCGTGAGAAGAAGAAGCTCAACGACAAGATCAGCACGCTGACGATGCAGGGCAAGCTGCAGGCCTACATCATGAGCGCCCTGCCGGTGTTCTTCGCGATCTCGGTTCGCGGGTTCAACGAAAACTACTTCGAGATTTTCTTCACCGACCCGCTGGGCCGATCCCTGGTCGCGCTGATCGTGGTGCTGTGGATCGTGGGGATGATCCTCATGTTTAAGCTCAGTAAGGTCGACATCTAAACAATGCAACAGTTCCGTGAAATGTGAAATGCGTAATGCGTAATGTCGGAGCGCGATATGACTTTCAGAAGCTTGACGTCTATCAGAAAGCGATGAATTTTGCAGAGCGGGTGTTCAAGCTCACAGAGAAGTTTCCCCAACGACTGCAGTATTCGTTGGGAGATCAGTTCCGGCGGGCGGCTCTGTCGATTTGCAATAACCTCGCTGAAGGGGCACAGAAGAAGGGGGCAGCAAAGAAACACTTTTACGGATATGCGCTCAATTCGGCCCGTGAGTGTGTGCCAATGACGGAACTCGCTCTTCGGCTTGGATTGCTGACGGAAAGCGAGGAAGCTGAATGCTCGGACGAAGGTTTCCACATTTGCAACATGCTCTACCGGCTCATCCAGGCCTCAGGATGACCGGTCGTCAATTTTTTCCATTACGCATTTCACATTACGCATTGAACAGGTGGGAGCCAGGATGATGACGGCGATTCTCTACGGCTGTATGGCCATCGCGATCGGCTGTCTGGTCTGGGCGCTGATGCCGCTGTTTAACACGGCGTCGTCGCAGCTGACCGACGTGCTGCAGCCGCTGGCCGCGTTGCCGCGCGTATCCCTGCGCCGGCGCAACCCGCTGCTCGGCGTGTTGCGGCACATCGGCAAGGTCGTTCCCCGCAGCGCGAAGGATGAGGCGTTCAAAGCCTCGCGCATCTACCCGTCCTCGGAGCTGACATTCGAGGAGTTTCGCGGGGTAAAAGTGCTCTGCACGGCCACGGGCATCGTGCTGTTCCTGGTCCTGGCTCGGGAATTTCCGCTGCCCGCGATGTGGCTGCCGGTCAGCGCGCTGGTTGGATTCATCGCTCCGGAGATCTGGCTCAAAGGCAAGCACAAGAAGCGCGATCGCGCGATCCTGCGATTGCTGCCCGAGGTGATCGATCTGCTGTCGCTCTGCGTGGGCGCTGGGGTGGATTTCCTGGGAGCGCTGAACCGCGTCGTTACCGTCCGCGAATACAAGAACGAGCCGCTGATCGACGAGCTCTCCATGGCGATTCAGGAGATGAAGCTCGGCAAGCGCAAGTCGGAGGCGCTGCGGGCGATGGCGAAGCGGGTGAATCTCATGGAGCTCTCCTCGTTCGTGCGCGCGCTGGTGCAGGCGGACCGCATGGGCACGCCGATCGCCGACGTGCTGGCGGTGCACGCGGAGGATGTCCGCATTCAGCGGTTCAATCGCGCCGAGCGGCTCGCCTTGCAAGCGCCGATGAAGCTGCTGGTGCCGCTGATCTTTTGCATCATGCCGTGCGTCGCGATCATCGTCGCGGCGCCGATCTTTATCCAGTTTTCACGGTCCAATCCGTTCCAGCAGTTGACGGGTGAAGGCGGCCAGGCGGTTCAAAATCCTGGCCGGGCGGTTCAGCAATGATGGACCAAAGACAAATGACAAAAGACCAAGGACCAATGGTCCGCATGCGGGATTACAAGAAGATCACCGCATTTCAACTTGCGGACCAGTTCGTCCTAGAGACATACCGCCTGACCAAGAGGTTTCCTTCGGAGGAGCGATTCGGATTGGTGACTCAAGTGCGACGTGCTGCGATTTCGGTGCCCGCCAATATTGCGGAAGGGGCCAGTCGCCAGCATAAGCGCGACTATTTGAACTTCCTGTACATAGCGCGCGCGTCGCTCGTTGAGGCCGAGTATCTGCTTGGATTGGGAACGCGCTTGGGATATTTGACGAGGCAAGAGTTTGAGATCGTGGACCAGATCAGACAAAACGCTGCCAAAACTCTCTATGGGCTCATCAGCGTTGTGGAACGGGAAGCCAGGCTGGACGTGAACAGGGAGCTATGACCCTATGTCTTTGGTCATTGGTCCTTGGTCAATAGGTTCTGGCACGGCGGGAGCGGACCGCGGCAATCAGGCGGTCCACGTCGTGGCGACCGAGGCCCGCTCGCGTGGCGGCAGCGCGCGTGCGGCGTCGAAGGGCATTGAATCGACTGGGGAACGGCTGTTGCGAACGTCGAAACCACAGCCCCAGCTGCTTCAACGTCCGTCCGTTTTCGATTTGTTCCAGTCGAATCTTGGTCGTCGACATTTTTGCGCTCCTCGATTTGACCATAGCATAGCACAGGAACGTGGTCAAGCGGCGTGGCTGGAAGGACATGGCGCACGATGCGGATAGACCGCTGGCTCACCTATAGGTCGACCAAGATCTTCTGCATCGCGCTTGCCGCGGTGTTCGCCGCGCAGCAGGTCGCGTCGGGCGACACGTTGCACGCGCTGCAGATGACGACCGAGCAGCAGCGGCAGCTTGACCTCACGCTGCGCGGCGCCGTCGTGACGATCTACGACGATTTGTACGGACGCTCGCCCACCGACCAAGAAGTCAAGGAAGCCATCCAGTTCCTTCACCGCTCGCCGCAGCTGGCGCATCTGGTCGAACGGCTGAGCGAATCGCCGGAGTATCGCTGGAAGCTCCGGCAGATGAGCCCGGAGCGCATCAAGCGCCGCCAGGCCGAGGCGCAGCGCATCGCCGACGCCGTGGCCGGGATGGTGGGCCAGTTCCTGCGCGATCTGCAGCCGCAGGAGGCGCCCGGGCCGATCGTCATCACCGATGGGCTGACCGTCGAGCCGCCGACGCCGCTCACCGGGATTAAAGAGGAAGAGATCGCGTCGCTGCAGAGCTGGCTGCGCGCGCCGGAAACGCTCTGTGGCAACTGTGCGCCCAACGCGCTGGCGCCGCTGCTCGGGATGGTGGGCGTGCCCGTTACGCGGGACACGCTGACGGCCGAAGGCTTCCTCGTCGAATACCTCAGTGGCAACTTGGATCGTCACGGGAACTTTGGGGCGGGGGACATTGATACGACAGCGTCTGAACCCGCAGCTCCCACGTCCCCCGCCCCTGTTTCCGTTGCGACCGCCGCGTCCGCCGCCCGGCGCGGGCCGCTGACGATCTCCATGGACACCGTGCAGCGCGTCTCCCGCGCGCACGGCCTCGTGTTGAACCCCGTTGAGCTCACCACCGACGAATTCTTCGCGATCCGCCATCCGATGATCGTGGCCCTGGATCTGACGCAGGATGGCCTCGCCGATCACTACGTCGTAGTCCAGAGCGCCGACGAAGGCCGCGTCGTGTACTTCGAATCCGACGGCACGCGCGAGGTGCTGCCCACTCACGCGTTCCTGAAGCTGTTTACGCGGTTCGCCCTCGTTGCCGGCGCCGACGCGCAGGGCCGGTTGCTGGCGGCCGATCAGGCGCGCGCGATTCGCGGCGCGGGTCGGAAGGACGATTACTTTACGAACTGGGGCTACTATCCCGATCTTGGGCGCTTGTTCGAGGGACCGAAGTTCAGTTGGAAGGACGCCGCGTTCACGGCCTACGCCGCCTACACCGGTGGCGCGCAACTCAACAGTTTCGCGAAGAGCGCCTACATCGCGCAGATTTCCCGGGTCGCAGGTGGCACGGCATACCTCGCAGGCCTAGATCCGAAGCTCACGAGCTACATCTCCTCAGGCCTGAATTATGGGTTGCAGGCGCAACTATCGACCCGCTCGGGCGCGCCGGGCGGCTTGGATGGTCTGGGCGCGGGCCAGCGATTCTCCGTTGGGTTCGCCAGTGGCGTGGCCGCGAACTTTGTCACGGCACAGTTGCGCGATCGGTTGGGGGTCAACTCGTCCATTGCCTCTTGGGCAGGGGCGAACGCAGGCTACCTCACGATGGCGGGCTTAAGCCAGCAAATGTCCGGCGGACTGCCGCGCGATCCGGCGCTACGGCAAGAGGCGCTCGCTCGCGGTTTCAAGCCGGACTTCAGCTTCAACGCCGGTGTCAATGACGCGCTGCGTCGAAACTGGCAAACCATGGCGAGCCAGGGCATCGGGGCGGGCCTGACCGATCTGACTCGTAAGTCCCTCGGGTCCGAATGGTCAAGCACCGTCGGCGAGCTCGGCAGCTCCTATGCCGCGAAGGCGCTTGACGAACACAAAAACAAAACATGGGTGAGCGGGAGTCGGGAGCAGGCCAATCGACGCATCGAAATCCAGAATGCGGCGACGCTGCCGGCGGATCGCGCATCCCCGGCCTTCAAAGTCGCCAGCGAGGCGTTCCACCAGATCGGGGCAGACCCTGACACCATGAAGATTGATCAGGTGCCGCTCAAGAGCGGCGGTGTCGCCTTCCGTGCGCAAGACCCCAACGATACGGCGAAGCAATGGGCCATCGTGCAGCAATCCGATGGCAACTGGAAACCGTACGAGCTAAGCAAGGAGCAGGCGAAACAGGACAAAGCATTTCTCACACTGAGCCGGGCCGGGTACGGGGCACGGCAATGGGAACATGAGCTCCCTCAGACGCTCGCGTCGGGGGCGGTGAATTGGGGGGTCAGCCGGTTCGGCCAGGACACTGCGCTCGCCGGATTGGCGGCCTCGTCGCTGGCAAAGGGGCTCGCGCATCGTTACCTCACGCCGGAAGGCAAGCCCAGCGCAACGGTCGATATGACCAGTCGAGCGTACGAGACCGCCTCGGCCATCGCGACGGGGTTCGGAACGAGTTCGATAAGACCCGACGACCCGCTTCTCCAATACCTGACGAGGACAGTGAAGAATAATCTGAGACCGATCCCCGTCTCGACGCAAGCGGAGGATGTGGCGTTGGGAGAATATGCTGCAGGTCGCATTGGTTTTGACGATATCGAACCAATGACGAAGGGGTTAACGCGTGATTGGACGCGGCGCGGCATTTCGCCCTTTGGCGTGATGAAGGATTCATTTAAAGACACCATGATGGAGACGTATACCGGCAATGAGACCGCGTTCCAAGCGGCCAGTCGGGCGCGGACGAACGCCGATTTTGCCGAGTACGTGGCCATCGCGACCATGGGTCAGCGGACCCAGGCCATCGGCGCGGCCGGACCGGGTGAGGCCTACTACCAATTCATGACGCGGCAGTATGCGCCGGCGATTGCCCAGCGTGACCTGTTCTCCGCCATCACGGCCTCGCCGGACATCGCGCGGTCCCTCGATGTGAGGAGTCATTTGCTCTCGCCGCGGGATCATCTGCCATTCGGGCTCACCGCTGATGAGCGCGCCATGGCCGAGACCCCGAACCGGTACCTCGATTTCAGAATCGACAACTTCCGCAACTACAAGCCGACCGACGCGTATTCGGGCACGGCGTTCGATCCGTACACCGGCAAGGTGTTCATGGGCCGGTTCAATCAATTCGAGCTGGCTGGCGCGCACACCTTCAAGCCCGATGAAGACGCCATCGCGCGGGCTACCGCCACGGAGCGGCAACGCACGGAGGCTTTGCGCACCGAGCTGATCGCAGCGCGTCAGGGCTATCAGCAAGCCCAAGCCGAATATGTGCTTCCGTTATTGAGCCAGGCCGGACTGATTCGTCCGGAATTCGGCGCCGCGATTACTGAGCAACAGGCGCAAGCGAAAACCATCATCCCGTTGTTGAGCCAGGCGGGCATTCTGCCGGCGGAGGTCGGCTCGGTGATCGCTGCCCAGCCGCCTGGCTCGCTTCAGCAGCTTGCGGCGATGCATGCGAATGACCAGAAGTTGCGGCAGGCATTCAACCAGGCTGCCAATGAACAGTTGAAAGCCGAGGCCGTGCAACGCCGACCCTATATGAGCTTCGAGGCCAAGCCCGGCTATCCTGGTCTGACCCTCGATCAAGCGATGCAGGGCGAATCGAAGGGCCTCTATAAGATGATGAACCTGCCGCACGAGGGCAATGAGCAGGAGCTCATCTCCAATTTCTACGACATGAGCCGGCCGCGGTCCGGATTCATCAGCGGAGTCGGCACGCTCGAAACGCCGATGGTGGGGTATAACCTCAATCCGTATCCATCATTTTTGAAGGCCCAGTTCGGTTCGGAGTCCGGACCCAAACCAGACCTCGGGACCCTGAACGCCGACATCGACAAGGCACAAAAGGACCTGGCATCAACGCGAGCGGCGCTCGTCCCTCAATTGAAGGCTGAGGTGGCGGACCAGCTCGGCCTCGGACTGACGCCGGAAGTCCCGCGGGGATTTGAGGCTGACCTCGCCCCTCTGATCGATGCCGGTCAGATCGCGCCGGAACTCCTCGGACCTCGTGCCGCGGGACAGGCCACTGTTTCCCTCGGCGACTTTCGTCGCAAAGAGGCTGAGCTCATGGATCTGCAGAAGCGCCTTGAACGCACGACGTTGGCCCAGGAGCTGAACAAGCCTCGGGACGCCTTCTATGACCTGAAGGGCATCAAGCCGGACAACATCGCCGTGATGAAGATATTCAATTTTGAAACCGACCCATTTTCGCGCACGAAAGCCGGCGACGTATCGGCGATCTTCATTGAACATCAGCGAACGAAACCCTTGATGGCGTCCCAGTTCAACCCATCCTGGATCCAGGAAACCGTACCGCAGTCATCCGGCATGCCGAACACGGGCGCCGGCAGCACTCCGACCTTCAAACCGGACATCGGCCCGGACCGTGCGATCAAGGTCGACCGCCGCGTCTACGACATCAACCAGATCTTCCAATTTGATCGCCGGGACTTCGGGAATCTCGGTGCTGCTAAGATTGCGCAGCTCGACCAGTTCCGTTCGTCGCTGGGACTGAATCCGGATTTGCCGTTCACCCAATTCTCGGACGTATTCGTGCGGCGGATCAACACGCAACAACTCGACAGCTCGGTGATCTTCAGCCGCTATTGGGGCGACTTGCAAATGAAGTTTACCGGCGCCGACCCCAAGGCAGTGAAGTTCCTGACGGACTTCAAGACGTCACTTGAGCGCAACCCGGATTTGACCGTCAAGCAGGCGCTCACCGATTTGCTAACCCAGCCGACTCGTCCCGATGGAACGCGAGGCATCAACGAACTGGCCGTGATGCAAGACCAACTGCGTCGGATGAACGTGCCGGTCGACATGCTGATGGGTGACAAGCTAAACCCGACGGAGGCTCAGGCCTGGCGCCGGGAGGTGATTCAGAACATCGATGCGACGCTCAAGACGGTCGCCGCCGACCGGCAGATGCTGCGAGGACCGACCGAGATCTTTGAGGTCACGGCGATCCAGGGTCGGAAGGGCTTCGAGCATCTGCCGAAAGAGGCGATGAGCGGGTATGTGTTGCTCGATCCGGCGACCGGTCAGTTCAAGGGTGCGAGCCTGTTCTCGCATGACAATGTGCAGTCCGCGTTCGCGCAGCGGTTTGGAGCCGTGAGCGGGAATTTCGAGCGCAGCAACGTTACGGTGCCTCAGCCATTCCAGACTGCGGTCACTGACACCGCCAGCCAGATGATGCGCGGCCTTGGCGAGGTGGGCTTGAGGCAGCCGGCGGAGTTGCGATTGACCGCGAATGGCACGCCGCGGCTGGAGATTTCCAACACGTCCGGCACTCTGTTGGCTCAGGGCCGCGGCAACGATGTGCTGTTCGCGCTGCCGTATAAGATGCTGCCGTATCCGGAGCTCGAGTCGTGGAAGGCGATCGGGCGCGACGCCGATTTCCGGTCCTGGCAGTCGGCCCAGTACCGGCTCGGGACGACGTCGCTGGAAGGCAAGTTTGGACCGAACTTCATGGGTCTTGGCAGCGCGCCGTTTGAGGGCGAGATCAATATTTGGAGCATCCCGAAGGGCACGCACTTGTTCAACGAAGCGTTCAGCGAGATCGAGGCGCACACCCCGTTGGCAAAGACCGACCAAGTCCGCCTCCAGGGCGTCGAGGCGATCCCCAAGCGCCTGCTCTCGACGGATGACACGGTCCGGTTGCTCAATCGGTGGGGCACCGATCCGAATCTCGCCACTGATGCGTTTACCCCTTCCTCTCTGGTGAATCAGGCCGTGAACGATTTTCGCGGCCAGTTCATCAACTTCAGTGCCACGGGCGTGCGTGGGAACGAGCAGTTCGAACAGCTTGGTCGTCTGTCGCCAAGCGGCCGGTTCCTTATGGAGGATATGAGCGCGGAAGGCACGCGGATTACGTGGAACTTCGATAAGACCGGCAATCTGCTGCCGAAGAGCCAGCCGATGACCACGTTCTTCGATGACTCCCAGTTCCTCTCGCCCATCGGCAAGACGCTGTCGCAGTCCGGCCTGAGGCCGATGATGAGCGCCGAGACCCGGCTGCGCGTGGAGGAGCTGCGCGACCAGATTCGGCACGATCTCGCGGGGAAGATGCCTGAGGAACAACTGCGCAATCTCGATAATCTGCAAATCGAGGTGATTCGGGGCAACATTCCGAACGCGTTTGCCACGATGGTCGACAATCAACGTCATGTCTTCGTGACGGAAGGGGCGCTCACGACGGCCGGCGGGCTGGAGCAGCTGCGTGGCGTGATGGCGCATGAGTTGGGCCATCACGCGATCGGGCATACGGACGATTTCGGTCGCGGCATGGCGCGTAACCTTGCGTTGGGAATCATGCAAGATCGGCTGAACCAGATTCCCCGCACCCCGACCGAGGAGTAGTCCGACTTGATGAACTTCGAGCTCATGAGCCCGTTCATGAGCCGGTTCGATGAGCACGCGGCCGACGAATTCGCGATCCAGGCGCTGAAGGCGCACGCCGCGCAAGATCTGGCAGGTCGGGATCAATCGGTACGGGACTTGAGCAACTTGTCGCAGTTCTTCCGTGAGGTCGACAAGATTCGGCCGCCATTCCCAAGTCTCAACATGTTCGAGTCGCACCCCAGCTCGGAGCGGCGTATCGAGGCGTTTGAAGGCGCGATTGGCGAGCTCACGCAGACTCGGGCGCTCGGACAGGGCGCCTCCAAAGCTGGTGTGTTGCCTGGCCTTGGAGGTCCCGTCGATCTGCATGCCTTCGGAACGGCAGAAGCGTTCCAATCGCTCGTCGGTCGCCCCACAGATCTGACGAGCCCATCCCGTGATCTGCTTCGGCAGGTTCAGCCACAGACCAGCCTTGTGGGGCCATCAGGCCTGCTGCCATCCGTCAGCCCAATGACTGATGCCGCCCGCGCGGCGTCACTGTTGCAGTCATCTACCATGACCGAGCAGCGTCTGCTCCAGCCGTTCGCTCAACTGGGCTTCAACCAGTCGCAGACGATCCGCATGACAAGCGAATTTTTCAGCACCAATCAGGCGGCCGACCAGTTCAGCCGTCAGTTGACTCAGCAAGTGACGGACACGAACCGATTGAATACCTTGACACAGTCGCTGCACCAGTTGGAAGCGATACGGTCGATGGTGCAGCCCCTGACTCGCGCCGGGATCGAGCCGCTGTCCGCCACGTCGTTCGCCGCCAATTATCTGACGGATCGCACGACGGTGCAGCAGCTGCAGCAGGATGTCACGGCACGATTCGGGGTGAACACGTGGGCATCGATCGCGCCGGAGATTCAGCGCTTTGATTCGATCAAACCATTGGTCCAGCCGCTGACGAATGCCGGGCTGAATCCCATCCAGGCCACCTCGTACCTCAATGATTACTTGCGGCAGGATGTCACGCCGGCCGCGTATGTCCGCACGCTTACGCCGCTGATCGCGCCTCAAACCAACATCGATGGGCTTACCCGTAGCTTCGAGGCGGCCCAGGCGGTCAAACCCTTCATCGCGCCATTGACCCATGCGGGTCTTTCGCCGGTCCAGGCCACCAGTTACTTGAGCGATTACTTGGCGAAAGACCTCACGCCTCAGGCCTACATCCATACGATCCAGTCGCAGATCGCGCCCTCGACCAACGTGGCCGACCTGACCCGCAGCTTCGAACAGCTTCAAGGCATCAAACCGTTCGTGACAGCGATGACCGCTGCCGGCCTCACGCCGGTGGAAGCGACCACGTACCTCACCGACTACTTGCGGAAGGACCTGACCCCTGCGACCTATGTGCATGAGATCCAGCCGTTGCTTGGGCCCAGTACTAACCTCCCCAATCTCACTCGTAGCTTCGAGACCGCCACGGCCCTGAAACCGTTGATCGCGTCCTTCACTGCATCTGGCTTGACGCCTATGCAGGCGACAAGCTACTTGAATGACTATCTGGCGAAGGACCTTAGCCCCCAGTCCTACGTCCGGGCGATCCAACCACTAGTCAGCCCGCAGACCAACGTCGCAGATCTGACGCGCAGCTTCGAGACTGCTGCGGCGGTGAAGCCATTGATCACGCCACTGACCCGCATGGGCCTCACACCCATCCAGGCCACGAGCTATATAAATGACTACATGCGCCAAGACCTTGCGCCGCAAGCCTATGTCCGCCAGATCCAACCGCTGCTTGCTTCGTCAACGAGCGTAGCCGATCTCACCCGCAGTTTCGAAACCGTGGCCGGGGTTAAATCCCTCATCAGTCCGCTTACCGCCACAGGTCTCTCGCCGGTACAAGCCACCGGCTACGTGAATGACTATCTCGCGAAAGATGTGACGCCTGCCGCCTACGTCCGCCAGATCCAACAGCTGGTGAGCCCGTCGACCAACCTGGCCGACCTCACCCGCGCCTTCGACCAGTTCAACACGCTCAAGCCCGTCATCAGTCCGGTGATGAGCAGTGGGCTCTCCGCGCTCCAAGCCACGACGTTCACGGACGAATTCCTTCGGCAAGGTGACGCGACCCCCGCCGCCTACGTCCAGCGCAGTCAACGGCTCGCTCCGCAAGTCAACGCGCCTGCGCTCACTCGCAGCTTCGAGGAGCTCAGCGCGATCAAATCGATGACCAGTCCGCTGACCACGGCCGGGATCCCAGCCGTGCAAGCCGCCGCCTTCACCCAGGACTTCCTCCGGCGCGATCTCACCCCCCAGGCGTATGTCGCCCGCATCCAGCCGTCTGTTCCGGACGCCAACATCCAGCAGCTTACACAGGGTTTTCAGCAGCTTGACCGTTTGCGACCGGTCGTGGCGCCGCTGACCACCAGTGGTTTTTCAGCGCTACAGGCCACCGCGCTGACCCAGGAGTTCCTCCAGCAGCGCGACCTGAACCCGCAAGCGTTCGTCCGTCAACAGGTCCTGCCGTTGGCGACGCCGGGCAGCGATGCGCAGTCTCTCACTCGCTCCTTTGAGCAGCTTGACTCGTTGCGTCCGATCCTGGCTCCTTTGACGAGCTCGGGCCTCTCCGCGTTACAAGCGACGTCATTCACCGACGAGTTCCTGCGCACCCGCGAGCTCACCCCGCAAGCCTATGTCTCGCGCCTCCAACCGCTGGCGCCATCGGTCGATTCGCAAGCCTTGACCCGGGGTTTCGAATCGTTGAACGCGATCAGACCGCTCTTGAGTCCCTTCACCGCCTCCGGCCTGCCGGCGTTGCAGGCCACCCGCTTCGCCGAGGAGTTCCTGCGCGAGCCGGCGCTCTCGCCGCAGCGCTTTGTCACCGAGCGGCTCGTCCCAGTCGTGCCTACTGTCAACACCGCACGACTGACGCAGGACTTTGAAGCGTTGAACGCGGTTCGGCCGCTGATTCGTCCGCTGACCGACTCGGGCGTCTCGTCGCTGCAAGCGGCTGGCTTCACGGATGAGTTCCTTCGGCAGCGGCAGCTTTCGCCGGCCGCCTACGCCCAGCGAATCGCGCCGTTGGTGCCGCAAGTCGACATGGCACAACTGACGCAACGCTTCCAGCAATTGGACACGCTGCGCCCCGTTACGACGCCATTGACCTCTGCCGGCCTCTCGGCGTTGCAAGCCGCCAGCGTCGCCGAGGAGTTCCTGCGCACGCGTGAGTTGTCGCCGCAAACCTACGTGCAGCGCATCGCATCGCAGGTGCCATCACTCAACACGCAACAGCTGACGCAGAGTCTGCAAGAACTGGACGCCATGCGACCGGTGATTACTCCGCTGACCAGTACCGGCCTTTCGGCGTTACAAGCGGCGTCATTCACCGACGAGTTCCTGCGGCAGCGCGACCTGAGCCCGTCGACCTATGTCGCGCGCATCCAGCCGCTCGTGCCGTCGGTGAGTCGCCAAGCTTTGACGCAGAACTTCGAGTCGCTCGCGGCAGTCCGGCCGCTGATCAATCCGCTCATGAGCTCCGGTTTCTCGGCAGTCCAGGCGACCTCCGCCCTGAACGACTACCTGCGCCAGGACCTGACCCCGGCCGCCTACGTCCGCCAGATCACCCCGCTGGTCGGGCCTGGCGTCAACGTCACGGACCTGACCCGCGGCTTCGAAACCGTCGCGGCGCTGAAACCGTTCGTGTCGCCCATGACGGCCGCGGGCCTGACCCCGGTGCAGGCGACCAGTTACGTGAGCGACTATCTTACGAAGGATCTCACGCCCCAAGCCTACGTGCGTTCCATTCAGCCACTGGTTGACCCGTCCACCAACTTGACCGACCTCACCCGCGGCTTCGAAACCGTCGCGGCGCTGAAGCCGTTCATGACTCCCTTGACCAGCGCCGGTCTCTCTCCGCTGCAGGCGACCTCGTACCTGAGCGATTATCTTCGGCAGGATCTGACGCCTTCGGCCTACGTCCGCCAGATCCAGCCATTGGTCGGGCCGCAGGCCAACCTTCCCGAGCTGACTCGCAGTTTTGAAGCCGTGGCGGCGGTCAAACCCTTGATCACGCCGCTAACCGCCGCGGGCCTGACCCCGATGCAGGCCACAAGCTACCTGCATGACTACCTCGCGAAGGATCTCAGCCCCGCCGCCTACATTCGAACGATCCAGTCCGTCGTCGGTCCGAGAACCAACATGGCGGACCTGACGCGCACCTTCGAAACTGTTGCGGCGATGAAGCCCTTCATCAGTCCCTTGACCCAGGCGGGCCTCTCTCCGGTGCAGGCCACGGGCTATCTGACCGACTACCTTCGCCAAGATCTGACCCCGGCCGCCTACGTCCGCCAGATCACCCCGATGGTCGGCCCGGCCACCAACGTCGCGAACTTGACCCGCACCTTTGAGACGGTTGCGGCCATCAAGCCGTTCGTGACGCCCCTCACCGCCGCAGGCCTGACCCCCATCCAAGCGACCAGCTACCTCACCGACTATCTGGCCGAGGACCTAAGCCCGGCCGCCTACGCGCGGCAGATCGCTCCGCTCGTCGGGCCCCGCACCAACATCGCGGATCTGACCCGCACTTTTGAAACCATCGCGGCACTGAAACCCTTCGTGAATCCCTTGACGGCTGCCGGCCTCTCACCTTTGCAGGCGACCTCCTACCTCACCGACTACCTGCGCCAGGACCTGACCCCGGCCGCCTACGTCACTCGCATCCAACCGCTGGTTGGTCCGCGAACCAACGTCGCGGACCTGACGCGTAGTTTCGAAACCATTGCGTCGATGAAGCCCTTTATCAGCCCACTCACCGCCGCGGGCCTGACGCCCATGCAAGCCACGAGCTACCTGCATGACTACCTCGCGAAGGATCTCAGCCCCGCCGCTTACATCCGCACGATCCAACCATTGGTTGGTCCGTCGACCGACGTGCAGGGTTTGACCCGTGGCTTTGAAGCCGTGGCGGCAGTGAAACCCTTTGTCTCGCCGCTGACCGCCGCCGGCCTTTCCCAGGTCCAGGCGATCAGCTCTCTGAACGACTACCTGCGCCAGGACCTGACGCCGGCGGCCTACGTCCGCCAACTCCAGCCACTCCTGACCCCACACACCAACATCGCGGACCTGACGCGCAGCTTCGAGACCGTCGCGGCAGTCAGGCCATTCATCACGCCGCTGACCCGCGCGGGCCTCACATCCGTCCAAGCCACGAGTTATCTGAATGACTACCTCGCGAAGGACCTGACTCCCGCCGCCTACGTCCGCCAGATCCAACCGCTGGTTGGTCCGCGCACCAACGTCGGCGACCTGACCCGCAGCTTCGAAACCATCGCAGCCATGAAGCCCTTTATCAGCCCACTCACCGCCGCGGGCCTGACCCCCATCCAGGCGACTTCCTACCTGACCGACTACCTGCGCCAGGACCTGACCCCGGCCGCCTACGTCCGCCAGATCATCCCGCTGGTGGGCTCACCCACCAACGTCGCCGACCTCACTCGCGGCTTCGAACAGCTCCGCGGAATCCGAAGCATCATGATTCCGTTAACGAATGCCGGGGTTCCGCCGCTGACCGCCGCCCAGACGCTGCGGGAGTTTATGCAGAGCGACCGGACGGCTGAAGCGTTTACGGCGCAGACCCTTGCGTCGCGGTTACCGCTGAGCGTCGACATGGTGTCCGCGAATCGGTCGCTGCAGATGATCGAACCGGTGCGCGAAGTCGCTCGACCGCTCATCCAAGCCGGGATCGAGCCGCTCGCGGCCAGTCGGTTGGCGACGGCCTTCCTCGTCAGCGACCTGACTCCGGCACAATATGTGCAATCGGAGATCGCGCCGTTGGTCCGTCCGGCAGTGAATCTCGATCAGGTGCGACGATCGTTCGACGCATTTGGCGGCGCCAGGCCGTTGCTGCGGCCCTTGATCGCCACGGGCGTCTCCGCCCCGGCAGCGGTCTCAACGGTGACCGAATATCTGCAAGGCAATCGCTCGCTCACCGGGTTTTCGCTTGATTCGCTGATGTCAAGGCCGGGCAGTGTGGTCAACCCGGATGAGCTGTCGCGTCGCATGCAGCCACTTGAGCCGTTGCGGCCGTTGGTCCAGCCGCTGTTGCAGACGCGCCAGATTGAGCCGCTCGCGGCGCTGGGTCTGGCGAGCGACTACGCCAGCGGTCGGGTGGCGGTCCAGGAGCTCCAACAGCGCATCACGGGCCGCTACGGCACCATGGTCTGGAACCAGATCGCGCCCCGCCTGCAGGCGGTTGAGCCGATCCGGCCGGTGACGCAGCAACTCACGAATCTTGGCGTGAGCCCGCTCGAAGCATTCCGGATGACGACGAACTGGCAGGCGAGTGCGGGGGTCGTTCCGGCACAGACGATTCGTCGCGATGTCACCCGCGTGATCGGTGGGGCCGGAGTCAACAC
>OBEQ010146188.1_pt1 | contig 28029 bp, 20 predicted proteins | sample 1670901 | NCBI WGS metagenome assembly OBEQ01 (sample SAMEA104232315, study PRJEB22302) | groundwater metagenome | biome: forest; feature: aquifer; material: groundwater | place: USA | collected 2011-08-07 | depth 5.4 m
CAGGGCACGGGTGGGGTTGCTCCGCTGTCGGGGGGATCGTCTGGGGGTGGGAGCGCGGTGGCGAGCCGCTATGGCATGCGGAACTGGGCGAGCCCCACGTGGCCCGGTTCCGCGTGCATCTTTCGGCGGCAGCGGATCACGAATGGTTCGAAGACTTCCCAGCCATTCGGTACTTTGCCGACGCGGCGCGCGAGGCTGCGGCGCGATTGATCGAGTCGGGCACCCTCACAAAGGGGGAGACCTTTCGATACCGCCCCGCGGCGTTCCGACGCCCTGCCAACGGCGCGGCTGCCTCGTCTCTTTCGTTTGACGTGGCGGACGCGCCCACACCGCTGTCGCTGAGGCCCACATCGCTTGCCAGGTTTCTCGAGTCGTCTGCCGTATGCGGTCCCGTGAATCCTGGCGACTTCGAGGTGCTCATTCCGCAGTGGGCCGTCGACGAAGCGGCGGCATTAACGCGGGAGGCTGGTCCGCGGGAGACAGGGGGCGTGCTCATCGGTCATCTTCACCAGGATCCGATCACGCGCGAGATTTTTGCCGAAGTGACCGCTCAAGTCCCAGCCCGACACACGCAGGGTGACTCGGTGAAGCTGACGTTCACCTCGGACACGTGGACGGACGTTCGAAGCGCGATCGCGCTCCGGCGTCGCGAGGAGATCATGCTCGGATGGTGGCACTCGCACCCCGCGATCGAATGGTGCAAGCATTGCCCGCCCGAAAGTCAGCGTGTCTGCCGGCTGGCAAAAGGCTTCGTGAGCGCCGACGACCGCGCTCTCCACCGGGCGATGTTGCCGCGCGCGTTCAGCGTGGCGCTGGTCATGACGAACGCGTTGACCGGCGTCACCGCCACCCTCTTCGGCTGGCGAGCAGGCCTGCTGGAACCACGCGGCTTTCGTCTGCTCGGCGACGACCTCGCGGCGCTCGAGGACGCCGCCACGAAATACAGCGGCGGTTCCGCGCAGGACGCGGACCGTGCGGAACCTGCAGACGCTGACATCGTTTTACCGTGACAGGAGGAGTGCATGCCGCGTCAACCGCGAGCCGAGCTCAACGACCCCGAAGCACAGCTGCTGCTGGCCCGCCTCGCCACCGTGGGTCCGGAGGCGCCAGACCTCGACGAGCAACTCCGGATCATGCAGGCGCTGCGCGCTCGCTCTCCGGAGTGTGCGGCGGGGCTTGATCGCTGGCTGATCGATGATGTCAACCGGCTTCGCGAGGGTCTGTTCGATGCGCAGGAGCACCACGCTGAGCTGAAGAAGATTCTTGCCAAACTGAGCTTTACGCCCTGGCATCCGGCCGTCTTTGTCGGTCACGTGTCACTGGCGAATGGCCCCGCGGCCGCCGTCGCCGTCGGCGGCGGAATGCGCGTGGTCGGTCTCGCCGAGGGCGTGGCACTTGACGATCTCCTTGTCGGCGACGAGGTCCTGCTGGGTCGCGATCTCAACGTGGTGATGCGGCGCTCTCCCTCACCGTTGATGCGTGCTGGAGACACAGCGGGGTTCGAGCGCGTCCTGGCCGACGGCCGGCTGGTGCTGAAGCATCGTGATGAAGAGGTTGTTGTGCGAGCGGCCGGAACGCTCGATGTCAGCGGCCTCAGACACGGCGACCGTGTCCAATGGGACCCCGCCCTCACCCTCGCGTTCGAGAGGATCGAACGCACACAGGACGCGGGTCTATTCCTCGAAGCGACCCCGCGCGAGGGCTTCGAGCAGATCGGGGGCCTCGACCAGCCGATCGCGCAGTTGCAGCGGGCGCTTCGTCTGCATCTCCTTCACCCGGATGTCGTGCGCCGATATCGGCTGAGACGCACCGCCTCGGTGCTTCTGGTGGGTCCGCCGGGAACCGGCAAGACCATGATGGCGCGGGCGCTCGCGCACTGGCTCGGACAGCAGTCGCCAAGCGGGAGCGCGAGCTTCATGCACATCAAGCCAGGCGCGCTGCACAGCATGTGGTACTCGAAGAGTGAGGCGAACTATCGCGAGGCGTTTCGCATCGCCCGCGAGGCCGGCGAAAACCAGCCGGACACCCCGATCGTGATGTTCTTCGACGAAGTCGACTCGATTGGCGCCGCGCGCGGTGACGCCGCCACGCGCATCGACGATAAGGTGCTCACGAGTTTCATGACCGAGCTCGACGGACTCGAGGCGCGCGGGAACATCCTTGTCGTCGCCGCCACGAACCGTCGCGAGGCGGTCGATCCGGCCCTTCTGCGACCAGGCCGGCTCGGCGATCTCATCATCGAGATCCCACGTCCGGGCAGATCGGCGGCTGCAGCCATATTCGCCAGGCACCTGCCTGCAGACATTCTGTACGCCGGCGAAGACGACCACACCGACGGCCATTCAGTGCGTCGCGCCGCAATCATCGACAGCGCCGTCTCCCGTCTCTACGCGCCGAACGGCGAAGGAGATGTCGCCACCATCATGTTCCGCGACGGGACGCGGCGGGCCATTCAATCGCGCGACGTGATCACCGGCGCCAGCATCGCGAAGATCGCACGCGTCGCGATCGAGCGGGCATGCGTACGCGAGGTCGAGCAGGGCGAGTCGGGCGTTCGCGCCGGCGACGTGCTCGACGCCATTGCTGACGAGATCGAATGCGTCGTGAGTGCATTATCGCCCGCCAACTGCCACGCCTTCATCAGCGGGCTTCCACAGGACCTCGCCGTGGTGCGGGTCGAGCCGGTGGTGCGGCGAGTGCGGCGGCCGCATCGCTACATCAGCGCGGCGTGACCTGGCGCTCCCCAGATAAGGAATGAGCACATGACGAGAACACCGAAGGTGCTCGGCGCTGACGTCGAGCTCGGAAACTTCGTCCTGGGCGTGGACACGGCAAGCGGCACCGGCGCTGCTGCATCCCGTTGTCTGCTTCAGGAAATCAGCGGTGTGGCCAGCGGCTTCGCGTCGGTGGTCCCGACCTCGGTGTACGGCCCTCCGTCGGTAACTGCTTCAATGATCGATCCGCAAGACCGCGGGAGGAGATACCTCCCCTCGAACGGCGGCTGCGCGTACATCGACCTCGATCACCTCGAACTGGCGCTGCCCGAGACGTTGAGCGCGTTCGACCACGTGGCCTACTGGCGGGCGATGTTGCGAATCGCTCACGACGCGATGACAAAGGCGAACCAGCGCCTGCCCGAGGGCTTTCGCCTGCAGGTGCTGGTGAACTGCAGCGACGGCCTGGGCAACTCGTACGGCAGCCATGCCAATGTGCTGCTCACACGCACGGCGTGGGACAATATCTTCTGCCGCAAGGCGCATTTCCTCGCCTATCTCTCCGCTTTCCAGATTTCGAGCATTGTCTTCACTGGACAAGGCAAGGTTGGCAGCGAGAACGGCCTGCCGCCTGTGAACTATCAACTCTCGCAGCGCGCCGATTTCATCGAAACGCTCGTAAGCGCTCAGACGACGTTCAACAGGCCGATCGTGAACAGCCGCGACGAACCGCTGTGCGGACCACATTCCGCGTGGCAATGCGACCCCGAAGCGCTGGAACTCGCCAGGCTGCATGTCATCTTCTTCGACAGCACGCTGTGCCAGACCGCGAGCCTCCTTCGGGCCGGAACACTGCAGCTCGTGGTCGCCATGCTCGAGGCCGGGTACGTCGATCCATCGCTGGCACTCGACGACCCGCTCGACGCGCTGCATGCCTGGAGCCGCGACCCCTCCTTGCACACCTGCGCACGCATGACGAACGGCACGGAACTTACGGCGGTCGACTTGCAGTTTCGCTTTCTCGACGCCGCGAAAACATTCGCGGCCAGGGGCGGCTGCGACGGCATCGTGCCACGGGCAGACGAGATCCTCGCACTGTGGGAGGACACGCTGATCAAGCTGCGCAGGGGCGAATTCGGTGCGTTGAGCCGGCGGCTCGACTGGGTATTGAAGCTGCAGATCCTCCACCGCGCCATGGCGAAGCGGCCGGAATTGACCTGGGCATCGCCGCAGATCAAGCACCTCGACCAGCTCTATGCCAGTCTCGATGCCGAAGACGGCCTGTTCTGGGCCTATGAGGCGGCCGGCCTCGTGGACCGCGTCGTCACCAATGAAGAAATCGCGCGCGCGGTCAGCGATCCACCCGAGAACACGCGCGCGTGGACGAGAGCGCACCTTCTGCGACGCGCGGGCGCTGATGCTGTCGAGGAAGTGGACTGGGACCGTGTCCGCGTCAGGGTGGTCGAGCGGCGCAGCGAGTGGCGCTGGGGCACGCCGAAAACCGTGAGGCTCACGAAGCCATTCGGAGCGACCCGTGCGGACAACGAGAGGTTCTTTCTTGGCAACAGTTCTCTTGAAGACATCATCGAGGCGTTGGGAATTATCCAATCTCCTGAGGAGGTTTTATGAGACTTCGCGATCGACGAGAGCAGGGCGACGACCTTACGCGCAAGCCACACGAGGCGGGCGATGGCGGGGGTGGCAGTGACAGCGACGAATTGCGCGACGCCGGCGAGGCGTTTCTGGCGGCCGCCGACCAAGCCATCACTCGCGCGCTGTCGGGGAACTCGGAGCAGTTTCTCATGCAGAACAGGCAGATGGGCGGGCAATGAACGGTTGCCGGATGTTCGGCGTGGAGACCGAATATGCCGTGACCGCGTTCGACCGCGCGGGCGCGCCGCTGTCGCGCGAGGAGTGCGTCATCCAGCTGCTTCGACGCGCCCGCAACACCATCCCCCACCAGCTTGGAGGTGGCCCCTCAGATCTGTACCTGCAGAACGGCTCCCGGCTTTACATCGACGCGGGCCAGCATCCGGAGCTCAGTTCCCCTGAGTGCCTCAACCCGTGGGACGTCGTCCGATATGCGCGGGCCGGGGATGTCATCCTCGAGCGGCTCGCTGACGGCGTCAAGAACGAAGACGCGCGGTTCGACCACGTTCTCGTCTTCAAGGGCAACGTCGATTACAGCGGTTCCGGCACCACATGGGGGAGCCACGAATCGTATTTGCATCGCAGTGACCCCGACTTGGTGCGGCGCCGTCTGATTCCACACCTCGTGTCGCGGGTGATCTACACGGGCGCTGGCGGCTTCAATCCGCTCTCGTCGGGACTCGAGTTCATGTTGTCGCCAAGAGCCGCTCACCTCACGCAGGTCGTGTCGGACCAGTCAACGTGGGCACGGGGGATCATTCACACGCGCGACGAATCGCTGAGCGCGTCAGGATATCGGCGCCAGCACCTGATCTGTGGTGAAAGCCTGAACTCCGATCTCGCAACGTGGCTGCGGGTGGGAGTGACCGCCGTGATCGTGGCGATGATCGACGCGGGTGTCCCGTGTGGTGACGAGGTCACGATCGAGTCGCCGCTCGAGGCGTTGAACCTGTTCGCCCACGATGTGTGTTGCCACGCAACCGTCGCGATGGCCAGTGGACCGCCGCGCACCGCCGTTCAGATCCAACGACATTACCTCGCCCACGCGCGTGAGCATCAAGCTGCCCCCTTCATGCCCGTCTGGACGGAACGCGTCTGCACCGAGTGGGCGGCCATGTTGGCGCGGATCGAGGAAACGCCGCAGCGGCTGGCGCGGACGCTCGACTGGGCGATCAAGCTGGCGGTGTACCAGGATCGCGCGCGGCGCCGCGGCATCGAGTGGGAGACGCTGCCCGCCTGGACCCACGTCGTCGAGTCGCTGCGCAAGAGACGGATCCCTGATCGGCCTGCGCATCAACTGAGTGCCGAGATCGTGCTGAGCGACGATAGCCCTTCGCGCGACACGGTCCGCGAGCTCACACCGTACCTGGAGTCCAGGCAGATCCACTGGAGCGGACTGGATCCGTTTCTCAAGCTCCGGCAAGAACTTTTCGAGGTGGACACACGTTTCGGGAGGGTCGGTCCGAGCGGTTTGTTCAGTGTGCTCGACCAATCAGGCATGCTCGATCACCGCGTGACAGGCGTGGACCGGATTGCCGAAGCAATCGATGAGCCCCCGGCCGAAGGGCGGGCACACGTGCGCGGCGAGGTGATTCGTCGCGCCGTCCGCGATGGGACGGAGCTGGGGTGTACGTGGAGCAGCGTCGTGAATCGGAGCACGCGCCTCAGGCTGGACCTGTCGGACCCGTTCACCATGCGTGAGGAGTGGGAAGCGGTGAAGCCGCCGGCGCCGAGAGCGGCACCAGGCGTTCCATCGCCAGCCACACCCCGGCCGCCCAGCCCCGCGCCGCCGACGCCACCGAGTGCGGCGCCGCAGGGAGCGGTGCCGGATGACGATGAGTTTTCGATCTGGGGGGATCTCGTGGAGCTGTGTTCGCGAATCCGGCGCCCGAGATGAATGCGTGGAGTCAGGCAACGTCAGGCATCCGGAGCAGGTTCGATGCCCATCTGCTCCAGTTCGGCCAGAAGGTTCGCCGCGCCCGGATCCAAATGCATTCCACCGCCGACCATCCGGCGCAGGATCGCCAGACACCGCCCCCAATGCCAGATCGCTCGGTCCTCGTCGCCGCGCTGCCCTTCGAGCTTGCCGAGTTTCAATTGCGACACAACTAGGTCGCGCTGCCACTCCGCGTTCCCCGGGTCCGCCGCCGCCAGCCGCTCGGTGATCGTCAGACTCTCCTGATACGCCACGAGCGCGCCCGGCAGGTTCCCCTGCGCCACCAATACGTCGCCGATCTGGTTGTGACTGACCGACAGGTCACGCTGCCACCCCGCGTTGCCCGCGCCCGCCGCCGCCAGCCGCGCGCGGGTCGCCAGGCTTGCCTGATACGCCGCGAGCGCGCCCGGCAGGTTCCCCTGCGCCACCAGCACGTCGCCGATCTTGTTGTGGCTGACCGACAGGTCGCGCTGCCACCCCGCGTTGCCCGCGTCCGCCGCCGCCAGCCGCGCGGCGATCGCCAGGCTCGCCTGATACGCTGCGAGCGCGCCCGGCAGGTTCCCCTGCGCCACCAATACGTCGCCGATCTTGTTGTGGCTGACCGACAGGTCGCGCTGCCACCCCGCGTTGCCCGCGTCCGCCGCCGCCAGCCGCGCGAAAATCGCATGACTCTGCCCAAACGCCACGAGCGCGCCCGGCAGGTTCCCCTGCGCCACCAACACGTCGCCGATGTTGTCGTGGCTGACCGACAGGTCGCGCTGCCACCCCGCGTTCCCCGTGTCGGCCGCCGCCAGCCGCGCGCGGGTCGCCAGGCTTGCCTGATACGCCGCGAGCGCGCCCGGCAGGTTCCCCTGCGCCACCAGCACGTCGCCGATTCTGTCGTGGCTGACCGATAGGAGGAGTTGCCACCCGGCGTTCCCCGGCTCCGCCGCCGCCAAGCGCGTCAAGTCCGTCCGCACGACCAGCAGTAACCCAAGACGCACGACCAACAGCGACGTCCGATTCTCGAGCGCATCGTTGACTTGAAATAGGAAGCGTGTACACAGAAGCGCGAACTCGCGAACGGGCAAACCTTCAGCCGCAAGGAGCGAAGCGGCAAGCACCGAGCCATCGTCTTCGACGATTTGAGCCGCGAGCGACAGCGTCGCGCTGGAGAGCGCGCCTTCTCTGAGATCACTCGCATAGTGACGAGCGGCACGCCCGCGGTCGCTGCTCTGCAGCAGGTGGTACATCAGCTCGCTCTCGCGCATCGGATCGTCCGGCGCAAGCGACTCGAGGTGGTCCGCAATAGTCGTATGCAGCCGTTCGGCCGCCGCTGAATCGGTGAGATTCCGCCGGAGCACGGCCTGCCGCATCTGCTCGTGCGCGAAGTCCCATTGCCCCTGCGCGCCCCGTTGCACGAGGTGCGCGCGAAAGCCGCGCCTGAGTGCCGCAAACCGCAGGTCGGTCCACGGTTCGCCGGTCCGCATTGGCAGCAACCGCTGAAGGTCCGACTCGCGCCATCCACTGCGGCTGGCCGCGATGAGATTCGCGAACTCTCGCGCCAACGCCTCCCCATGCACCTCCTCAGCGTGCTGAAGGAGAAATCCGTAGAGCTCTTCCACATCGGCCGGCAGTGCATTCGCGACGGCCAGGCGCAACGCGTGCAGTTGCTCCTCGGGCGATCCCGGCAGGCTCTGGTTCGCTCGCGCGAAGTCGTCTGCGTCGAGCAGGAGCATTTCTTCGAGCGCCAGCTCGAGCCACAGTGGATTCCCGGCTGCTGTCTCAGCGCCATGCCTCTTCGCGAAGAGCACACTCAAAAGGTCCGTCTGAATCGCCGCGCGCCGCCTGCTGGCAACAACCCGCGCGATCCGCTCGGCCTCGGACTCGGTCAGCATGGGCAGCGCCGCAGTCTCGATCCCGCTCCGGCGCCCGAGCGCCTCGGCCTCAGTCCCTGGAACCGCTGTGGCAATCAGGCGGGCGTTGCGTGGCCATCGCTCCGGTAGCCACGTCGCGTACTTCCCGTCTGGCGTGCGCTCGAACTGGTTGAGCGCGTCGACGAGACACACCACACGACGCCCGGCGGCCGCACGCACCAACAGCGCCGAGAACGTCTCCTTCAAGAGTTGCCGCGCCGTGATATCAGCCGACGGATCAGGAATGCCCAACCCCTCTGCCAGCTCCAAGCACCATCTGCGGAGCACCGCATCGATGTCGCTCGCGCGCGGACCAATCCCGGCCGCGTGCGCCAGCAGGAGGACGTCCGTAGCGCGGAGCCGTCGGTACAGCTCGGCGAAGAGCGCGCTCTTGCCAGAGCCGGGCGGCCCGACGACGCAAACCCCTTCGAGACCGCCCTCTCGGTCCGAGCACGTTGCGAGGTCAGCCAGCGAGCACAGAAGATCATCTCTTCCAACGAACTCGCGACAGGCTATCGCGGCGAATTCCTGAAGGAGTCGTCCTTCTTGTTCCTGCCAGGTTGTTGCCGTCGCCACTGCGGAGGCGCGCGTCTCGGCTTCGAGATCGGTCCACAGATCCTCGACGACCTGGAAACCCCACGCCTCCAGGCCGGCGACGCGTTCGGCACTCGTGTCCCATCGTGCGGTGTACGTCCGAACCCGCTCCGCCGGCAGCTCGTCCCGCAGGAGCACCTTCAACTGCCGCAGGCGTTCAGCGCGCTCAGCAGCGCCTGGCTCCGGGCTCCGCGCTTCGCTGAAGTCGGCGGCCGTGTTCGGCGGCATCTGGTCGTACGGCAGCGGATCGCGAAGATAGAATCGGCTCCGCCCGCGCTGGCTGGGATGGCCCAGCACGCCGAACTCGATCTCCAGCGCCGTCACGCTTCGGCCCGACAAGTCGCGCTCATATCCCGCCGCGTGTGCTGCGGCGTGCATGCGGTCTGCCGGCGGGACCCAACCGTAGCGGTCGCCGATGAGCCCGATGAGAAATGGCCGGCTCCGCACGATCTCGTCAAGACACACCTTGAGGATGAGGAGCTCGCGCGCGGCGGGATCCTCGGCCTCGGCAGTCTCTACCCCGAGGCGCAAGTCGATCGGGTCGAGGTAGTGGAACCGCTCGCGCAGGCGCTTTTCGAGTTCGGGGAAGACGAAGTTGTGGAGGTGATCGCGTTCCGCGTGCATGTCACGGAACGTGCTCGTGACAAACACCGGCCGCGATTGCCACTTCACGTATGGGCGCACCGCCCGTGCAGTTTGCCATATGTTGAATCGGAGATGCGTGGCGCCGTGTGGGGCGCCACAGTCACAGGTGATTGGCGCGGAGTGAGTCACGGAAACCTCCCATCGATCCGCGCGTACTTCGCGAGGAAAGCTGTGACTGACCATGACTCTTGCGGAGCCTATCGCGCCCTGCGACACTCTCGGCGATGGACCATCAATGAACAGAATCGTCGTCTTCAGTGGAAACGCCCACACCGAACTGGCGGCAGCGATCTGCAAGCGTCTGAAGAAACCCCTCAGCCCGGCCATCATCGCCAACTTCAGTAACAACTGCCTGGGCGTGCAGCTCCAAGAGAGTTGCCGTGAGGCGGACGTGTTCATCATCCAATCGCTGGTGCCGCCGGTTCAGGAGCACCTGATGGAGTTGTTGCTGATGTTAGATGCAGCGCGTGGCGCGTCGGCGGCGCGCATCACAGCAGTGATTCCGCACTATGCGTATGCGCGGTCGGACAAGAAGGATGCGCCGCGCATCTCGATCGCCGGGCGACTCGTCGCCGACCTGCTTGCGACGGCAGGGGCGAACCGCGTGTTGACGATGACCCTGCATTCGCCGCAGGTGCACGGGTTCTTCAGCGTACCGGTCGATCATCTGAACGCACTCAAGGTGCTGGCTAAGCATTTCCTCCGGCGCAACCTGAAGAACACGATTGTCGTCTCGCCGGATCTGGGACATGCGAAGGAAGCCACCCACCTGGCCCGCATGCTCGAGCTGCCCGTAGCGGCCGGCAGCAAACAGCGCCTGAGCGACGATCGAGTGGTGATTGACGCCATCGTGGGCAACGTGGACGGCAAGCATGTGATCGTCATTGACGATGAGATTGCGAACGCCGGCACGATCCTCGGTGTGCTGCAGAAGCTCCGGGAGCGTCACGTGAAGCGGATCGTCGTCGCCTGCACGCACGGTCTCTTCACAGGGAAGGCCATCACGCGGCTGCGCGCCCAGCCCGACATCGAAGAAATCGTCACCACCGACACGGTGCCAATCCCGCCCGACAAGCAGCTGCCCAACATGAGAATCCTCTCCGTTGCTCCGCTGTTCGCCGAGACCATCCGCCGTATTCAAGTCGGCGAGCCGGTCAGCCGTCTGTTCGATGTGACCGAGTAGGTGCATCCACTGTGAACCGCTCCGAAGCGCTCCCTCCGCTGAGTCTGCTCGATCCTCCACCGACTCGCCCGCAGCGCGTTCGCGATCACGTCTCGCTGCGCGCGCTTCTCGAATCGGACGAGTTCCAGAACTCGGAGCCAACACTTTCGATTGCGCTCGGGCGAACCGAGGAGGGCAACGCGTGCGTGGCCGACCTCTCCGCCATGCCACACCTCTTGATTGGAGGCGCACCGGAGACTGGCAAACGTACCTTCCTGAACGCGGTGCTGACGACACTCCTGCTGCGGTGTGCTCCGGCCGACCTTCGGCTCGTGATTGTCGATCCGACCGAAAATGCGCTTCGCCAATTCGAAGGCGGCCCGCACCTCCTCGCGCCCGTGCTCACCGAGCCCCTGCATGCGCTGAACGCACTGCAGTGCGCGGAGCGCGAGATGGAACGGCGATTCAGATGGCTCGCGGCGGCCGGGGCGCGCAGCATCTACCGGTACAACGATGGCCAGGTAACCGCAGCCAAGGGTCTGGCTGATTTCCGAAGTGGCAAACGGCTGCACCACGTCGTGCTCGTGTTCACCGAACTGGCCAATGTCATGGGCTACGCGAGTGCCGAAGCCGAAGCCTCGATCGTGGCGTTGGCGCAAATGTCGCGAGCCGTTGGGATTCACCTGATCATGGCGACCGAGCAGCTGTCCGTCGACGTCGTCACGGGCATGATCAACGAGTCGTTTCCCTCGCAAATGTCTTTCAGGACGTCGTCACCATACCAGTCACGGACGATGCTGTTCCGTGGCGGCGCGGAGCAACTCTACCCGCGTGGCGATGCGTTCTTCCTGGCTCCTGCGTCGACAACGCCCGTGCGCGTGTATACCCCGTTCGTTTCCGAAGAGGAGGTGGACAGAGTCACCACACATTGGCGAGGCATTGTGATGACGCCGAATCACGTGTGATGGGCCAAACGCCGCCATGCGACTAACCCGTCGAATCCGGCCCGGCGCGTTTCGGCCGAGTGTGACTGATCGACCGCGTGTCGGGCCTTCTTAGCCGCGGGCGAACAATATGTGACGAGCTCACGCGGGCGTTCTGCTTCCAGCTTCCTGCACAGGAGGGTTGATGATCACGCCATTTCCTCGAGGTTTCCGGAGGCCCATCGGGATTGCCTCCCCTGTGATCAACGGTGCGCTACCGAAAATGAGTGATGCCGTTTCTGACCACGAGGACTCCGGCCGCATCCTGTGTCTGTCTGGAACGTGGCAGATCCCAGGCGAGGCGTATTCGTTCACGGCGACCATTCGGGTTGGTGCCGATGGCGCGGCGGCCGGACCCATCCAGTGGCGAGCCGAATGCCTGCACGGCGCGAGCGGGATTGAGGATGTGCGCGGACACGTCGCAATTGCTTCAGTGCGCCTCCATGGGGTGAAAGCAGAGCGGGGCCTGGCGTGCGACCAGTACCGAGTCACGCTCATGGGAGATGACCGCAGCGGGATATTTGCGGGCATCAGCCGAGCGTTTGGAAGCTGGAATGGGCGCATGGAAGGCGCGTACTTCTTCGTCCGCGGAACAAGTGAAAGGTAAGGCACCCCATGGACGCGAGCAGCTACAACCGGAACAGCTACATGCAGCGACGGCACGATCCGAATGTGCTCCTTGAAGAGATCCGTCGCCGCGACGGCATGGGGGCCGCGATTGAAGCACTCGTTGCGCAGCAGCTGGACTCCGGATTCATAGAAGACGACCTCAGAACCGTCAGGCGTTACCGCATCTGCCATCCCGACGATCGGTCACGGAGTTTCTCGCTTCAGTACAATCCCCGCCGGGCGATGCGTCACGGTGGATCAGGTCGCACGCTGCCTCCGGCAGGGGCTGTCGCGGTGAACGGCGGGTGCTTCCTGTGCGACGAGAACATCGCGTGGCAGCAGCGAGGGCTCGAGCTGGGGTTCGACATCATGGTCGACGACGTGGCGTACTGCTGCTACGCGAATCCATTTCCGTTGATGCCGGCGCACGTCACGGTGGCCACCAAAGCGCATGTGGCCCAGGGCTGGTCCGAGGCCGGCACCGCGGGCGGTCCGACGCTCACGGCTCTCGTGTCGCACCTGCTGACGCTGGCGGAACAGCTCCCTTCGTTCGTTGTCTTTTTCAATGGTCCGGACGCGGGCGCCTCAATCCCGGCACATTTTCATTTTCAGTTGTTCAAGCGTCTTCCGGCCCATGACGCGTTCCCGCTCGAGCGTTCACCGCGTCGGCCGCACGCGGGCCGTGATGCCGAGACAATGCTCAAGGACTACCCAATAACAGTGGCCTGCTTCGACGGCCCGCACGACACCATCGTCGAACGCGCGGCGCGGTGGATATTCGCGCTTGCGTCGGAGTACGGCAACGCTGAAGCGCTGTCCATCAATCTCATGGCCATGCACACGGAAGGACGCCTGCATCTCTATGTGGCGCCGCGTCACCGCTCGTACTCCTATGCGCCAGGCTTCGCGGGACTGGTGGGAGGGCTCGAGATTCTCGGCGAACTTGTCCTGTCGACGGAGCAGGAGAAGCAGAGCCTCGATCTTGGCCACTTCAACTACGAAAGCGTCTCGGCGGTTCTTGCGGCGGTGGAGCCACCCGGAAAGAGTCAGCCAGCGTGAAGGACGCGCTGGACGCCTCGGCGTTCCAGTCCTCAAACACGCGCCACGCGAGAGCGTTGATGAAAGTGCTGGCAGCAAACACATCCGGATCGTCCCATGCGCCTTCACGCCAGACGAGGATGCTGCCGTTGGACGTGGCGCACGCGAGGCGTCGTCGCGCTGTGTAGGCTGCCGTGGTTCAAGGTGCTATCCTGAGGACGTCATGGCGAAGCGGTTTACTTTCAAATCCCGCACCCTCGCCGCGCCGCTGTCGGTTGAGGAGACGGCCGAAAAGTACGGAGTTTCCGCCAAGGAGCTGAACGAAGTTCGACACTTCGTCGATGCCTACGTTGGCAAGCGAGCGACGAAGGCGCGGTTCGGTTCGTCACCCGGTCTTCGGGTCGCAACGCACTCTCGATCCAAATCGAAATCTTCACGCACGCGCGGCAAGTAGACTCGCGTGGGGAAGGCGTCCCTCCCATCGACTGACGTCTTCATCAATGCCCCGTTCGATGCCAAATACGAGCGGCAGTTCCTGGCGCTCGTCGCAGGAATTGTCGGCCTCGGCCTGAATCCGAGGAGCGTGCTCGAGCTCCCCGCTTCGCACGATCGTCTCACCCGGCTGCTCGAGCTCATCCGCCAGTGCCCGTACTCGATTCACGATTTGTCCCGCGTCGAAGTGTCGCGGGACAAGACCTTTCGGGTGCCCAGATTCAACATGCCGTTCGAATTGGGGCTTGCCGTCGGCGTGGCTCTCGATCAGGGAGGCCACGAGTGGCAATTGCTGGAGGCGGTCTCTCGCACGCGGTCGTCCGTACGCGCCACGAAGTCCGACTCGCCTCGTACAGGAGCGCGTCGGGCCTCTGCTTCCGTAGCCCAAGAGACAGATTACGGCCGGCGATGGCGTCTTTGATTTCCTAGGTGGAAGAAAGCTGCCGCGCCGGCATCGAGACCCGGTCGAACCAGCCGTCGAACCCGCGCGCGATCAGGTCCTCGTATAGTCGTCCAAACGAAGGGCTCGTCATCGTCGCGGGCGTAAGACAGGAAGAGCGAGGTCTCGGGGGACGGCGGCAGTATCATCGCCCGAGTATGTCGTCAACAATTGGCCAAATCGTCAATACGCTGACCCAAGGCCGGCCGTTTGTCTTCATGATCATGTCGTACAACGAGAACTATCCGTTGTTTCCTCCCGTGGAGAAGGCCGTCAAGGAGACCCTTGGCCTGGCGTGCCTTCGCGCCGATCATGCCAAGGCCAGCGGTCACGATCTCCTTTCCAAGATCCACCTTCTTTTGGAACGGGCTGATCTTGTAATTGCTGAAATCAGCCCCACCAACAGTTCGAATCCGAACAGTCCCAACGTGTTCTATGAGATCGGGTATGCCAAGGCGATTCAAAAGCCATTACTGCTGCTGATTAAAGAGGGCGAAGAAATTCCTACGGACCTTAGAGGCCTGGAGGTTATCCGACACGGCGGAAGCCGCGCGGCCTTCGAGCAGTTCGATGCCGAGCTTCGTGAGCATCTCAAGAGTCGCGTGACATCACGTACTGCTCTACTTCGCGACATGCTTCTGGCCGATGAGCCGAGGCCTAGCTTTGTGGTAGCCAACCCTAAGTACCCAACTGCGCGGAGCAGGATCCCAGGCCAAGTCAAGGACCGTCGTACATTCGGGGACAACCTGGGAGTGCTTGGACTGATTTCGGCGTTCGGGACAATGCTCGGAGAGCACTCGGGACTGGACCTGATTTCAGCGAGGTTTCACGCGCTCGATTCTTCGAAGACACCCGCCAACCTTTACTTAATCGGGTCTCCTAAGGTGAATACGTTGGCCAAAGACATGCAGGATGTATTTCGGTCCACTTATTCGCTCGAATTTAGGTTGGGGCCTTACCCTGGCGAGGAGGGAATTGAAGACTGTCGTATGGCGTTGTATCGCGGCCCGGCGGGAAAGGAGACGCTGCTGAAGAACAGGGTGAAGCGGCAGGCGGTTGACGGGTCTATGGTGCAGACATTGGATCACGGGATCATTCTGCGCGCTCCACACCCTAACTTTCCCGACAGAATCATGATGCTCATGGCGGGCCCTCACAGCTTGGGCACCGGTGCAGCCTGTCTGGCGGCGACCAGTTCCCGCTTAATTGCGCAAATCCAAGAAAAGCTTCCCAAGGGTGTGCGACTGGGAGACAAGACACGGGCGATTTACGCCTTGGTTCAGGGCCGAGTGAGTGAGTCAGACGGGCATCTTGATGCGGAGGGTGTGAAAGTCTTGGAAGCAGGCGAAGCGAAGCTTCGTAAGCAACGTTACCGGTCTCGTCTGAACAGCTAGTCCTTGCATTCGACGATCGTCGCGGGTGTAAGACCGGAAGACCGATGTCATCGGGGGACGCCGGCTACTCTATCAAGACACCGCACCCGCTCGACAGGTTCGCCAATCTTCTCCTTTGTATATGCTGATGGCGCTTTCAGCCGCCGACGCTTATGTCTCACGTCTTCATCAGCTTCGCAGCAGAGGATACGCACATAGCGGACTCAGTCTGCGTGGCGTTGGAGGCGGCCGGCCTGCAATGCTGGATCGCGCCTCGGGACGTCCAGCCAGGTGAAGAATTCGCACTGGCAGTCAGCAACGCGATCGATCAAAGCGGACTGCTCCTCCTCCTGCTATCAACCCATTCCCAGCAATCCCGATTTGTGGAAGGAAACGTCACACGAGCACATGGGCTGGGCAAAGCGATCGTGGTATTCCGGATCGAAGGCGCCGCAGGCGCCGGCTGGCCCCTGCTCCAGGGAATCAACTTTCTTGACGCCCTGACGCCGCCGCTCGAAACCCATCTGCGACGCCTGGTCAATGTCGTGCTCGAGCACATGAAGGGCGAACAGCGTTCCGCGCCAGCTCCGGGTTCTTCCAGTGCCGAGCCCACTGAGACCTCGTCACCGAACCCAAATTCGACACGACAAGATGGCGCGAAGTTAGGCAACCAACCAAGCTCAAAACCGGTGCAACAGGATTACGCGATGTTAACGGGACCATCGCGAAGCGAACCAAGGGTGGGCCTCGGTGTAGATTTTGGAACCTCCAACACAAGCGTGGCATACCGTGACTTGATATCACTCGGATCGCATCCGCAAGTTGTTGGCGTGCCCGAGTTGCCACCGCGGATCATCGATCGCGTGACCTTCTCCGTGACCGCCCCTGCGCGCTTGGTTTCTGGGACGCCCTTCACTATCGACGTATGGGCGCACCTGGATCAGCACCGCGAACGGGTCATACAGCGCGCGCGGGACGCTGCCTCCGGAGTCGGGATTTCGATGAAATCAAAGGGCCCGGTGCAAGTCGCCCGAGGCGCGGTGCTCGTCGTGCGTCTGAAGCTGGAGGGCCTCACGATCGAGAACGACGAAGACACACTGCTCTGGGACGATGAGATCGCCAACGCAACATTCGCGGCGGCGGTTCCCATGGGAGCGAGTGATGGGCTGAGGCGGGGACTGGCCACCGTTCACTTGAACGGGCTCCAGATCGTGAGGATCGACTTCGTGTTGAATGTCGGCCGTGTGTCTGCGGAGGTTGGTGACATGCAAGCGCGGACATCGTCTCACCGGAGTGCCTTCGCGTCGTACGCGCGCGAGGATAGTGACGAAGTGTTGCCTCGAATTCAGGGAATCCAGAAGGTTGCGCCGGGCTTGGATGTGTTTCTGGACGTCCTGTCTCTGCGATCCGGCCAACGCTGGGAGGCGGAACTCTGGAAGCAGATTCCGCGCAGCGACATCTTTTATCTGTTCTGGTCTGAGCACGCCCGTCGGTCAGAGTGGGTCGAAAAAGAATGGCGATGCGCTTTGAAGACCAAGGGTCTGGACTTCATCGACCCCGTGCCCCTCGTGTCCCCAGACGAAGTGCCGCCGCCGCCCGAATTGGCGGATAAGCACTTCGACGATTGGGTGCTCGCCTTCAGGCGCGGCAGCACCCCGCGGTAGCGAGCATGCGAACAGATCCAGAGACGATGGATGCCTACCGAGTCTTCATCAGCTACTCCCACCAGGATCGCGAGCAGGCCACTCATCTGGTCAGCGTCTTGCCGGCCGGCGTCGTCCCGATGTGGGACATGGATCTCGCGGCGGGGCGGGGGTTCACGGATCAGATCAAGGCATTCATCGCGCACTCGCATGTCTTTCTTCTCTTCATGGGCGCGAACTCGACCGATCGCAGTAGCTGGGTTCATCAGGAGATCGGTTACGCGACGGCCCTGAATGTGCCGATCCTGCCCGTGACGACCGGAGCGCTTCCGTCAGGCATCATCCACACGCTTCAGGCCGTCCGCTTGACGTCAGACCTTGCGAACGCGTCCGAGAAACTGACCATCGGCCTCTTCGAACAGCTAGTCGATTCAGCGCGCGAGCGACCAGCCACCTTCGAATGCCCCGAAGACAACCTCAGACGCGCCATGATGCTCGCAGAGTATGCCGAACAGGTAAGAAGGATGGGATGGTACGGAAGGTTGAGACAGAAAGCATCCCTCACGTCCTTCCACTTGCCGACCCGTGGCCCCAAGGACCCGATCTGGCGCAGGTACTTTCCAGCCGCGGTTCATGAAGGTCCGTACCTCTTCGAGTGTCTTCAGGCTGAGAGGGTGTCTCTAGAGCGACACGCTCGGCATGAAGGGTGCCGGCTGATCATCGACCCTGCGTCGGAGTACACACGGACATACGGTAAGCACGGAAACGACAGCATTGCCGCCAGAGTGTCCACCCTGCTCGCATTTCTTGAAGACAGGACCGTCGAGGACGTCCGGGTCGCCGTCAACAAGGACATTGGAAGGCAACAATCGCTCACCGTCGTCGGGGATTGGTTCTCGTCTGAAGCCGTCTCGTCCGGCGCTAACCGGATCCTGCGCGAAGCCCTTTTCACCCGCCATGCGCACACCGTTCGCGAGCAGGTCCGCGAGTTCGACGACGAGTTCCACGAGCTCCTGCGCGCAAGCGGATGGGCCGAGGAGAACTCACGCCAACGGGCGTCCGAATACCTTCGCTCCTATCTCGACGAGCTTGCCGGCGCGCAGGGCACGCCGGGCCAACTATCGTGAGGCCTACTCCTCGCGTGCGTAGTCGAGATCGTCGCCGAGTCACCGGCCAGCGAGACGAAGTCTGCTGCTACCCTGTGAACTCCGGCCTGCGATCGATGAGCGACTCGGCCCACTCGGCGCTCTCCAGGTCCAGTATGCGCTCGGCTTCACTCACGCAGTCCCGCAGATAGTTCAGGCTCTCGACGTTCGCAAGCTGGTCGGCCAAGCCATGCAGCAGCGACGCCATGAGAGCGGAACGTTCGGCCAGCCGCTCGTGGTCGTCGAGCGACTGCATGACGTGGAACGCGGCCGCCCAGGCCGGAAGCGCCACGGTGGCGAATGCCACCCAGAGATCGATCCGCGCGAACGGCGAGCCGGCGTCATGGCCGCCGTGCCCAGCACCGAATGCGTGCAAGGCCGCCACGAGTACGAGTGCGCCGATCATCGCCAGTCGGAGACGCTTGGTCCAATCCACGACCCGCCTGCGAGTTTCAGCGTTCCGCTGGTGATACCGAGCCTGATCGAGGATCCACGCCTCCCTGAGAAACGCAGCCACCGCGCGGCGTTGCGCACCGTCGTCCAGGTTGAGGCTCGCAGCAAAGCGGCGTTGTTCCTTGGACAGCACGCGCTTCAGCGTCGCAACGAACCACGCATTGGCGGGACTGTAGAACGGCAGCGGATCCTGAATACGGCCGAACGCGCCGGCGACCGAGAGCGTCCGCCCCCGCTCGATTGCACCATCCTCTTCTGATCGGACCAATGCGACGAACAGCGCGCCGCGAAGGCCCTCGGCCAGACGGCGGTCGTTCAGCCATTTCTGGTGCCAGGCGTCGTAGAGGCTGACGCGGTACGACACGTAGCCCAGCAACAGCACGGCCAGCTCCACCCACGCCAGCCAGTAGTGGGCCGGCAGGAAGATGATCTGAAAGGCCATCAGGCTCACGACGACTGCGGCTGTCGTAGGCCAGAGCCTTGCCGAGAAGTCCCGCAGCTCCCGGTAGCGCAGACCCAAGTGATCCGCGCGTACGACATGCGGAAGCAGCGCCTCGATGATCGTCTGTGCCGCTGGGGTAGGCAGTCCACAGTCACTGGCTATCTGCGCCAGCTTCGTCGCGCGATCGTGCAGTTCACGTTGGAGCAGCTTGTCGTTCACCGCGCCGTCCCGGTTGTAGCCCGCCAGCCGATGAAAGTTGCGGGAAAGCTGCTTGGCCCGTGACGGAAGAGGCTCCTTGTGCATCCGCTCAGGCGCGTGTGGCTGGACGGCTTCGTCGGGCTGTCGTGTTCGCAACAGGAACGGCCCGGCCTGCAGGTCCGACGGATCGAGCCACAAAACGACGCGCCCGCGGTCGACCGCGTAGCGCACGGTGGCCCCTGTCCCACCGGGCTTTTCCTCCCGCGCTGGATCCCACACCGCCACCACGATCTCGGACGTGTCGACGACATGTTGCCCCGCAGCGGCATAAGCCTTCTCGGGCGGCAATGGACACGCTGGATTGGCCGGGTCGGGACAATCCGGGAAATCGGGAAAGAGTACCGTCGGCTCGGGATGCGTGTTCAATTGCCCGCGATCGAGGTTCAAGAGGCTGTGAAACTCGTCACGATCCAGCGAGCTGGTGAAATCTCCCTCGTAAATGTGCGGCGGGAACGGGAGGACGGCCTCGAGGTACCGATTCCGCCGCTCGGGATGGCCGACCAACTCGCATACCACGCGGGCCACGATCTGATCCGCCCCCTTCGCCAGTGAGGAGATCACGGTGAGCTTCAACGGCGTCTGATGTTCGGGGCCAGGCCGGCGCGGCGAGATGGGCACAAGAGGCCAGCGTGGAGCGCGAAGCAGCCAGCGAACCGGCAACGTCACAACGCCGGTGAAGACATCCAGCACCGGACCAACCACGCGCGTCCCCACTGCCAAGCACTGGGTGAAGCAGCGATCGAGCCGGTCGATACGCGACTGGGGACTGCCGTGCGGCCCAAGCGGATCGGCTGATGCGCGTTCAAGAACGGTGACGACCTGCTTGAGCAACGCGCGGACGGCTTCCTTGACGTCGTCCGGACGATCCAGTTCACGATGGCCGGTCACGCCAATCCGCAACTCGTACTGAATCGGCTTCCCCCTGAGAGGCGGGGCCGCGGTCATGGCACCAGTTGTCATCGATAGTGTTCACTCCAGCCAACGATCGCCAGGCCAACAACACGCGTGCTCCCTTGACGTGTCAAGGCGAATCCTACTCGACGTCTTCCGTACAAGCACCTCCTTCCCTTTGTGAAGATGCCCAATCACGTGTGATCAGCCCGCACGCGTCGCGCGACTCGCCCGCCGAACCCGGTGTAGTTCGTCGCGGCCGCCTGTGACTGATCCTCGCGCGGTTGCCCGGTAACAAAGTCTCACACCCCAACCGAGGTCAAGCGACATCAGTTGCCTATTGCGGGACGGTGACGCCGGACTGAGAACCGGAACATAGTTCTTTTCTCCAGCTTGAAGGTTGGAGTAGCTTGCTGCTGGCCCAAACCATATTTCACGAGTGAATCGAGAACCGATCAGGTCATGTTGATGTCGAGGCTCTCATGAGTGACGCCAGGCCGTCCATCGTCGTCGCTGGAGACGTGTGCATCGATTGGTTTGCTATCCCGGTACCGCGCGTTATCGAGCCGATTGATCCACCCGCCGGTGGTCTCGCGAACTGGAGATTGCGCGAGGGACTTCGAATGTTTGCGCGGCCTGGCGGAGCGTGGTTGCTCGCGGACCTGGTTTCGTCGGCCGCCGGGCAGTCCGTTCTTCGTCAGCCGGTGCCGACGCCGCTTGAACACCAGACGTGCGACGATGCGCTGCATTCGATGGTGGAGTTGAGTGCGCATCCCCTGTCGAATACAGAGAAGAGCCGCAAGGAGCGCGCGTCGTACGTGTGGCGCGTGGAGCGGTTCCGCGGGTTTTCCGGGCCCACCTCCGGCACGTGTCAGCACTGCATGACGCCCGTCCAGAACGACAGCAAAGACGCGCGGCTGGTGGTGATCGATGACGTCGGCAACGGATTCCGTGAACGTCAGGAAGCCTGGCCTGATGCGTTGCGCAGGGAGTCCGACGGCCCGTTGGTGTTGTGGAAACTGGCCCGACCGCTGGAGGGCGGTTCGCTTGCGAAGCATCTGCTGGAGAAGTTGGCCCACCGAACCATTCTCGTGTTGGACGTGGATGACCTGCGTGCCGCTGGCGCCACGATAAACCGACACCTTTCCTGGGAACGCACCGCGGGGGATCTCATCCGCGCTTTGACCCACGACCGGAGGTTCTCCGAGCTTCGGAAAGTAAAGCATCTCGTCGTTCGTCTGGACCTGGAAGGGGCCGTTCAATTCACGCCCGGCACCGACCAACCTGGCGACGAAACGACGGTTGATCTCACCTATCTGCCATCGGGAATTGAAGGCTCCACTCGCGCCGAAGTTCCGGGCGACATGATGGGCCTTGGCGGCGTATTCGTCGCCATGATAGCCGCGGAATTGGCGCGTGCGGGATCCGGTTCCCTGGCCGAACGGGTCCGGACAGGTATCCAAACTGGCATCGCGGCTTCCCGCGAACTGTTCCGCGCAGGATTTGGCCTATCTACGAGCGAGCCGACGACTCTGAACACAGCGCTCGCACCCAATGCGAAAGCCGTTGCCGAATTCGTTACCGTGAATGTCGCCCCGCTGGCGGGCCGCGATCCGGCGTCGCGTCTGCTCGACTATGTACGCAGGGCGCCGCTCGAGCGCCTGGCCGAACAAATCATTGTGCAGGGGATTGACTCTGCCACCCCTCGGGCACCCGTCGCCAGGTTCGGGGAGCTCGAAACACTGGACCGTTCGGAGATGGAGACCTACCGGAGCATCCGCAATCTGATTGGCGAGTACCTCGCGCAGGTCAATCCTGAGCGGCCGCTATCCATCGCCGTCTTCGGCCCGCCGGGGTCGGGTAAGTCGTTCGGTGTCGAACAAGTCGCGAAGAGTTTGGGCGCCGTCGAAAAGATCGGATTCAACGTGTCGCAGTTCGACGGTGCTCGGCAGTTGACCGCAGCGTTTCACGTCGTGCGCGACGCTGTGGTTCGCGGCCGAGTGCCACTCGTCTTCTTCGACGAATTCGACGCCGCGCCGAACGGCCAATCCCTGGGTTGGCTGAAATACTTTCTCGCGCCGATGCAGGACGGTAAGTTCTTGGACGGCGAGTCCACACATTTGATCGGACGGGCACTCTTCATCTTTGCCGGCGGCACGAAGCCGACGTTCACGGAGTTCGCTCAGCTCAAGGAGAAGGACTTCATCAACCAGAAGGGGCCCGACTTTGTCAGCCGCCTGCGTGGCGTCATGAACGTGCGCGGCACGGATCGGCGTGAACCGAACGACGAGTTGCACGTCGTCCGGCGCGCAGTTCTTCTGCGCTCAATGTTCCAACGCAAGGCGCCGGCTCTGTTCAACGCGGCCGGCTCACTGCGCGTCGACCCGGGTGTGCGACGCGCGTTCCTTCGGTGTGGGTCATTTCTTCACGGCGCTCGCTCCATGGAGTCCATCATCGACATGAGCCTGCTTTCTGGGCGCGAGACGTTCGAGCCGGCCAGCCTGCCTGCACCGCGACAACTCGATTTGCATCTGGACGCCGAAGAGTTTATGGAATTGGTGAACCAGGACGTGCATCTCAGCGAGCTCCGCGAACCGCTGGCACAAGCCATCCACGCGAGGTTTGTCGCCGAACAGACCGGTAAGAAACCCGCCGACGATCCGGCGATGCAGCCTTGGGATTCACTGCCCGGAAACTACCGCGAGGACAATCGGGAACAGGCGGACGACATCTCGCGCAAGCTCGCCCTCGTCAACTGTGCATGCAGGGCATTCAAGCCGGGTTCAGCCCACGCGGCGTTTGAGTTTTCACCCCAGGAAATCGAGGTCATGGCTGAGGCCGAGCACGAGCGATGGAACGACTCGAAGAGGGTGCAAGGGTACTCGTACGCTCCGGAAAGGAGAGATGAGGCGCCGAAAACGCATCCCTGTCTGCTGCCTTGGTCGGACCTGCCTCGCAAGGAGAAAGACAAGGATCGCGACACTGTGAAGGCGATTCCGACGTTCTTGCAAGCTGTGGGTTTTGAGGTCTTCCGCCTGTTCTAGCTCTGGGCTACCTGCCCCGGTTTCGCTCGATCGAATTGAAGCGAACCTTACGCCGATTTCGCTTTGCTTGCGAAAAGTCAGAGAAATTGAGCTTCCCGCTCGTGATGATGCCCAATCACGTGTGATGGGACCCGACCGCGTCGCTCGACTCGCCCGTCGAATCCGGCCTCGTTCGGCGCGGCGCGCTGTGACTGGTCGGCCGAAGATCACGCCGCCCGGGCCGCGGGTGAACATGTGTGCGGATCACGCATGGTCACGAGCCGACGCCTTCTCCAATGCGCGACCCTTGCGCTCGTCGTCTGGGCGGTGTGGTCGTTTGCGTCGGTGCGGCGCATTGACCGCGAAACGTTCGACACGCACGCGGTCGAACTGGAACGGACTCGGACGTGGCGCTACGGGTATGTCCGCAATTACCGCGGCGGACTCCTCGTGAGGACGAGGCTCGGCGCCGGGGCACCGCCGCTCGCGCCTCCCGCCGCGACCGACCCGATCGTTCTAATCCTGACGCGCGAGCTCCACGCGCGTCAGCAGAAGGCCGCCATCGAAGCGGTGCTCTACGGAGCGCTGTGGGGGCTCCTGTTCGGTGGTATCTTGCGCGTCCGACGCATGCGGCGCGCGTGAATCCCACAATCCCAATCCCAACTCCCGAGGCGTGATTGTCGCTGGCGGAGTGGCGCAGCTTGACTTGTTCGTTTCCCCCGACCGATCATCCGCGCTGTTGGGCGTGTCGATTGGCGCCGCCACAGGTTTCAGAGGAATCTGACGTGAAACAACTCTTGGTCGTCTCGATAGCCCTCGGCACCCTGTCGTTGCCCATCGCGGTGCGTCTCCAGGCGCAGGGCCAGGGCGGCGGCAACAGCGGCCAGACTGTTGAGAACGGGGTCTCCTTCATCAACCCCGGTAGTCCCGTTGTGCCCGCCGCCGAAGCGAACAGCCAGCCGATTCCACGGCTGCCGGACGGGAAGGTCGACCTGACCGGACCGTGGGTAGGAGGCGGTTCGATCGCCGACATCGAGCGCGACGGCGGGCTGAAGCCCGGCGAGCTGCCGCTGCTTCCCTGGGCGAGTGATCTCAGGGCCAAGCGAAAGTCCCAGGACGACCCCTATACGATCTGCCTGCCGATGGGCGTGCTGCGAACCAATCCGTACCCGTGGAAGTTCGCGATGTCGTACACGGCGAAGGGGCTGACGCCAATTTACATCCTGCACGAACTCATGGATGCCGGCGCCCCACGCGTGGTGTACATGGACGGCCGCAAGCACCCGGACGACCTGCTGCCCACGTGGGAGGGACACTCGATTGGATCGTGGGAGGGTGACACGCTCGTCGTCGATACGGTCGGCTTCAACGACAAGTTCTGGTTCGACCGTCGTGGCACGCCGCACACCGAGCAACTGCACACCATCGAGCGGTACACGCGACCGAATTACGGCACCATCGTCAACGAGGTCACGCTCGAAGACGCAGGAGCGTTGTCGCACCCCGTTCACCTGACGTTCACGGCCAGGCTGCTCCGCCCTGACCGGCAGACAGGCACGGGCGACCTGATGGAGTTCATCTGCAACGAGGACAATCAGTACGGCGCGGCCGGCAACTTCCGACCCGGCACCGGGGCGGGGAACAAGTAGGGTTCGCAATCAAATCCCAAGTCCCAAAATCCCAACGGGACGCGGCACGGGACGCGCTCGACAGCTCAGTCAGTCGAGCCAGTAGACCTGCAATTACGGCTTGTACGGCTTCTCCGCCTCTGTGAGAATCTGGCTGAACACCGGGATCTGGTCAACGGGCGGCGCGTGGCTCTTGAACGTCCTGATGTATGCGTAGATGTCCTTTGCCTGCGCGTCGGGCAACGTCGCCGCCGAATAGTTCGGCATGCTGGTCGATGGTTGCGTCGGCGCCAGGTTCGCGCGCGCCCGCAGGAAGGCGATGAAGCTCGACTCGGTCGCCAGGCTCGCGCTCCGGCTCGAAACAAACGCCCGCGCGCCGGTCTCGCCAGTGAACCCGTGACACGCGTAGCACGTGTACCCCTCGTACAACTTCTTGCCGTTCGCTGAATTCCCGGTCACTGGACTAGCCGGTGCCTGGGCGCGCGTCGGGACGATCTGGAACGCGAGCGACACCATCGCAGCCGCAAGCGTGAACGCGATCTGAGTCCTGCTTCTCACATGTGTTCTCCTCGCGTGCCCGCTATCGTGGCTGCGTGATTACGTCAATCAGGTACGGCTGACCGCGCTTCACCGACGCGAGGCCGCGCTTCAACGCCGCACCCAGCTTCGTCGGGTCTGTAATCGGCCCCTCGCCCGCCATTCCGTACCCGGCGGCCATCATGCGGTAATCGATGTGGGGGTCGCGCAGCGTCGTGCCGATGTGGCCGCGATCGCCGCCGCGTCCCCGCACGCCGCACATGTATTCCACGAACATCAGCTCCTGGTGCCACGCACGGTTGTTGTGCATGACGGTCAACATCGGGAGCTCGTGATGCACCGCGGTCCACAGCACGCCGGGCGCGTAATTGAGGTCGCCGTCGGTCTGGACGTTGATCACGATCTGGCCGCGGCTCTTTGCGGCCAGCGCGGCGCCCACCGACGCCGGTGCGCCGTACCCCATCCCGCCGGCGCCCTGCCCGCCCAGATAGCTGTACGCCTTGTTGTGATCCCAGAGCTGCGCGTTGTGGCCGCCGGAGAAACTGCTGGGCGACGACAGGATCCAATCCTGGTCCGCGATCAGCGGCCACAGCTCTGCGTAGATCCGCGCGGTGCTGATCGGGCTGGCGTCCCACCCGGCACGCTTCTGCTCCAGCGCGCGGCGCAATTCCTCCATGCGCGCCTGCCCGTTGGCGGCCGCGTGCTTCGTGGTGCGCTCGTCAATCAGTCGTCGCCTGTCGGGTGTCATCTGCCGGCGCGTCTCCTCGAGGAGGATGGGCAAGCTGGCTTCGGCGTCGATCTCAATGGTGCGGCCACGAGGCGTGACGCCCCCGGCGCCCGCGCGGCTCGCGCCCGGCGCGATCCCACCGAACCCGATGTTCATGGAGTCGCGGCTCAGCAGCGTGGAGAGCGTAGGGCCCGTTAAGGACACCTGCGCGGCGGGCGCTTCGAGGCCGAGAGTGTAATCGTACGCCGAGCTCGCGCCGGGGCCGCAAAGCGGATGTCGCTGCGGAAAGCTCATAGGCCCCTGTGTCGCGCTCGTACTCGTCGATGCGCCGACGAGTTCCGCAAGCTGCACGGCGAGCTGCACGCCGTCGGGCGTCCGCAGACGGCCGACAGCAATCCGAGGATTCTGCGCGCCGAGAAGTCCCATCGCGATCTCGCGCGCCTGAGAGGCATCGATGCCCGGCACCTTGGGTGCGGCGTATGCCGGGACTTTCAGGTCCCGAGCCTCCTCCTTCTGCAGCTCGATATCGACAACGACCATCGTCGGGCCGCACGGCGGCGTGATCGCCTCGTTGAAGGCGCGTTGGATGGCTGTGAGCGATTCGGCGAGCGTCTTGGGCTGGGCGTCCCATTTCGTGAAGCTGCGCACCATGCCGGCCATGTCGTTCGCACTGTGCGCCGCGATGAACCCGAGGTCGCGGCCGGCGAGGAGCAGCGCCGGCGTGCGGTCGTAGTACGCCTGGTAGATCGACATCGCAGCATGCTGTACGCCAATCGTGCCGTGGAGCAGCGCGCACATCGGCCTCGCCGTCGCCTTGCCATACCCATGCGCCATCGTCACCGCCGACTCCTCGTGAAGCGCGGTGATGAATTCCGGCATCCGGTTGGGCGGAGTGCCGTAGTTGATGATCGATTCCTGCAGCCCCTCGAAGCTCGACCCGGGATTTCCCGCGATGTACTCGATGCCGAGATCCCGGAGGACCTGGACCATCAGGTCCGACCCGGGACGGACCACGGCGCGCTCGCCGGGCCGAGGCGCCACGGGCGGACGCACGTTGCCGGCGTCGCGCTCGACCTGCCCAGGTGAAGGCGGGGGAGCCGAATCCAGTGCGGCGCTACTACCCTGCCCGGCGCCCGCACTCGTGACGGCAACGTTGGTCAGCGCCGCAGCGCCTGCGGCGGCGGTTGCCGCTCCCTTCAGGAAACCACGGCGTGAAACGGGGCTATCCGTCTTCTTCGACTTCGCCATATTCGAGCCTCCTGAGAACATCAGCCCGCGCGGTGCCCAAAGGGTGCCCGATTATCGCCAGTCCTGGCCGTCAGGACAATCGCTTCCGCGATGCCTCCCACGACGCGTCCCACGACGCGTCAGCTTGACAGGGCCGGGTGCTGCGACGAAGATCCATCCCGAAATCATTCGAACGTACGACGGATACATGCAGTCTGCCTTCGCCCTTCGGGCTTTGGCGAGACAGGTCCATCGGAGGAAATCGATGAGGACGCAGCGCTTTGCGGCAGCCGGCATCGGTCTGTTGCTGGCTGTCGTTCCAGTCGTCGCGCACCACTCCTTCTCGGCGGAGTTCGACGCCAACAAGCCATTCAAGCTCACCGGCGTGGTCACGAAGATCGAGTGGCAGAACCCGCACACTTTGTTCTATCTCGACGTCACCGATTACGCCACGAAGAAGGTGACGAACTGGGCCTTCGAGTTGGGCAGCCCCAACGGGCTGATGCGCAATGGATGGACGCGCAA
>OBEQ010812728.1_pt1 | contig 28022 bp, 26 predicted proteins | sample 1670901 | NCBI WGS metagenome assembly OBEQ01 (sample SAMEA104232315, study PRJEB22302) | groundwater metagenome | biome: forest; feature: aquifer; material: groundwater | place: USA | collected 2011-08-07 | depth 5.4 m
GCCTTCCGCCTCCGGCCCTCCGGCCCTCCGGCCCGCGCGAAGCTTTCGTCACCCGAAAGCACGCAAGCCGGCACCGCCTGCGAGGCGACACCGGCCTGGTGAAATCACGACCGCGGAGCGGGGAGCTACTTCTTCTTGCCCTTCTTGACTGGCTTCTTGGCAGCGGCCTTCTTGGGCGCCGGCTTCTTGGCAGCGGCCTTCTTGGGAGCGGCCTTCTTGGCGGGCGCGCGCTTGGGAGCCGCACCCTTTGTCTTCTTGCGCTTCTGGCCGCCCACGGCGCGCTTGGCGCGGGCTACGTCTCCGTCCTTGTCGAGGAAGTAGATGTAGTTGAAGTCCTGGGTGACGCCAGCGTCGACGACCTTCTCGGGCTTGCCCTTGGCAACGCCCGGCTGCTTGCGGGGCACTTTCCAGACCGCCCCATTCTTGATGTAGTACATGAAGTCCTTCTCGCGCTTCACGCCCGTACGAGCCACCTTCTCAGCCATGTGAGCCCTCCGTGTCGGAAAAGTCGCTGCGCCCGATGATACCGACGGTGACGGGGCAGTCAAAACATTTCTCGACGGAGATTCGTCGGTTTCCCGTCGAGAACGCGGTCAGCGTAGGTCCGGGGTGTGACAGTACGGGCCCGAAACCGGCTTTTTGAGCGGTTCTAGGAGCCAGACCTGGCCAGGCTGCAGACCAGCACCTGCGCATCGGCGTCGTCGTCGAAGGGCTCCTCGGTGAAGCCGCCCCAGCGCTCCTCGACGCGAAATCCAGCGTGCACCAGCAGGCCCCACAGCTCGGCGGGGAAGAACTGCCGGTGGGCCAGGCGCACCACCTGGGTGCGTTTCTCCTCGGGCGGGACGTCGAGCCGCTCGTAGTAGATGCGCATGTGCGCGATCTGCGTGGCCCGATCGTAGTCCTGGTTGGTCGAGTACTCGAAGCGTTGCCCGCTCACCGGGTGACGGAAGCGAGTCCTGGCCCAGCGCTTGTTGGGATCACGGGTCAGCCAGCGCAGGTCAGGGTTGAGCACGTCGAAGGCGAAGTGGCCGCCCTCGCCCAGCAGCTCGCGCACGCGCGCCAGCGCCGCGTCGACGTCACGGCGCGCGTACATGTGCTGGAACGCGTTGAACGGGCAGATGATGAGCGGGAAGCGCGCCGCCAGCGCCAGCTCGCGCATGTCGGCGCGCACCAGGCGGGCGCGCGTGCGCGCCACGCGGCCGAGCGCGTCGATGCGCTCCCGGGCGCGCGCCAGCATGGAAGCGGCGATGTCGACGCCGACCACGTGCACGCCGTCGCGCGCCAGGGGCGTGAGCACGCGGCCGGTGCCGCAGCCCAGCTCGAGCACCGGGCCGGCGGGAGCGAGGCGTCGGGCCAGCTGCCGGTACCAGTTCACGTCGGCGCGCCGGCGGCGGTACTCGAAGTCGTAGAGCGCCGCGTCCTCGTAGTGTTCCTCGGTGGCGGAGCGCAGGTCGAACGGGTCGTTGGCGCGCGCGTCGCCTCCAGCGTCGGGGCCGTCGCCGCCGTGGCCGCCGTCGTCGCCGTCGTCGGCCGCGGTCGCGTCGTCGGGATGTGCGTTGCGGGTCACGTCGCTTCCGTCACGGTAGCGCGGCCCGCGCGCTACGCCTCGTCGTTGCCGCCGCCGCCCTCGGGCAGGCCGCCCGCGACCGCGACCAGGGCATCGATCTCGGTGCCGCCCGCGACGCCGCCCTTCTGCCGCCGGCGTCCCCCGCGCCGGCGCCGGCGCCGGCGCTTGCCGCCATCGCCACCCAGGTCGCCCGGCAGGCCCCCATCACTCGATCCGCCTTCGCTCGCGCCCCCGCCACCCTCGTCGGGCAGGGGGCGCGCGTGCGGCACACGCTCGCCGTCGTTCTGGTCTTCGTCTGCGGCGCCGGCCAGGCCTTCGCCTGCGCCCACCGCCGCGGAGCTGCGTCGCCACAGCTGGCGCCAGCGCGTGACCTCGTCGCCCAGCTCGCCGCCCGCGCGCGACAGCAGCTCGTAGAGCGCCAGCGCCTCGCCGAAGTACTCGCGCCGGGTCAGCTGCATGGGCCGGCCGCGCCGGCGGCGCGACGGGGCCAGGCGCTTCTGCAGCAGCAAGATCTGGCGCGCGCGCTCGAAGTCGCGCCGCGACACGCGCATGCGCGTGGCCAGCGGGTTGAGCGCGTCGTCGACCGCGGCGAACAGCTCGCCCGGGCGGTCGCTGTGCACGTCGGGCACGAAGGGCGCGACCAGCGCGGTCAGCAGCAGCGCGTTGGTCGGCGGTGACGTCCAGAAGGTCTCGTCGTTGCTGCCGCCGACCGTCGACTCCTCGCCGCGGGCGCGCTCGGCCACCGGCACGGGTGGCTGCGAATCGGCCCGCGGGGCCAGCGGCTCCTCGGGCGGCGCGGGCGGGTACACCACCGGGCGCTCGCCTGCCGCGGCCAGCTCGAGCGCGGCGCGCTCCAGATCGTCGAGATCGGTGCGCCCGGACAGCTCGGCGAGCGCGACCTCCGGCGTGGGCGGCGCGCTGGGTGGCGGCGGCTGCTCCTTGCGGCCCGGCTCGACGTACACCCGGCCCTCGCGCCGACGCGTGAGGGGCGGCGCGGTGCGCGCGGCCAGCCCGTCCAGCTCGTCGAGCACGCGCCACGCGCGTGGGCGCGCCCCGGCGAGCGGATCCTCGCCGCTGCCCTCCGCGGCGCCTTCCAGCCAGGGCGGACCCTGGAACATGGCGACCAGCTCGGGCGCCAGCGTGGTGGCCACGCCGGTCTCGAGCAGGAGCTCCATCGAGCGGCGCGCGGCCCCGCCGCGCAGGAGGCGGTAGATCTCCTCCAGCACGCGCGGCGCGGCGCACTGGTGGATCTCGTGCTCGTGGTTGAGCAACGCCTCGTAGGTGTCGGGCTCGATGTCGAAGTTCAGCCGCGCGGCGAACTTGATGGCACGCAGGATGCGTACCGGGTCCTCGGGGAAGCGTGTCTCCGGGTCGCCGATGGTGCGCACCAGGCGCGCCTCCAGGTCGGCCAGGCCGTGGACGTGGTCGATGACCTCTTCCTTCTCGACGTCGTAGAAGAGGCCGTTGATGGTGAAGTCGCGCCGGCGCGCGTCTTCCTCGGCGGTGCCGAAGACGTTGTCGCGCCGGATGAGCATGTCGGCAGCGTCGTCCTCGGGGTCGGCGCCCTCGCGCGGGTTGGCGCGGAACGTGGACGTCTCGATGATCTTCTGGCCGAAGAAGATGTGCGCCAGCCGGAAACGTCGTCCGATGACGCGACAGTTGCGGAAGACCGACTTGATCTCCTGCGGCGTCGCCGACGTGGCTACGTCGAAATCCTTGGGCGAACGGCCGAGGAGCAGGTCACGCACGCATCCGCCCACCAGGTAGGCGGTAAAGCCGTACCGGCGAAGTCTTCGGACGACCTTGTCGGCATCGGGATCAATGAACTCCCGCGCGATGGGGGGCATAAGGAGGCTCGCTCTTCGCTCATGCTTAACACCATCGCATGGGTGGCGGCAAGCAGTCAGGTTCCGGGCAGTTACGAGTACTCCGGATCGAATCCGGCGGTTTCTCCGACGAAGAAGCGCTCAATCAGCCGATCCGACGCGCGCGACCTCGCGCACACCGTAGCAGAAAAAAGGCAAAAAAAGACCGCCTCGGCCTTTGGGGGGGGAAAGGCGGGCGGTCCACCAAACACCCGAAGGCGCTCGGCTATTGATGAAGATAGCAACCTGCCCCGAGCGTGGCAAGGTGAAAATTTCCAGTAAAGTGCGTAGTCAGGTCGGACTGGAGAAACCCAGGAAAAACCGATATTTCCGGAATCGGACGCTATTTGCCTTGCGCGCGTCACGCATATTTCAGGCCCGCTCACTCGCGCTTGAGCGTGATGGTTCCCCAGGGATCGTAACGATCTGGGACGTTTCCATCGGTCTTCAAAACACCGTCCTCGTACAGCGGCTCGAAGCCGTCGGCGATCACGATGACCGAGAAGCGCTGGTCACGTGGCACGGGATTCTCCAGCTGGAACTGCCCCTGCGAGTTGGTCGTCGCCTTGGTCAGGAATTTCTGTCCGATGTTGTCCTTGGTGACTTCCTTCACGTGCACGCCTGGCTTGAGCACGATGACGAGCGCGTCGTGGATGGCGACGTTGTTGTCGACTGCCTTGACCTGCCCGATGACGGTCACGCCGCTGCGCGCCTCCTGCGTCTGCGCGCCCGCCTTGCCGCCGAAGCCGTTGCCGCCCGTGCCGGCGCCGCCGCCCACCGAGCCGCCGTTGGGCCCGGGCATCCAGCCGCTCTTGGCCAGGTTGATGAGGTCCCGGCCCAGCTCGATGGGCCGTACCAGACCGACGCGACCCTTGGCGCTGTTGTCACCGAACTGCACCGCCGAGGGCACGCCGATGAGGTTGCCGTCCTCGTCGAGCGCCGAGCCGCCCGAGTTGCCCGACGCGATGTCGGCGTCGGTCTTGATCCAGAAGCGACCCGCGCCGCCGTCGGCGCCGATGAAGCCCGACACCTTGCCGGTGGTGTAGTTGATGGTCCAGCCGCCGATGCCCGGGTAGCCGATGACGACCACGTCGTCGCCGGGCACCAGGTCCTCCGACGAGCCGATGTTGGCCGCCGGCCAGTCGTTGCCCTTCCACGGCTTGCCGTCCATGTCGGTCTCGCACTTGACCAGCGCGAGGTCGATCTCCTCCTTGAGCACGCCGTTCTTGGGGTACGTCATGCAGCGGTAGACCGGCTTCTCGTCGAACTTGTCGGTCACGCCCACGATGACCACGTCGTAGGGCTTCTTCTTCTGCTCGTTCCAGACCACGTGGTGGTTGGTCAGCACCGCGCCATCGGCGGTCAGGATGGTGCCCGAGCCGCGCGAGATGGGCACCAGGTCGTTGCCCTCGAAGTCGGCCGCCAGCATGAAGACCGTGCGCAGCATGATCTGCCGGCGCTGGTCCTTGTTCATGTTGGCCTCGGAGTCGGCCGGCGCGAGCAACGCGCCCACGCCGCACACACCCGCCAGCACACCCGCCACCGCCGCCTGCCGCATCGGATTGAATCCCATCGGTGCTCCTTTGCAACTCACTGTGTCGACCCCCCGTGCCGCTACTTGAGCGACACCGTACCCAGCACGTCACGCTCCAGACTCTTCACCTGACCCTCGGGACCGTGGATCGTGACGACATACAGGTTTTCGTTATTCACCGTCGCGTACTCGACGCCCCACGCGACCCGGGGTGTGTCGTCATCCGACTTCTTGAAGGCGTAGGAGAAATCGGAGCGCAGCCACTCCTTGCCCGCCACCGTCTTCTTGTCGGTGGTGAACTTCTTGTACAGCTCGCCGTACTGCCGGCTGCGGTTCAGGTCCAGCACGCTCTCGATGGGCCCGTCGAAGGCGGGCTTCTTGCTGATACGCACGTCGACGTGGGTTGTGGGCTCGATGGCGGCAAAAGAAACGCTGACCGGAAAGGCCTCCGGGGTGGCGTCGTCGGGAAACCAGCCCGCCGGGTAGGTGAACGTGAGGCCCTGTCTGTCGAAGGTGGCCGTCTTCTGCTCGGTCACCTTGCGGTAGGAGGCCCAGCCGGCCAGCAGCAGTAGCATGGCGAACACCGTGACCAGGCCGTCGTGGGCCAGGAACCAGCTCTCGACGTGCGGCCTGGCGCCCGCGGCGGCGGCGGCGGCAGCCGCGGCGACCTCGCGCTCCTGCGCGGCGCGGCGCGCGTCCAGCTTGGCGTCGGCCTCGCTCTTGCCGGCGCCGGGGCTCACGAGCGCACCGCGTGGGGCGAGACCGCCAGGTGGCGGCGCATCATCAGCGAGGTGATCATGAACACCACCACGGCGAAGCCGCTCGCGAACATCAGGCCGCGCCATGGCTGCGCGGTCATGCCCGCCGAGGTGACGCGCTCCTCGAGCAGGTCGAACATGCCGTTCAGCGTCGACGCGATGAGCAAGCCGCCCACCAGGGTGAGGTTCCTGTGCAGCGGCCCGTGGCCGGAGAACTTGGCCCGGCCGAGCGCGTAGCCCTGCACGCCGGCGAAGCACGCGTGCGCCATGGTGGTGATGACCGCGTTGAGCGCGCCGATGCCCAGGAACACGCCGCCGAGGCCATTGAAGTAGTGGATGTTCTCCGCCGTGGCGAAGCCGATGCCGGCCGCGGTCATGTAGATGATGCCGTCCATGGGCTCGTCGAACTCGTCGGAGAGGTAGATCGAGTAGCGCACGATGACGAACTTGGAGAACTCCTGGGCCAGGCCGACCACCAGGATGGCGTGCAGCGCGCGCTCCCAGGTCAGGTTGACCGCGAGCGCCGACTCCTGCGCGGGCAGGAGCTGGTTCATGATGAACGACGCCACCGGCGCGGCGACGAAGCCGCCCGCCAGGTACACACCGGCGACGTAATGCTTGGGCTCGGGCTCGTGACGATCCTGCAGGTAGAAGTAGCCGAGCCAGAGGAACGCCGGCACGGCCGAGAGCAGGAGCGCCAGCGGCACCCCCACATGCACGGGATCCGAAAGTCCGAGGACTTTCTGCGCGCCGAAGGCCACGCCCACGAAGGCCAGCAGGCCCACGACGAGCAGCATCTCGGTCGCGACGACGGTCTTTACGCGGCTCACGCGAGGCCTCCCCATGGGTGAACGGTGGCGGATGGACGGTGACGGTGCGGTCACGATCATACTCGCTAATCGCGCGCCCCAAAAGCAGTTACACTTGCCCGCGAGAGGAACCTGGGTGCGCGTCTGCTTCGTGGTCAACGGTGTGAAGACGCAGCGCGCGACGTACACGACGCTGCATCTGGCCTTCGAGGCGCAGCGGCGCGGCCATGACGTCTGGTTCATGGGCGTCGACGGCTTCTCGCTGACCGACGACGGACGCGTGCTGGGCAAGTGCGCGCGCCCACCACGCGCGGCCTACAAGTCAGCGCGCCGCTACTGCAAGGCGCTCACCGCTGCCGAGTGCCCGAGCGAAGAGGTCGTGCTCTCCGAGCTCGACGTGGTCTTCCTGCGCAACAACCCCAACATGGGTCGCGAGGCCGGGCCGCGCGAGAACCCGGCGCTCGACTTCGGCCGGCGCATCCGCCGCCACGGCGTGCTGGTGCTCAACGATCCCGATGGCCTCCTGCGTGCCGGCTCCAAGATGTACCTGGCCGGCTTCCCCCAGGAGCTGCGTCCGCGCACGCTCATCTCGCGCCACATCGAGACGGTGAAGGACTTCCTGCGCGAGCTGGACGGCCCGGCCATCCTCAAGCCGCTGGCCGGCTTCGGCGGCAAGAACGTCTTCTACGTGCGGCGCGGCCAGGTCGCCAACCTGAACCAGATGATCGGCGCGGTGCGCAAGCAGGGCCACATCATCGCGCAGGAGTACCTGCCCGCGGTGGCGCGCGGCGACAAGCGCGTGCTGCTGCTGCGCGGCGAGCCCATCTGCCAGGACGGCCATGTCGCCGCCTACAAGCGCATGCGTCCCAAGGATGACATTCGCAACAACATGCACGTGGGCGGCACGCGCAAGCGTTGCAGCTTCAGCGAGACCGAGCAGCGCATCTGCGACCTGCTCCGGCCGCGCCTGCTGGCCGACGGCCTGTACTTCGTGGGTGTCGACCTGGTCGGCGACAAGGTGCTGGAGATCAACGTGTTTGCGCCCGGCGGCATCCACAACATCGACCAGCTGTACAAGATCAACGTGAGCGCGGTGGTACTCGACGATCTCGAGCGCCGCGTGGAAGAGCGACGGTTCGCCGTGTGATGTGCGGGGTCGGCCGCACCCGGCCTGGCTTGCAAGGAATGTCGCACAGCGCTAAGAGAGGGCACCAAGTTGGCCCGCAGACAGGGCCGAGGTCCGTTTCCAGTGGGTAAACAGTCATGTCGCTGAGCCGCACGAAGCATCTGGGCTTCCTGCTGTGCTGGGCGGTGGTCTTCGCCGACATCGGCACCTCGGTCTATTACGTCCCCGGCATCCTCTACGAGCAGGTGGGCAGCCTGGCCGCCACCTTCGTGCTCATGACCGGCGTGGCGTTCATCTTCCTCGCCGCCAAGTACGCCGACATCGCCGCGCGCTACCGCGAGGGTGGCGGCGTGGTCGCCGTGGCCACCGACGCGTTCGGGCCCTACGCCGGCGCGTTCGGCGGCATGCTGATCACGGTCGACTACTTCCTGACCACGTCGATCTCGTCGGTGTCGGGCTTCCAGTACCTGGACAGCCTGGCGCCGCTCGGGCACTGGCTGCTGCCCGCGGTGTGCGTGGCGCTGATCTTCCTCGGCATCCTGAACGTCATCGGCATCAAGGAGTCGGCGGGCGTGACCGCGGCCATCGCCATCTTGGCGCTCATCGTCGACATGGTCGTGCTGGTGGTGGTGTCGCTGCAGCTGCAGCCGCGCGAGTGGCAGGTGATCACCGACGAGCTATTGCGCGTGCGCACGCTCGGCCTCAAGGAAGGCCTGGTCGGCTTCGGCGCCGCGTGGCTGGCCTTCTCCGGGCTCGAGTCGATCAGCCAGCTGTCACCGGCGATGAAGCTGCCGCGCAAGAAGACCGCGCGCCTGGCCATGCTGCTGGTGGTCATCGCCATCCTGGTCACGTCGCCGCTCCTGACCGCGTTCTCGACCGGGCTCGAGCGCGTCAACAAGGAGAACGCCGAGCGCTTCATCAGCGAGCTGTCGTTCGTGTACGGCGGCCTCGGGCTCAAGGCCTGCGTGGTCATCACGGCGTCGGTGCTGCTGCTGTTCGCCGCCAACACCGCGATCATCGGCGGCTACCACGTGTTCATGGCGCTGTCGCGCCAGCATTTCTTGCCCGACGTGCTGATGCGGCGCAGCCACAAGCTGGGCACGCCCGTCATCGCCATCGGCGTGACCGTGGTCGTGCCCATCATCGTCATCCTGGCCACGCACGGCAACATGACCCTGCTCGGGCACATGTACGCGTTCGGTCTGCTGGGCGCATTCTCCATGTCGTCGATCGGTCTGGACGTGGTCAGGTGGCGGGAGAAGAAGCGTGGCCTCGGCTTCGTGGTCGGCGTGCTGACCACGATCATGGTGCTGACGGCGTGGGCCACCAACATCGTCACCAAGCCGCTGGCGACCTACTTCGGCGGCGGCATCACGCTGTTCGGCATGTTCATCGCCGTGGGCATGCGGCGCGGCTGGTTCAAGCGGGTGCTCGTGCCCATCCCGCACCTGTCGCAGCGCGTGGCCGAGCAGGCCGCGGCGCAGTCGCCGCAGTGCGCCAAGATCCTCACCATCGACGAGGCCATCGAGCTGCAGCCGGTCTACCACCCGCAGTCCTTGCTCGCCATCCGCGGCGGCTCCAACGAGCCGCTGCTCGAGCGCGTGGTCGAGCGCTACAAGGAGACGGGCGAGAACCAGCTGTACCTGCTGTTCATCGACGAGGTGCCTGGCCTGTTCTACCCCGCGGGCATGGGCCCGTCGGAGGAGGCCAACGAGGTGCTGGGCAAGGGCTCCGACTTCCTCGAGAAGCATGGCGTGACCGCGGTGCCGCTGTGGCGCCTCGGTCACCGCGCCGGCGAGACCATCTCCGAGTCGTGCGAGGAGCTCAAGGTCAAGAACGTGCTCATCGGCACGTCGCGGCGCACGCCGCTGTGGAAGCTCTTGCGCGGCTCGGTCATCACCGACCTGTCGTCGTCGCTGCCCGAGGGCACGCAGCTGGTCGTGCTGCATTGACGATGCGCGCCTACGACGTGGTCACCTTCGACTGCTACGGCACGCTCATCGACTGGGAGAGCGGCATCGCCGAGGCCTTCGCGCGCGCGGGCGTGCGCGCGCCGCGCGCCGACATCATCCGGCTGCACGCGGCGCACGAGCCCATCGTCGAGGCCGAGGCGTACCGCAGCTACCGCGACGTGCTGGCCGAGGTGGCCCGCCGCGTGCTCCACGAGCTGGGCGAGCCGGCGCGCGCCGCGTCGTTCCTTCCCGACAGCCTGCCCTCGTGGCGGCCGTTCGCCGACACCGTGCCCGGCCTGCGTCGCCTGGCCGGGGCGGGCGTGCGCCTGGGCATCCTGTCCAACATCGACGACGAGCTGGTGGCCCTGACGCGCCGCCACTTCGACGACGTGGCCTTCGACTTCACGGTGACCGCGGCGCAGGTGAAGTCGTACAAGCCGGCGCCCGGGCACTGGCACGCGGCGCGCCCGCTGGTCGGGGAGGGCGCCCGCTGGCTGCACGCGGCGCAGAGCTACTTCCACGACGTGCAGCCGGCGCGTGCGCTCGGCCTGCCCACCGCCTGGGTCAACCGCAAGGCGGAGGCGCCGCTCGACGCTGGCCGGGCCACCCACGAGGTCGCCGATCTGGCCGGCCTGGCCGATCTCGTCGTTCGCGCCGCATAGCGTCAAAACCGGCCCGCGCGGACAGGTCGCGTCAGTCGCTGGAGGGACTTGCAATCCGCCCGGCCTTGACGATGATTCCGCGCATGATGCGTCCCGGTACCTCAAGAACGCTCGGTCTGCTCGCGGCCGCCGCGCTCCTCTCGTGCGCCCCCGTGGGCCCCGACAAGTACAACGTCAAGATGCCCGAGTACCACGCGGCCCTGGCCAACGGCCTGCGCGTGATCGTGCTGCCCGATCCCTCGACCCCGCTGGTCGAGGTCGACGTGCACTACGAGGTCGGCGCCAACGAGGACCCGCTGGGCAAGAGCGGCATCGCCCACGTGGTCGAGCACATCATGTTCCAGCAGAAGCCGGCCGGCGAGGACAAGCCCGAGCTGTTCAAGGTCATCCGGCAGATCGCCATCTTCTTCAACGCCTTCACCACCTGGGACCGGACCCATTACATGGACCAGGTGCGCAAGGAGGACCTCGATTCCATCCTCGCCATCGAGTCGGCGCGCATGTTCCTCGGCTGCCAGACCGTGTCCGAAGGGCAGTTCGAGCGGGAGCGCGAGGTCGTGCGCAACGAGTACCGGCAGAACTGGGGTACGCCCGACCAGCAGGTGCTGTGGAAGTACCTCGAGGCGGTCTACCCCGAGGGCCATCCCTACCGCCGCAACGTCATCGGCACCGACGACCAGCTGGTGTCCATCAAGTTCGACGACGTGTGCCAGTTCATGAAGGACTACTACACGCCGTCGCGCGCCACCTTGATCATCGCCGGCAACGTCACCACCGCAGAGGTCGCGCCGCTCATCAACAAGTACTTCGCCCACATCCCCGCGCGCGAGGCCAAGCCGCGCGCGGTCGTCGAGGCCGTCCATCCCAAGCACCAGACGCTCAAGTACGACATGGACATCGACGAGACCCAGGTGACCGTCATGTGGCCCATGCCGCCCACGTACTCGGAGGACGGCACCGCGGCCGGCTTCGCGCTCGGTCTGGTCACCGGCCAGGTGGCCAACGAGGGTGACGAGTGGGACTTCGCCACCGACACCTCCGCGGGCATGATCGGCGGCGATCTCGCGCCCGCGCTGGCGGTCACGGTCACCCTGCGCAACTCGGGCGACACCGACAAGGCGCTCGACGCCATCTGGCGCTCGGCCCGGGGCGCCTACCAGAAGATCAAGAGCGACGAGGACTTCAAGGAGTTCTCCGCCCGGCAGAAGGCGCGCATGGTCATGCAGTTCGAGTCGCTGCCGGCGCGCACCGTGGCCTATGGCGACTGGTCGCAGTTCCTGCCCGACGGTGGCTACATGGGCGGCGAGCTCAAGCGCATGGACCAGCTGTCGGGCGACCACCTGCGCTCGTTCCTCAAGTCGGCGCTCGATCCCGACAAGGCGGTGGTCGTGATCGTCAGGGCCAAGGACGGCGCGCAGCGCGCGGGCATCAAGGGCAAGCTCAAGTTCAACGCGCAGTCGAGCGACCAGCACGACGAGGGCATCGTCGATCCCGCCGAGGCCAAGACGCGCCTGCCCATCCCGTCCTCCGACGTGAACATCGCGCAGGTCAAGCGCTTCGCCCTGGGCAACGGCATGAACGTGGTGCTGCTGCCCACGCAGTCGACCTTGCCCATCATGACGGTCAGCCTGCTCTTCCGCGTGGGCTCGATCCACGAGTCGCCCAGTCAGGCCGGCCTGGCGCAGATCGCCGGCGAGATGCTCAACCCGCCCGGCGTCGACGTGGGCACCGGCGGTGACGCGGCCTCGGCCAACGTGCTGGGTCGCATCGGCGCGCAGACCAACGTGGACGTGGGCGCCGAGACCACCGTGTTCACGGTGCGCGGGCTCAACATCTACGAGACGCCCATCATCAAGGGCCTCGAGCGGCTCATCAAGGCGGGCGACTACAGCCAGGAGGGCATCGAGAGCCAGCGCAAGTACCTGGGCTTCGCCATGAAGCGCAAGCAGTACTCGAGCCAGCAGGTCTTCCGCAAGGAGTTCGCCGCGTCGCTGTTCGGCCCGGATCATCCCTACACCCTGACGGGCGAGCCGACCGTGCAGTCGCTGGGCAACTTCGGCCGCGACAAGGCCATGGACTTCAAGAACGAGCACTACACGGCCAGGAACGCCACGCTCATCGTGGCGGGCAACTTCAACGCCGCGCACGTCGAGCAGGTCATCCGCGACAACTTCGGCGAGTGGGACGGCGGTCACGAGGACAAGCAGGTGGCGGCCGCGCCCGCGCCGCGCACGGGGCCCATCTACCTGGGCGTGGGCAACGAGGAGCTGCCCTCGGTGACGGTGCAGATCGGCTACCCGTCGCCCGCGGGCATCGACGGTCAGTACGGCGCGCGCCGCATCCTGGCCGAGATGCTCAACTCGCGCATGGGCACGGTGCGCGAGAAGCTGGGCTCGTCGTACGGCGTGTACGCGCGCGCCATCGAGCGGGTCGGCCCGGGCGTGTACGTGATGCGCGGCCAGATCGACGCCGAGCGCGCCGGCATCTCGCTGGCGGCCATGCGCGCGGGCGTGGACAGCCTGCGCAAGGGCGAGAACTTCGACGCCGAGTTCGCCAAGGCGCGCCGCGCCGTGCTCAAGGAGCTCTTGACCAGCTCGGGCGCGTCGGTGGAGCTGGCCGGCCAGCTGCTCTTCCTGGCCGAGTACACGCTGCCTGACACGTTCTACGACAAGCTCATCCACCACGTCGCCGCGGCCTCGCCCGAGCAGGTCAAGGCGCTCATCGCCGACGAGCTCAAGCCCGAGCTCGAGGTCATCGGCATCGTCGGCCCCAAGGCCACGGTGGAGAAGGCGTACGTGGACGCCGGGCTGAAGATGACCAGGTGGGTCGATTAGTCGGGTGGCGCGAAGCGCCGGGACCCGACTCATGCCGACGCCCTGCGCGGGCGAAGCCCCTTTGCATCTGCAGTAGGAATCAGTAGTTAGAAGCCAATCGAATCGAATCCAGCGCGACAGTTTCGCCAATCATTCCGCGCTGCTCTACTGGGAATCCCTGCTTGCAAGAGTCTTCACGTCAGGGCGTTCTTAGCCCTTCTGCCCGGCCTCCAAAGCAACGCTCCGCGGCGCAAGCACGCGCGTCGCGAGCTTGCCCCACACCGCGCTGTCGAGGCCCAGGCCGCGCCGTGAGATCGCCGGACCGCGCGTTGAGGCCCAGCGCCAAGCAGTACTGCGCGTCCAGGTCGTGTCCGCGCGCCGCCGTCGGCTATCGCCGCGTCCGTGGCGCCGCCTCATGAGCAACACGCCCCACGCAGCCATGAGCCCGGCGGCGCTGCGCGCCTGATCGGCGTCTCGACGGCTTGCGTGGGTGGCGCGGCCTTGCCGGCGCGGACTTCCGCCCAGTAGTGCACCCAGGCGTCGAGCAAGTCGGACGTGGCGCTGGCGGGCGCTTCTGGCGTGGCCGCGATGTCATCGGTGCGCGTCGTCGCCGAGAGTGCATCCAGCACGACGAATCGGAAGGATTCTCCCGGCTTTTGGAAGAGTGTCTGGGCAATTCCGTGCCTTCCGAGCGCACGGTCATGCGCGTATCAGTGTCGTATGAACAACGAACACCGAGTGGTTGTCGTCACGGGCGCTTCGCAGGGCATCGGAGCGGGTCTGGTCGCGGGCTACCGCAGGCTCGGATTCAGCGTGGTTGCCACGTCGCGAACGATTGCACCCTCGAAGGACGAGCAGGTGCTGGCAATCGCCGGTGACATCCGGGACCGCGCAACGGCGCAGAAGGTCGTCGCGGCGGCGAAGGAGCGCTTCGGGCGCGTCGACACCCTGGTCAACAACGCTGGCGTTTTCATCGCCAAGCCGTTCACCGAGTATACGCAAGACGACTTCGACGTGGTGACCGGGACCAACGTCACCGGGCTCTTTCACATCACGCAGGTCGTGCTCGCGGAGCTGCTCTCGCAGCAGGGCGGGCACATCGTCAACATCACCGCGGCGCTCGTCGCTCAACCTCTAGCTTCAGTTCCCGCGGGCCTCGCTGCGGTCACCAAGGGTGGTCTGAATGCGCTCACGAAGTCGCTCGCGATCGAGGTCGCGAAGAGGGGTGTGCGGGTGAACGCCGTCGCGCCGGGCGCCGTCAAGACGCCGATGCACGCACCGGCCACGTACGACTTTCTCGCCAAGATCCATCCGATGGGACGCATGGGCGAGGTGCAGGACGTCGTCGATGCGGTTCTCTATCTCGAATCTGCCTCCTTCGTCACCGGCGCAATTCTCCACGTCGACGGCGGCGAAGCGGCAGGGGTGGGCTGACCGTGAACTGATCCGCAAGAGCATGGCCGAGTCGCGGTGTGATGTGAGCTCGATGGTCAGGAGGACGCAATGATTCGCAAGAGCATGACGGAGTGGCAGGGGAATGGTCCGAGCGGCAGCGGCTCCCTGAGCACCGAGAGCGGAGCTCTTCGCGCGCAGCCGTATTCGTTCAAGACGCGCTTCCAAAGCGGCGACGACAGCAAGACATTCACAAACCCCGAGGAGCTCCTCGGCGCGGCGCTCGCGGCATGCTTTGCCATGACGGTGGCGTTCATTCTGACGGACGCAGGCCATGCGCCGAAATGGCTCAAGGTCACCGCGGCGGTCGACCTCTCGAAGGTCGGTGCGGGGTTCGGCATCACGTCGATCGCGCTCGACCTCGAGGCGCACCTGGAGGGACTCCCGAGCGAGCAATTCCGAGCACTCACCGAGGCCGCAAAGACGAACTGTCCGGTCTCGAAGGCGCTTTCCGCAACTCCCATATCCCTTGCGGCGCGGCTCGCCTGACACATTGGTCGGCACCCGCTTCGCGGGCAGGAGACCAGCCAACCGAAGGAGGTGATGGATGGATTCACGTTTGCTGATGACGATGCAGGTCGCTGTGGTCGACCCGAAAAAGATCGGCGCAGTGCCTCACGGTATTCGCGTCACGGCACCGATCGCGAGCGGTCATTTCGAGGGCCCTCGGCTGCGTGGAAAGGTGCTGCCGGGCGGCGGCGATTGGACGCTCCTCCGCGGGGACGGTGTCCTCGAGCTCGACTTGCGCGTCACCCTCGAGACCGACGACGGTGCCCTCATCCACATGACATCGTTCGGCCTTCGTCACGGACCACCTGATGTGATCGCGGCGCTCGCGCGGGGCGAGAGCGTGGATCCGTCGACGTACTACTTCAGGACCACTCCGCGCTTCGAGACCGGCCACCCGAAGTACGCGTTTCTGAATCGACTCGTCGCCGTGTCGAGCGGCGATCGGCGGGTCACGGGCCCCATCTACACAATCGACGAGATTCTGTGAGGCCCTCATGTGCCCAGGACTAGGTCGAAGAGAGGTCCTCAAGGTTGCCGCGGTTGCGACGCTCGCCGGATGCGTTCCCGTGCCCATCGTGGCCCCGTCTCCCTCACCCACCGACCGGAGAACTTCCATGCGTTCGCGTCCCCTGATGACTCTTCGCCTGAGCACGGCCCCGACGCAGAACATCGGCACCGGACCTCACGGTACACGCCTCACGTTCCCGATCACGGGAGGGTCGTTTGACGGTGACAGGCTTCGGGGCAAGGTGCTCCCCGGCGGTGACGATTGGGTGGTCAAGCGCGCAGATGGCGTTCTTGAGCTCGACCTGCGTATCACGCTGGAGACCGACGACGGCGCCCTCATTCACATGACGTTCGAGGGCATCCGCGACGACCGGGCGCCAGGAACTCCCTATTTTCGGACCTTGCCGCGCTTCGAGACTGCCGACGCGAAATATTCCTTCTTGAACCGGCTACTCGCCTTGGGCACCGGGGAGATCCTCGCCGATGGCCCGGTTCACATGATCGAAGAGATCCTCTGACCTGGGCCGCTGGTTGAGTCTGGTAGGCGCGGGAGGATGCTCTCCTGCGAAATGGATTGTGTCGCCTCGCGTACTCCTCCCAATGACGACGGAACGCGTGGGAGATGCCGCCTACGGGGTAGATTCTCCCGGATCTCGGAAGAGTGTCTCCACACCTTTGCGTCTTCCGGGAGTACGACCGCCCCCATATACGTTATCGCGTCGACAACGAACAACGAGCGGCAGTCGCCATGGGCAGGCAAAGCGGTGGGATTCGCGGGCGTGGCCGAAACGATGTCTCGGCTGCCATGTGCCCCAGAAAGCGAATGACTAGGTATTCTCGACTTTACCTCCAATAGTTGGTCGCCCTCGTCGGCAACCACCAAGCCAAAGGAGCAAATGATGGACCAGGTCAACTCACCTTATGGAGGTCGTCATGAGTACCTCTGACGCGTCCTCAGCAACCAAGGCCACGCAAGTTAGACTCAATCGAGTCACACCTGCATACTGTCGGGTCGTTTTCGACAACCCGCCGCTGAACCTCATGGGTCCGGAGTTCGTCTGGCAGATCCGAGAGATTGTCACGGCGCTCGAGAACGATGACCGAGTGAAAGTGGTGGTCTTCGAAAGTGCAGTCGACGGTTTCTTTCTGAATCACTCCGACTTCCTCGCGAACATCGAAGATCTGACCAGCATTCCGCAAGGCCCGACCGGTCTCGAGGCATGGCCGGATGTCCTGGTACGACTGACCCGCGCCCCGTTCGTATCGATCGCGCTGATCCGGGGGCGGGCGACCGGAAACGGCAGCGAGCTTGCGCTCTCCTGCGACATGAGCTTCGCGAGCCGAGAGAGAGCGCTCTTGTCGCAGTGGGAAGTGGGCGTGGGTCTCGTCGCTGGTGGAGGTCCCATGGCGCGATTGCCGCGGCTCATTGGGCGGGGACGCGCCCTCGAAGTGCTCCTGAGTTCAGAAGATATCCGAGGTGCCGATGCCGAGCTCCTCGGCTACGTGAACCGTGCGCTGCCGGATGCCGAGCTCGACAGTTTCGTCAACGCACTCGCAACCAGGATCGCCTCGTTCGACAAGTGGGCGATCGCCAACACCAAGCGCCTCGTGAACGAGGCCAGTCTGCCGCCCGACGTCGAAATGAGAGCCGGCTGGGATGCCTGCATGGCCTCCGTAAAGCGACCGGCGGCCCAGGAACGAATCAAGAACCTCCTGAAGCAAGGGCTCCAGGAGCCTGGAGATACCCAAAATCGACTCGGATTCCACCTGGGACAGCTCGGCCTCAAGGGCGAGCACTGAAACCCGAACGGCCGATCTCACACTCTGAAAGGAAGCACAAGACCATGGACTTACTCATCACCGCGAAGAAAATCGCTGACCGCGTCGAGGCCGCGTCGTTGAAACAAAACGTACCTGTCACGGTTACAGTCATCGACACCCACGGCAACGTTGTTCTCGTCCACCGCCTGACCGGAGCGCCCGCATTCTCCCTCGAGCTCTCGGAGCGAAAGGCCTACACGTCCGCGCTCGTCGGCTTGCGCACCGCTGACCTCGTCCCCCTCGTGCAACCGGGCGGGGAGCTCTATCCCCTCCTCGCCGTCTCCGGCGGTAGATACTCCGCGATGGGCGGAGGCGTGCCGCTTACGAGCGAGGGCCGGGTGATCGCCGGCGTCGGAGTCAGCGGCGGAACGACGGAGCAGGACATCGCCATCGTCGAAGCGGCGATGCGATAGATCGTCGCTGTAGCCGTCGGCGATCAGAACACGCGGTTCTTCGTGGTGCTCTCCGGCGCGGTCGATATGGTGCGACCCGTCGTTGATCGCGAGGAGCCCGTCACCGCCCACCATCGGGCCGGTTCACCGGAGAGATCAACATGCTCTCGGCGCGACGCAGCCTCGTCCGCGCGCGCGTCGCGGCAGATGGAACGGACGCTGGCGTCGACAATCGGCCTCAGCGGTGACCTCCACACAGATGACGTGCACGACGTGATCATCGTCGGTGCCGGGCCGGCGGGGCTCGCTGCCGCCGTGTACGACGCCTCGGCGCGCAGGCAGGCGGAGAAGTTCGGTGCCGAGGTCGCCATCGGCCGCACCGTGGTCCGGCTCGACGCGACAGCCGGCCCTATCGCTCCATCTTTCCGATGGTCACGTGCTGCGAACGCGCGCCATCGTCATCGCGACGGGGGCGAAACACCGGAAGCTCAACCCCGCGTCGCTCCCCGCTTCGAAGGCGCCGGTGTCTACTACAGCGCTACCTACCTCGAGAGGCGGGGCTGCAGCGAGACACCTCGGCAGCCGGGTTGAGCGCGGCAGGCGCAGGAGGATAATCTCCTGCGAAATGAAAGAATTCCCGTCCAATGGCGCGAAGCTCCACGACTACGAGGCCTTCATCGCGATCGTCGACAGCGGGAACTTGACCCGGGCCGCCGCTCGCCTTCGTCGGTCGCTGCAATCGGTAAGCCGGTCGCTCTTGGCGCTCGAAGCGCAGCTGGGCGTCGTCCTCATCCGCCGCACCACACGCACGGCGCGGCCCACCGAAGCGGGTCTCGCATTTCATCGGCGGGTGACCGCAGCATTTCGCGAGATTGCGCTCGCCGAGGTCGAGCTCTCCGACACATCGGGAATGCTCCGCGGGACGTTGTGCATCGCGGGCTCCGCTTTCTTTGTCGGCCACCACGTGGTTCCGACAATTCGCGACTTCTCCTTGCAACATCCAGGTGTGAAGTTCGACCTGCGCATCTCCGAAGAGTTCGCGGAGCCGATCCGCGCCGGGGTCGATCTCATGATTCGGGTCGGTCCGCTTCTACCCTCGCCGATGAAGTCGCGGAAGATCGCCTCGCTACGACGCGTCGCCATCGCTTCGCCCTCGTACCTCGCACAGCGGGGTCGACCGGAGACTCCAGCCGATCTCGCGCGGCACGCCTGCGTCATTCGCACATCGGCGCAGGATGCTCGGGCGTGGACATTCCGCGCTCAGGACGGGACACCTCATGGTGTTTCCGTCGAAGGGGTGTTCGAAGCCGACAATGCCTACGTGACGATGCATGCCGCGCTGGGTGGCATGGGCATCGCGGTGATGCCTTTCTACTACGTGCGCCGGTTCGTGGAGACTGGGCTCGCGGAGGTCGTGCTCGACGACTTCATGCTGGCACCGATCCCGGCCCATGCCGTGTGGCCCGCGGGCTCGCGAACGCCGTCGCGGGTGCGGCGCTTTGTCGACCTCCTGGCCCAACAGCTCAAGAAGGAGGTCATCTGAACATGATGATGGCGTCCATCGGCATCCGCGCGGGCCTCCTCTCCTGGTGACCGCCGCCAACCGACGCCTGAGCGCGTCGGAGCTGTCGCCGCGCGGGCGGATTCTTCCGCCTCCTGGAAGAGTATCTCTGCGCCGCTGCGTCTACCGGGAATACGAGCGAAAGCGTATGCCTCTCATGGTCAACGCGCGGCGAGTGGCGCTCGTCACGGGTCCATAGTCGGGGCCACCCTCGAAGGATGCGTCCGGAAAGAAGTGCCCGCTTCGAGAGCGACCACATTCATTCGAAGCGCGTGCGTGAGCAAAGTAGCAGTGGCCGATGACGGCACCAACGACAGGAGAAACCATGAGGCATATCTCCAAGTGGAACAGGCGGTGGTTCATACCGGCAGCGGTCGTGGCCACACTCGCCGCGACGGGAACGGTATTCGCGCGGCCGGACGATGGCCCCAAGATACCGGCAGATTTCCAGCGTGGATACCTGGCGAATGCCATGCTCGTGACGAAAGAGCCCAACAACACCGGGCTCATTCCCGGTGTCCACCTCATCTATGTGAACCGTATTGGCACTGACCGGTTCAAGCGAGGCGGCTCGGCGACATACCCAGACGGCACGGTGTTCGTCGACGATGTCCGGGACTTCTCCTTGGACGACGGTGTTTATCACCAGGGCGGTCGCAAGTTCCTTACCGTCATGGTCAAGGACTCGAAGAAATATGCATCGACGGGCGGCTGGGGGTTCCAGGCGTGGAAAGGCGGCGATCCCACCAAGCCGATCGTCGACGACCCGCCACAACAATGTTTCAGCTGTCATGAGCCCGAGAAGGCGAGCAACTATGTGTTCTCGAACTACCTTCAATAGCGGTCGCCCCTCGGAGGCAGAAGGGCCGCGTTCACCACGCGCGCGCCGTCGGGGGAGGAGCTGGCCGAGTGATGATCGTTGGTGCTGCTGAGATCAGCGTTTCGGTACCTGGTTGTATGCGTTCCTCATTCCTCTTTCGCGCGCGGAAGGAGCATTCGTCATGGCCACCATCACCGTCGACAGCGAGAACTCCACCCCCATCGACCTCTATTACGAGGACCACGGTACCGGTGATCCAGTGGTGCTGATCCACGGCTGGCCGCTGAGCGGTCGGTCCTGGGAGAAGCAGGTGCCAGCCTTGATCGGGGCCGGATACCGGGTGATCACCTACGACCGCCGCGGCTTCGGCGAATCCAGCAAGCCGTGGATCGGGTACGAGTACGATACGCTGGCGCGCGATCTTGATCGGCTACTGACCAAGCTGGACCTGAGCAACGTCACGCTGGTGGGATTCTCGATGGGCGGCGGCGAGGTGGCGCGCTATCTCGGGACGTACGGCGCGGAGCGCGTGCGTCGGACGGCGTTCGTTGCCGCGGTGACGCCGTATCTTCTCGAGGCGGCGGACAACCCGGCGGGCGTCGCTCTGGACGTCTTTGACGGCATCCGCGCCGCGCTGAACGGCGATCGCGTGGCCTTTCTCTCCAGCTTCTTCCAGAACTTCTACAACGCCGACGTGTTGCGCGGAACCCGCCTCAGCGACGACGCCCTGCGCCTGTCGTGGACCATCGCTGCCGGGGCGTCGCCCAAGGGGACGCACGACCTGGTGGCGGCCTGGGGCACGGACTTTCGCCCCGATCTGGGGCGGATCACCGTACCGACGCTGATCGTCCACGGCGACACCGACCGCATCGTCCCGCTGGAGGTCTCGGGTCAGCGCATGCCCGCGCTGATCAAGGGGAGCCGCCTGGTCGTGATCAAGGGCGGCTCGCACGGCCTCAACTGGACCCACGCCGAGGAATTGAACCAGGCGCTGCTGGAATTTCTGCGCACGCGCTAGTACCAATGCCAGTCAGTTATCTGATCCGGAGAAGCTCGGAGTCGGCCCGACATCCAGATAGCTGAAACGCCAGGATGCCAGGGGCGCCAGCTCAAACAAACAAGTGTCGCACCCGGATCCGAACCGATCGCCGAGGCCGCGCTCGACACTGTCGAGAAAGCCGTTCCCACTGGTCGTTCGATAGGGGCGAAGCCCGCGTTGGCTGTCCGGGCTGAGGGTAGGAGCTACTTCACGCCGGGGACGAACAGCTCTTCGTTGACCTCGGGCGTGACCTTCACGTCGGTGAACTCGATCTGCTCGGCGGCGTAGCCGATGTTCTGCCGCTTGAGCGACAGCTTGAGCCCACCGATGTCCTGCCAGTCGTCGAACTTGTAGCCGATACGCTGCTCGTCGCTCTTGCCCTGCTCGACGAACTCGATGTGGTGGATGAGGTGGCTGGTCTTGTCGACCACCACGTAGTAGACGTCGCCCGGCGTCGGGCCCACGCCCTGCTCGAAGGTCATCTTGATGACGTCGTAGACCGGCTTGTCGGGCGCGGCCGGCTCGGCGCGCTCCTCCACGTACTTGAGCGTCACGCCGGGATCCTTGAGCTTGAAGGGCATCACCAGGTTGAAGGCGTCGATGCCGAAGCGCTTCTGCGCCTCGCCCTTCATCTTGGTCACCTGGTCGCGCGGGATGTCGGAGTGCTCGTCGATCTCGCCGAAGGCGGCGTCGCCGAACTGCTCGTAGCCGACCATGAGGCCCTGCTTGGACACGGCATCGGTCTTCTCGAAGCGGTGCCGCCCGTTCCAGCGATCCCAGTCGTGGTGCACGTTGACCTTCTCCTGACCGTCGATGACGACCTTCTCGGTGAAGGAGATCTGCTTGGCCTTGGCCCAGCCGGCCTCGCCGCCGACCGCGGCGATCACCTGGTCGGCGATGGCCACGGCCTTGGCGTCGGACTTGCTGACCTCGAAGGCGGCAGGGGTGGTCTGCGTGGCGGCGGCGCTGCGGCTGGGGCCGCAGGCAACCGTGAGCATGGCGACCGGAAGCGCGAGCGCACCGGCGAGAAGGAGAGCGTGCGGACCAGACGAGCGCATGGGTTCCTCCGTGTAGGCGGCCGACCTTATAGCACTTTCTTGCCGTGCGCCGGCGGCGCGCCTAGAGTCGGGCCGTGCTGCAAATGTCCAGGAAGCTGTGCGTATTTGCGCTCGCGGGCGCGGCGTTGCTGGCGCTCGCCGGCTGCGCTGCCGACAAGGTCGACGCGTCCCTGGGTGCACGCTGCGTGAAAGCGGAGGACTGCGAGGTGCGCTGCTTGCCGGCGGGTCCGCAGTTCCCCGGTGGCATGTGCTCGAAGGACTGCCTGGTCGACTCGGACTGCTCGAGCGAAGCCCTGTGCGTGCCCATCTCGGGCGGCGTGTGTCTGTTCTCCTGCCGCGACGATTCGGACTGCAGCTTCCTCGAGGAGTCCGAAGGCAAGAAGTGGACGTGCCAGGAGCAGAGCATGGGCACGGGGCCGGGCAAGAAGGTGTGCCTCGGGCCGGGGCAGTGACGATGGGCAGGCTGGCGGTCGCGCTGCTCGTGTGGCTTGCGGCAGGTACGGCGGGGGCTCAGGAGGAAGAGGAGGCGGCGCCCGCCCCGGCGCCCGCAGCAGAGACGCCCGCCGCGGCCCCGCAGGCGGAAGCCGCGCTGCCGCTCGAAGGCATGGAAGAGCCGGTGGACATCGAGTACCCGGTGGCCAAGCAGGAGATCGGCGTGCGCCTGGGCGCGCAGCTCGGGCTGTCGAGCCTGACCCCGGGCGGCTTTCGCATCGGCGCTATCTACCTGTACCGGCTGGACGACAACACGTGGTTCGACGGCGAGGCGGCCACATCGTTCGGCTCGGGCTCGAGCGAGTGCTTCTACTCGCGCGCGGAGAGCCTGACCCTGGTCTGCAACCATGGCGGACTGGACGGCTTCAGCATGGGGCTGTCGGGCGGCGTGCGCATGTTCTTCGCCCCTCGGCCGAGCGGCTTCCATCCGTATGTACGCGCAGGTGCTGGGCTTTCGTACGCCGGCTTCAGCGGCGACGGGGTCTCGGGGGCGGTCCTGTTCGGCTACGGCGGGGCGGGCCTGCGCTTCCGCGTGGCGCCACGCCTGGCGGTGGGCGGCGAAGCCCTTCTGCTGCTCGGCCCGGGCCTGTATGATTCAGGTCTAGGCTTGCGTCTGCTCGGAGGGCTCGTGGTGCAGTTCGGCGTCGAGTTCGCGCTGTAGCTCGTAATCCTGCATCCAAGGTCTCTCGGCGGCGTTCGTCGGCGGTTTTGAGCGAGCGCACATGCAAGACAGCTCAGTCACATCGCCTCTCATCCTGGTCATCGACGATGACCCCGAGGTGCGTCGGTTGCTCGCGGGCGGCCTGTCCATGCGCGGCTTCCGCGTGCAGCTGGCTGCCAACGGCCGCGAAGGCATGGAGCGCCTGCGCGCCGAGATGCCGCGCCTGGTGGTGCTCGACTTCTGGATGCCGGTGCTCGACGGCGCCGGCTTCATGGCCGAGATGCGCGACTTCCTGCCCAAGCGGCCGCCCGTCATCCTGTTCACGGCGGTGCACGACAAGCCGGATCTGGTGCGCGCCCTGGGCGTCGACGTCTATGTCGAGAAGCCCATCCAGATGAGCCGCTTCGTCAAGCTGGTCGAGGCCACGCTGCGCGGCGCGGCCGTGGTCGGCCTGCCCGAGGAGCCGAGCGGGCGCGAACGGCGCGTGCGCGCGCGCCTGGTGCACCGGCGCGCGGTCGAGATTCGCCTGCCCGGCGCCATGCGCTTCCACTCGGCCTTCACGGTCGACGTGAGCGAGGGCGGCCTGTGCGTCGAGCTGGGCCGGCTCGCCGACGGCTCGGGCGACGGCGTGACCTTGCCGCGCGATGCGCACCTGGGCGTGGCCGTCGAGCTGCCCGACGGCCGCCGCATCGAGCTCGACGGCCTGGTCAAGCATGTGCGCGAGGGTCGCGTGGGCGTGCAGTTCCTGCCCCTCGACTCCATGCGCGCCGCCGCGGTGCAGGTGCTGCTCAGCGAGGCGGGGGCGTAGGCCGCGGCGCCGCGCCGGCGGCGCCTACGAGCAGAGCTTCTCGAGCTCGGCAGGCTGCTTGGGAATCTCGATGGTGAGGTTCTTGTGCCCGTCGGGCGTGACCAGGATGTCGTCCTCGATGCGTACGCCCACGCCACGCAGCTCGGCGGGTGCGTTGCCGTCGTCCTCGGCCACGTAGAGGCCCGGCTCGATGGTGATGACCATGCCGGGGGTGAGCGGGCGGGCCGAGCCGTCCTCGCTGGAGTAGGCGCCCACGTCGTGCACGTCCATGCCCAGCCAGTGCGACGTCCGGTGCATGTAGTACTTCTTGTAGGCGCCGTCGGCGATGCGGTCGGCGACCGCGCCCGAGAGCAGGCCGATATCGATCAGGCCCTGGGTGAGCAGCTCGACGGTGCGCTCGTGGATCTGGTCGATGGTGACGCCCGGGCGGGTCATCTTGATGGCCTCTTCCTGGGCGTGCAGGACCACGTCGTAGAGCTTGCGGCGCGCGGGCGTGAACTTGCCGCCGCAGGGGAAGGTGCGCGTGACGTCGGCGGTGTAGAAGTCGTACTCGGCGCCGGCGTCGACCAGCACCAGGTCGCCGTCGACCAGGCGGTCCTTGTTCTCGACGTAGTGCAGGATGGTCGCGTTGCGCCCGGTGCCCACGATGGTGGTGTAGCCGGGGCCGTTGGCGCCGCGGCGCCGGAAGGCGTACTCGATGGCGGCCTCGAGCTCGTACTCGTAGGCGCCCGGCCTGGCCGCCTTCATGGCGGCCACGTGGGCCTCGGCGGTGATGGCGGCGGCGCGCGCCATGACGTCGATCTCCTCGGCGCTCTTGATGAGGCGCATCTCGTGCAGCACCGCGCGCGGATCGACGATGCGCTTGGGCGGCCGGCCGGCGCGTCGCTCCGACATGCGCATGGCGGCGAGCGCGTGGCACAGGCGCGCGTCGAGCTCGCTGTTGAGCCCGAGCGAGAAGTACAGATCGTCCACGTTGGCGATGAGCGCGGGCAGCCGCTGCGCCAGCTCGGCGATGGGGTAGGCGACGTCGGCGCCGTACTCGCGCTGGGCGCCCTCGAGGCCGGCGCGGCGGCCATCCCAGGTCTCGCGCTCGGGATCGCGCGGGCGCACGAACATGACCAGGCGCTCGCTCTCGGCGCCCGGACGCAGCACCAGCACGCACTCGGGCTCGACGAAGCCGGACAGGTACACCAGGTCCGACGAGGGCCGGTAACGGAAGTGGGTGTCGTTCGAGCGCGTCGACTCGGGCGTCGCGGCGAACACGGCGGCCGCGCGCGCGCCGATGGCGGAGGCGAAGCGCTGGCGGCGGGCGGCATGGATCGCGAAATTCATGTCGGTGGCTACTCCTGGGCTGAAGTCTACACGAGGCCGGCCGCGGCGTCGGTCAGGACGGCGCGTGCGCACTCGATGGCGCTGGCCGCGGCCAGCTCGGTGCCCACACCCCGTCCGCCCGCGCAGTCGCCGGCGGCGTAGATGCGCCGCAGCGGCGTGCGCACCGACGGACGGCGCGCGCCCACCTGGTCGGGCGTCTGGCCGGTCGACACCGCCGGTCCGTGCAGCTTGCCGATCCAGCTGGCCAGCGCGCGCACGCCCATGGTGTCGACGAACAGGGCCTGGTCGCGGCAGCCGGGCACGAGCTCGTCCATGGCCGCCAGCATGGCGTCGATCCAGGCCTGCTCCTCGTCCTCGAAGGCGACGTTGGTGGTCGGCGCGACCGCGCACGCGGTGAGCAGCTGCGCGCCACCGGGCGCGAGCGCGGGATCGAAGTTGGTCGGGATGGGGCAGTAGATGGGCACCACCGCGGGGATGCGCCCGTGCTCGATGTTGGTGAACATGCGGCGGAAATCGTCGAGGGTGAGCGACCAGGCGTCGAGCGAGGGATCGCGCGACACCGCGCCGACCAGGCAGCCGGCAGTCTCGAGCCGGCGCGGCAGGGCGATCTTGCACTGCACGGCGATGTAGCTGCCTTGCAGGCCAGCGACGCGGGCACGGAAGTCGGCGGGGAAGCGCTCGGGCGCGATGAGCCGCCCGCACAGATCCTTGAGCGACGTGGTCGAGACCACGACGCGCGCGTGGTACTCGCGCCCGACCTCGTCGAACACACGCGCCAGGCCGCCGGGCGCCGAGTCGGGCTCCACGCGCGCCGCGCCCGCGCGCAGCTCGAGGCGCGCGCCGAAGCGCTCGGCCGCGGCGCAGTAGGCGCGCGGGATCGCGACCGAGCCGCCGATGGGATAGGACAGGTAGTTGTCGCGCGCCATGCGCTGGAACGACCAGATGGCCTCGCCCGCCGACACCTGCCAGAAGGGCAGGATGAAGTACAGCCCGAGCAGGAAGCCGAGCAAGGCGAACAGCCTGGGGTTCTCGGTGTACTGCAGCAGGAACTCGTCGACGGTGCGGGTGTCCCAGGTGCGAATCTTCGCGTCGGACATGGTGGCCAGGTCGGCGAAGAGGCGCACGACCGAGGGCAGCTCGGCGAGCGGGATCTTCATGGCGCGCATGGCCTCGTAGGCGAAGCGCGGCATGCGCCAGGCCGCCGCCGGCACGCGCAGACGCACGCCCACGCCGCGCACCTCGGCGATGTCGGGCGTGCGCACGAAGCGCACCTGCTGCGCCGCGGGCAGGCCCAGGAGGCGCTGCACCTGGCCGAGCGGCCCGCGGTGGCCGCGCGTGAACATGTGCGTGCCGTAGTCGACGTGGAAGCCGCGCTTCTCGTAGTAGCTGCACGAGCCGCCCACGCGTGGGTTCTTCTCCAGCACCAGCACCGAGAGCCCCGCGTGCGCGAGCAGCGCCGCTGCCGCCGAGCCGCCGATGCCCGAGCCGATGACGACGACGTCGTAGCGCGAGGCCGCTGTCGCCATGGCGAGAGTGTATCTTGTCCGCTGATGGACCTCTCCTTCCTGATCGAAGACGACGCCGGCCTGTGCGCCATCCTGCGCGAGGCCAGGACCATCGCCGTGGTCGGCCTGTCGTCCAGCCCGGCGCGGCCTTCGCACGACGTGGCGGCCTACCTGCAGCAGCACGGCTACCGGATCATCCCGGTCAACCCGGGTGAGCGCTCGGTGCTGGGCGTGCCCGCCGTGCCCGACCTGCGCGCCATCGGTGAGCCGGTCGACGTGGTCGAGATCTTCCGCCGCTCGTCGGAGGTCGGCCCGCACGTCGACGAGGCCATCGCCATCGCCGCCAGGGTCGTCTGGCTGCAGGACGGCGTCCTCGACGGGGCGGCGGCGCAGCGCGCGCACGCGGCCGGGCTGCGCGTGGTCATGGACCGCTGCATGCTGCGCGATCACGCGCGGCTGATGCGCTGAGCGCCATGAGCGGCGTCAAGGTCTCGGCCCGCGGCGTGGCGCGTGTGCGCGCCGGCCATCCCTGGATCCATCGCACCGAGGTGCTCGGCGAGGCCGCGCCCGGCGACAGCGACGAAGGCGTCGCCGTGCTCGACGAACGCGGCCGCGCGCTCGGCTCGGCCCTGTACGCACCCGCGCCCGCGCCCATCGCGCTGCGGGTGTACGCGCGCGGCGACCGCTTCGTCCGCTTCGACGACGCGCTGGTCAGCGAACGGCTGGCGCGTGCCATCGAGCGCCGGCGCAGCTACTACGGCGGCGTGCCCGAAGCGACGCGCCTGGTCCACGCCGAGGCCGATCAGCTGCCTGGCCTGTTCGTCGACAAGTGGGGCGACGCCGCGGTCGTGCAGTCGGCCACCTCGGCGCTCGAACGGCGCGAGCCGATGATTGCGCAAGTCCTGGCGTCCGCGCTCGGGCTGCGCCTGGTGGTCGCGCGCGACGACGGCTCGACGCGCGGGCTGGAAGGCCTGCCCC
>OBEQ010979177.1_pt1 | contig 28018 bp, 29 predicted proteins | sample 1670901 | NCBI WGS metagenome assembly OBEQ01 (sample SAMEA104232315, study PRJEB22302) | groundwater metagenome | biome: forest; feature: aquifer; material: groundwater | place: USA | collected 2011-08-07 | depth 5.4 m
CGACGAGCTCGGGTTTCGACAGGCACTCGAGATCGGTAACGACGGACAACGGCCTTCGCTTTCTCCGGGACTTCGCGACACGGTATACCGAATCGACATCGCGTGCAAGTGAAATCTGCTCAGGGAGCTAAACAGATACCATTTTTCTAGAGATTGCCCTGCTGGACGCAGGGGCTGCAGGTTTCAGGTTGCAGGAGGTCGCTCTTAGCGGGTTTGGAACGCGAAGGGGCAGATGGGCTGGAAGGCACACCAACGGCAGGCGAACTCCTGCGGCTTGGCGGGAAACGTGTGGGTGCGGATGCCCTGGCCGGCCTGGCGCAGGAGCGTCCGGGCGCGCTCGAAGTCGTCCTCGGTGAACTGGGCGTGCCCAATGACGTCGGTCTCGATGAACCGGAGCTCCACGCGGTCGGGTGGGCGGCCGTGGAGGGTGCGCCAGGCGAGCGCGTAGACGAGCATCTGCAGCGAGTCTCGTGTGCGGCGGTCCGCCGTTTCCTGGTCGCGGACCTCGGACGACTTGTAGTCGATGATGACGTCCTTATCGCCATGGCGGTCCACCCGGTCCCACCGGCCGACGATGAGCAAGTCATCGAGCGGGAACTTGAATGTCTTCTCGATCAGCGCCGGCCGCTCGGGATCGTGCTGCTGGCGGGCGAAGAAGCGGCGGAGCGTCTCGCGTCCCTGCGCCAGGCGCAGCTCCTCGTGCTCGCGGCTCAGGAACCCTTCGGAGTGCCAGTGCCGCTCGAAGATGTCGAGCAGCTCGCCCTCGTCCATCGGTGAGCCCGCCAGGACCCGCGTGAAGAACGCCTCGACCGCTTTGTGGAGTGCTGCCCCGTACACCACGAGATGGTGGCGGAGTACCGGGATGCGCAGGACGTGGCTGTAGCGGTACTTCAGCGGGCAGGTCTGGTAGTCGTCGAGGCCGTGGGGATCGAGACGCAGGATGTTCTGGCGCTCCGGCGCCGGATGGAGCGGCAGGGGCGAGCGTGGCTGGGCGCGCTCGATAAGCTCGCGGGCGCTGGTCCGCTTCGCCGTCGGGTTGAGGCTGGGCAGGTCCAGCGCCTCGAGGACGAACTGGCTGATCTTCCGGGTTGTCTTCCCCCCGTAGTTGTAGGCGCAGGTCAGGTGCAGTTCCTCCTTCGCCCGCGTCATCCCGACGTAGAACAGGCGCCGCTCCTCCTGCAGGTGGTAGTTGCCTGCGGGGAGGAAATCCTTGATGAGTCGCTCGGGCAGTTCGATGGGGTCGCGGCGCTGGGGCGTCGGGAAGCGCCCGTGGACGAGGCCGACGAGGAACACCACCGGGAACTCCAGCCCCTTGGCCTTGTGGAGCGTCAGCACGTTGACGCGGTCGGCCCAGGCGTCGTCCTCCTCGGCCTTTTCGTTTCCCATCGCTTGGAAGAGCTCCAGGTGCTGCATGATCTCTGGCAGGCTGCCGCCCGTCAGCTCTTCCACGCGGCGCAGTTGCGTGAAGAACCGCGCCACGGTCTGCAGCTGTGCCGCCTCTTCCCGTCGCTCGGCCCGGCTCAGTGCCGTGAGCCACCCGCGGTCCGAGAGCCAGTGGTAGAGCAGTTGGCCGGCGGAGTGTCTCCGAGACTCCTCGATCAGGCGGCCGACGTCGGCCAACAACTCCGAGATCTGCCCCTTCCCTGCTTCGGAGACGATTCCGCTCACGGCCGGGTCCTGGTCCAGCCGGCTCGCGACGGCACGGAAGCTCTGGTTGGTGCGGGTGGCGAGTGCTAAGACCGCCGCGAGATCACTCATCGGGCAGCGGTAGAGTGTGGAGCTCGCGACGTGGTACCAGCTCAGGCTGTCGTCGGGGTCGGACAGCGCCTTCAGGCACGAGAGGAGCAGTTTGCTTTCCTCACGGGCGAAGAGGTGGCTTCCGCCGCTGAACTGCCAGGGCACACCGGCCACGTTCAGCGCCCGGAGGAACAGGTCCGCCTCCCGGTTGGAGCGCACGAGGATGGCGAAGTCGCCCGGCCGTCGCACGCCGGACTCCACGGCGCCGCGGATCGTCGCCGCGACCCAGTCGGCCTCGCTCGAGACCGTGTCGAAGACGTGGAAGTGCGGTTCCTGGCCGATGCGCACGCTGCGCGCGACCAGCCGCTTGTCGATGCCCTGCTTGACCTCCAGCCGGTCCGGGTCGTTGAACCGGATGAGCCGGTAGGCGCAGTCGAGAATCATTTGGCCCGAGCGGAAGTTCTCGGTCAGGACGACGGTGCGGATCGAGGCGTAGTGGTCCAGGAACTTCAGGACATTGCTGATGGCAGCACCCCGCCACTTGTAGATGCTCTGGTCGTCGTCGGCGACGACCGTGATGTTGCCGTCTGGCCGGGCCAGGAGCTGGAGGAGCCTGAACTGGGCGAAGTTGGTGTCCTGGAACTCGTCCACGAGGAGGTGCCGGACGCGGCTCTGCACGGCCGCGAGCACGTCCGGATGACGCTCCAGGAGCTGGATGGCAAGCAGGATCTGGTCGCCGAAGTCCGCCGCGTCGCTCTCCCGCAGGAGCCGCTGGTACGTCTCGTAGGCGAGCGCCAACTCTCGCGCGCGGCAGGCCTGGGTGCGCAGCGCATCATGGAGCCCCACCCCGCCTGGGCGGGGTGGGGCGGAATCCTGAGCGAGCCCACGGCCAAAGGCCGTGGCGCGAGTCGAAGGATCAGCGGGAGCCTGTCCGGCCTGCCCGCCCCGAAGGCCGTGAGGCAGGCGAGCCTGCCGCTCTAGAGTGCTGGCGTAGGCCAGGAACTCTTCCGGGCCGACCGCCTCGTCCTTGGCGCGGGCGAAGACGGTGGCGAGGGCGTCCAGGAATCGGGTGGGGTCGGCGAGCGGGCGGAACTCGTTGAGCGGAAGGTCGAACACGTGCTGGCGGAGGAAGACGAGCTGCTCCGCCTGTGAGAGGACGCGGAACTGGGGCGTGAGGCCGACCCGGAGCGCGTGCTCGCGGAGGAGCCGGTCGCCGAAGGCGTGGAAGGTGTCGATTGCCACATCGACGTAGCCGTACGGGACGAGGAGATCCACCCGCTCCTCCATCTCGGCGGCCGCTTTCTCGGTGAACGTGAGGGCGAGGAGCTCGTCGGGCTGCGCGCGCTGGCTCATGAGGAGCCAGGCGATACGGCGGGTGAGGACGGTGGTCTTGCCGGTTCCCGCCCCGGCGACGATCAGGAGCGGTCCCGCGTCGTGCACGACCGCCTCGCGCTGGGCGGACGTCAGGTCCTCCAGCAGCGGTTCGTCGGTGGCGCTTGGCGCGACCTGCGTCAGGTCGGGGCTCATCGGTTCCTCAGGCGGGCACGCGCGGCGCGCGCGATGCGCCTCACTGGGTCGCGGCGCTGAACTCGAACGGAAACTCGAGCGACACCCTGGGCAGGTCATTCGCGTCGAAGTCCGTCTTCACGTTGGTGATGAGCAGGCGCAGTGTCCGCTGCCCGGCGGGCGGGTTCCAGAAGGCGAGCAGCCCGTCGTACACGACGCCCGGGTAGAGATAGCCGCTCTGCATGGCCGACTGCTGGAGCAGCGCGAACTGCCCCTGCGGCTTCTGCGCCACGAGCTTGCCGATCGGCAGGCTGATGCCGAAGTACCCTGGGCTCGCGCCCTCAAGCAGACCGCGGGTGCTGGTGGCGATTGGCTGGCGGGATTCCCCGAACGCGGTGACGTAGTCCGTGCCGATGGTGCTGTACTGGTTGCCGTGGTCATCGATAAGCGTGAACTCGCCGGGGCTGAGGCGGATCTTCTGCTGAGCGCGGTTGGTGATCTTGACGTAGAAGACGAGGTGCTCCGGGTAGAAGGGGTTCTTGCCGGCGTAACTGCCGAAGAGGGCTTTGTTGCTGAAGAGGTCCTTCAGGTACTGGGCCGAGGCGAACCGGACGGTTACCTCGACGTTCCCATCGGTCTTCGTCTGCGACTCCGGCGTCAAGTGCCAGGCCGCCGCTTTGGCAACGGAGGACGCATCCTTGATCGACCCTCGCGCCTGGCGCTCCAGCAGGAGCGAGCTCTTCCGTCCCGAGCAGCCGGCGACATACACGAGTCCCGCCATCCCGATCAACCACCACCGCATGCGTCCGTTCATCGGTCCTCCTTCACAGTGGATTACGCCGATTTGCCGAGCCGTCCTTCTCTTTCGACACAGATGACGCCGATAAGACGTTCTATCGGCGAAATCCGCCGAAATGCTTTCTCACACACGCTCGAAGGGGTCGAAGAGCTTCTTGTGCTCTTGTTCGCAGTACCGGTCCGTCATGCCCGCGATGTAGTCACACACCACCCGGTAGAGGTCTTCCCCCCGTTTGATCCGAGAGCGGGTGGTGGGGGGCAGTTGCTCCGGCTTCTTCACGTAGAGCTGAAAGATGTCTCCGATGAATCGCTTCGCTTTGTCCGCCATGCGCGCCACCCGATAGTGGTGGTAGAACTCCTCCCACAAGAGCGTCTTGAGCGGGCTGCGCAATTGCGCCATCTCCTCGCTGAAGCCCACGACCCGCGCGCGGCAGGCCCGGACGCCGTCCACCGAGTCGATGCGGTGGTGCTTCAGCCGTTCGCACGTCGCGCGGATGAGGTCGGTGACCTGCCGGTTGATGAGCGTGCGGATGGTCTGGTAGCGCCGGATCTCCGGGTCCAGCCGGCCGCCCTCCTGGGCGTCGACTGCCTCCCGGGCTTGCCGCCAAATGGCCAGCTCGGCGAGCGCGTCTTCCTTCAGGATCCCCGCGGCCAAGCCATCGTCAAGGTCATGGTTATCGTAGGCGATCTCGTCCGCGACGTCCGCGATTTGGCTCTCGAGGAGCGGCGAGAGCTCGGGGTCGAGGGCAATCTGCATGTCCGGTTGGGCGTACGGCGTGCGGTGTTTGTTGATGCTCTCGCGGACCTCCCAGGTCAGGTTGAGGCCCTGGAAGTTCGGGTAGCGCGCCTCGATGAGATCCACGATGCGCAACCCCTGGATGTTGTGGTCGAAGCCGCCATGGTCCGCCAGCAGCTCGCGCAGGGCGTCCTCGCCCGCGTGGCCGAAGGGCGGATGGCCGATGTCATGGGCGAGGCAGACCGCCTCGACGAGGTCCTCGTTCAGGCGAAGGATGCGCGCGATGGACACGCCAATCTGCGCGACCTCCAGCGTATGGGTCAGGCGGGTGCGGTAGTGGTCGCCCTCGTGGTTCACGAACACCTGTGTCTTGTACTCCAGCCGGCGGAATGCGGTGGTGTGGATGATACGGTCGTGGTCGCGCCGGTAGGCGGTGCGGTACGGGTCCTCCGGCTCCGGGTGCTGGCGGCCCCGCGAGCGCCGGCTCTTCATCGCGTAGGGGGCGAGCCAGCGCTCCTCGCGCTCTTCCAGTTCTTCTCGGGTGAGCAAGGCGACCGCGGCGTCGCTTGAGAGCGGCATTACCGTCGTGTCCTCGTGAGGAGCGTGTAGAGTGCGTCCAGCGATTGGGAGATGACCTTGGTCTGGCCGAGCATCGGCATGAAGTTCGTGTCGCCCTTCCAGCGTGGCACGAGATGGACGTGCAGATGGCCGGGGAGGCCAGCACCCGCCACCCGGCCCAGATTGAGGCCGATGTTCAGGCCGTGGGGGTGGAGCGCCGTGCGCAGCCGGCGGATGAGCGTTTGCATGACCCTGAGCATGTCCAGCCATTCCTCGGGCCGCAGACCGTCGAGCTCCCCGATGTGCCGGGAGGGCACGACCAGCAGGTGCCCGTTGTTGTAGGGGTACAGGTTGAGCATGGCGAACGCCCACGTCCCCCGCGCGACCACATAATGGCGTCGGTCGCTCGCGGACCGGTGCGCGGCGCAGAAGATGCATCGGCGCCGCTTGGCCGGGGATTGCGAGAGAAACGTACTGCGCCACGGCGCCCAGAGCCGCGCTATCTCCGCTTCGGCTCGGGGCTTTAGGCTCGGGGCTCGGGGCAATTCCCCCCAACCCCCAACCCCCAGCCCCCAGCGCCTTTGCTTAGACTTGGCCATAGAGTCCCATGAGGATGTTGAGATCCTCACCTTCCCAGACCCACATGTTGACCGCCTTCGCCAACAGGCGGGCGTTTTCCTCCAGCCCCGCCTTGCCCACGACGACCTTCCGTGACGGCTTGGGGTTCTGGGCGCGGCAGAACGCGTCGAACTCCGCAATAGCGCCCTCGCCGATTGGGGTCGCCTGGACGGAAGCGCACCACCGTTTGCCCTGCCCCTCGGCCACCAGGTACACCGCCTCCGCCGCGGGATCGAGGGGGTGGGTGGCAATGGTTTGGAACTTGGGCAACCGCCCCGTTTTTGAATCGAGCGAGACGGTGTCATCGCAGAATTTCCCGAAGAGCGCGGTCACTTGGTCGGGGAACGAGAGCTGGGTGGTCCGCATCCACTCGGCCCAGCGGGTCCGCAGGTTCTCCTCCACGCGGTGGCGGACGTCCGCGCCATCCGGATGGGCGTGGGAGCGTTGAGCCAGGAGCACGGTTGACACCCAGCAGCGCAGGATGGGATCCGGCACCATCCAGCAGGTGCCGTTCCGCTGGGCGAGGTCGTGCTCCGCGAGGAGCTGGAGCGTTTCCGAGAGCCCGCCCCGTCCGATGCGCTTGCCCAGGTCCGTCATCGTCCGCGCCCCGCAGGCGATCTGGATCAGCGCTTCGAGCGCCCGGGCGCCGACCCGGCCGCGCGAGAGGTCGTCGACGCGAGACGAGCACCACTGGTGGAGCGTCCCACCGGCGCTGCCAAGGAGGTCCCACGCGGTCTGGAGGAAGAGCGCTTCCGTCACCTCGGCCCGCTGGTCGAGCGTGGCTAGCTCTCGGAGGCGGCGGAGGAACACCACGAGGTACCAGGGGTAGTCGCCGAGCCACTGGGTCAGGAAGGGACTCATGGCTTTGGCGCCCCGGATGCCGCGCAGCTCCTGGCGGATCCAGGCGGCGGCTTGGTCGGCGTCGACCAGATCCAAGGTGAGCAGTTCGAACTGGCCGAAGAGGAGCTGCAGCCGCTCGCGCAGGATGGTTTTCGCTCGATGGACGGAGGAGCTGGACAGGATGAAGAGCGTCTTCGGCCACGTCATGACCCGCTTGCCCAGTTCATGGAAGGCGTGGACGAGCCCGAGCTCTTCCAAGAACAGGAATTCATCCAGCATGAGGACGCACGGCCGAGCGCACTCCTGGACGAGCACCGGGATCGTATCGAGCGTCCGGCTGAAGGCTTCTCCATACAGGCGTCGCCCGAGCAGCGGTTCGATGTTTCGGATGGCGGCCACCGTTTTCGGCAGGCGCGGCTCCGCGCGCTGGAGCAGCAGCTCCAGCGAGAGCTCGGCCGGTGCGCGTGCCGGTTCCTCGCGAACATCGGCTATCCGGCCGGCGGCGGTACCTGCCTGCCCCCGCACGTTTTGCTTCGCAAAGCGAAGCAGCGGGGGCGCAGGCAGGGCGCCCTCAAGCGGCCCTGCCGCCTGCACGATCGCGCACAGGAAGCGCCGCAGAAAGCTGCGGGCGGATTCCCGGAAGAGCGGGCAGTAGACGATCAGCACGGAGGACGACGGCGCCATCAGCTGCTGGAGCTGGAAGGTTTTACCGCTTCCTGGCGGGCCGAGCAGGGCGAGGTTGTGCCGAAAGCCTTCACCGAAGGCCTCAAGGCGTTGGCGCAGGTGTTGGGCGAGCTGCGGACGGAGGTTGGTCACGGTCATTCCCTCGGGAGCAGCGCCAGCGCGTTCTTCGGCGTGCTGCCGTAGCGGATCTCGAAGTGGAGCGCTCCGGAGCCCACGCTGCCCACGGGGAGCCCCTGGCGGACATCAACGCCCGGGGCGACGAGGAGCTGCTCGAGGCCGGCGTAGACCGTCAGGTAGCCGTCGAAATGGTCCAGGATGACCGTCTTGCCCCATCCGGAGAGGTTGCGGGTTGCTACCGCTACCCGGCCGCTGCGGGACGCCCGGACGAGGCTGCCGGTGGGTGCCACGATCTGCAGCCCCTCGGTTGCCCGCCCGATGCGCCCGCGCACCGGCCAGAGAAACTGCTGCGATTCGGCGGGAAGCGGGAGGAACAGTTTCTGGCCGATGTGGAGGTGACCGGCGCTTGACATCCGGTTCGCGGCGGCCAGCTGGTGGATGTTCAAGCCGTACGAGTGCGCGATGCGCCAGAGCGTGTCGCCGCGGCGGACGGTGTAAAAGGAGCCGGAGAGCGACGGCGTTGGCTGGCTGGACGGGGCAGGATACCGCACTGGTGGAGCAGCCACCTCAGTCTCTGGAATGGTCTCGCAGCCAGCGGCGACCATGAGGATCAGCGAGAGAACCCCTGCGGCGAGTTTCATTCAAAATTTTGCCTCCCGATGAGGAGCTCGATGGCTGTGTAGCATCCGTAGGCTCTGCCCGTCGCGGGATCGGCTGGCATGAGGGCGAAGGTCGTGGCATTGAGGAACAGCCACATCGAGAGGCCGATGAGCCCAAGGGGGACCACGTATTTCACAATGCGCATGGCAGATTCGGTCCGATATCGAGAACCGGCTTTTGTCGTCCCTCGGTCGCTGGGCCGCTCCCTCGGGATCAATTTCGCCTGAGTCCGGTGCTCGCGAAATTGAAGAGCGGGTAGCGGGAATCGAACCCGCGTAACTAGCTTGGGAAGCTAGCGCACTACCACTGTGCTATACCCGCGTGTCGCTCGGCCTTCGGCCTCGCTCCATAGGAGGGGGACACGGGGTTTCCCTCTTCTATCGGTCATCGGCAGCCAGGCCCCCTATCCGCCCGTGCCATCTGGCTGTCTCCTCCCTGGTCTCCCCCTACCTGAAGGGAGCGAAGAACCGCGTCAGGGTCGAAAGGGAAAACGGAGTTTTCCCTTTCGGCAGCTATCCCTTTCCTAAAAGGATGGGTGTTTCTCGTTTGTCGACCAAGGACCACCTGAGGCAAGCAATCCATGCGATGCCTGTCCAGCCAAGAAAGAGGCTCACGAACCCAATGGTGGCCGTTGTGGGCTTTCCGATTCGCCATGGCCAGAGTCGCTGGCAGAAGATACACGCCGATCAAGAAGAGGAACACAACGGCCAACGCCAGCCCGGTGCACTTCGAATAGCGCCGGAGTCGTGGTCGATACCTCGCGCTGAATCCTTGACCGACGCCAGTATTATACCGGTGGTGCCGCGTTTGCGCGAGCGGCTTGTGCCAGGAGATGCTTGAGCGTGCGCACTACCGTTTCAGGATCCGCGGCGCCGCAAACCGCCCGTACGACCGCGACGCGCGTAGCACCCGCGGCGAGTACCTGCGGGAGCGTGGCCTGGTCGATCCCGCCGATGCACACGACAGGCACCCGGACCTGCGAGCCCACCTCGGCGATCAGTCCAAGGCCAATGCTGACAGCGTCGGGTTTGGTGGGCGTGGCGAAGACCGGTCCGCAGCCGATGTAGTCCGCCCCGTCGGCCTCAGCCGCGCGCGCCTGCGCGAGGCTGTGGGTGGACTGACCGAGGATGGCGTTGGGCCCGAGTCGCCGGCGCGCAGCCGAGAGTGGTAGATCCTCCTGCCCCAGGTGGACGCCCTCGGCCCCAACGGCGCGCGCCACCTCCGGCCGATCGTTGATGATGAGGGGAATGCCGGCGCGGCGCGTGAGCCGCAGAAGCCGCCGGGCCTCCTCGATGAGTGCCTCGTCTGAGGCCGCCTTGTCACGCAGCTGCAGGACGTCCGCCCCGCCCCGGATTGCTGCCTCGGCCACCTCGGCGAGGTCGCGGGTCTTGGCGGTCGTGCGGTCAACGATGACGTAGAGCCGCCAGTCGGAGCAAGCAATCGCGTTCGGTGTCATAGGTCGAAAACCGCAACCGTTGGAACGCCGGGGTCAGGCGAGGGGCGAGCAGGCGCGAGCATTCCTCCAGCGTCCGGAGCGACTCCTTGGAGCGCTGGAAGTTGATGAGCAGGAGTCGTTCCAGCGAATCCACGCGCGAGGCTGGAGCGCACCGGCCGACGTCTCGGTGGCTCTCCCGCGCTCGGGCCAAGTCTACACCGGTGACCGGCAGTGCCCGCACCGCGCGCGCGACCGCATGTCGAAGGGCGCGCGCTCGCCGGAAGAGGGACGGCGAGCTGTAGTGAAACCGGATAATGTCCTCACAGACGCGCAAACCCTCCAGCGCCCGGTTGGCGTTGGCGTCCACGAGCCGCACCACCGACCGGTTCATCCTCCGCGCCGGATGCGCTGAATAAGGTTCGTCGTCGAGTAGCCCTTCAGCAGCGGGCACCGGACGACGCGCCCGCCCTTGCGGCGGACGACATCGCTGCCCACGATCTGTCCGGCTCCCCAGTCAGCGCCCTTCATGAGGACATCCGGCCGCAGCCGCTCGATCAGGTGTTGGGGGGTGCGCTCGGTGAAGATCGTCACGTAATCAACGCTCTGGAGGGCGGCGAGGAGCAGCGCGCGGTCGCGCTGGGAGAAGACCGGACGGCCGGGACCCTTCAGCGCCCGCACCGAGCGGTCGCTATTGAGTCCGACGATGAGGAGATCGCCCTGCCGTTTGGCGTGCTCGAGCAGTGTGACGTGGCCGGCGTGGAGGAGATCGAAACAGCCGTTGGTGAAGACGACCCGGCGGCCCCGGGCGTTCGCCCGCCGGACGACGCCGGCCAGCATGCTGAGCGACTGAATTTTATCCCGTGCGGCCGGAGCCGGCATCCGTCAGCCCGTCTTCGACCAGCCCGCAGAGGATGTGGCCGATGGCCAAATGGACCTCCTGGATCCGCGCCGTCACGGAGGATGGCACAGAGATGCAGACATCGCACAGCGCGGCCATCTGTCCGCCCGCGCCGCCGGCGAGGCCGACGGTCCGGATCCCCAACTCCCGGGCCTTCTGCAGCCCCTTGACGACGTTGGGCGAGTTGCCGGAGGTCGACAGCCCGACCGCCACGTCGCCGGGCTGGGCGAGCCCCTCGAGCTGGCGGGAAAAGATCTGGTCGAACGCGTAGTCATTGCCGATGGCGGTGACGCTGGCCATATTCTCGGTGAGCGAGATGGACGGCAGCGACCGGCGCTCCCGGCGGAAGCGGCCGACGAACTCGCCAGCCATGTGCTGGCTCTGCGTCGCCGAGCCGCCGTTGCCGAACCAGATGATCTTGCGCCCGACCCGGACCGCGTCGGTCAGCACGGCGGCGGCCTTGGCGATGCGGTCCACCTGCTCACTTGGCAGCTCTTCGAGCAGCCCCGCCGTTTCTTTCAGACTGGCAATGATGACGTCCCGTGCTGCCATTGGCGCCTCAGCCGAAGATCTTGGCGATCTTGTAGAGCCCCATGTCGATGGTCTTCAGCGCTCCGGTGCCTTGATCGAGCGGCACCGCCTCGATTTTGTTGCCCTGCAGGCTGACCATTATGCCGAAGCGGCCGGCCAGGACCAGTTCGACCGCCTTTACGCCGAAGCGCGTACCGAGGACGCGGTCGAAGGCGGTGGGGCTGCCGCCGCGCTGGATGTGGCCCAGGACGGTGACGCGGGTTTCGAACCCGGTGCGCTGTTCGATCATCCTCCCGAGGAGATCACCGATGCCGCCGAGACGTACGTGGCCGAACTCATCGAGCTGCTCTTCCCGGGTCACGTCGGACCCGGTCTTGAATTTGGCGCCCTCGGCGACGACGATGATGCTGAAGTCTTTGCCGCGTCCGTGGCGCCGCTTGATGCTCTCGCACACCTCGTCAATGTCGATCGGTACCTCGGGGATGAGGATGACGTCCGCCCCGCCGGCGATGCCCGCGTAGGTGGCGATCCAGCCGGCATGGCGCCCCATGACCTCCGCCACCATGATGCGGTGGTGGCTCTCCGCGGTGGTGTGGAGCCGGTCGATCGCCTCCATCGCGATGTTCACCGCCGTGTCGAAGCCAAAGGTAAAATCGGTCGCCGAGAGGTCGTTGTCGATGGTCTTGGGCACGCCCACCACCTGCACCCCCTCCTTGGCGAGTTTCGTCGCGACCCCCAACGTGTCTTCCCCGCCGATGGCGATGAGCGCGTCCAACTCCAGCTTCATGACGGTTTCGTGCAGCCGCTTCAGGTCCTCCGGGCGCTTGTACGGGTTCGTCCGCGACGTGCCGAGGATCGTGCCCCCCTTGGGCAGGATGCCGGAGACCGACTGGAGGTCCAAGGTGACCGTGTCGCCCTGGATGAGCCCTTGCCAGCCGTTGCGGATGCCGCTGACCTTGATGCCGGTCTGCAGGGCGGCGCGGGTCACCGCCCGGATGACCGAGTTGAGCCCCGGACAGTCGCCCCCGCCGGTCAGCACACCCAGATGGCGGACCGCAGCCATGTCGCTTCTCCTTGTTGTGGTCATGGACGATTGCTTCAGCGCGTTCATCCCCCCACCTGCCTCGGGTCGCCGAAGGCGAACCGGACACGCCCACCGGCATGCGCCTGACGTGTCCCGGCCTTCGGCCGAGAGGCAGGTGGGGGGATCACGATTCGCTTTCCCCTAGTTGGAACTGTCGGTCAATGTAGTCGGTCGAGATCTGCCCGCGCCAGAACGTCGGGTCGCTGAAAATCTGCTTGTGAAGCGGAATGGTCGTGCGGATGGGCTCGAGGAGGAACTCATCCAGCGCGCGCTGCATGACGCGGATGGCGTCCTCGCGCGTGCGCCCCGTCGTGATGAGCTTGGCCAGCAGCGAGTCGTAGAACGGCGGCACGTCGTAGCCGGCGAAGACGTGGGTGTCCACCCGGACGCCGCGCCCGCCGGGCGGCTGGTACTCGGTGATGCGGCCGGGCGATGGTGCGAAGCCGTTCGACGGGTCCTCGGCGTTGATGCGGCACTCGATCGCCCACCCGTCGAGCCTGACGTCGTCCTGCTTCAGGCTCAGCGTCTCGCCGGCGGCCACCCGGATCTGCTCCTTGATGAGGTCGATGCCGGTCACCATCTCGGTGACCGGGTGCTCGACCTGGATGCGGGTGTTCATCTCGATGAAGTAGAAGGTGCCATCCTTGTTGAGGAGAAACTCGATCGTGCCCACCGAGGCGTAGTTCGCCGCCTTGGCCGCCCGGACCGCCAGCTCGCCCATCTTGCGGCGCAGCTTCGCGTCCACCGCCGGCGAGGGCGCTTCCTCGATGAGCTTCTGGTGGCGGCGCTGGATCGTGCAGTCGCGCTCCCCCAGATGGATGGTGTGTCCCGCCCGGTCGGCGAGAATCTGGAACTCGATGTGGCGCGGCTGCTCGAGATATTTCTCCACGAAGACCTCGCCGTTGCCGAAGCTGGCCTCTGCCTCCGCCTGACAGGTCATCAGCGCGCTGATGAGTCGCACGTCATTGTGGCAGACCCGCATGCCGCGCCCGCCGCCGCCCGCCGCCGCCTTGACGATGACGGGGTACTGGATGCGCCGGGCGGTCTTCAGCGCGTCCTCCTTGTTGCGGACGGCGGCCATGCTGCCGGGCACGATGGGGATGCCCGTCTTGCGCATGAGGTCTTTGGCCGCGATCTTGTCGCCCATGAGCCGGATGGCCGGCGCCGGGGGGCCGATGAACGTGATGTTGCAGGACTCGCAGATCTCAGCGAAGTGGGCGTTCTGCGAGAGGAAGCCGTAGCCGGGATGGATGCCGTCCACATCGGCGATCTCGGCCGCGCTGATGATGGCCGGGATGTTCAGATAGCTCTGCTCGGTTCGCGGGCCGCCGATGCAGATCGCCTCATCCGCCAGCCGTACGTGGAGGCTGCTGCGGTCCGCCTCCGAATAGACGGCGACCGTCCGGATGTTCATCTCTTTGCAGGTGCGGATGACTCGGACGGCGATCTCCCCCCGGTTGGCGATGAGGATTTTCGAGAACATCGGGAGTCGTCAGCCGGGCCGCGGCGCTAGGAGCGCGGCTTGCCCCGGTGGCGAGATGACCGGTCGTGAGCGGCCATCTACCGGGGCTCGACTACGAACAGCGGCTGGCCGTATTCCACGGGGGCGCCGTTCTCCACAAGGACTTCGGCGATGCGGCCGGCGACTTCCGACTTGATCTCGTTCATGAGCTTCATCGCTTCGAGGAGGCAGACGACCTGGCCGACCTCGATCTCCTGGCCGACCTCGGCGAACGGCGGGGCGTCGGGCGTGGGGGCGCGGTAGAAGGTGCCGACCATGGGGGATTTGATGACGATGCGGTGGCCGACATCGGGGACCTTCAGCGCGGCGGTCGTGCCCGCGGCCGGCTGCGGGACGCCAGCCGAGTATTCAACGAGCTGGGGGCCGGGCCCGGCGGGCGTCTTCTTGAGCCGGATCCGGAGCCCCTGGTGCTCTATCTCCAGCTCAACGAGCCCGCGGCTCTCCATGAGCTGGAGCATCTCTTCGATCAACCGAAAGGCTTCCCGTTCGGACGACTTCACTCGCTTGTCCATATAAATTCTCCGGAGGAGAATTTATCATCAGTCGCCCGACTCATGATAAATTTCGCGAAGCGAAATTTACACGCGCGACACGTACGAGCTGGTTCTCGTGTCGACCCGGATGAGGTCGCCGGTCCCGACGAACAGCGGGACCTGAATGGTGGCGCCGGTTTCGAGCTTAGCCGGTTTCATGCCCCCTTTCGAGGTGTCGCCGCGCACGCCCGGCTCAGTGGACTCGATGTGCACGTCCACGAACATCGGCGGCTGGATCCCGATGAGCTGGCCATCGTGAAACTGGCCTTCCAGCTCCATGTTTTCCTTGATGAAGTCCACCGCCTGGCCGATCGTTGTCGCCGGCACCTGGACCTCTTCGTACGACGTGGTATCCATGAGGTGGAAGGTGTCGGCGGTGCGGTAGAGGTATTGGAGGGTCCGCTTCTCGATATAGGCTTCTTGAAACTTTTCACCTACGCGGAAGGTCCGCTCGATCACGGAGTCATCCCGCAATCGGCGCAGCTTCGTGCGGACGAAAGCACCCCCCTTCCCCGGCTTGACGTGCTGGTACTCCACGATGATCCACAGCTGGCCGTCCATCACGATGGCCTCGCCGTTTCTGAAGTCCGTCGTCGAAATCATGGCGCGCTAGCTCCCTGCCTAGCGTCTGGCCGGCCGCGCGGTCCGTCGAGCCAGGCGTGCCGGCTGGCCTGCCTGCCGGGCAGGCAGGCCAAGCACGGTGAGCAGCGCCTCCAGGCCGAGCTGGTAACTCGCGGGGCCGAAGCCAGACACCTGTCCGCGGCAGACCGGCGCGATGAGCGACCGGTGGCGGAACGGCTCCCGGGCGTAGATGTTCGATAGGTGGACCTCGACGGCCGGGATTCCCGCCCCTTCGACCGCATCTCGGATGGCGACGCTGGTGTGCGTGTACGCCGCGGGGTTGATGAGCACGCCGTCGTAGCGGTCCTTGGCTACCCCGATCCGCTCCACGATCTCGCCTTCGTGGTTCGACTGGACGATCGTCAGGGTGGCACTGCGCGACGCGGCCAACCGCTCCAGCTCCCGATTGATGGAAGCCAGGTCCGCGGTCCCGTCGATGGTCGGCTGCCGGCGTCCGAGGAGCTGCAGGTTGGGGCCGTGAATGACGAGAATTCTCACGGCTACCAGTTTCCCTTCATTACGTTGCTCCTCAGCACCCCTCACTTCCCCGCATCACCCTTCGGACCTTCCGCTTCTTCCACGAGCATAACGGGAATGCCCTCGCGCACCGGGTAGCGGCGTCCGCACGACACGCAGACCAACCACTCCCCCTCTTCGCGCACCGCCGTCTTGCAGGCGGGACAGGCCAGGAGCTCGAGCAGGGTAGGATCGATCATGGGATGAGTTCTTCCTGGTGGGGTGTCCCAAGCCGTTCGAGTCCGGTGAGAGTTTGCTCCACGTCCTTCAGGGCTTTCTCCGCTTGATCATATTGGCTGTTGGCGTTGTGGAGGTGCATCCCAAGTTTCCGGAACTCTTCTTGAATAAAACTGCGAATCTGGGCCGCGAGGTTCTGGAGCGAGGCCAGCACTTCTTCGGCCCGGTGCTCGATCTCCAGGCCCTTCAGCCCCTGCGCGATCGTAGTGACGTACGCCCAGAAGGTCAACGGCGAGGTCAAGAACACGTGCTGCGTCCGAGCGTAGTCGTAGAGGCCGCCATCCTCCGTGAAGTCCTTGTTCGCCACCAGCTCGTAGAACACCGCCTCCGACGGAATGACCATCAGTGCAAAGTTAGTCGTTCTCTCCTGCGGGCGGATGTACTGTTTGACCTCGTCGATCTTCTGCCGGACCTTTCGCTTGAACTCGGTGCGGAGCGCCGGGCGCTGCCGCTCGTCGGCCTCGCGGACTCGCTTATAGTCCTCAATCTGGAATTTAGAATCAACGGGAATGAGTTTCTCGCTCAGATGAATCACGAACTCTACCTTTTTGCCATCTGAGAAGGTGTAGTCCTCCTCATACTGCTTGGGCAGCTTGTCGGCCAGGAGGTTGCGGACGATCACCTCCCCAAGCTCGCCCCGTAATTGCTGCGGTTTCAGGAGGTCGTTGAGCTCGCCGACCTTGCCCTGCAAGTCGCGCAACCCCAGGAGTTGGGTTTGAACCCGCCCGAAGCCCTGATGAATCTCGTTGATTCGCTGGATGGCCTCCTGACTGTGTTTGAGTCGCTCCTCATTCTGTTGCTTGATCACCGCCTCCCGCTCCTTGAGGTGCCGATCGGCGGTCTGTTCGATGGCGTCGAGTTTCTGCCGCATGACCTGGTCGAGGCCGGTGACGGTGGATTTCAGGACCGCGGTTTCACGGACGACGTAGACGAGCAGCACGATGAGGACGGCGCCGCCCAGCAGGACCGCCAGCATGATCATGACCCACCCGACTTCGCGAGGTAGCGCATCCGCAGCTGATAGAGCGCGTCCGTGAGCAGCTTCTCCTCGTCCGCGGAGAGGTTGCCCTTCGTTTTCTCCTCGAGCAGGCCCAGGAGATCGATGAGATACTTGGCGTGGGGGAGATTCGCCGCCTGCTTGCGGGTGGCGGGATGCGCCATGTCACCGAGCGCGATGAGCGCTTCCATCGCCAGGCCGGAGAGGAAGATATCAAACCGAGCCTGGGGAACCTCGTCGGTCTCCGGACCGGCGGTCTCAGCCGGACCGGTCCCTGCGGGTCCTGCGGGCACTGCGGCCCCTGCGGGCCCTGCCGACTTGGCCGGCGAAGGAGTAGCGTGCTTCTCGCGCGCCGCCTGTTCCTTCCACGTCTCGTCCACGCGCTTCTTGACCGGTTCGTCCATTTCAAGCTGCAAGCTGCAGGCTGCAGGCTGCAAGCAACTGCCGTGTATCGGTTCGGACTTGTCGCTTGTAGCTTGCGGCCGACATTGCTGTTGTCCTCACTGGATCACGACGCCGGCATAGCCAGTGGTTGAGTCGGGATCGCCGCCGGCATCGGCGCTCGTGCCGTATCGCGCGACCCGCGCCGACGTGGCGCCCAGGGCGCGCGCCGCGTCCAGCACGCAGGCGGCAGCCCCGTCGCCGCACATGACGATCGACCGCTCATGAACGCAATCCAGCAGCGTCCTCCCGTCAAGCGTGCGCATGGCGTCCAGTAGCGCTCGGTCTAGCGCTGCCCCGCGCGCGACCGGCTCGTAGTGCGAGAGGTCGGTGCTGGCGACGAGCAGCACCGGCTCTTCCTGCATCCTGACGACCTGGGTGAGCGCCGTTGAGAGTTGTGAGAGCTCCTCCCGATCGTTGGAGCCGGTGATGACGGGCACGATACTCACGTCCGCCGGTCCGAGTCGCTGGAGGAACGGCAGGACGACCTCAATGGCGTGCTCCCCCTGCTGCGCCCACGCATCCGCCGCGAGAAACGGGCAGCGCGCCCGCAGTGCCGCCACGGCCTGCTCGTCAATCGGGACCTCGCCCAGCGGAGTGCGGTAGGCGCCGCTTTCCATGACGCTCCAGGGTATCCAGCTGCCCGTGTGCGAGGGACCGAGGAGGATGGTGCGGCGGGGAATGCGCACCGCGGCCCAAGCCGCGGCGGCAACGATACCGGCGTGCCGGAAGCTGCCGTGCGGGACGATGAGGGCGTGCGCTGGCGTTGGGGCAATCGGTGCCCCGCCCAGCAGGGCATCTAGCGCTTCGTCCAGCACCGCCGGGTCGGCGGGATAGAAGTACCCCGCGACGACTGGACGTCGACTCCTGAGAACGGCCATCAGGCAAATGCGGAATGCGGAATGCGGAATGCGGAATGGGAACCGACGGGTATTCCGCATTCCCCATTCCCCATTCCGAATTTCCTACCGGTGTCCATTTGGCGAAATCACCACTTGGCTGTGCCGCTGGAGCGTGAGGTACCGTTTTGCCGCCTCGTTCACCTGTGCCACGGTGACGGCGTTGATCTCGTCCTCATATGTCGTCCAGGCGTCGTAGCCGAGGCCGTACAGCTCGTCCAGCACCGATTGCCTGGCCAGACCCACCAGGTGTTGGAGGTCCATCCGGTGTCCGCCAATGAGGAATCGCTTGGCCCGTCCGACCTCTTCCTCCGTGAACCCCTTGTCGACGGCCAGCTGGAGCTGCTCATCGATGACCTCGAGCACCTTGGTTTCCTCTTCCGGGCGCGTGGCGGCGTAGACGACCAGCGAGCCGGGGTCCCAGCCGGGCGAGTGGGCAGCACCCAGCGTATAGGACAGTCCGTGCTGCTCGCGGACCGACTGGAACAACCGCCCCGACATGCCGGAGAGGATGGCGGTCATCACGTCGATCGCCTCGCGGTCGGGTGCCGTATGCGTGCTGCCGGAGAAGCCGAGTAGGATGAGCGTTTGTGCCTTCTCCATCGTACGCGAGACCTGCCGAACGTCCGTTGGCGGAGACTCCGGGAGGCGGTCCGGCCACTCGGTAGCTTTGGCCGGGATGGCGCCGAACGACCGCGCCAGATAGCGCGCGATGGTACGCTCATCGAGGTCGCCGAAGACCGCGACGACCATGTTGGAGGGCACGAGCCAGCGCTTGGCGAACTCCACGCACTGCGGGCGCGTCAAGCCGGGGATCGTCGAGCGCTCGCCAAGCGGGTTGAAGCGGTACGGGTGCGTGCCGAAGAGGCTCTGCCGGAGCAGCCGGCCGCCGAAGTCGAAGATGTCGTCCTCCTGCGCCTTCAGTTGGTTGATAATAAGCGCGCGCTGGATCGCCAGCTCCTCCTCGGGGAAGGTGGGCTGGGTGACGAGCTCGTTGACCAGTACCAGCCCCTGCGCCACATCCTTTGACAAGAGTTGGAGGACGATGCCGAAACCGTCCCGTCCGCTGAATGGCTCAAGCGAGCCGCCGAGCGACTCCACCTCCTCGGCAATCTGGGAGGCGTTTCGTTTAGCGGTGCCCTTCGTGAGTAGCTGGGCCACCAGATTGGAGAGCCCCTGGGTGTTCTCGGTCTCCACGCGCACCCCGCCGCGGAAACCGATCGCGATCGCCGCGATGGGCAGCGACCGGTCCACACCGGTGAGCGCGGTTGCCTGGTTGGGAAGGACGGTCTTCGTCACGGCCATCCGCCCCGGCACGGTTGTGGGCGCGGCCGCGGCCGCGGCCGACGTCTGCGGCCGGATCAGCGCCCGCGTCATTCGGTTCGCGTCCAGCACGCGCCGTGCGGCGGAGCGCACCTGCTCGCGTGTGACGCGCTGCACGCCGTCCACGTAGCGGCGAGAGAAGAGCGGATCACCGGTCGCACTGAGCGAATTGGCCAGGTCGCCCGCCTTGCCCTCGACCGTTTGGAGGCCGAAGAGATAGTCGGCGCTGACCATCTGTTTGGCCTTCCGCAGCTCGGCATCGGTGACCCCGCGCGTCTTGACGTCCTCGATGACCTCCAGGACCGCCCGCACCGCCTCATCCACCCGCTCCGGGTCGGCACGCAGCTGCACGGCGAAGACGCCGGGGTCATACGGGGTGTAGTTCCACGCCGACACGGTATGGGCGAGCCGGCGCTGATGAATGAGCGTTTCGTAGAGCCGGGAGCTGCGCCCAGCGCCGAGGATGTTCGCGAGCACGTCGAGTGGATAGAGCTCCGGATCGAAGAGCCTGACGGACGAGAAGCCGAGGAGCACGTACGCCGTCTGGACCGGCAGTTCCAGCGTCGCCTCCTTGGCGCTGGCCGTCGGTGGTTCGGCTGGCACGAGCTGCTGCCGGGGGTCGGTCGTCCCGCGCGGCCAGGCGCTGAAGAGTTCCTTGGCCAGCGTGGGAAACGCGTTGCCGTCCAGGTCGCCCGAGCAGGCGATGGTGATGTTCTGCGGCTGGTACTGCGCGGTGTAGAAGGCGGCCATGTCCTGGACGGTTAGCTTCTCGAGGAGCGGTTGGTAGCCGAGGATGGGATGGCGGTACGGGTGCTCGAGGTAGTGGCGGCTCCAGAAGAGCTGGTGAATCCGGCGGTCCGGGTCATCCAGGTTCATCTGGATTTCCGAGATGACGACCGCCCGCTCCTTCTCGAACTCCTCTGGCGGGAACACGGCGTGCTGGAGGATGTCCGCCAGCATCGCCAGCGCCTCCTTCAGGTAGCGGGACTCGACGAAGAGCGAGACCCCGGTCGCATCGAAGGAGGTGAAGGCGTTGATCGCGCCGCCGTAGCGGCGGACCTCCTGGTCGATGGTGCCGGGTGCGCGGGAGGTCGTGCCCTTGAAGAGCATGTGCTCGATGAAATGGGTGATACCGGTGCCGATGAGCGGCCCTTCCCCGCGCAGGCCGCCCTTGATGCGCGCCTCGATGGCGACGAGCGGCTGGCGGTGGTCCTCCTCCCAGACGAACTGTAACCCGTTGTCGAGTTCAAGCTGGCGCTCGGCGGTGCTTGGTTCTGCGACGGTCGTGTCGGCGTCTGCGTTGGGCATGCGGGCGTTACCGATGAAGGCGATGGTCAGCGCCACCGCCAGAGAGCCGTAACCTGACGACGCGCGGAGCACGGCGGCTTGAGACGATGCGATGAGCCGCTGTCCTGCACGGTGACTGGTTGTGGATGGGTTGAGACGAGGGAGGATGGGCACTCGAGAAACTACAGGGAGCGGGCGCGTCGGCTGATGGCTTGCCGGAGTTCTCGGCGCTTGCGCTCACTCGGCTTCTCATAATGCTTCTTCGCCTTGAGCGCCTTCAGCGTACCCTCGCGTTCCAGCATGCGCTTAAAGCGCCTCAGCGCCTTCTCGAGCGACTCATCGTCTCTGACTTCAACGCGTGGCATCGTCTGCTGATTATAAATGAGGTGGCTGGGCCTGTCAAGAGCCGAGGAGGAACTCGAGCGGGACGACGATCGTTTTGCTCGGCTCGGAGGCCATGGAGGGGGGGAAGGCCGGGAACGGGGCGGCGGCCGTCACGATACGCGTCGCCACCTCCTGAAGGGTTTCGGATGGTGCCGACCGGTCGGAGACGATCCGCACGTCCTCCACCATGCCGGAAGCCAGCAGTTGGAAGGATACGTACACCAGCCCCCCATCCAGTTTGCCTTCCAGCCACGGCTGGCGGTTGGCGGTCTGCTGGATCTGCTCACGGAGGGCGCTGAAGTAACTTAAGAGGATCGGGTCGCCGCGCGAGGCGTCCACGAGGTCGGTCAAGTCAACGACGGAGCCGCGCTCGGGCAAGAAGTCGTTCATGCTGTGGTCGGACGTCAGGGAGGGCCGGTCCGGAATGCGGATCTGCGTGCGCTCGCCGAGGCTGGCGGGGGCCGGGGAAGACACCACCTCGCGCTTGGCGTGGGCCAGCTCTTCCTGCAGGACGCGCAGCTCATCCTGGACCGCTTCGACGTTGTACGTGACCTCGATGGGTTTGACGGTCCTGGGCATGGCGAACCAGTTGAGCGAGAGCAGCTCGGAGAGCAGGAGGATGAGATGGATGCCCACCGAGACCCCGAACGCCAGCAGGAAGAGCTGGTCGCCGTCCAGCTTCATCAATCGCTTGAGCCACCCGCTCACGGGGAGAGTCTCCATCCGTGCTGCCCCACGAGGGGGACGAAGACGCACCCGGCGATCTCCACGCGGCGGACCGCCCCCGCCCGTTTCTCCGCTTCGACCAGCGTCTGCGCGCTCGGTCCGCCGACCGGCAGGATCATGCGTCCCCCCTCGGCCAACTGTTCGAGGAGCGGGGGCGGGATGTCCGGCGAGGCGGCGGCCACGATGATTGCGTCGTAGGGCGCATGCTCCGGCCAGCCCAGCGAGCCGTTGCCCGGCGTCAGGTGCACGTTCAAGCAGCCCAGCCCCTCGAGTCGGGTGTTCGCCGCCGCCAGGAGTTCCGGCAGCCGCTCGACGGAGAACACCTCCAGCGCGAGCTCCGCCAGGAGAGCGGTCTGATACCCGGACCCGGTGCCGATCTCCAACACTCGCTCATGGCCCTGCAGCCGGAGCCGGCTGGTCATCAGCGCCACCATGTAGGGCTGGCTGATGGTCTGCCCTCCCTCGATGGGCAGCGGCCGGTCGGCATACGCCTCCCGCGCCAGTCCCTCTGGCACGAACTGGTGGCGCGGCACTTTCCTGAACGCGGCCAGCACCCGTGGGTCCGTGATCCCCCGGCCCTTGAGTTGGTCCTCCACCATGCGCGTTCGCTGGGCATCAAACGTCATCGCTCAGCGGTTCCAGATGAGACTGCGCAGGAGCACGCCGATGAACCGCAGCGCGTCGCGCACCGGCCGGATGCGGCTCGGGCGGTTCTCATAGATGCTTCGCACCGGGATGGAGATGATCTTCCACTTGCGCCGGGACGCTTTGAGCAGGAGCTCCGTCTCAATCTCATAGAGCCGGCTCCTCAGGGGCACGCTCTCCAAGACTTCCCGCCGGATGAATCGAAAGCCGCACTGGGAGTCCGGGATGGGCTGGCGGGCGAGTAGTGAGACGATGCGAGACATCAGCTGGTTGGTCACGCGCCGCGCGGCCGGCATCGCGGCGTCGTTGGCGAGGCGATTGCCCAGGACGAGTGCCGCGTGCTGGTGCTCGGCGGCGTCGATCAGCGAGGGGATTTCGGCGGGGTCGTGCTGTCCGTCACCGTCCATCGTGACCACGCCGTCGTAGCGCGCGCGGAGCGCATGCTCGAACCCGGTGCGCAGGGCGCGCCCCTTCCCTTCGTTGCGCAGATGGCTGATGACGAGGGCTCCCTCCCCCGCGGCGATGGCAGCGGTCCGGTCCCGGGAGCCGTCATCGACTACAACGATACCCAGATGGTGGCTCTTGGTGCGGCGGATGAGTGAGCCAATCGTCTCGGCCGCGTTAACGGCCGGGATGACCACGCAGTACCGTCCCGTCATCTCAGAACGGCTGAGGGTTCCGGGCTCCGGGCTCGGGGCACTTGCCCCCCGGCCAACTCGGTCGTGGAGGGTGGGCCGAGGAGCCCCGAGCCGAGCGGCTGAATTGCCTTATGGAACATGAGCCATTGTTTCGGGAACCGCCGGACGTACCGTTCAAGTACGTCGGCGTACCGCCGGGTCAGCGACCGGACCAACGCATCACCCGTTCCGCCTCCCTCAGGCCAGATGGCCGGTTCAATGAACAGCCGAAACGCCCAGCGCCCTTCCCGGATCAGAAAGACGGGAAGGACCGGGGCGCCGCTGCGGAGGCTGAGCACGGCGGGTCCGCGCGGCATCGTGAGTGAACCGGAGCCGAATGGCACCGGCAGACCCGCTCCGGTCACGTCCCAGTCTCCGAGCATCCCCAGCAGGTTCCCGGTCTTCAGCCTGTGCAGGCAGCATCTCGCCGCCTGTTCTCCCAAGGGGATGACCTTCAGCCCGCAGCGCTGCCGCTGGCGGGTAAAGAGCCGGTCGGTGCGGGGATCGGCGTGCGGCAGGGCCACGACGGTGACGGGAATGCCCAGACGTCGGATGAAGACGGCCGCGAGTTCCCAGTTCCCGAGATGGCCGGTCAGCAGGATGGCGCCGCGCCCGCCGACGCGGCATCGCTCGAGGTGAGTACTGCCCTCGATGTCGAGCGCTGGTACTTCGGCCCGTCGGATGGCGAAGAACTCGACGAGATACCGGGCGAAGTTCCGGAACACGTCATGGCCGGCGGCCACCTGGTCTTGGGCGGCGATCTTGAGTAGTCCCGAGAGGTTCGTCTCGACCGCCTCGCGCGCGCGAGGCAACCGCTCCCACTGGATATCGGCGAAGTGCTGGGCCAGACGGAAGGCGGTCCGGAGGCTCAGCCGCGGGCCGAGCCACTCGATCAGCCGGTACCCGGCGTGCGCGATACTGCGGTTAGTGGATGACGCTAGCTTCATGCTGAGTGGCGGCCACAGAGGCGTCCGGAGCCGCCGGGATGTCGCGCGAGCGGTCGGTCAACGCGGCCAGCAGGCGAGCAACGTCCAGCGCGGCCGTCGGGCGGGAGAGTGCCGCGTTGCGTTCGCGCATTGTCTGGAGCTGGCGCGGATTGTCGAGCAAGTCGCGCACGGTCTGGCGGACGGTGACCGGCGAGCCCGCCTGCACCGCTCCGCCCTGCGAGAGCAGGAAGCGTGCGTTGTACGCTTCCTGGCCCGGAATCGGATTGACGATGACGAGCGGCAAGTGCTTGGCGAGCGCCTCGGATGTGGTGAGCCCCCCTGGCTTGCTCACGAGGAGCGTGGCGAGGCTCATCAGCGCTGGGATGTCATTGGTATAGCCCAGCGGGACGAGGCGGTGCCGGAACTGCTGGCTCTGCAGCCACGCGAGCAGCTGGCGGTTTCGTCCCGTGACGACGACGAGCTGGCAGGGATACGGCAGCAGATCGAGATTCTGCACGATGTCCCGCAGGTTCCCGAACCCGCCGCCGCCGCCCATGATCAGGATGATCGGCCCTGACGGGTCGAGCCCGAACCGCCGGGCGGTCGCCTCCCGGTCGACGACGTCCAGAAACGACAGGTCGATCGGGATGCCCAGCACCCGGACGCGGGAGGCCGGGATGCCGTGCTCGACGAACCGCTGCTTCACCTGCTCAGACGGCACGATGTAGACATCCACCGTATCGTGAAACCAGTAGAGGTGCGGAGCGTAGTCGGTCAAGACACCGATCAGCGGGACCGCTAGGCGGTGGTGCTTCTTGAAGTCCGCGACCATGCCGCAGGGATAGGCCTGCGTGCAGGCAATGGCGTCTGGACGGACCGTTTCCAGCAGCCGCTCGAGCTTGGCGGCCTGGTAGCGGTGCAGGAGGCCGCGGAAGAACTGGACGCGCTGGTGGATCGCCGGGTTGTCGTAGAGGTATTCCCAGATGTCGGGTTGGTGGCGGATCAGGGAGGAGTAGGTCTGGGAGATGGTCCAGCGGACGAAGCGGCTGGTGTAGCGGGAGGCGTCGATGCTGGTGACGGCGGCCTGCGGGTCCACGCGGATGATCGCCTGCTCGATCGCGCAGCTCGCACGGTGGTGGCCCGTGTGGCTGGTGATGTGCATCAGTAGAAAGCGTCGTCCTGGCATCGTTGGATCGCTGATTAACGCTGATTTACACGCTGATGAACGCCGATGGTCAGCGTGCATCAGCGTTGCCATCAGCGTGGATCAGCGCTTGCACCTCAGTCTTCCATCTGCAGGATCCTGGCGAGGCGCTTGACGGCTTCGCGGAGGCGCGCTTCGGGCTGGACGAGGGCGAACCGGATGTAACCTTCGCCGCACTCCCCGAAGCCGCTGCCGGGTGCCGCGACGACGCCGGCTTCCTGCACGAGGAGCGTGGCGAACTCGAGCGACGTCAGCGCGCTGAACTTGATTGGGATCTTCGCCCACACGTAGAAGGTCCCCTTCGGCATGGGCAAGTCCCACCCGATCTGCTTGAGTCCCGGCACGAACACGTTCCGCCGCTTCTCGTATGTCGAGACCGCCCACTGGACGTAGTCCTGCGGGCCGGTGAGTGCTGTGATCGCCGCCCACTGGACGGCGCGGAAAATCCCGAAGTCGATGTAGCTCTTCGTTTTGGCCAGCGAGGCCAGCACGTCCCGGTTGCCCACGGCGAACCCGAGCCGCAGCCCAGGAAGGCTGTAGGACTTCGAGAGCGTATGAAACTCGACGGCCACCTGCTTGGCACCATCCACCTCGAGGATACTGGGCGCGCGAGCGCCGTCGAACATGAAGTCCGAATAGGCGAAGTCGTGGACGACCATGATGCGCTGCGTTCGCGCCCAGGCGATCACCTCTTTGAAGAACGTCAGGTCGGCAACCGCCGTCGTTGGGTTGTGCGGGTAGCTGAGGAAGAGCATCTTGGACTGCTTGAGGACGCTGCGCGGCACGGCGTGGAGGTTCGGCAGGTAGTGCCGCTCCGCGTGGATGGGGAGGTTGTACAGGATGCCGCCCGCCATGACGACGCCGTTGAAGTGGACGGGGTACGTTGGATTGGGGACGAGTGCGATGTCGTCGTGGTTGAGGAAGGCGAGCGAGAGGTGCGAGATGCCCTCCTTGGAACCGATGAGTGGCAGGACCTCCTCGACCGGGTCCAGCGTCACGCGGAATTTGCGGTGGTACCACTGGGCGATCGCTTCGTTGAGCTTGCGTTCGACGTCCCCGCCCTTGCGCGAGTAGGGGTAGTTCGCCGGTTTGCGCGACTGCCGGACCAGCTCTTGCACTACGTGCCTGGGCGGCGGCAGGTCCGGGTTGCCCATGCCGAGGTTGATGATGTCCTTGCCCTGCGCCCTCGCCTGCTGGGTCAGCTCATCGAGGATCGTGAACAGGTAGAGCGGCAGCCGCTTGAGGCGGTTGGCCTCATGGAAGATCCGGCCGTTGTTGCGCGAGCGCTCGCGTTTCGTGCGCTCCCGCAGCTGCTGCTGGATGCGCCGAATCGACGGCGAGACCGAAGGGCGTGTTCCAAGGGGCATTAACAAGCTCCTTCTGAAGAGGGGGCTGTCGGCTGCAAGCGGGAGGCTTCCCCGGCCTGCGTTGTCGGCGGGCCGGGGAAGCTTGCAGCTTGCAGCGGAGGTGCTGTCGTTGGCCGGAGCGCGTCAATGGCGTGATACGAGCTCCGCACGAAGGGCCCCGCCTTGACCCAGACAAAACCGGCCTCATCGGCCAGCCGCTCGTACCACTGAAATCGTTCCGGGCTGACGTACTCCATCACCGGCAGGTGGTGGGCATCAGGCCGCAAGTACTGTCCGATCGTCAAATGCGTCACGCTGGCTTTCCGTAAGTCCGCCAAGGTCCGCCGGACCTCCTCAAGCGTTTCCCCAAGGCCGACCATCATGCTCGATTTGATCAGGTTGCCGGTGTTGAGCGAGGCGGCGAACGCCAGCACGTCGAGCGAGCGCCGGTAGTCCGCCTGCGGCCGCAGGAGGCGTGAGAGTCGCTCCACGGTTTCCACGTTGTGGGCGAACACCTCCGGCCGGCCCATCTCGAGTAGCTGTCGGATGAGTTCCTCGCGGCCGTGGAAGTCCGGCACCAGCGTTTCGACGGTGATCCCGGGGTTGTGGCTGCGTACCGTTCGGAGGACCTCCACGAAGTGCCCTGCCCCCTCATCCCGCAGGTCGTCCCGAGCGACGGACGTGATGACGACGTGCTGGAGCCCGAGGCGCTTCACCGCCTCGGCCACGCGCCAGGGTTCATCCGTCGCCACCGGCTCCGGCCGCCCGTGGTCCACCGCGCAGAACCCGCAGCTGCGGGTGCAGCGCTCGCCCAGGATCATGAACGTGAGCGATCGCCGCGACCAGCACTCCTGCAGGTTCGGACAGACGGCGCTCTCGCACACCGTCGAGAGGCGCAGGTCCTCCACCAGGCCGCGCACCTCGCGCGCGACCCCGTGGGGAGAGAACTGTTGCCTGAGCCACTCGGGATATCGGTGCATGTCAATGAAGCTGGAAGCTGGAGGCTGGAGGCTGGAATTGCGACTGCTTCCAGCTTCCAGCTTCCGACTTCCAGCGTCGCATGATCATACGGCGACCTGCACGGTCTTCATCCGGTCAATGATGGCATCGGCCATCTCCTTCGTCCCGACGGCGGTCGGGTCGTTGCGGTCGGCTTTGAGGTCGCACGTCACCCGCCGACCCTCCCGCAGGACTCCCGCCACTGCCGCGTCCAGCCGATGGGCCGCTTCAGGCTCCCCGAGGTAGTCGAGCATCATCACCCCGGAGAGGATCATGGCGACCGGGTTGACCTTGTTGAGGCCGGCGTACTTCGGAGCACTCCCGTGCACCGCCTCGAAGACGGCGATGCCATCGCCGATGTTGGCGCCGGGAGCCACCCCAAGGCCCCCGATGAGTCCGGCGCACAGGTCCGAGAGGATGTCGCCGTACAGGTTCGGCAGGACCAGCACGTCGAAGTCCTGCGGCTTGAGGACGAGCTGCATGCAGAGCGCGTCCACCAAGCGGTCGTCGAACTCCCCCCGGCCGGCGTAATC
>OBEQ010787895.1_pt1 | contig 27995 bp, 28 predicted proteins | sample 1670901 | NCBI WGS metagenome assembly OBEQ01 (sample SAMEA104232315, study PRJEB22302) | groundwater metagenome | biome: forest; feature: aquifer; material: groundwater | place: USA | collected 2011-08-07 | depth 5.4 m
ATTATCCTTATCAATCTTCTTAATTGCGCTTTTGTTACTAACTCCAAGCTTATCTTCAAATCAAGTTTTTGCTGCCAATACAACTCAGAATAGACAGGCAACTGCAATGTGGCCAAGCGTTGCTGGAGCAAATAAATATGATGTTTATTATAAAGTCAAAAGCGTTAATAGTTATCAACACGCAGTTGGAAATCTTCCAGCAGGTTTAACCAAAATCACTATTGGAGCTCTTTGGAGTGGAACATCTTATGTTTATAATGTTTCTGCATTGAATGGAGACGGTAAAGAATTTTGGTGGTCAGGAGAAAAACCTCTATAGTTTCCTCAACATTTCCTACTCATTCTAATTGACTTTATAAAAAATTTTTACTAAGATGATTTTATGTTATTAAAGCTTTTAAGCAAATTATCTCCTGTATATAAGGTTTATGCGCATTGTGATGTTCCATGCGGAATTTACGATCCAAAGCCAGCGCAAATCGCAGCCGCAACCGTTCTTAAAATGGTTGAAAAGATTAATGATTTACCAAAAGACTCCTCAATTGCTACTCAAAATTCATTGATTCGAATGATATGGACTAAAGAAGAACATGCAAGGAAATGCAAAGAAGAACTACTAATTCTATGGACAGATTTCTTTAAACCAGAACATCTAACAGTCTTTCCAAATCTTCATGAAACATTTTGGAAAGCAGCCAAATTATGCTCAAAAAACAAACAAGAAGTTAGCATTGAGGAAGCAAAAAGTTTGGTTAAAGCAGTTGACGAGATTGCAGAAATATTTCAAAGGGCAAAGAATCAAGTGCAGAAGTAGTGCAATTTAAGATAATCCTATTCTATATCCTGCCTCTTATTAGGTTTAAAATAGAAGAAGAAAGCATGATTCCCAATCTTGCTCCTGGTACAATAGTTTTAGTTAATAAATTATCATACTTATTCAGGAATCCTTCCGTAGGCGATATTGTAGTTCTAAATAAAGAAAATAAGTCTCTAATTAAAAGGATTAACAAAGTTAAAAATAATCTCTATTTTGTTAAGGGAGATAATGTTGAAAAAAGTACAGATAGCAGGCATTTTGGTTGGGTTGAAAAAAAAGAGATTATAGGAAAGGTATTAGTGCGCTAAGGTAGCTGACAAAAATTTTATCAGCTTTCTACGCATAGAATGAAACGATGATATTAAATATAATCCTAGTTTTATTTATTATTTTCTTATTTCTGCTTCTGTCCATGGTGTGGCCGCCGGATAGTCCATGGGCGCCTTGGTGGAGAACAAATAAAAAAACAGCCCAGGCAATGTGCAGGTTAGCAAAAATAGGAAAACAAGATGTTATTTATGATTTAGGATCTGGAGATGGGACGGCTTTAATCACTGCAGCCAAAGAATTTGGCGCAAAAGGAGTAGGGATAGAAATCGACCCTTTGCGATTTTTAATTTCCATGTGGAGAATAAAATCAAACGGGCTTTCATCCAAAGTTAAAATTATTAAAAATAATTTTTTCAAAGAAGATCTATCTATGGCAACAATTGTTTTTGTTTATTTAGTGCCAAAAGCTCTAGAAAGATTAAGACCAAAACTACTTAAGGAATTAAAAAAAGGAACATTGCTTTTAAGTTTTCGTTACAAAATTAATTTACCCTTGATTAAATATGATAAAAAAAACGAAATTTATGTCTATAAAATTCCTTAATAGCATCTAAAAAGATTTAATCTATTTACATAACCCTCTACATTTATAGGAAAACGATCTAAAAGTTTACATTTTTTATAGATCAGATCGTTGTTAAAAATTCTATCTGTAATATCTTGGACAATGTTTAAATTTGGATAGAAAGCTCCATATGCTATGACTATAGTTTTAGTATTTGTAGCATCCCTACTTACTTTATCTTTGTCAACAAGTCCACGAGTAAATAAGTATTCATAAGCATCAAAAATATTGTCGAGTGGTTTTGTATCGGTCAGGTATAAAAGCGCCGGGGTGATATCATGCACTCCAAACAAGAATTCAGGTTTTTCTTTTTTAATTGCATTTATAATTGAATTTAGATTTTCTGCTTTTTGCAAGTCTTTATATGAAGATAGATAGTTAATAATATTTATGATAAGTAAAATAAATATTATTGAAGGAAGAATAAGTTTTTGTAAATTATATTTTTTTGCTAGGAAAGAATTAAATTCATAAAATGATAGAGCAAGAAATGGAGAAAGAAAATTAAGATAAAGATAATATACGTCAGCATAGCCTAAGAAAAATACTATTGAAAAGATAGAGACTAGAGCAAAGAGTTTGTTTCTCTTGAAATTTAATAAGTTAAAAATAAAAAGAATAAAAAATGCCAAATCTTTTGTTACAAAAAACCATGCAATGTCCACTTTTGATAATCCCTGAGGGCGGGTTAATGAGAATCCGAATATATCTTTTATAAATTGTGTTGGCGCAAAAAACAGAAATGGAACAATAATTGTTGTACTTGCTAAAATAAATCCCAAAAAAATTTTTAACAAATTTCTGTATCGTTTTTGTATTAATATATCTAAAAAAAATGCTATAACAATTGGAGCAAAGTATGCTTTTGTAAAAAGAGATGCTGCAATTAAAAACCCTGAGATGAAAAATTGTTTTTTCTCTTTAAATAAAAACGCAAGGATAGCAAAAAGAGATGCTGTAAATACTCCTGTCTGGTGATCTGAGGTAGAAAGAACCAGAAATGAAAAAATATACAATAAAGAGCTAGTTAATGTCACAAGATAATCTTTTGTTTTTTTACTTACTATGTAGTAGATAAGGGAGGTGATAATAACAACCTCAATAATAGATGATATATAAAAAAGATGAATATTTTTTCCAACCAGAAAGTAATAAGCTAAAGATATATAACCAAAAAGTGGAAAGTTGGCAAAAAATAAATCTTTATACAAAAGTTTTCCGCTAGATAACTCATGCGCCAAGTAGAAATAAATATTTGTATCGGAAAAACGGACATCGGTACTACTTATTTTTATTGCAATAAAAATAAAGCAGATAGTAAGAAGAGGAAGAAGTTTTGTCATTTAAATCTTAACATGAACCAGCGAATTTTATCAACGATTTTATATATCTCATAAAGATAAGGATTAATAACAAGATCATAACTTCCAATTAATTCAACTAAACTTGCCCCATATCCTTGTTTAAACTTATGAAATCCAAACCATGGATCATTTGGATCAGGATTTGGTCCTAGCGCTCCCCACATGTCAAAGATTTTACATCCTTTTTTCTTTCCAAATTGTATTGCCTCCCACATCATAAGGTTAGATGCCATTACTTCCCGATTTTCGCTGCTGGATGCTCCATAAGGATAATATAAAATATTTTTATACATAAAAAGAATCCAAGCAGTCAATGTTTTTTCTTTGTATTTTGCAAGAAATAAATGTGCAGTAAGTTCATTATTGTTCTGGGTTTTTAAAACTTCCCACATAAGGCGTTGATACTTTTCATCATGGGCGTAAAACTTTTGACGAGTGGTTGTTTCATGAAGAAGCTTTAAGTAAATTTTAAATGCTTCATCGGAATTATCTTCAACAATCTGCACATCATGTTTTTTGGCAATTTTAATGTTATATCTTGTTTTGGGATGCATGTTTTTTAATAATTCTTCTTCGGATTTAGTCAAATCAAGTTGAAAGGTATATTTGGTGAAAAGAGGATGTGCGGCAGGACGCAGTCCCAAATTCGAAATCCGAATATCGAAATCCGAAACTTTTTGTACATTAGGTTCGAGCTGAATGAAAACACATCGTTCTTGTTCTCCTATCTTTTTAAGCTTATTAATCATTTCTTTTGTCGGCAGATCTCCTTTTGGAAGATAGCCAATATTCCATGAAGTAAACGGGATAGGATGAATGGTAAGTTGCAGATTGCCCTCACTTACTACAGTAACGCCTGTTTTTTGTCTAAACTCTGCCCATTCAAGAGATTGAAGGGGATGAGTGGTATTATTATTCATTGTATGATGCATGTACGCTTTGGGCAATTATTTTTTCCGGCAACTCCATTATAAAACGGGAGACAATATTGCTTGATTTTTGTCCAAAAAATAGACGTCTTCTGGCATATGTTAGGAATAATTTTTCTTTTGCTCTTGTCATGCCAACATAGCAGAGTCTTCGTTCTTCTTCAAGTTCGTGTTTGTCCATTAAAGATCTACTGTGAGGAAAAAGCCCCTCTTCCATACCTACCATAAATACTACAGGAAATTCTAATCCTTTTGCAGCATGCAAGGTCATTAAGGTAATCGCATCTTTCTTTTCTCCATATAAATCTGCTTTGTCAGAAGTATATTCTTGTTCGACAAGAGAAACATTCTCTAGGAAGTTAGTAAGATTGGGAAATTCAATAGCAACTGATCTGAGCTCTTTAATATTTTCCAGTCTTTGTCTGTCCTCTTCGTCATTTTCGTCATAAAGTGTTAGGTAATCAGTTTTTTTTACTACCTCATCAAGTAGTTCAATAGTTTTTACTTCCTCTGTAGGCTTAGATTTATCTTCGCTGACAAAATCAATAAACTTTTTCAAACGGGTTTTGCCTAATTTTTCAATTCTTTTTTGAGAAACCATATCTTTTGAATTATATAAAATCCTTAGGTAGGCAAGTATATCTTTAATCTCTTTTCTGTCATAGAATCTTGTCCCTCCGATTAGTGTATAAGGGATTCCGTAATGGAGTAAAACTTCTTCAAGGATTCTGGATTGGGCATTGGTTCGATATAAAACTGCAATATCGGAATTCTTTCCAACCCTCTTTTCTATTTGAGATAAAATAAATTCTGCTTCATTATGCTCGTTTCTTGCTTCATAAATTGATACATCTTCTCCATCTGGATTTTCTGTCCATAAAGACAAGACAGGATGAGTAGTATTATTAGTAATTACAGAAGTGGCAGCATCGAGTATCTTTTGGGTAGAGCGATAATTTTGCGAAAGCGCAAAAGTTTTAACATCTCTAAAGTCTTCTTTGAATTTATTTAAGTTTTGATAATCTGCTCCTCTCCAGCTATATATACTTTGGGAAAAATCTCCAACTACACAAATATTACGCCATTTCTTGGAAAGCATTCTAGCAAGATAATACTGAGCGTGATTAGTGTCTTGGTATTCATCAATTAAAATATATCGGAATCGATTTTGATATTTTTCCAAAACACTTGGGTTTTTTTCAAAAAGAAGAATTGTTTTTGAAATTAAATCATCAAAATCAAGCGCGTTATTCTCTTTAAGAAGTTGTTGGTATATTACGTATACATGGGATGCTGTTTGCTGAAAGTGACCTCTTGCTAAGTTTGGATATTCCTTTTCACTTATGAGTTGATTTTTGGCTTGAGAAATAGTTGCAAGAATAGAGGAAGGTTTATATTCTTTTGGGGAAATTCCAAGCGTACTCATAGCTTCTTTTATTAAATCTACCTGATCAGAACTGTCATAAATAATAAATTTTCTAGAAACTCCAATAGATTCTCCATCTACACGTAGTATTCTGGTGCATAGAGAATGGAAGGTTGCAATAGTGGGAAGATTATTAGAGGAATGTGTTTGAAGCTCAGAAAGATGCTTTTGTATTCTTTCCTTCATTTCCTGGGCTGCCTTATTTGTAAAGGTGGTAAGGAGTATATTTTCTGCTGCAACGCCTTTATCCATTAGAAATAGAGTTCTAAACATCAATACTCTTGTTTTCCCGCTTCCAGCACCTGCTAAGATGATTATTGGACCTTCAGTGTTCACTACTGCCTGTTTTTGTTCTTTGTTTAGTCTATTGAGTAAATCTTTATTCATGAAGTATAATTAGTCCATACCGTAAGGGTATTGTCATTTTAACACCCCGCTTAGCGGGGCTCAAGCATGAAAAAACTATTTATTGTTGCGAATTGGAAATCTAATAAGACAGAAATCGAAGCCAAAGAATGGCTTCAGAAAATATCAAGCCCTTCGGTCTTGAGCTCAGGGTCGAAAGATATTAAGTATGATGTATTAAGTATACAGGATAAAGAGGTCATTGTTTGTCCATCTTTTACAGCTCTTTCTTTTCTTAAATCGTCAATCACAAGCCATAAATCTTCAATTAAGCTTGGAGCTCAAAACATTTCTCCTTTTGAACCCGGAGCTTATACTGGAGAAGTAAACGGACAACAAATTAAGGAATTTGCCGATTACGTAACTATAGGACATTCAGAAAGACGAGAAAATTTTGGAGAAACGGATGAAGTATTAGAAAAAAAAGTAAATATGGCTCATAAATTCAATTTAATTCCTATCTTCTGCGTTCAGAATTCAGATACAGTTATCCCAGTTAATGTTAATATTGTTGCTTATGAGCCAATCTTTGCAATCGGAAGTAATAATCCAGATACGCCGGAAAATGCAGATAAGATAGCATCAATATTTAAAAACAAAAATAAATCAGTTCAATATGTGTTATATGGAGGAAGTGTAAATTCTCAAAATGTAAAAAGTTTTACGCAAATGGAAAACATAGACGGAGTTTTGGTAGGAGGAGCTAGTCTTGACGCTAATGAATTTTTAAAATTAATTAATAATGCCTAAGCAAACAGCTAAAAATAAAAAAATTATTTGGATTATTTCTTTGGTTGTAGTAGTTTTGCTACTCTTTAAAACCGCGAGTTTTTTTTCTTTTGCATATCAACTTATTTTTAATAAGAATATCGAGCTTAAAAAATCAGACGGAAACATTAATGTTTTATTAATGGGAGTTGGAGGAGGTCAGCATGAAGGTCCAGATCTAACCGATACGATGATATTTTCAAGTATATCGGTTGAAAAAAATAAAATTTTTCTTTCTTCTATTCCTCGAGATTTATGGATACCGGATATTAAAGAAAAGATAAATACAGCTTATGCGATTGGAAACGGTAAGCAAAAGGATGGAGGATTAATTCTTTCTAAGGCAGTTGTAGAAAAAGTTGTTGGTCAGCCAATAGATTACATTGTAGTTGTTGATTTTGACGGTTTTATAAAGGCGGTAGATCTTGTTGGTGGAATAGATATAGATGTAGAAAATGCATTTGATGATTATCAATATCCAAATGAAGATAAAAGAGATGATTTATGCGGACATACTCTGGAAGAAGCAACAGTCTTAATTGCCAGTGGTTCGGCAACAGAAGTTTTCCCTTGTCGTTATGAGCACGTGCATTTCGATAAGGGGCTTCAGCATATGGATGGAGCAAGGTCATTAATATTTGTTCGGTCAAGATATGCCATAGGGGACGAAGGAACAGACTTTGCAAGGAGTCGTCGTCAACAAAAAGTTATTAACGCTTTTAAAGATAAAATATTTTCTGTTGGAACAATCCTTAATCCTCTTAGAATTGCTAACCTTTATAGCGTTTTATCCGACCATATACATACAAATATTCCTCAAGATAAATTTGATGACTTTGTTAAATTAGGAAATAAAATGAAACATGCAAGTATACAATCAGCCGTGATAGATGTTGGGGATAAAGCATTAAACAAAAAAGGTTTGTTAATAAATCCTCCTATTGAATCTTTTAATGGCGCCTGGGTACTAATTCCTAGGGTTGGAAATGGTAACTTCTCAGAAATCCAAAATTATATAACTTGTATTCTTGCTTCAAAGGTATGTGAAATTAAATGAGAACTACTAGTTCAATTCTTCTTGAAATAGAATCAGCCATTAAAGATCAAAAAGAGAAGTCTTATTTCTGGACACATGAAGTTCGTTATAAATTTATTTTAGAACAAATCCAAAAGATTGCGGGAGATAAGAAGCTTGTAATTCTAGATATTGGCTGTTTTCCTTATCATATAGGTAAAGCTTTGGAAATAATGGGTCACGATGTATATGGAATTGCGTCTGCGCACGAGCCAATAAAAAATAAAAATATAGAAGTTTTGAATATAGAAAAAGATAAGTTTACTTTTAAAGATAATTTTTTCGATATCGTTTTGTTCAATGAGGTGATAGAACATCTTCCCCAGTCTCCAATAATTCCTCTAAAAGAAATTCATAGAGTAACAAAAAAAGAAGGTTTGCTGATGATAACAACGCCAAATATTACTCGTTCTATAAATAGAATAAAAATATTGTTTGGAAAAACAATCATGTACCCGATTGATGTTTATCTAGAAGAAAATGGAAAAGGGAATAATATATATCACAGACATAATAGAGAATATACGCTTAATGAGTTAAAAAGTTTAGCTGAGAAAACATCCTGGAAAGTTCAAAATGCAGATTTCTTTATTAGTTACACGCCATTTAGAAAGCGAGAAAAACGAGATTCGCCATTTTTATTTACAGGTAAATTAATTAACTATTTTCTCATGCTTCTCATCCCATCTTTCCAAGATAATCTGTATATCTTAGCGGAAAAATAAAATTAATCTTACTTCTTTATATTCGATGGATCGAGGAGCTTGCAATATGTTCCGTAACTTATTGAACAGGATTTATTTGCATACTGGAAACCATCTGATCAGTATAATTTCGTCCTTCCCCATAGGGATTAAGATTTACCTGCATTTTATCGTTATACCAAATAGAATAGGCATGATAATTAGAATCGTATCTTGCGGGAAGTCCTGATACGGTAATATTTTTCTCCTTAAGAACAGAAGTTGTTTGTATAAATTGTTCCTTTGTTTCTGGTACTATATTTGAACCATCCATAGGATTAACTATAACAAGATCTACTAATTCATTTCCCTGATCACCTTCTCCAGTACTTATATGAGCAACTGTACCATTTGCAAAAAATGAGACTGCAGCAAGATATGATCCCGGGGCAATACCAGCGGCATCTTTATAGTACAATGTTGGCGGATACTTGAAACTGATATTATACTTTGTGTTGGTATAAATTTTCCAAAAAGAAGTATCTGTTGTTCCATTTGCTTGATTTTGGTTGGTGAATTTAAAGGTTGAGAGAAGAGTTTGAAATGTCTCGCCAATATTTGATCCTCCCCAGTTATCAAGACCAATTGTTGTAATGTTATAACCTACATTATTGTAGATAAAGAGAGTCGCCATTGTATAATATCCTGAAGCTCCTGGAATTTCAAATTGTAAAGCATCTATATCACTTACCTTTATCTTCTTTATATTTTTTACTTCTATATCGTAGAGTACCTTATCGTTTCCATAATCTTTAGTGAAGAAATCGTTTAAACTCATACTTTGTTGCAAAGGTGTTATTGAAATGGTTATTGAATTTGTATATGGCTGAATCTGTTTATCTACACTTGTTGGATAGGTTATTTTTTCTAGTTTTACAGATGAATCTATTTGTGTAAGTTTCCAATCAGGAGGATATTTGAAAGAAAATGTATTACTTGTATATATATTTAAACCTTTTAGTAATTCAATCAGTGTTGGTGTTGGAATCATTGTTGTTTGTTGTTTTTGGATTGGCTGTGATTGATTCTGTTTTGTCCCAAATATGTATGCTCCGGCGGTAAGCGCAGTAACAATCAGAAGAGCAAAGATTATGAGTAGAATTTTTGGTATGGTTGAAGGAGATGGTGGTACAGGAAGAGGCGGTGACTGAACAGATTGTGGTTGTTGGATAGACTGAGGCTGTTCTACTGGATCCATAAACCAATCATCTCATTATAAAACCCAAATGTCAAAATGTTACTGGGTGAATTTGAAGGTGGAGAGGATTTGGTTAAAAATATTCTTAGCTTCGATCGTTTTTTCCAAAGAATAATATTTTACATAAATAAAATACTCTCGATTATTTTTTAAAACAACTACAGCATCCGTAGGAAAATCAATTGCTACACTAGTTAATTTAAGTCCCGACACACCATCGATAGTAATCGGGGTACTTGAGTAGCCAGGTCTTGTTTTAAATTGGTCATATTTACTAGCGATTTCTTCTAATGACTGATTTGTGGAAGATACCAGTACTCCTATACCATATCCAACTTTATTAAGTTCATTTTGTCCAATTTCTCCAGAAGGCCATGGAATAGGGGTAAACTGCAAGGTATTTTTGTCGATTGGGATTTGATAAAAGTTTGGAGGATATCTGAAGCTGTATTCATATTGCATATTTGCATACGTTTTCCAGTTTGCAGTTGGGTCAATTGTTGGAGTGGGAACTGTTGCGGTTTGTTGTTTTTGAGGAGTTTGTAGATGACTGTTCCTTGGGGTAAACCCTATACTCGATTCATAAAGCATTTGTTCGTTTTTTATTTTTATTAAAACAGTTGGGATAGCTATAATAGTGAAAATAAATATTCCTATTAGGAATATTTTTATTTTAGTTGATGAAGGTGAAAGTTGAGGTGGTACATATTGTGATTTTTGAATAGTTTGATTTGGTTTTTGAGACTCTGGATTCATAACGCTTTCAGCATAACATATGGAAGAATATTTTTAAATTATTCCCTTATTTCTTTTTCAACTCAGCCCCGGCTTTTAGCATTTCTTCGATAAGAAGGCTTCTGTTTATATATGCATCTACTATATGTGATCCACTTATTCTTTTAACAAAGAGATTATGTTTCTTTTTACGAAGGTTCCTTATAGCGTTAGCAGCTAATCGTTCAAGTTTTTCATTCTTTTTGTAATGACCCTTAAACACTTCTTGAAAAGAGCTCTGAGTTAATGCAAATTCTTCTGGTCCCAGTTTTTTTATTTCTTCAGATGTTTTTCTTTCTATCAATACAGCTCCTCCTTTAATCATTTCCTGAACGAAAAAAAAATTATCGGTAAATACTTCTACTTGTTGATGCTTAGATCCTGTCCATCTCTTAACAAATAATTCAGGTTTTTCTTTTCTAAGACTTTCTATAACTTCATCAGCGATATGTCTAAGCTTCGCGTTTTTATCTACATAGCTTCCCACGAACGATTTTTGAATAGATCTTCCATTTAGAACAAAATCTGTAATTTGTACTTCCTTTAAGTCTATTTCTTTCAGTCTAGCCCCGGCTTTCAGCATTTCTTGGATAAGAAACGCTCTATCTATAAATGCTTCTACTGGCATATTTACACTTATTCTTTTAACAAACATTTCTGGTTTTTTTCTCAGTTCATTGAGTACGTTATCAGCTAGTATTCTGAACTTGCTATCTTTTTTTCCATAATCTCCTTGAAATACTTCTCTAAAGTGATCTACGCTTAATGCAAAATCCGTATCCTGTAAGGGTAGCAATTCTCCTCTTTGTAAATCTTGTAAACCAGAGGGATCAGTTAAAGCGTGCATTCTCTGTATTGCTGACATATCAGGAATTAATCTCATTGGACCAAGATAAAGTACTCCATCTTCAAGCTCTCTAACATATCCTTTCATCCACATTCCAAAATTATATGTCCAGCCAAATTGAGAAGTTTGATACAAACAATCAATAACCACTCCATAAGCTTTTCCATTATTTCTTCTTCCTAGTCTTCCTGTATATTGTGTATACCTCAAGGGAGAATCAGTTGGTGATGCCCAGACAAGAAATTCAGTCCAAGGAGCATCAAATCCCTCGGATGCAACGTATGGGGAAATTAATACTTGAATGCTTTTGGGATCATCTTCTGGAAGTGAATATCTTTCAATTGCATCAAGAGCTGGAATTTCAGGAGAATCTATTTGCTTTGCTGCTTGTTGATTAATAGCAACACCAACCTTTATTCCTTTGTCTTTTAAAAGCCTTGCTATTTCTTGCGCTTCCCAAACAAAGTTTACTGCAATAACTGTCTTATAGTGGTTTCCATCTAACGTTATTAGAGGAACAAGCTTGTCAACAATATATGGTCTAAGCTCAGGACTATCTTTTAAGATCTTCTCAAGAGCTTTAAAATCAATCGTCCCTGTTAAGGTTGTTGGAACTTTGTCAACCAGCTCCGATGTGTTAAGCTGCAATCCGTAGATAGGTGGCAAAAGTTCTTCTTCCTGTGCTTCAGGAAGAAGATACGAAGTAACAACTTCAAAACCATATTGAGAAGGGTCTTTCAATTTCCCAGAATGACGGTATGGAGTAGCTGTGAATCCTACTACCCTGTTAAATCGTTTTATTGCATCTACTTTTTGTTGAGTTCCTGCATTGTGAACCTCATCTATTATTGTTAGATCATAATTCTTATGAATTAGTTTTCCTGCTTTGCTTTGGGATGCTACCATTTGTATGGTTGCTAATTCAACATCTACTTTTGCTTTCCTTTGCCCGTACTTACCAACAGTGTATCCTTTGAATTCATCTCTTTCTAATTCTGATTCATCAATTTCCAGATTTTCATCATCGCTGTCTTCGGATTCAACAAATGCTCCATTTCCATTTGTGACACTTCCTGTTTGATAACCAGCAAGAGCATCATGGGTTTGACCTAAAAGAACATTTTTCGTACCAACAATAACTAAGATTCTCGAGTCAGGCTTTAATTTTCTTTGTTTTTCTATTGCCATGTGAATAATCTTTCCTTTTCCTATGCCTGTTGCCATATGGACTAAAGGAAAATTATCTTCTGGTTTTCTTCTTGAAAGATGATCCATTGCGCCAACAGCAGTTTGAGACTGGAGACTATCAAGACGTTGTTGTTTTTCTAACGTTAATACCCCGTCTTTACCTACTACTCCTGTTAAGCCGTAAATCGGCCTTTTTGGTTCACGCAATTTCTCCACTCCTCTTATTTTTCCACGCTCATCCATGATTGGATTATATATCTATAGTTTCTATAAGACAAATGAGCATAGGGAACTCCGAGGGGTGGAGGAAGTTAGAACATGGTTCTTTTTGCAGTACTTACTCTTTTAAGCTTTTGAATAATCCAAGGAATACCCCACAGTAAAAATAGAACAAAAAATATTAATAAGAGGTGAAAAAAAATATTTAACAGCGCGTCATCTTTTATAAGTGCAATACATTCATTTTTGCTTATTGGAGGAAATACAAAACAATCAACATGAACTCCTTGGAAGGTACCTAGTAATTCTTTAAAATCCGGATACAAAGGTAATCCATAAATTACTACAAAAAAACCACTTATTAATAATCTTATTCCATTAATGATCTTTAATAACATAATTCAAGTATAACACCTTCAGAAATCGACTATGACGATAAAATAAGAGAAGATTAGAATGTTATTTTATAAATCTTTGTTCTGTTTTTTTGGAAAACAATTTTTCCTAAGGTTTTAAATTTTTCTTCATTTAAATTAGGATATTTTTGGAGTTCTAAATCTCCTATAAATACAAGGCCAATATTATATTTCTTAATAAGTTCTTTGGTAAGATCGATGTTTTTTGTTTCGTAAAGATTCTGGACTTCAGAGATTCTTGGAGACGGAACATCATAACTTCCTCGCCATAACCATTCATGCACAAGCCATCCTAAAACAGTTGGCAATCCTGTATTTGCCGATATTCTGGCATAATCTGTATATGAATCTCCTTGAGCTTCGAGTATAACTGGTTGTCCTTTAATATTTTTATTAAGCCATAAAATTGCTTGATAATCATCTAGATAAATAGTTTTTAAATAAGCTGTTCCATCGAGTCCTTTGTAGGTTCTTAAGTTTTCATAATATGATGGAACTGCTAAGTAGGGATAAATCATGACAATAGCAAAAGAAATAATTGCAAATAAAAGAATTAATTTATTTTTCCCAAGTCGAATCATAATATAGCCGGTTGATAAAGAAAGCATAATAAATGATTGATACACAAGTTTAAACATTGTGTTTGCTCTGTAGTGAGCAGGATAAATATCTTTTATGTAGATAAATTCTGGGATAATAATTAGAAGAGTGGCTAATAAGATAAGTATTAGAACGAAAACATCGCTTGGTGGCAAATTTTTAATCCGCCAGCTGGCGGACAATTTAAAATTTTCAATGAATTTTAAATGCTTCAAAAAAATAATTACCCAAAAATAGAAAAATCCATATAGAATAATAAGTTGCCAGAGAGGTGATTTCTGACAATGGTCTGCCTCAAAAAGAAATGGTCCCAATCTTCCAATATCGGTTATAAATTTTGGAGCACACAAAATTCCAATACCATGTGCGATTGCTCCTGTCTGAAAATATATAGAAAAAGGTAAGGCAAAAAGTAAAAAACCGATAAATAAGATTAGTATTTTATTTGCTTTACGTTCTATGTAAAAAATTACAGTAGAAGCGAGAAGAAAGTAGATAAAACCATCCCAAGCATTTGTCATATACATGATTGCTAGCAAGAATGCGAGCAAAGTTAAAAGTGAAAAGTTAAAAATTTTAAATTTAATTAACGATAAAAGGACAGCTATTGTTAGTAGTACTATGGGTATATCCAAGACGTGGCCATGGAGATCAGAGACAACGAATGAATACAAAGGAAATTCATGAATAGTGTTAAAAATAAATCGTGTTGCATTAGGATACCAATAAGAATTGGGAAATGAAAAAGGGATAAATTTTAAAGTCCAAATAGGAACAGGAGTTTCGTTAATATAAGGAGTAAAAAAAGAATAAAGAATATGAAAGTTTCCGGCAAAAGATACAAGAAAAGCAGTTAATAATCCACCTATTAAAAATTCAATTTTCAATTTCCAATTATTAAAAGCCAAAAATCCAAAACTTTTGGTATTTTGAATATTCGAATTTGTTTGTGATTTGTGGGTTGGAGTTTGTAATTTTAGGAGGTAGATCAAATTACCTCCAATTGAAAATGATTCGGTGAATACAAAAGCAAAGATTGTTGATACCATTAGATTAAATGTTATCGACGAAGGAATGTTTGAGATTTTTGTTAATACGGCAGTTACTAGATGTCCAAAATAATAATAATTAATTGCAAATGGAGTAAACCACATATCTTTTGCTGGAAAGTAGTCACTTCTTAATATTGAATTTATAAAACCAAAATCCATGTATTTTTCTAAACCATGAATATCTGGTTGATGTGCACGAATGAATGACCAAAAAGTCAACCCTCCAATAAATAGTGCTTCTTCAAAAATAAAAATTTTCCAATATTTTTTTAGAGATATTAAGATATTAGGATATTTATATATTAAGAAAAGATTAAAAGTTAAAAGCGTTCCAATTGTTAAAAAGATCGTAGGCTGTGTAAAGGGGAGAATTTTAAAAGTTCCGAAAATGAAAACAATATAGGAGATAAAAACAATTCCTAATATTTTTGAAAAAATATACCCTTTGTCTAAAAAGCTCGAGAAGATCTTAACTGTTAGGGGCAAAAATATAATCCCAATTGTAAAAATCATTACCCACCATTGAAATATGAATAAAACATCAGAAGAAATCATAGGTTTAAAAATTACACTTTTTTGTAGGATCAATTATAATAAATCCATTCTCATTATTCTTATATATTGTCATAAAATTTTTCAAAAAAAACTCTCTGTTTACTTTAATAGCTGGATCAGGACTGTTATCAAAAGTAATATATCTAATCTTATTTTCCCTAATTTTTCTGCATACAAAATTAGAATCAGACGAATTGTATAATTCTTTTAATAATGTTTCTCTATCCAGGGTATTATATCCTAAAGACCATGGATAATATGGCCAACCTAAGAATATTTTTCTCCCTGCAAGATTTACCGGATTATACAGATAAGAAGAATTTAAAAAAACTGCATTTTTAGGAGTGTTATCCATTATCCATTTAACATCCATGTTTTTAGGATAGTCGGCAACAGGATAGATAGGGTCGTTTATAATTGGAAATAAATCTATTATTCCAGATATAATTAGGAAAAATAATAAAACTATAACTAATACTTTAATTCTTTTCTTCCAGATTCTATATAGAGCATAAGCCACATATATATTCACAACAATTAACCAGAGGTTAAAAAATTTATGATTTGTTGCAATGTCTGGAGAGAATTGAAATAAATTACCAATAATAAAAAGTATAGAAAAAGCTGTAAATATTTTCTTTGCAAGTTTACTCGAATATATAAATCCTAAAGGCGCAAGGATAATTGTTAGTCCCAAATTTAATACCCAATATCTTATCCACTTAAAAAAAGATAAATCATTGCTAAGTAAATATCCAGGATGGAATTTAAAAATTTGGCTAGATTCAACATGTAATAAAAATATTGTTCTGGGAAGTGAGGTTAGTAAAGTTACAAGACCTATTATAAAAATAGACTTTCTTTGATGTGGAAAAAGTATAAATAAAACGAGAAGAATTACAATAGACATAATAAATACAGCTCCATGTAAAAATGAAAATGTTCCAATAATAATTCCAAAAATGATAGATAATTTTACGGATAAAGATTTTTTTATTAATTCATTTTTTACTAAAAAGTAAATAATAAAAAGAGTTATTGCCAAAGGTAAAGCGAAATGTCTCTGATTTGTAAAAACATTTAAATTCCAGAAACCACCACTTATGAGGGAACTGTCATACGGGGAAAAAGCTGGAAAAGTATTGTTTTTAACAATGTCAAATAAGCTTTTAGGGAAAGATATTGGATTTTTTTGAAAAAAGTAGACAAAAGATAAAGAAGAATTAAAAAGAAAAAGTAGGACTGAGACAATGGCAATATTCCTATTTTTAAAAATTAATTTTGACAAAAGATAAATCATAGTAAGAAGGAAAAAGAAAGAAAGAATGCTTGGTATGTTTAATGCCAAATCAATTCTCAATCCCAGTTTTTCTAACATTCCAACTAAAAAATAGAATAAAAAATGATAGCGAATAGGTTCGTTGGGAAATATTGGATATTCTGGAGGGAAGTTGGCCCCATATGAAAAAGACCGGATAAGAGGTATGTGGCTGGCAAAATCTCCCCACGGTTTTTGGGCAATTAACATAAAGCCATCTTTATATGAAAATGTTGAAAACATTAACCAAGTGCTAAAGACAAGTATAGAAAGAAAGAAAAATATCTCTATCAAATGTTTTTTTACAAAAATTATCATTATATTATTTTTGCTATTTTTTCTCCCAATTCAACTGCATAATTTGTACCTCTATCCCAGGGGTATACTTGTTCAATATTTGCTAGATAAACATTATTGAAAGGAGTCGTAAACGGAGGAATAAATTTTGAGTAGTTAGTAGGAATAATTGGTTGAGCAAACGGCGCTTTAAAAAGCTCATATCCAATAAGATTTTCATGATATTCAGGATTTATTTTGCGAAGAAATGGATCAAACAATTTTAATAACTGTTCCTTATCCATTAGGAATTTTTTTTCATCCGCACCCAGATAGTTCCCAAGATATACAAGGTGTTCATTGTTGTAATGAATCTTGTCCATAAAATTTGTGTGTTCAACGATTGCCATAATAGGAGAAGTTATATCAGCGACACTTAACCAGTAAGTATTATCAGAAAAGAATGGTTTATTAAGACGCAAAACAAGATTAGTTGCTCCAAGCCCTTTAAGCTTTATTAACTTTTTTTTGTATTCATCTGGAAGCTGAGGTGCAATTTTTAAAAACAAAAAAGATGGGAGTGTAACTATTACTCTATCAAAAGTTTCTTTTTTTGAATTAGACGTAATAGCTATGGATTTATCTTTGTTTTCAAGTAAGCTGACGATCTCCCTATTAAATAATACTTTTCCTCCGTTTTTTTCTATTTCTTTTACCAAGTGATCTGCAAACGATAAAAATCCACCTTCAGGATAACTTAGGGCAATTGTCCTTTTTTTAATTCTAGCCCAAAACCAGGCTAAAGAAATATCATCTGCATATTTACCAAATTTATTTTTTAAGATAGACTCCCATAATAATGAATATATTTTCTTACCCATTAGCTTAGGTATTGCTTTATTTGTTTCATACCTTTCAAGTATCTGCCAAAATGGATTCAGTCTTAAAAGTCCAAGGACTAATAGTTGCCTGATTCGCTCGAGTGGCGTAAGTAGTGGGAATGTTAAAGCAGCTTTTAATGAAACGAATTTATAGATTTTTCCCTTAACAAACCAATTTGTTTCAGGGATTATCGTATAAACCTTATGATTAATTTCTTTAGCAAGATTCAATACAGAGTAATCATTGGTAAACCAATGATGATAGTGTTTTTCGACAGACCATTCCCATTTATCTTCCTGATATCCAACAGCAAGCCCCCCAGGAAAATTATCTTTTTCAATAACTGTAACTTCATGTCCTTTTTTTGAAAGTCTATATCCGGCAGATAAGCCTGTGAAACCTGCTCCTATGATTGCTATCTTCATAAAGACGAAGCATTTCCTCTTGTGAGTAGAAAAAGAAGTATACCAATTCCTGTAGTGATTAGAGCAGGAATTCCTAAATTACTAAGTACCGAATTACCAGGAGCAGACATTTTTTGAACCCCGCCTTTTGGAGGAGAGATTACGGTAACAACAGGAATAGGTTTTGATGTAGGCGAAATTGTAGGTACAATGATTATGGTTGGTGTGGGAGAAGGAGGAATATTGATAGTTGGAGTTGCCGAAGGCGTTGCAGATTCTCCCACTTGATTTCCAGCAGCATAGACTGTAAAAGATTGAGTGATTGTCTTTATGATTCCAGTGTGATCACGGGAAGTAATTGCTATTGTATGCTGTCCGGGAGAAATAGGAGTATCTGGTCTATACGTCCAATTTCCCCCAGTGTCTGTTTTTATTTTAGCTTGTATACTTTCAGCTGAATGTATTGCGATGATAACATCCTCATTAGGAATGGCAGTTCCTCTAAATAACGGCTTGGTGTCTATAAAACTCTGATTTTTTTGAGGTATAACTATCTTTGGATCACGTGTCGCAGACTCGCTTGCTACGAAAATAGGAAAGCGAGCAGTAGTAATTCCTGTTTGATTTGCAGATTCAGACGCAATAGGCAATTGTCCTAAATTAAAATCATAACTTTTTGAAAGAATTACTACAGGAATTGGATTTGATTTAGATTTTGGCACAGAAACGGAAGATTGACTTTTTCCTTCAATAATTAATATCTGGAGTACTGAGTTTTCTCCTAACGAATCATAAGAATAAAGATTAGTATTTCTAAGCGAATTAAGAGGGATAATGTATGTTCCATCGGTTTTTACAAAAGCAGAAAGTGCTTGCGCGCCATCAGCTATAAGATAAGCTATGGCTTCTGTTGGATTTGTTCCGTTTTCCTCTACAACTTTGCCGCTAATTGGTAACTGAGTCGTAGGAGGCTCGGTAATAGTCGGTCCGGTTGTAACTTCGAATGGGAATTCCCCATTTAGAAATGTGCTATTTCCAGATTTGATTGAAAAATAGTACTTTGTTGATGGAGAAAGATTTTTCATAGTCATATGGTGAGTTTTGTAGGGAGTAATTGTTCCAGTCTGTTGATTTCTGTCGTCAAGCGCAGTTTGTCCTAAAGTTTTGTCTTTGCCAAAAACAATAAAGCCTCCAACGCTTTCTTCTGTTGTATATGAAGCAGAAAAAGAATTCCCAGAGATATTTGTAATACGTACGTTGGTGGGAGTTTCCGCAAAACTTGCTCGGCTTGTAAAGATAACATTGTTTTTAACAAGTAAAGATGTTGCAATCGTACCTAGCAAAACTAAGAGTATTCCTAAAAAGGAAGGTATCTTCTTTTCCCAAATACTATTTTTCATGGCTTTAATCCTCCTGATTGAGTTGAAGTAGATCCGCCAGCTGGCGTAGGAGTTGCCGATAATGACGCGATGGTTGTTGGGGTCGGAGAAATTGTTATAGATGATGAAGAGGCGATATTCGATTTTAGATCATAAAGTGGAGTAACATTGTTTCGCTGTTTTAAAACTTTAAAACCTTGATTATTAAAAAAAGGACTAATCGGTTGAATGTTTGTATTAAGGGCTTCAGTGATTGTTGAAGTTATCGCGCCATGATAAATACTAAATCCTATCCATAAAAGAATTATTATAAAAGCAGAAATAATTATGATTAAAAGATCTTTTCGTTTCATTAATTGATTTTAATTCTTATAATATGTAAGTCCTCTGATATTGAAAGTTGATTGGCCTTGATCCTGGCTTCCAGATGTGATTGTTAGACTATCTATAGTAACTATTCTTTGAAAATTAGTAAGAGTAGATACAAAGGTAAAAATATTTTTATAAGAGCCTTTCCCGTCTATAGAAAATATGAAAGAAGAATAGCCTAATTTTCCTTCTTCAGTTTTTGTTAAATCTACTTGAAATATCTGAAGTTTATTTATCGAGATATTGTTAATTCCAGACAATGCCTGTATTTGTCCGACCAGTGTTGATGTTGTAGGCGTCTGTGGAATAGCCTCCAGAACAAGCGGAATATCATTTTGTATTAAAGTATACGAATCTCCAAGAATTCCTAAGTTTTTTATCTTTTCACCAAGCTTGTCATTGACAAAAGTACTATCTTCAAGCTGTTTTTGCAATTGAACTATTGTTTGTATTGTCGGGCCAATAGCAAATAAACCGAAAAGAGATAATGCAACTAGAGTCATAACAAGAGTTGTATACTGCTGGTTTTTCTTTTCTTTAAAATCAGGCAGCATCTCAAGATATTTATTTTTTGAAAAATTTCTAAAAAGATTTTCTGTTAGCTTCATAAATTATTTTTTAGTACTACAGTGATACTAATAACAATAGTTGCAGTTGATGTCTTATTTTCTATTCGATCTAAGCTTACTAGGCGTACTGGTTTATATGATTTTAACTTATTAATAAAAGTAGTTAATGAATCTATTGATTGAATATTTGCATCAATTCTAACTGAATCCTGCGATACTTTTAAGCTATTAAAAACAAGATCTGTTGGAGCGAATTTTACAATGTCTGAGAGAAGGTTGATTGTATCAACGCTTGTATTATTTAACTTTAATGCAAGGGCCAAGCGTTCTTGCAGGTTTCTATATTTATCCTCATTTGGTTTTAGTATTTTTATGTATGAATCTTTAAGCTTTATTTGATCATGTAGATCAACCAATTTTCTATCCAACGAAAATCTATAAAGAAAAGCAGATAGGGCAATAACTTCGGTAAGAATAACCAATATTCGACCAACTGTTAGGGCCCATTGTATAAACTTATCAAAAAAACTTTTTCCTTCTGTTTTAAGCAAGTTAACAGAAAGTACCTTGTTTTGTACCATTTAATTTAGTCTAGGTTAATTCTTGTGATTTGTCAAAGCAGAATACTCTTTAAATAGGGATAGTTTAGGAAGTAGTTTTTCGAGGGGTTTTTATACTGGAAGATGATTTTTTTGGTTTTACAATCTTTTTTTGATCAATTGGTTTTATAGAGACTAATTTTGCAATAGACGACTTGATTCTTGCGGCCTTATTTTTATGAATAATATGCTTCATAGCAGCTTTGTCAGCGATTCTAGAAACCTCAGCAACTAATTTAATAGATGGGTTTTTCTTTGCTTTTTTAATTGAATTAGACAAGGTGTTTCTAACAAAATCGTTTTGTTTTTCTCTTTTAACATCTTGGCGCAATTTTTTCTTAGCCGATTTTATTACTGGCATCACGCTATTTTAGCATGATATACTGTAAAAAACAATGCCAAACGATTTACTTCGCAAGGGATTTAATCTGTTACTCAAAAGACAAACCAATATTTTGTCAGCTGCGTTTGTTATTATGGCAACAGTTATCTTGTCCCAAATCCTGGGATTAATTAGACAGAGATTGTTGGTTTCTATCTTTGGTGCTTCTGACACATTAGGAGTTTATCTGGCATCAGTTAGGCTCCCTGATTTTTTGTTTCAGTTGGTGATTGCTGGGGCTTTATCATCTGCATTTATACCAGTATTTTCAGCATTTTTGGAAAAAGGTAAGGAAGAAGATGGATATAGAATGGCATCGACTCTCCTTTTAGTAGGTTTGGTAATCTTCTCCTCTTTAGCTCTTATCCTTTTTATTTTTACCCCATTTTTCCTGCAGCTTATGAATCTTGGATCTGGGTTTACAGGTAGAGAAATGGATTTAATGACAAACCTTACTCGTATTGTTATTTTTAGCCAATTACTATTTATTATAGGAACATTTTTTTCAGCTCTTCTTCAGTCCTACAGTAGATTTTTTATCCCAGGCATTGCTGCTGCAACATATAATTTAGGGATAATAATCGGAATAGTTACTCTTTCTCCAGTTGTTGGAATTTATGCAGCAGTTTATGGAAGTATATTAGGTGCATTAATTTTTATTCTTGTTCAATTGCCTGTTGTAAAAAAAGTTGGTTTTTCGTTTGTTCCTATACTTTCTCTTGATGTACCGGGAGTTATGGAAGTATTAAAACTTATGTGGCCTCGTACGCTTTCTGTAGCAATTTTCCAAGTAGGAACAATTATTACAGTCAGTCTTGTCTCTTTTCTTCCACAATCAGGTAGACATTATGTAATTTTTGACTACGCGCAGACCCTGGCTTTTGCGCCTATTGTTTTGTTTGGTCAAACAATTGCTCAAGCTGCTTTTCCAATCTTAGCCCGTGAACGGGAAAAATTGAATGATTTTAAAATAACCTTTATTACAAGTTTTAATCAAATGCTTTACCTGATTTTACCAATCTCTGCTCTTTTTTTTGTCCTTAGAATTCCAATTGTCCGATTGGTTTTTGGTGCAGGACAATTTGACTGGCAAGCAACTGTTTTGACAGGAAGAACCTTGGCCTTTTTTTCTTTAGCTATGTTTGCTCAAGCACTTATTTATTTAGTTTCCAGAGGTTTCTATGCTCTTCATGACACAAAAACTCCTTTAATTGTTGGTACTATTACGACAATACTTATGATTTTTCTAAGCATGATTTTTATTTTAAGATATGGTTATGGAGTAGAAAGTATTGCCATTGCTTATTCTATAGGTGGAATTTGTAATTTAGTCATACTAATGAAAATTCTGGATAAGAAAGTTAATGGTTTTGATAAGCTCAGTCTTCTTTTATCAATAAGTAAAATATTCCTAGCAACTCTTTTTACAGGTTTTGCTCTTTATATACCTATTAAGCTTTTGGATCAGCTTGTATTTGATACGACAAGAACAATTAACTTACTAATGCTCACCGGTATATCAAGTCTTCTCGGACTTTCTCTATATTTATTCTTAACCTGGCTTTTTAATGTTAAAGAAGCAATGACGTTTATTTTACTGTTTAAGAAGCTCGGTAATTGGAGAGAAATACTTGGCACAACAGATGAAGTTATCGATGCCACCCGCACTAATCCCTAATTATTTATAAGCAGCTTGTCTATGAGCGATTTTGTGAATCTCAACTCTTTTGTTTTTGATATTTACTTCATAGAGAATACGGTATGGCCAAGCTCGAATGGTCCAAAGACCCTCAAATTCTCCTGTAAGCTTTTTTCCTGAGTAGGGGTTGTTTTCAAGTCCAAGTAATTTTTTGAAAATCTTTCTCTGTTCGGATTTTGGAAGACGATTATATTGTCTTTGAGCATCCTTAGAAAGGATAATTCTCATTTAGGATTTTTATCTGACTCTTTTATTAAGTTTTCAAGAAGTATAAATTTTCCTTCTTTAATTTGTTGTCTGCTCTTTGCGATATCTCTTTTAATATTTGGAATAGCTAAAATTTCGGCAGTTTCTTCTAAAGACTCTAGCTCTTCTTCACTTAGAAGTACAGCTTTAGGTCGACCGTTTATAGTAATAATTATCCTATCAAGATTTTTATTAACTTTATTTACAAGCTCTTGAAGATTCGCTCTCGCATCTGATATAGCAATTAAATTAGTCATATAAAAATAGTACAATAAGTTGTACAACTTGTCAAGGCAGATAGCTATTTTATTGGGTGAATTTGAAGGTTGAGAGTATAGTATCAAAAGCTGGTTGAACTTCTGATAAGGCAACATTTGGGTAATCAGGTTGATTTTTATCAGAACCGTTGGGGGTAGCAAGAGAAATTACATAGCTTAGATTATTGCTATAAACAACGACTTCTTCATAATGGCCATCCTTTGAAGTCAAAGCTATAGCCCTTTGATTATCTATTTTTAGCTCTTTACCCTTTTCAAGATTATTCAGTGGTGAATTAATTCGTTTTTGAACTTCTTCATCAAGGTTTTGAGGTTTGCTTAAGGAGAGACCAATAGTAATATTCGCACGTTGCTTAGATATCCAATTTTGAGACGATGGATTATCAACAGGATATGAAATAGCAAGAGAATATCCAGAAAGAGTTTTTTCCTCTTTATGAACAAACCATAGGTGTGGAATCTTAAGACTAAATTTCATTACGTCATTTGTATATACTTCCCAGTTTGCAGTTGGATCAGAAGTGGGAGTGGTAAGAATAGCAGTTGTTTGTTGTTTTTGAACCGATCGTGACTGTTCTGACTGTCCATGCTTTGCTCCTAAGAAATATGCTCCGGCAGCGATACTTACTAAAATCAAAATAGCAATTGTAGTTAAGAAAATTTTAAATATTCCAGATGATTGGTAAGTTATTGGTGGTTGTTGAACGGCTTGTTCAGATTGCGGTTCCATAGTGTGATTGTTTCATTTAAGTAAAAAGATGTCAAATGTTATGCAAATATTTGCTTTTGAAGCTCGCTCAATCTATACTTCACTCACACAATATAAAATGGAAATAAGAAATTTTAGTATTATTGCTCATGTAGATCATGGCAAATCAACACTGGCTGATCGGTTTTTGGAAATTTGCCATACGGTTCCAAAAGATAAAATGATGCCACAACTTTTAGATTCTTTAGCTCTTGAGCGTGAACGTGGAATCACGATCAAACTCGCCCCTGTTCGTCTCAGCTATACGCTAAACGCTATTAACTATACGCTTAATTTGATAGATACTCCAGGTCATGTTGATTTTTCTTATGAAGTTTCCCGGGCCTTAGCTGCAGTAGAAGGAGCAATTCTTTTGGTTGATGCAACACAGGGAATTCAAGCCCAAACTTTGTCCCACGGATTGTCTGCTATTGATCAAAATTTAGTTTTAATTCCGGTTATTAATAAAATTGATTTGCCAAGTATAGATATTAATAATTGTAAAAAGCAATTAATGGAAACATTTGGATTTAGAGAGGACGAAATACTTCTTGCATCTGGTAAATCAGGAATTGGGATTGAGGAAATATTAAAAGAAGTTATAGAGAAAGTTCCAGCTCCAAAAATGGAAAAAGAAAAGGAATTACGCGCTCTTGTCTTTGATTCTTTTTTTGACCAATATAAAGGTGTAGTAGCACAGGTAAAGATTGTTGAAGGGGAAGTCGGCCCGATCTCTTCAAAAATAAGATTTTTAGGAACAAAAGCAATAGGTGAGGTAATCGAAAAAGGATATTTCTCACCAGGCTTAAAGCCATCAGAATCATTATCATCAGGTGAGATTGGATACATTGCAACAGGAATTAAAGAACCCAATAAAGTTCAGGTTGGCGACACAATAACAACCGAGAGTTCAATATCGACTGTTCAGTTACCAGGATATAAAGAGGTAAAACCAATGGTTTATGTTGGACTTTATCCAATTGACCAATCAGATTTTAATCTCTTGAAAGATACTTTGGGTAAATTTAGATTATCAGACCCTGCATTTTCCTATGCCCCGGAACATTCTTTAGCATTAGGAGCTGGTTTTCGTTGCGGATTCTTAGGACTTTTGCATGCGGAAGTTGTCCAGCAAAGACTTTCAGAAGAGTTTGGCATGAATTTATTAGCAACCACCCCATCTGTTCAATATTTAGTTGGAGATAGCTCTATCACATCACCTTTGGAATTAGATCGATCAGATTCAATCGATGGTTTAAAAGAACCTTGGGTTAAGGTCAAGATTTTCTCCCCTCAAGAATTTATTGGAAAAATCATGGATTTGGTTTCTGAGAAACGAGGAGTCTTTCAAAATCAAACATATTTTGGATCACAAGTGGAGCTTTTATATAATATGCCTTTATCTGAAATGATTACTGATTTTTACGATAAGCTTAAATCCGTTTCATCTGGATTTGCATCTTTGGATTGGGATTTATTCGAATACAGAGATGTAGATGCTGTAAGAGTAGATATTTTAGTGGCTGGGGAAAAAGTAGATGCGCTGTCAACAATTATAATACGCAAAAAAGCAGAAAGCATGGGAAGACGAATGGTTGAAAAACTAAAGGGAGTTTTGCCTAGACAGAATTTTGAAATTGCGATTCAAGCAACAATTGGAGGAAAAATTATTGCTAGGGAAACAATATCGCCTTTTAGAAAAGATGTTACGCAAAAACTTTATGGAGGAGACAGAACAAGAAAAGATAAACTTCTTGATAAACAGAAAAAAGGAAAAAAGAAAATGAAAATGGTAGGAAGAGTAGAAATTCCCCAAGAAGCATTTCTTTCCCTGCTTAAGACTTAACTTTAACTTACAAAGCGAAGAAAAGTAAAGCACCTACAATCGAAAGCATTGTTGCAACTACACCAAGCCCAATAATTTGATTTTGAGGACCAGGCGAGGCAATGGTTGGAGTTGGCGAATTAAAAGGAATTGGAGTAGGTGTGGGTGAAGATGAAATAACAGCAATAAGAGTGGGAGAAGGAGTTATTGCAGATGAAGGAATAGGTGTTCCGCTAAGACTTCCAGAGGAAGCACTAACCGTAACTGTTTGGGTACATGAAGTAGAAGCTAAGCTTAGTCCGCCTTTATTATCAGTTAATGTGGCAGTAGCTTTATAAGTTCCGGCATTGTGATAGGTGTGGGAGACTTGTGTGCTTACGGAATTAGTGCCTATTCCTCCTGCTTGTACTACATCAGTAACAGGACCATCACCAAAATCGAAAGTAACTTTACTAATCGTGCCATCTGAATCATTACCATTGGCTGTAAACGCAATTGAGAAAGGTGCTGTACCGGTTGCAGTACGATCAGCATTAAGAGTGCTACAAACTGGAGGTTGATTGGTGCCGGTTGCGCCTGTTGGTGTGGGAGTTAGACTAATAGTTCCAGTTGGAGTTGGGCTAAGAGTACTTGCAGCTATTGCAATAAAAGCAGGGTTTTTTGTAGATAAAACATTTTCTCCTTGCGCATCCTGGGGTTGATTTGTAGAAAGAACTTGCGTAGGACTACCAAAGGTTATGGTGCTTGGAGAAGTATCGGTTGTTGCTAGTGTCTTGAATGTGATTTTGGCAATCTTAGTAGTTGTTCTAATGGTTTTAGTCGGATCTACTCCCACTGCAGGATTTATGGCAATGCCAAGACTAATTGTTGCACTGCCTGGAGCGTATGTTGCTGATTTTATAACACTGCTTACTCCTGGAATTGTTTCTATTCCCGGCGATGCAGTTGCGATTTTTGTAGCATCGTATGTAATATTTAATTTAGCAAACGATACAACATTACTTCCCGGATCCATCATCACATCTAAAATAACTGCATCGCCAACGGTTTTTCTAATAGGGTTATTAGAAGATGATGTTTGATTAGAATCAGCTTGTTCGAGTGACAAGGTGGTTGCAGCTGTAGCTCTGCTTCTAACTTCGTTCTGCTGGCTTACGAAATATAAAGTTAAGGGTATTGCAGCAAGTAGGACAAAAATTGCTCCTAGTAGAATTAATTTTTTTCCACTCAACATAAAAGTTCCACCAAATTAGGAGGATAAATTTATCGTACCTTGGAAACCAGGATGTGTCAAGTGGAATATTGGAGCAATGCGTGATTATAACTATAGGTTATTGACAAATAATTGCGCATTGTGTATATTTTAGCAATCACTTCCTTTAGGTGATACCTCTGCTCAACTTATAATTTTTCCTATGGCGAAAAAAACAAACAATATAAAACCATTGTTCGATAACGTTCTTATTAAGCCTTTAGAGGCAGAAACGAAAACTGCAAGTGGCATTCTTCTTCCTGATAGCGCAAAAGAAAAACCACAAATGGGTCTTGTTATGGCTGTAGGACAAGGATGGCACAATGACGATGGAAAGGTATTCCCTCTTGTAGTAAAAGTAGGTCAGAAAGTAATGTATAAAAAATGGGGAGGAAACGAAGTAAAGGTAGACAGAGAAGATTGGATAATTGTTGAGCAAAAAGATATTCTTGCAATTGTTGAATAAAATATATGGCAAAACAAATTAAATTTTCTGAA
>OBEQ013065376.1_pt1 | contig 27994 bp, 24 predicted proteins | sample 1670901 | NCBI WGS metagenome assembly OBEQ01 (sample SAMEA104232315, study PRJEB22302) | groundwater metagenome | biome: forest; feature: aquifer; material: groundwater | place: USA | collected 2011-08-07 | depth 5.4 m
CGGCGTCGCCGGCCACGTGACGATCGGCGACGGCTCGATCATCACCGCGCAAACCGGCGTCATGAGCGACGTGCCCGCGAAATCCGTTCTCTTCGGCACGCCCGGCCGCCCGCACCGCGAGGCTTTCAAGCTTCAGGCGCTGTTCAGCCGGCTGCCCGAGCTGTTCGACAAGGTCAAGGCGCTCGAGAAGAAGCTCGCTCCGGCCGCCGATAAATGAGGTCAAAAATATGATGAACAACGAAAATCCGCTGCAGATCACGATCGGAAGGGAGGTCGGGCTCGAGGGTATCGGCCTTCACACCGGCAACAAATCCAAGATCACCTTCCGCCCCGCGCCCGCCAACACGGGCATACGCTTCTTCCGCTCCGACCTCTCGGGCACGCCGATGATCCCGGCCCGTCTCGACTTCGTACTGACGACCGTGCGCGGGACCAACCTTGGACTCGGCGACGCCAAGGTCCACACCGTCGAGCACGTGCTGTCCGCCTGCACGGGCCTGGGGATCGACAACGTCGACATCCTGGTGACCGCCAACGAGCCTCCGATCATGGACGGCTCCGCCCTGCCCTTCATCGAGGCGCTCATACGGGCGGGCCTCAAAACACTCGACGCGCCGAAGCGCTGGCTGCACCTGCCGCACGAGGTCGTCTACGCGGCCAAGGACGGGGCGCTTTACCGCGCCACGCCTTCAGATAACTTCGAGATCGTCGCCACGCTCGTGCACGATCATCCTCTCATGCCGAAAATGACCTTATCGATGCTCGTGGAGCGTGAGAGCTACCTCGCCGAGGTCGCGCGCGCGCGCACGTTCTGCTTCGAACACGAGGTCGCCTATCTCAAGTCCTCGGGCCTGGCCCAGGGCGGCAGCCTCGAGAACGCGATCGTGATCGGCAAAGACCGCTTCCACACGAACGAGGAGGGCCTGCGCTTCCCCGACGAGTTCGTCCGCCACAAAATGCTCGACCTCATCGGCGACCTGACCTTGATCGGCCGTCCGCTGTTTAAGATGAAAATCGAGGCCGAACGCCTCGGTCACGCGCACAACGTCGCGTTCGCCAAACTTCTCGACGCCGCGGCTCGAACTTTGCGCAGACCCAAAGCCCCCGTCCTGGAGGCCAAATAACATGACCGCCGAAACCGCGCCTTCACCGTTTATCGCCGCGTCCGTCCGCTCGCTCGACATCATGGGCATCAAGAAGGCGATACCGCACAGGTACCCGTTTCTTCTCATAGACAAAATCGAAGTCATCCAAGAAGACAAGTACTGCATCGGCATCAAGATGGTGACCGCCAACGAGCACTTTTTCGAGGGCCACTTCCCCGACCGGCCCATCATGCCCGGCGTGCTCATCATTGAGTCTATGGCGCAGACCGCTTGCGCCATGCTCCTCTCCAAGAACGGCTTCGAGAACAAGAACAAAATCGCCTTCTTTATGGGCATCGACGAGGCCAAGTTCCGCGCGCCGGTGCTTCCCGGAACCATGCTCAAGCACCACATTGAGGTCCTGCGGCTTGGCCGGGCAGGAAAGTTCCGCGGAGAAGCCTTCGTGGACGGCAAGATGGTCGCCGAGGCGACGATGACCTTCGCGCTCGTCGACAAGGTTCCCGCCTAATCTCATGCACATACATCCCTCCGCCGTCGTCGATCCCGGAGCCGTCATCGACCCCACCGTCGAGATCGGGCCGTACGCGGTCATCGGCCCCGACACAGTGATCGGCGCGCGTACCAAGATCGGCGCGCACACCGTCGTTGAATACGCCGTCCTCGGCGCCGACAACATCCTGCACCCGGGCTGCTATGTCGGCACGCCGCCTCAAGACATCAAGTACGCGGGCGAGAAGACGCGCCTCGTCATGGGAGATAAGAACATCGTCCGCGAGTGCGTCACGATCAACCGCGGCACCGCCCAGGGCGGCGGCCTCACCAAGATCGGCTCGGGCTGCCTGTTCATGGCCTGCTCGCACATCGCGCACGACTGCGTCGTCGGCGACGGGGTCATCGTCGTCAACGCGGTCCTGCTCGCGGGCCACGTTCACATCGGCGACTACGCCGTGCTCGGCGGCATGTGCGCCATCCACCAGCACAACCGCATCGGACGCCTCGCGATGCTCGGCGGCGGCTCAATGAACACCCTCGACGTCCTGCCCTTCGCGAACACCCAGGGCGACCGCGCGGTCATGCGCGGCCTTAATCTCCTCGGCCTTAAACGCGCGGGCGTGCCGCCCGAGAACAGATCCGCGCTGAAAGCCGCCTATCGCACCCTTTTCCTCTCGGGGCTCTCTCAAATCGAGGCGCTCGCGCAGCTGAAGACCGGGACTCCCTGCAAGGAAGTCCAGGAGTGGATCGACTTCATCGAGACGGCGGGCAAACGCGGCTACACGCGCCCCGCGGTCGGCGCCACGGAACTCGAAGAGGCCGCGCTCTAATACACATGGGAACGGAGCCGCTGGGACTCATCGCCGGCTCCGGCCGCTTCCCGTTTCTCGTCGCCGAGGAGGCCCAGCGCCGCGGCGTGCCCGTCCTGGCGCTGGGCATCCCCGGGGTCACCGATCCCGGACTCGAGTCCGTCGCGGGAGGCCTGACCTGGTTCAAGCTCGGCCAGATCGACGCTCCCATCAAGGCCTTGAAGGAAGGGGGCGTGCGCAAGGTCGTCATGGCGGGCAAGGTCCAGCACGTGTCGCTGTTCGGCGGAGTCCTGCCGGACTGGCGCGCGGCGAAGGTTCTCCTCACGCTCAAGGACAAGCGCACGGACACGATTCTCAAAGCCGTCGTCGATGAATTCGCCAAAGACGGCATCGAGTTCGTGTCCTCCGCGCTGTACCTCGAACATCTGCTCGCGTCCGCCGGACCGCTGACGAAGAGGACGTTCACGATCGAAGAGCGCGCCGACGCGCTGATCGGTTGGCGCGCGGCCAAGGCCGTCGCGGGCTTCGACATCGGACAGACCGTGGTCGTGCAGGGCGCGGCCATCGTCGCCGTCGAGGGCATGGAGGGAACCGACGCCTGCGTCGCGCGCGCGGCCGCGCTGGCTCGCTCCCAGGGACGGGGGCCCGCCCTCGTGGTCGTGAAGGTCGCCAAGCCGCGCCAAGACTTCCGTTTCGATCTGCCCGTCGTGGGCCTCGAGACGCTCGTCAATTTCAAGGCCGCCGGCGTGAAGGCCATCGCGCTCGAGGCGGGATCCACTTTGATATTCGACCGAGAGCGTTTCGTGAAGGAAGCCGACGCCGCGAACATCGCCGTGGCGGGCTATCCTCCTGAGGGGCCAATTTCATGACCGAATCATCAAAGATCCGCGTCGCCGTCATCGGCGCGGGCAGGATGGGCACCCACCACGCTCACGCTCTGTCGAAGCTTCCTGATGTCGAACTCGTCGGCGTCTGCGACACCAATATCTGGAAGGCCCAGCTCGCGGCCTGGCAGTCGAACACCGTCGCGGTGCGCGACTATAACGACGTTTTGTCCCGCGTGGACGCGGTGATCGTGGCGGTGCCCACCCCGCTGCACTATGAAGTCGGCAAGGCCGTGCTCAAGGTCGGCGCGCACTGCCTCATCGAGAAGCCGTTGGCCTCCTCCGTGGAGGAAGCGAAGGAATTGCTCGCTCTGTCCGAGGACAAGGAGCTTGTTTTACAGGTCGGCCACATCGAGCGCTTCAACCCCGCCGTACTCGAGGCCGTTAAGCATATAAGAGATCCGCGCTACATCACCGTCGAACGCCTCGGCCCCTACGATCCGCGCACGGCGCACATCGGCGTCGTCATGGACCTCATGATCCACGACCTTGACATCCTGTTGACCTTGGTCGGCTCCGAGGTCGAGAGCATCGAGGCCCTGGGCGCCAATCTGCTGTCCGGGCACGAGGACATCGCCAACGTGCGCGTGCGCTTCAAGACCGGTTGCGTCGCCGACCTGACCGCGAGCCGCATCTCTTTGACCAAGAGCCGGAAGCTGCGCGCGTTTCAAAAAGATTCGTACATCTCGCTCGACTACGGCGGCACCGCCCTCAAGGTCTACCGCAAGAAATCACCGACGATCAAGAGCCTCAAGGACGTCGAATACCTGAGCCCGAAGCTGACCTCGACCGATCCGCTGCGCAGCGAACACCAGCACTTCCTCGACTGCATCCGCCACAACCGCAAGCCCTGGCCGAGCGGCGAACGCGGCGTCGAGGCTTTGAAGCTCGCGCTGCAGATCGCCGAGGAGCTCGAACGCTACGAGCTGTCCGGCCACGCCGGCTCGCGTTCACTCATTCCAAGTTGGGCCCAGGATTTAGGAAAGATCGCGAAGTCGGTCGGCAAAGATATACTGCGCAGTTGATTCCGATGAAGTTATCCCCAATTTTCCACCGGTGGAATTTTGTGGATAAGCAATAAAACATGGCGCCAAAATTTTTTATCATCGTCGCGGGCGACCCTTCCGGGGATCTCCACGCCTCGAACCTGATCAAGGCGCTCAAGCGCCGGGATCCGTCCGCCCGCGTCGCCGCGGTCGGCGGCCCGCTGTGCCGCGCCGTCGCCGATGAGTTTATCGAGGACTTGGCGTCGCGCGGCGTCACCGGCTTCTGGGAGCCCGCGCTTAAGATCGGTTTTCTGCTCAAGCTCGCGAAAAAAATAAAAGCGTTCCTCACGGAACGCCGTCCGTCCGCATTGATCTGCGTGGACTTCTACGGTTTCAACCGGCGCATACTGCCATACGCGAAGGCCGCGGGCGTGCCCGCCTTCTACTTCGTCAGCCCGCAGGTCTGGGCCAGCCGTCCCGGCCGGATCAAGGTGCTCAAGCGCTTCGTGAAAAAGATGCTGGTCATCTTTCCGTTTGAAGAGAAGCTCTACCGCGACGCCGGAGTGCCCGCCGAATTCGTCGGCCACCCCTTGCTCGACTTGATTCCCGAGCCGAAGCCGCGGGCCGAAGGAACGAACACGATCGGTCTTCTGCCCGGGAGCCGCTCTTCGGAGATCAAACGTCACCTGCCCATATTTCTTGAGGCGTTCCGCCTTCTGCGGTTGAAGAATCGATTTCTGGAGGGCAGCTTGTTCGCCGCCTCTTCGCAGCCGGACTCGGCGTACGGCCGCCTGCCCGACGGCGTCACGCTCGTGCGCGAGCAGGATTATTCCCGGCGAGGCGATCTTGACATGGCGATCTGCTCCTCGGGCACCGCCACGCTCGAGAACGCGCTGCTCGGCGTGCCGATGGTCGTCGTCTACAAGCTCTCCTGGCCGACCTACGCGATCGCCCGCTCGCTCGTGAAGGTCAAGCACATCGCGATGGCCAATCTGCTCGCGGGCAAGGCCGTTGTGCCCGAATTGATCCAGCGCGACGCGACCGCCGCGCGCGTCTTCCTTGAGGCGTCGGCCTTTCTCGATGATCCCGCGCGCGTGTCGGCCGTCCGCGCCGACCTGCTGAAGGTTCGCCGCTCGCTCGGCGCGCCCGGCGCCGCGGATCGCGCCGCCGCGGCCATGCTCGCGGGCGTGCGCGAGGAGGCCATCGCATGAGCGTGCGGCGGCGCCTGACGCGCTACGTCAAACCCTATCTCGACCGCTTCGGCTGGGCCTGTCTCGCCATGGTCGCCGTCTCGGCGTTCAACGGCCTGGCGATCCTTCTGCTTAAGCCGATCGTCGACGAAGTTTTCATCGCCAAGGATCTGCGCATGCTCGCCCTCGCCGTCGCGGGCGTGCCCCTGCTCGTGGCGCTCAAGGCCGTCGCCTCGTATGTTCAGAACTACCTGATGAGCTGGATCGGGCAGCGCGTGAGCCAGCAGATCCGCGAAGATCTATTCCGGCACCTGCACCTGCTGCCGCTCGAATATTATTCCGGCCGACTTGGCGCCGACGTGCTGTCGCGCGTGACCGGAGACCTGACGCTCGCGCAGAGCGCGCTGACGACCTTGCCGGTGTACCTCATCCGCGACAGCCTGACCGTGCTCTTCCTCATCGCCTCGCTGTTCAAGCTCGACTGGCGTTTCGCCGCTCTGGCCGTTCTCGGCTCACCGCTGTCGTTGGCCGCCCTCTACGTGCTCTCGCGCAAGATGCGCGCCGCCAGCCGCCAGTCGCAGATCGCCGTCGACCGCCTGCACCACCGTTTTCAAGAGAGCGTGCAGGGCATGATGACGGTGAAAGCCTTCAACTACGAGGAGGGGGCGACCGAGAAGTTCCAGGAGGAAAACGAGTCCTTCTTCCAGCCGATGATGCGCTACCTGCGCGCCACCGCGCTGATGAACCCCCTGCTCGAGCTCGGCGCTTCGGTCATGGTCGCCGCCGTGATCTGGTTCGGCGGGCGCGAGGTGATCGGCGGCCGCATGACGCCGGGGGCCTTCTTCGCCTTCATGGGCGCCCTGCTCGCCGCCTACGCGCCGATCAAGAACCTCGCCCGCGTCAACGCCGAGGGACAGCGCGCATGGGCCTCGGCCGAGCGTCTATTCCAGATTCTCGATGAAAAGACGGCCCTGCCCCGCAAGCGTATGCCCGACTTCAAGAGCCTGAAGACCGGAATCCGCCTGGAGGGCGCGGGTTTTCGCTATCCGGGCGCGCGCGGCTGGGCGCTGCGCGGCCTCGACCTTAATATCCCGGAAGGCGCGCGCACGGCGATCGTCGGCCCGAGCGGCTGCGGCAAAACGACGATCGCCAAGCTCCTGCTCCGCCTGCACGATCCATCGGAAGGCCGCATGACTCTCGACGGCGTCGACGCCCGGGAGCTCGACGCGTCCTCGATCCGGGCGCGCGTCGGCCTCGTGTCCGCGGACGCAGCACTCTTCAACGACACCGTCTTCCAGAACCTGGCCCTCGGCCGCAAGGTCGTGACCCTTTCTGAAGTCGAACGCGCGGTGCGCGCGGTCGGAGCCGATGACTTCGTCACCGCCCTGCCCGAGGGCTATCAGACGACGCTCGGCGACTGGGGGTTTTCCCTCTCCTCCGGACAACGACAGAAGCTGGCAATCGCGCGCATGCTGCTCAAGGACCCCGAGATCGTCGTTCTCGATGAGGCGACGGCGCATCTGGACGGCCCGGCCCGCGCGGACATCCTCTCGGTGCTCGAGACCGCGCTTGCCGGCCGCACCGTCGTCACGATCGCGCATGATTTAGCTTCCGTCGCGCCGGCTGATCGCATCTACGTCCTGAACGCCGGCGCCTTGGCCGAGTTCGGAACTCATGCGGAACTCATGGCGAGCCGGGGGCTGTATCGCCGGCTTTTCGAACTCCAAAGCGTCGCGCGCGACGGCACGGGCACCGAGGCCGCATGACGGACAAAGACGCCCTGCTCGCCAAATTCACCGTCTACTCGCCGCACGTGGACCCCATCGCGCTCGAGCTCGCCTGGGACTTCGCGGAGAAGATGCATCTCAATCAGTCGCGCGCCTCCGGCGAGCATTACCTGACGCACTGCGTCGCGGTCGCGGAGTCCCTCATCGAGTGGCGAATGGACCTGCCCTCGGTGTGCGCCGGCCTGCTGCACGACACGATCGAGGACACGGCGACCACCGAGATGCAGCTGCGCGCCGAGTTCGGCGAGGAGATCGCCATGCTCGTCACGGGGGTCACTAAGCTCGACGCCCTCAAGTTCGAGTCGCGCGACGAGGCCCAAGCCGAGAACTGGCGCAAGATGCTGTTGGCGACCGCGCAGGACATCCGCGTCATCGTGGTCAAGCTCGCCGACCGCCTGCACAACATGAAAACGCTGAACTTCCTCACCCGAGAGAAGCAGGAGCGCATCGCCGCCGAGACGATGGCCCTCTACGCCCCGCTCGCGCACCGCCTGGGCATGTTCAAGCTCAAGGGCGAGCTCGAGGATCTCGCGTTTAAGTACCTGCACCCCGACGAGCACGGCGAGCTCTCGGGCAAGGTCGCGGCCATGCTCGCGGGCAGCGAGAAGAACCTCATGGAGACCCGCGCGGCCATCGAGACAGTGCTCGCTGGCACGAACATTCCCTGCCGCATCCTCGCGCGCAGCAAGACGCTCTGGTCCATCTACGGCAAGATGGAGCGCCAGCAGAAGCCCTTCGAGGACATTCAGGACGCGCTCGGCGTGCGCCTGATCACCGACACCGTGGCCAACTGCTACGCGCTGCTGGGCATCGTGCACACGCATTTTAAGCCCGTCGCGGGCTCCTTTACCGACTACATTTCGACCCCCAAACTTAACTTATACCGGTCGCTGCACACGACCATCGTCAGCCCGACCGGCGAGTTCGTCGAGATCCAGATCCGCACCGAGGAGATGCACCGGTCCTCCGAGTACGGCATCGCCGCGCACTGGCGCTACAAGACCGGCGAGTCGGCGCGCGACGCGCACATGGAGGAGAAGCTCAACAGGCTGCGGCAGTGGATGGAGTGGCTGCAGGACCTGAACTCGCCCCGGGAATTTCTCGACAGCCTCAAGACCGACCTCGAATTCAATCAGGTCTTCGTCTTCACTCCGGCCGGAGAGGTGAAGGTGCTCCCGGCGGGCGCCACCCCCCTCGATTTCGCCTTCGCCGTTCACACGGTGATCGGATTCTCCTGCGTCGGCGCGCAGGTCAACAACAAAATGGTCAAGCTCGACCTCGCGCTCAAGTCCGGCGACATCTGCAAGATCATCACGAAAAAGGGTTCTCTGCCGAAAAAGGACTGGCTGAACTATGTCAAGACGGCGCGCGCCCGCTCCAAGATACGCCACTACCTGAGAGAGCAGGGGATCGTCGCCTGAGACCGCCCCTGCTCCTCGCCGGACTCCTTTTCGCCGCGAGCTGCAGTCGAACCCCGCCTCAGGCTCCGACATCCGCGGCCGTGGGCGCCGAGTTGGCGACGTTCCCGCAACTCCTCGTGCCGATCTCAAGCTCGACCTGGGCGGGCATGCAGGGGGACATCGCGCTCAAGGGTGCTGAACACGTCACGCCGGACCTGTACGAGCAGCCCTACGCGCACGCCTCCGCATCCGTCGGCGGCCAAAACATCGCCGTCATGGTCGCCTACACCGGCGTCTGGCTGGCGCCCGCCGGCGTCCCCCTGCAGCCCATGTCGGTCAAGCAGTATCTGCGCGCCTTCGCGGCCGACGCGGGATCGGGCCTCGCGGGCGTGGTCGCTCCGAGTGGGACCATCTACTTCAGGCGCGCGCAAATTCCCGACATCCTCGACGCGGCCCGGTCGGCGGGCGCCTCATCCGAGGATATCCCTTACAGCGCGATCCGCGGCGCGGGACGCTAGTCCCAGTCTTCGCCCTCCCCGCTCATGCGGGCGAGACGCGTCTCGATCGCCTTATCCCGGGAGGACTGCTTCCTGGCGATCTTCGCCTTGAGCTCGGCGGTGTGCTTCTCCAGCCTCTCGAGCATGGCCGTCTCCACGGCGAGCTTCGCGTCGAACAAATCACCGAGCGCCTTGCGGGCCTCATTCTTGGCGGCGGCCTTCTCCGCGTCCGAGCCGTCGCGCAGATGCTTCGAAATCTCCCGTACCTTTTGCTCGTAGCCGCGCAGCTTCTCTAATTTCGCGTTCATCACCGGATCGTCATCGCGCTGGTTGCGGGGTCCGTCACGGCCGTCACGGCCTCCCATGCCCTCGCGCTCGCCACCCTCGTCGCCGCGATCCTCGTGCTGGCCGCGTCTGTTGACGTCGACATTTTCCTTCTCGCCTTTCTTTGCCTCGTACGCGCGGACCGCCGGCGGCAATGCCGTCCAAACGGCGGCCAAAGCGGTAGCCAAAGCCATCTGAGTGAGCTTCATCTCGGTACCTCCTAGAGCGACGCCTGAGGGTAGCCCCGAAACCCGCCGCTGTCAACGGCTTGACTCTCCATTTGTCAAACGAAAGTTAAAATGTCCTGTTTTTCGTTGTCGTGGCCGTTGCCGTTAGGACTACTTCAGAGAAATGTCGTTGCTGTTGCGGAGGCCGTAGCCCTTCCGTTCGCCGCTCGAATTTCGCGTCCGACTGTTTCCGGAAGATTGCTCTTTCAATCCGCTACAATCAGGCCGGCCATGACTCGACACTTCATCGTCTTCGTTTACCCGCAGCTGCTGCGCCTCTCCCTGTTGACCTGGCTGATCTTGCTTGCGCTCAACGCGAAGACTCTCGCCGGCACGCTCAGGGGATTGGCCGGCCGCAGGACCTGGATCGGACTGGGTGCCATCACCGCGTTCGCCTTGGCCCTGCGCCTTTGGGTCATTCCGCATACCCACCACCTCTTCTACGATGAGCTCACGCATCTCGATCTGGCGCGCAACCTGGCGCGCAACGCATCCTTCGCCGTGACTTTGATCGGCGGCACGAACGGCTACGACCTGCTGGAGGCCCCGCCCTATTGGCCGGCTGGGTTCCACACTCTCCTCAGCCTGGTCTACCTCGCATGCGGCTACAGCGAAGGCGCGGCCTACTGGATGAACGCCGCCATCGGCGGCCTGACAGCGCCTTTGCTGTTTGCCGTCAGCCTACTTCTTTGGGAAGACGAGGCCGCCGCCCTGATCAGCGCGCTCATCTTGGCCTTCCTGCCCCTGCATCTCAAGCTCTCCGGGTGCGCGGACCTCTCGGTCTCCTCTTTCTTTTGGCTCGCGACCTCTCTACTCGCTTTTTTAATTCACCGGCGCCGAAAAACCGGCTGGACCTTCGCACTCTGGCTGGCCACCATGAACTTCGCCGCCCACATCCGCCCCGAGAACATCCTGATGATGCTTCTCCTGGCGGCCTGGCATGTCCGAGAGCGCCCCTCCCAGCGCCGGCCGCTCGTGTTCTTGTTGCTTGCCCTTGCGGCCATGGCCGCCCCCCTGCTGGCGCTGGTGGATATCAATATACTTGTCGCTCTGAAAGTGTTCGGGGAAACCTGGCTCGGGCTCTGGGAGAACCTCAAAAGCAACCTTGCCGACAACGCGCTTTACCTGCTCGATCCGGCTCCGCAGGGGGCGCTGCTGATTTTGAGCGCCTGGGGCTATCGGACCGCGCGGAGCGCCAAAGCGGAATCCGCCTTTTGGCTGGCTTTCAGCGGCGGCTATTTTCTCCTCTACAGTTCATTCTGGTTCGGAAATTTCACCCACTGGCACTGGCCGACCATCTCCGACCGCTATAGCCTGGCCCTGTACCTGCCGCTCCTGGCCTTCGCGGGACTCGGCCTCTCGCGGCTGGCAAAACTCGGATCCCGGCCGGGGACGACGGCTGGCGTCGCTTGCGCCTGCCTCCTGATTCTCTCCTTAGCCTCATACGGCACCATGTTTGATTCCCCTCTCGACGAGCAGGATCGCTACCGGTTTCTCCTTGAATCGGCCGGACGCCTGCCCAAAGACGCCTATGTCATCACCTATCAGCCCGGAGCCATCATCACGGTGGCCCGCCGGCCGGCGATCAACGCGTATCTCATCCTGAACGAAAGAGCGGCCGTCGAAAAGGCCCTCGCGCGGCAAAATGGACGCCCTCCCGAGTTCGTCTTGTTCAAGGACTTTTGGCGGTACCAGCCTTGGAGGCCGACCCGGGAAATTGAACAGGTTCTGCGCGAGGACTTCGATTTCAGGCCTCTCGCCGAGCGGCAGATCAACGGTGGCGACTTCGGCTTCTACCGTCTTGTGCCGCGCAAGACCGGTCCTTCGAGGCCCAAAGCCGGCAAAGCCGCCCGCAAAAAAGCCGCTTTCGAGCCCGGAGAGAGGGCCCCGGGCCGAAGGACGTCCCAGACGCAGAATAGGGCCTGAGGGAAGTCGAAATCGCGGCTCAAGATCTCGCGAAAACGGTGCTGATAGCCGGTGACGCCGCGAGTGCTGGGCTCGAGCGTGACTCCGGACAACGACCTGGCCAAAGTGTTGAGCTTCAGCGCTTAGTGGAATATTTCGCCGTTTGAATTAATTGCGATTATCGGCGTTCGTAAGCCGGGTAAAAAGGAAGGCGAGAGCTACAACGAAAGGCCGCATGAGGTGTTGGAGCGGCGGGCCAAGATCAGGCTAGAGACGATGGCCCGGCGTTATGCGTACAATATAGGCACGGACGCCGGAACCGCAAACTAATTCAGGTGCAAAAAATTCCCGAAGGCGCTGCAGACGTACACTCCTTCGGCGGCGAGCATCAGACCGTCAAGAATCTCTACCTGCGCGCCGGCTACACGACGCGGGCGGCGATCACCGGCGGCACGGGCTTCGACGCGGCGCGCGGCCTGACCTTCGGCCTCGGCCTGCGCAACGAGAAGTGGAACCTCGACTACGCCGTGCTTCCTTCGGGCGAACTCGGGCGCTCGCACCGGTTCAGCCTGGGAGCGCGCTTCTAATTACGTGGATCGATCCCCTGCATTTTCCCGCGGCGTCGGTGCGATGAGGGAAGGGCGCTACGAGGACGCCGCGGCCGATTTCCTCGAGGCCCAGAAGGCCGCGCCCGGCGAGCCCGCCTCGCTGATGTACCTCGCCGAGGTGTTCGGCCGGCTCGGGCGCCTCGACCGCGCGGTGAAGCTGTTCACGGCGGTGAGTTGGAGCCGGCCGCGCGACGCGCTGGTTCTCGCCTATCTGTCGCAGGTCAAGCGGCGGCTCGGCGAGACCGAAAGCGGGCTCGAGGATCTCAGCCGCGCCGTGGCGCTGGATCCCGCCCGGCTGTGGATGACGAGCCTCGGCTACGGCCGCGCGCCCAATCGCGATTTTTATCTGCGCGAGAGCGAGAACCTGGCCGTCATTCTGCGGCGTCGGCCGGATTGGGGCCTCGCTCGTGTGGCGCTCGGCCTGGCGAAGGCTCACGCGGGGACGGCGGACTATGCGGAAATTCGCGCGGATTTCGACGCCGCGCTGGCGCTCGAGCCCGGGCTGTCCTGGTCGCGCGCCTGGCTCGCGGAGGTCTGCCGCGCGGCGGGCCGACACGAGGAGGCCGCGGCCTTGCTCGACGGCTGGCTCGCCGAGCGGCCGGAAGACGCGGACGCCCTGCTGCGCCGCGGCGAGAGCCGCGCCGTCACCGGGCCGTTTGCCGCCGCGCTGCGGGACTTCGACCGGGCGGTTCGATTGCGGCCGGACGCCTCCTTCGCGCTCGCCTGGCGCGGCGAGGCGAAACTCTGGGCGGGAGACTACACGGGCGCTCTGGAGGACTGCGCGCGCGCGGTGGAAGCGCCGGAGCCCGCGCTATGGGCGCGCTGTTGGCGGGGCGCCTCGCTGCACATGTTGGGCCGCGCGGCGCAGGCCGACGCCGAGCTCTCCGCGGCGCTGCGCGAGGATCCGGCGGACGCAGAGGCCTGGGCGTGGCGCGGCGAGGCCCGTCTTCGCTCCGGGCAGGCGGCCGCGGCGGCTGCGGATCTCGACCGGGCTCTGGCGCTGCGCGAACTGCTCGGAGCCCGGCTCGTCCGGGCTCTGACGCGGATCGAACTCGGCGACGAGAAGGGCGCCGCGGCCGACCTCGCCGCGGCCCGGGCGCTCGGACCCGTCCTCCTCGCGCGCGCGGCGCGCGGGGCCGGGCCGGGCCCGAAGGGCCGGCGCGCGACGCTCGCGGCGGCGCTGAAACTGAGCCGAGGCAACCGGACCGTGCTTCCCACTTTCGCGAGCGGACGCGGACTTTCCTTCCGCCTGCGCCGAGCCTAGATAAAATGGACGAGCCGGCACCCAGCCCGTAGTTCAGTATAACGTGGGTCGCTCCGAGGGGCCATTGACAAATGGATACCAGTGAGTTATACTTTATTAGTAGGAAAGTAATACCATGAAAGTAACATCCAAGGGCCAAATCACCATCCCCAAGGGTATCCGAAAAAGATATGGGATACATCCCGGCATGGAGATCGAGGTAGCCGACAGCAACGGCGATATAGTGGTCAGGAAGGCGGGCTCCAAGAACGCCGTGGACCGCGTGTATGGGATACTCAAGGGACGGATTTCCTGGCAATCAAGCGACGCGCTCGTCAAACAGCTGCGGGACGGCCCGTGATCACGGCGGTCGATACGAACGTCCTCCTGGATATCTGCCTGCCTGATCCCACGCACGGCCCCGCTTCGCGCGAGAGACTCAAGGAGTGCATGGCGACCGGAGCCGCCGTCATCTGCGAGATGGTTTACGCGGAATTGGCTTGCGCATTTCCTTCTCAGGAGAGTTTGCGGGAAACCTTAAAGATTTTAGGGGTGGTTTTAGAAACCTCAAGCGAGAAAACCCTCTGGCACGCCGCAGAGATATGGAAAAAAGCGATCGCGCGCGGAGATCATTCCTTGCAACGGCGGATACTTCCGGATTTCTTGATCGGCTCTCACGCATTCATTCATGCCGACCGGCTGCTCACCAGAGACCGGGGTTTTTACAGGGATTACTTCAAAGAATTGCAGATCCTGGCGCCATAGCGGAAATTGGGCCAGCCTGCCGGGTGGAGCGGAGATTGTAAAGAACCAACAGTAACGACGCAACGCACTACGGGAGTTGACCGGGCTCGTCGCAGCAGTTTTCACCCATCAGGTGAACGGCATCAACCACAGAGTCACAGAGAACGGCAAGAAAGTTAACGACATCGACGTTAACCCTTCTTCCGTTGTTCTCTGTGACTCTGTGTCTCTGTGGTTCAAACCGTCTTATCCGAGGATTGGGACGGCACGCTGCCAATGGCGCATGACTACTTGCTCAGGCTCCTAGCGTTTCGTTTGACTTAGGGTGAGTTAATTGGTTGAAATGGCATAAGCGTATGAGCACCCCCACTTTCGCGGCCGTCATCCTAGCGCTTGCCCCCGCGCTCGCTTTCGCGGTCGACCCGCACAATCTGACCAATACCCCCTTGCCGCAGAACGCGGACGCGTACCAAAGCGCGCCGTCCTCGTCGCGGCATGTGTCGTTGTCCGAACTGAACGCCTCCTTCGCCAAAACCAAGTCCTGCTACGAACTTGAGTCGGCGCTGCGGGCGGACCACGCCGCGAAGCGGGCCGCGTACACGACCGAATTCAAGGGCAAAGTGCCACTCGCGTTCACCGACGTTCTCACGTCGAAGGCGGAGCGGATCGATCGCCAGCATAAAATCTGCTATCGGCAGTACGCGGAATTGGGCGGCCTTTTCGCGGCGATTCAGCAGGGCATGCGCGGTGAGGACGCCTCGAAGCCCGAATTCAAGAAAAAGAGGCTGCAGATACACCTGCTTAAGGAGCAATTCCACCGGATGCAGCCGACGACGAAGCAGTACAACAGGACGGCCCCGAAACAACCCGAGACGAATTGAGCCTCACCTTGGCCAAACCCCGAAACGCCTCCAAGCTCGAATTCAGCGTCGACCCCCGCCTTGAGCTCGACGGCATCATGGAGCTTCTCGCCTTCGAACTGAACCCGACAGGCAAACTCCCCCGCCACGCGACGGACTTCATGCACCCGGACATCGAGTACGTCCGCGCGGCGCGGAAGTATTTCGCCCCGCACAAGAATCACCCCGCGATCAAGTACCGCGCGCAGCCCGCGATCCGGGCCTTCGATCTCGGCCAGCGCGGCCAGGGCCTCATGCGCCTCTCGGCTCTGCCGGAGCTGCGGCCGCCATCGCAGATCTCGATCTCGTTTCTCGCCGGCTATCTCGGCGGTCCGCAGGAGCTCGAACTTTGGCTGCAGAGCCTGAGAGACTTCGCGCGCGACTCGAAGTTCATGGACTTTTTCAATCAACAGAGCCGTCTCCTGGAGCCCGACCTGGCTCTGCTGCGCAAGGAGATCGAGAAGGCGGACTACATCGGCAAGATCGAGGCCTACACGGGCCTGCCGTTCGAGGGACGGTACTTGTTCGTCCTGTCGCCCTTCATCGCCTCAGACACGGGAGCGAACATCGTTCAGCGCGGCGAGGACGGCCTGGCGGACATCATCTCGGTCGTCGGACCCATCGAGCACACGACGACGGGCCTGCTGCACTGCACCTACCAGCGGCTGCACGCCCGGATCTGGCATGAGGCGGCGCACGGCGTCCTCGACAACGTCACGGAGCTTTACGGCGAGGAGATCGCCAAGAAGCAGCCGCCGAAAAAGAAGGCGACGCGCGAATACCAGAACTGGATGCACCATGTCCGCGAGCACATGGTCCGCTCCGTGATGCTGCGCCTCCTCAGCCGCGAGATCAGCGCCCCGCTCTCCGATGAAGAGCTCCAGCACGAGGAGGAGTGCGGCCTCCCCTACCTGAAGGCGTTCAAGAAACGCATCGCGGAGTACGAAGGCAATCGCAAAAAATATCCGACTTTCGCCGATTTTTATCCAAAGCTTCTTGATGTCCTCCCCGCGCCGCCCAAAGTCCAAGCGACGCGCCCCCTCGACCGCGAGGGCGATCGCTTGCGCGATCAAGAGCGCGACTGGATCACCGAGAACGCGATGCCGTTCTATACAGAAAGGCAGCGCGCCCGCGCGCTGTGGTACCTCGATCTGATGCTGTCGCATTCCCGCCGGCCGGGCCTGCTGCTCAAGCGCGCGTCGATGCATTATCTCCTCGGTAAGACGGAGCAGGCGCTCAAGGACGCTAAGGGCGTCCTGGCCCTGAGGCCTCAGGACGAGGGCGCTTTGCTCATCCTAAAAATGGCGGCTTCCGGCGCGAAGCCGGCCGCCCGGCCGAATTCCAACCCGCCCGGCACGGAGAAAGCGCCGCCCGGCCGCGAGGACCCCGTCGAACGCCCCGACTCGCTGAAACAGCTGAACGAAGAGGGCGTCAAGGCGTACCTGAAAGGCGACCACGCCCTGGCCCTCAAGCGCTTCGAGGCGGCGCGCGCGAACGCGCCCGAAGACGACGAAACCGCGGTCAACATCGCCGTCGTCTACGCCGAGACCGGCGAGGACGAGAAAGCCTTGGAGCTCTTCGAGAACGCGATCACGAGGTGCCTGGCGATCCCCTCGCCGCAGAGCCGGACCTTGGCCGCCGCGGCGCTGTCCTCCCGCGCCTCGCTGCATGAACGCGCGAAGCGGCCGAAGGAAGCGGGCGTCGATCTGACGCGGGCGCTGCAGCTGGCGCCGCCCGAATGGAATCAACGAGCCGCGATCGAGAAGCGCCTCAAGGGTGCCCTTTGAGCGACGGCGCCGAGCTCGGCCTTCAGCAGGTTCTCGACGGCCGCCCCCTTCAAGGTCTCGAGACCCTGGAAGGCGCCATGACCGCCGCGACGGCGGCGAAGTGGCTGCCTCTGCTCAAGAAGGCGGTCGACCACGCCTCCCATCACGGCAACGGACCCTCCGCGTCGCCGGATGAGGCTCTCTACCGCGCGCTGAAAAAAGCCATCGCCCTCGTGCCGTCGGATTGGGAACTGCTGTGCCTGCGCGGCACGATCCTCGCGGGGCGCAGCGATTTCGACCTCGCGCTGCAGGATTTCAACAAGGCGCTCGAGCTAGCGCCGGACTCGCCGACGCCCTGCGCCCAACGGGCGTATTTATTCACGCGGCTCGGGAACTGGCCGAGCGCGCTCGCCGATCTCGACCGCGCGGTAGCACTTGGCGGCGGCGCGAACATCTCCTTTGAGCGCGGCCTCGTGCTGCTGTCTCTCGGCCGGGCCGACGAGGCGCGGGTTGAATTCGCGAAGGCCCCGGCCGCCGATCCGGAAGCGCGGTACCAGCAGGGCCGCGCTTTGCTCGTCGGCGGCAAGCCCGCCGAGGCGCTGGCGGCCATCCGCGCGGCGCTGGAACAGACGGACCCCCGCTCCTCGCGCCGCCGCCCGTATGAGATGCTGGAGACCGCGGCGGCCGCTTTGCTGCACGCGTCTAAATCCGGCGCGACGCTCGCCGCTCCCGGGAAGAGCCTCATGAAGAAGGGCAAAGGCTGCCTATGGCTGTTCGGCGTCGGCATCGAGCGCCCGTACGAGATCACGCTCAACACGATGATGGCGCTCAAGCGCTGCGACGCGGTGTACACGCAGGCGGACACGCGCGAGGTGCGCGAGCTGCTCGAGGCGCTGTTCCCCGGCCTCCGCTCGATCGCGCCGAACGGCGGGGCGAGCGCCCGCGTCAATCCCCAAGACGCCGTCTGGACGGCCGTCCGCGCGGAACTGGACCGCGGCTCCCAGACCGGCTATGTCACCTACGGCCACCCGATGCTCTTCGGCGAGGGCAACATGATGGCCAAGCGCTGCAAGGAAGCCGGTTATCCCTACCGCGTGATGACCGCGCCCTCCTCCATCGACGGCATCCTGACGATGCTCCAGGATGATCTCGAGCTGTGCGAAAAGGGCTTTTCGGTGCAGAACGCGCGCAGCCTCGTCGAGGAGGACGGCGCGATCGCCGCCGATAAGGGCTCGATCATCCTCGGCATCAACCGGCTCTTCGAGGAAGGCACCTTCTCCGCGTTCTGCGACCGGCTCGAGGCGGCCTTCCCGAAGGATCACCCGCTGTTCGGCCTCAAATGCGCCGACGGCTATCGCGACGAAACCCGCCTGCAGATGACGGTCGGTGAGTTCAGGGGAAAGGAACGCGAGCTTGATTTCGCTCTCTCGCTCTACATTCCGCAGACAAAATCCGCCCCGGCGCCGAAGGCCGCCAAGAAGAGGCGCGTCTCCTAATGCCCGTCCAAGATCATTTCGGCGCCGACTCCTACGCTGAGGTCTTCCGCAAGATCGACCCGCTGCTCGACAGCGAGCCCACCACGACCTACCGCAAGCTGCGCGACATGTGGCTCGCCGCCAGGTTCCGCCGCGAGGAAAGCGCGGCGCTCAAGTCGCCCTGGGGGGAGTTCTGCCTCTCCTCGCTCGAGTGGGGCGCGGGACGGGATCTCGAGGCGATCAAGCTCCTCCACCGCGCGAGCGGCCTTTCCCCCCGATATGTCTGGATGCGGTACTACATCGCCGAGATTCTCCTGCGACGTCTTGATCTCTACGAACTGGCGCGCACGGAGATCCAAGCCGTCGTCGCGAAGTGCCCCTGGCTCTGGGAGGCGCGCTGCCTGTGGGCCGAGAACCTGATGGCCGTCGGCCATCCCGATCCGCTGAAGGCGGTTCGCGGGATCACCGTGCCGGAACAGTCCCGCGCCTCCTTCCTCGCGTGGCGCGGCGCGCTCGAGCTCTGGTCAGGCGAGTACGAGCTGGCCGTAAAGGACCTCGACATCGCCGCGGCACTCGACAATCCGGACGCGCTGTGCTGGCGCGGCGGGGCTCTCGCCCAACTCGGCAAGCTCGCGCAGTCCAAGCGCGATCTCGACCGGCTCTTGACGCTCGATCCGGCCGATCCCGAGGGCCTTGTCTGGCGCGGCGAGGTTAACCGCCTGCTCGGACGCGTCCCGGAAGCGCTCAAGGATTTGGCCGCCGTGATCGCGATCAGCGGCGACAAGCCGTGGGCGCACGTCAATCGCGCCTTGATCGAGCTCGGGCGCGGGAATGTCGACGCCGCGTACCAGGACTTCGCCCGCCTCTACCTCGACCACCACGAACTCGCGGAACAAGTCTCGCCCCCGTTGCCGGTCGCGAAAATCAAGGACCTCTTGACCGCCGCGCTCGCCGCCGGTCGCGGCTGCCGCCGCTCCGACCCGCACCTGAACATCGGCTGGATGAGAGCGGCGGGGCTGTCCATTCCGGCGATGCCCGCGCCCGGCTCGCGCCTGCGCTATTGGCTAAGAGCGATGGCGGTCCCCATGCCGCCGGACTCGCCCCGTGACTCCCGGGCGGTCACCGAAGAGCAGGTCCGAAGCGCGATGCCCGCATGAATAGGATGAGTCGCGCAGCGGCGTTGCTGACGCTCGCGCTGGCCGTTTGTCCCGCCGGCGGGTCTTCCTTCGACATCGCCGTGGATCCGCGCTTCGAGCTTCTCGGCGTCGTCTCGCAGCTCGCCGGCCGCGGCCGTGCCGTCGCCGGATTTGAGGAATACCGCGCCCGGGTGGCGAAGCGCTTCGACGCCTTCCGTGGCCATCCCGCCGTCGAGCTGTACAAGGGCCTCGACGAACAAGCCGTCGCGACGATCCTCATCCACTACACCGCCCCGCCCGAACTTGCGCTCAAAAATCGCGACGCCGTCATTCACAACCTCGGCGGCGACGCCGCGCAGATGCAGCATTTTCTGTGGGAACTCCGGGACTTCGCCCGCGCCTCCGGCTTCTTCGGCTTCTTCCTCGAGAATCACGAGGAGTACGGGCTGATCGAGAATAAGGCGCGCGGCCTGCTCGGGGCCGTCGACCCCGTGGCCGCGATCGAGAGCTATCTCGGCGTGAGCCTCGCGAGCCGCTCGCATTACATCCTGACGCCGCCGGACGCCGGCACCCATGCATTCATCGTGCCTTATCCGCTGCCGCCCGCCGGCGCCGGCGCCGACTCCTTCGATATTTATACCATGTCCCCGAGCCTCATGGCCGGCGGCTTCGCCAACGAGGTCTGGCCGGAACCTCTGTGCGCCTTCATCGATCCGAGCTTCTATTATTTCGAGAAGCTCAACATCCCCGACCCGGAGAAGTTTTACGGCGCCGAAGTCGCACGCTGCCGGACGCTCAGCCCGGACTGCGTCAAGCATTTCGCCGTCACCGCGATCATCGAGCACCTGAACCCCGTGGCCGGCTCAACGGCGATGCTGGACGTCCCGCTGCGCCCCGCGCTTGAACGCCGCCTTGTCGCCGCCCTCTCCAAGCGCCTCGACGAATACGAAGCCCATCGCGACCTCTATCCCACTTTATGGAGCTTCTATCCGCGCTGGTTCGCCGTCTTCGAAGAAGCGGCCTTCCCCAAGCGCGTTCCGCGCAAACTTTCCGTTCCAGCCGAGCCGAAGATCAGACGGACCTCCGAGTTTCTTGATCCCGGGACGGCGAAACGACTTCTTCGGAGGAGCGCCAAATGAGACATATATTCCTCGCCTTGCCCGTGCTGATCACCTTGACGAGCGCCTCGGCCGCCTCAACGGCAACGGTGTCTTTCGAAGTCGACGCTCGCGTCGAATTGCTTTCCGTGGCGCTGATGCTCTCCGACCGGGCCGATTTCAAAGCCCGCCGCCCGGAAGGACTCGACGCCTACGCCGCCGCGGCCGCCGCCCATTTCGCGCCCTTTTCCGGGCATCCCGCCGTCGCGCGCGTCGCGGAACTCCGCAAGCACGGCGCCGCCGCTTCGGAGCTCACCCGCGCCGCGCTGGAAGGCGGCGGCGAGTTGTCGAAAGATTTGGAGGAGTTCTCGCGGGCCGCGCGCTTCGACGAATTTTTTAAATCGCAAGAGGCGGCGCGTCTATCCTACACGGAGACCGCCCGGCATGAGTCAAAGCGCGCGCTCAGTCCCGAGGCCGCGCTCGCCTACATGGGCTTGCCCTTCACCGGAGAACATCGCTTCATCTTGGCGCCTCTGCTCCCCGACGACGGCGGGGCCGGGGAAATCGGCGTGCGTCCCGGCGCACCGGCGCGGGGCCCGATCGGGTTCCGGTTCGACTTGTTCGAGGGCTCGGTCGCGGCCGAACTGTGCCGCGCCGCCGCCAATTGGGTCCCGGCTCCTTCCGGAGACATGCCCGACTACATCGCCGCGGCCGTCGGACTCCGCGTGCTCGCCGCGGACCTGGGCGAACCCGCCTATCACGCCGCATTGCGCCTCGCCGCCGAGCGTCTTCCCCGGCTCGAAGCCGTCAGCGAGCGGCTCAAGGACTACGAAAGCGGCCGCGCCCGTTATCCGACGCTCGAAAAGTTTTTTCCGCGCATCGAGGCCTTCGCCGCGATCCGCCTCGAGCAGGCGTCCGCCGCCGCCGCCCGCGGCGAGCGCGCGGCGGCGTTAACTTTTCTCGCCGCAGCTCGAAAGCAGAACCCCAATCTTGAGACTCGCCGTCATATTGTGCCGCTCTATCATGATCTGGGCGAAGCGGTCCTGGCCAAGTCCCTCTCGGATGAGCTCTTCCGTGAATTTCCCGGCGACCCCGGCGTGCTGCTCGACCGCGCCACGCTGGCAGGAAAAGTTGGAGATCGCAAGACGGCCCTCGCAGTCCTCGCCAAGCTCGACGAGTTGAACCCCGACGAAAACGCCCGCCGTCGCATGGCCGCCCTCTACATGGAACTCAAGGAGTACGCCCCGGCGCGGATTTTGATCGAGGCCCTGAGCGCCGCCGCCCCCGGGGACCTGAACTTATCCATCGACCGGGCGATCGTCGCCGCGCGGACCGGCGACCGCGACGCGGCCCGCTCCCTGCTCGCCGCGGTCGCCAAGCAAAAGCCCGCGGACGCCGCCCAACAGCGCATGGCGGCCCTCTATTCAGAGCTGGAGGCGCCCGCCCCGGCGAAGGCCCGGCTCGTCGTGCCCGGCACGGAAGGCCCGGTGGACCGCGCCGCCGTCGCGGTAAAGGCCGGCGACCGGGAGACGGCTTTACGCCTGCTCGATGCAGCGCGCAAGCTGTCGCCCGACATCGACACGCGCTACCGCATGCTCCAGCTCTATCGCGATCTCAACGCAGACCGGCAGGTCCGGGAGCTCACGGACGAACTGCTCCGAAGCGCTGCTCAGGACGCGCGCCTGCGGCTCGACGCGGCCGGACTCGCGGCGCGCGGCGGCGATCGCCCGGCCGCCCGGGAGCACCTCGCCGCGGCCCGCCTCCTGAAACCGTCTCTCGACGAAAGCCGTCTTATCGCCGACCTCTACCGAGGACTCGGCGACGACAAGCAGGCGAAAATAATCCTCGCCGAGCTGATCGCGCAGGCGCCCGGCGATCCCCGACTTCGTATCGATCACGCCGCGCTCGCCGCGCGGACCGGCGACCGCGACGCGGCCCTGCGCGCGCTCGCCGAAGCGGGCGCGCTCAAACCCGCGCCCGAGGAACGCCGGCGCATGGCGCTGCTGTATCAAGACCTAAAGGACAACGCCAACGCGCTGACCATTTTCACGGCGCTCGCGCGGGAGACGCCCGCGGACGCGGCTTTGCTCGGCGATCTCGGGCTGAGCAAATACCTCAACGGGCAGGAAGCCGCCGCGATCGAGGATTTGCGCGCCGCCATCAAACTCGACTCCTCCTCCCTGCAGGCCATCATCACTTTGGGCTCGATCTACGGCGCGGGCAAGCGCTTCGATCTCGAGTTGGCCGTTTACGACGCGGCGCCGCCCGCGGGCGGCGAGCCGGAGCTGCGCACCGCGCTGCTGCGCAGCCGCACAGAAGCCCTCGCGCGCGGCCGGCCGAACCAAGTCCATTAATGGCGACCAACTGTTTCCGGAACTAGTGATTATCAGCAGTAATTTGAATAAAATGACGAAGCCAGCCGCCAAACGCGCCTCGTCGGAAACCGAGGCCCTGCGCAAGGGAATGGCGCTGTTCAACGCCCGGCATTACGCCGAAGCTCGCGCGCATTTCGAGGCCGCTTTGGCCCTCAATCCGGCCTCTTCGCGGGCCGCCGTCTCGCTGGCGCACGCCCTGCAGTTTTCAGCCGAACCGGAACGCGCGCTGACCGTGATCTCGGCCCTGGCCGGGCGCCTTCCCAAGGACGGCCGGGCCCAGGTCGGGCTCGCCGACATCCTGAGCATTCAGGGCCGTCTGCTCGATTCCGTCGAGGCGTTTGAAAAGGCGCTCGTCTTGCTTCCCAATGACGCCGAGGTGCGCATCAACCTCGCGCGGGTTTATCTGCGCCTGCGCAATCTCGATAGGGCGGAGACCGCGCTTCGCAGCGCGATCGCGCTTAGGGCGGGAACGGAGGCGTCGCTCCTGCTCGGCGAGCTGCTCAAGGACAAGGGCGCGGTCGATGAAGCCGAGCCCCTGCTTCGCCGCGCCGCCGCGAACAAGCCGGCTTCGGCTGATGGGACGAGCCGGATGGCGGCGGGCCTGACCCGGTTTCGCGCCAACGTGAAGCTCGGGCTGTTCAAGGAGGCGTTCGGCGAAGCCGAGGCGCTGCTGAATGCCGACGCCTCGCAGGACTGCATCGATTCATTTTTTGTTTCGCCCGATCAAAAAGAGATGCAGCCCACCCTCGAGGCGCTCAAGGCGTACTCCAAGGAGAATCCGCAAAATCCTTGGCCCTATTTTTTCAGGAGCACCTTGCTGAGCAACAACGGCCGCGGCGAGGAGGCGATTCTTGAGGCGGGCCGGCTCAAGTCTACGACGAAGAACCATGCGTGGATGCGCTACAAGCTCGGCGAGTTGCTGCTCACCAACCGCCGCGACTACGCCGGCGCCCAGCGTGAGTATGCGGCGGCGCTGAAGTGCGTCCCGGGCTTTTGGAAAGCGCGTGCCGCTCTCGCCGAGATCGCGTTGTGCCGCGGCGAGGCCGCACGCGCGGCGAAGATCACCGAGGAGCTGATCGCGGCCATGCCCGATCGCGTGAAGCCCTGGGGCTACACCTGCCGGGGAAAGATAATGCTCTGGTCCGGCGCGTACAAGGACGCGCTGGCGAGCCTCGATGTCGGCGTCGCTTCGGGCGCGCCCTACTCCCTGCGCTACCGGGGCGCCGCGCGCCTGCTGACGGGACGGCTCGAGGACGCGGCGCGGGATCTCGAAGACAGCCTGCGCTCGGGTCCCGATCTGGAGGCGCTGACCTGGCGCGGCGAGCTTAAGCGCCGGCTCGGCGATTATAACGGAGCCATCTCGGATCTGAACGCCGCGATCCGGCTCGACGGCGCGAACTCGTTCTGGGCGCTGGCCAACCGCGCGCTCGCCGCCGGCGCCAAAGGCGACGGCCGGGCGCTGTGGTCCGACTACCAAACGATTCGCCGCGACGTGCTGGATCGCTTCGAGAAGGCGGCGAAGGCCGCGCCGAAGTCCCCCGATCAGACCGACGCCGCGCGCGCCGTCCTCGAGGCCGGCTTGACGCTCGCCCGCGGACTGCGCGTGTCCAATGAATATCTCTTCCCCGTGTGGATGGACGAGCGCCGTGCAGCTTAGCGCCGCGCAGAAGCGCCGGCTCGCCGAGCACGGCTTCGTCGTGATCCCGGGCGTCGTCCCGCCGGAGCGGGTCGCCGCGGCGAACCGCGCGATCAATCATTCCTTGGGCGCCGGCAAGCATCCGGGCAAGGACGCGTACGCCGACGCCCAGGATTACCTGTCGGAATACGTCCGCGCCCCGGCCGTCATGGATCTCGCGTACCGCACGCCCGTCTGGGAACTCGTCGAGTCTTTGCTCGGCGTGAACCGCGTCACCCGCTGCACGGATGCCCAGGTGGCGCTCCGCTTTCCCGCCGAGAATGACGAGGTCCCGGCCAAGGCCAGCATCCACATCGACGGGCTGTACCCGCAAGAAGCCCCGCGGAAGATCATCCGGTACACTGTGTGCGTCGGCGTCTTTCTCAGCGACGTGCCGGACAAAAACATGGGCAATTTTCTCGCCTACCCGGGCACGCATCGCCTGATCGCCCGGCGCATCAAAACTCACGGCATCGAATCGCTGAAGTCGAAGGCTGGGCTCGAGCAGAGCATCAAACTGCCGGTGCCGGAGCAGGTGACGGGGAAGGCGGGCGACATCCTCATCTTCCACTTTCAGCTCGCGCACGACAAGGAACGCAATCTCTCCCCGCACATCCGCTACATGGCCTATTTCCGCTTCTGGCATCTCGACGCCTGGCACGACAAGTCCGACGCATACTTGAAGCGGGCGCTGACCGACCTCTGGCTCGAGTGGCCCGCGATCCGCGCTCTTGAAAAAAAATAACGGCGCCGCCGGCTTCCTGCGGACGGGAATCGAGCACTTCAACGCGGGCCGCTACGCCCCGGCGCTGCGCAGTTTCCGGCGCGCGCGCGCCCTCGGCGACCGCAGTCCGGCGCTCCGGTCCTTCATCGCGCACGCGCTCGGCGCCGCGGAACCGCGAGGGGCGCGCCGGAGGCTCGTGGAGGCGCTGCGCCTGCGCGGCCAGGCCCGTCTCTCCGCGGGTGATTTGGCGGACGCGCAAAAGGCCCTGCTCGAGGCCCTGCGCCTGGAGCCGCGCGACCGTTCGGTCCGGGGGCGGCTTCTCGACATCCTGCGCTCCTGCGGACATGCCTGTCAATTCACGAACCGATGGGATGAGGCGGAAGCGATCTTTCGCCGCCTGCTGCGCGAGAACGCCCGCGACGCCCGTGCTTGGCACGGCCTGGCCGGCGTCATGCGCTCACGCGGCAAAATCCGCGAAGAGAGGATTTATCTGGGCCGCGCCCTGCGCGCCGGCGGCGGCGCGCTCACGCCGTCCGACCGCTTCAAGGCCCTGATGAAGCTCGGCCGCTACAAGGCCGCCGTCGCCGCGGCCGAGCTGATCCTCGAGGGCAAGCCCGTTCTGTCCGACATCCGGATCTTCTGGGACCCCTGGGAATGGGACGACCGCCGGCCCCGCGAGGACCGCCGGGCGGAGCTCAAGCGGTTGGAGCGCGCGCTCGGCGCCGACGCCAAATCGCCATGGCTCCACTATTACCGGGCGGAGCTGAACGGCGGACTGGAAGGACTGTCCGAGTTCGCCCGCATCGCCGCCTTCCCGCGCCGCCGCTACGGCTGGATGTTCGCGAAGGCCGGGCTCGCGGCGCTGTGCAACGGGGTGTTCCCGAAGGCCGCGGAGTGGTTCAAGATCGCGCTGAGCCATAAACCGGCGGATTGGCGGACGCACGGCTTTCTAGCCGAAACCTACCTGTGCCTGCGCCGTCCCGGCGACGCCGTGGCCGAGATGGAGCGTGCGCGGCGCGCGGCACCCGAAGAAGACGCGGGCCAGGTCCTCGCCTGGCGCGGCGCCGTCGACCTCTGGCTCGGCCGCTACGATGAGGCACTCGCCCGTCTCGAGGAGGCCTGCCGGCTCGACGCGGCCTGCGCTTACTGCTGGCGGGCCGCGGCCCTGCTCAAACTCGGCCGGCCCAAGGAAGCGCTCGACCGGCTCGATGAAACCTTGCGCCGCTTCCCGCGCGACTTCGAGGCCTATGTGTGGCGCGGGGAAGCCAAACGCGAGCTCGGACTATACGATTCGGCCCTCAAGGATCTCAATGAGGAGATGCTCGCCGTCCCCCGGCGCGAGCCGCCAATCTGGCTGTGGGCCCTCGTCAACCGCGCCTTGGTCAAGGAGGCGCTCGGCGACCGGGCGGGCCTCGAGGCGGATTTCAACGCGCTGCCGGCCTACGTCGTGGACCATGTGCGCGCCAAGACGGGGTTTTCGGACATGGCGGACTTGCTCCGCGCGAGCCTCGATCTGAGCCGCGGCTTCCGGCGCGAGGAGTACCGGCAGGCGATATGGATGAGTTGAGCCGGCAAGGCATCGAATATTTCAACGGCGGGCGCTTCGAAGAGGCCAAGCGCTGCTTCCTCGCCGCGATCGCCGGCGGCGATCGCGGACCCGAGACGCGCTGCTTCCTCGCACACGCGGAGGGCGCGCTCGGCCGCCGCCCGGAGGCGATTTCGGAGTTCCGCTCGGCGATCACGGAGTTCCCCCGCCACCTTCCCGCCTACTCCGGCCTGGCAACGATCCTTCTCCATCAGTGCCCGGCCCGCGACTTCGCGGCGGAAAAGACGCTTCTCAAAATCCTGGCGCTTAAACCCGGCGACAACGGTCTGCGCGCGCCGCTCATCGACGCCTTGCACGCGTGCGCCCAGACGCTGCGTGCTATCGGCGATCTCGAGAACGCGGAAAGGGCGCTCTTAAGGGCGCTGGCTTTGGGCAATCGCGACCGGAATTCGCGGCGGCGCCTTGTCCAGGTCTTGCGCATGCGCGGGCAGTCCTACCTGTCCGCCGGCAAGCTCGCTCAGGCCGAGAAGGAACTGCACAAGGTGTTGACGTTCGAGCCCGGCCACAAGGAAGTCCGAAAAATGCTCGTCCGCCTGCTGCGCCGCCGCGGGACCGCGTCCGTCGCCGCGGGCCGGCTGGCGCGCGCCGAGACCGCGATGCGCAAGGCGCTCGTCATGGGGCGGCGCGACGCGCGCTCGCGCCGCCATCTGGCCGCGGTTCTGCTCATGCGCGGCCAGGCCTATCTCTCCGCCGGCAATCTCGAAAAAGCGGAGCGGGAGCTGCGCAAGGTCCTGGCTCTCGAGCCCGGCCACGCACAGTCCCGAAAAATACTCGTCGGCCTGCTGCGCCGCCGCGGCACGGCGTCCGTCGCCGCGGGCCGGCTCGAGCGCGCGGAAGCCGCGCTGCGCAAGGCTCTCCTCGTGGGTCCGCACGACGCGCCGTCGCGCCGCGCTTTGGCCGAGGTGCTGCACATGCGTTCGTTGGCGGCGCAGTCTCAATTGAAAGACGCGCGCGTGAAGAAAGCCGAGAAGGTCCGCTCGCTGCTCGAGCAGCTCAAGGCCGCCGGCCAGGCCTACAAGCCCGCGACCCGCGCGCGAAA
>OBEQ012189170.1_pt1 | contig 27978 bp, 17 predicted proteins | sample 1670901 | NCBI WGS metagenome assembly OBEQ01 (sample SAMEA104232315, study PRJEB22302) | groundwater metagenome | biome: forest; feature: aquifer; material: groundwater | place: USA | collected 2011-08-07 | depth 5.4 m
ATTTTCCATCTTAGAAACTCAGCGGCAGCTGCGGAGTCGACTTCCAAACCATTTCTGATAAATTTATAGTGCGAAGACCGTATTCGATAAAACAGATAATCAATTTCATCTTCTTCTGTTGTTAAGTCATGCGTTTTTTTAAATTTCTCTAGGGTAGCCGGAATTTCTTTGCAATCCGTCAAGCAAACTGGACTACCTGAAGCATCCACGCCATTTTTTAATTGAACGGCTGAGGCACATCCAAGAAGGAATACAAAAATTGAAAAGATAAAGATTTTTTGTTTCATAAATGAAATAAGGTTGCTGAAATATTATGCAACAACATTATTTTGTTGGCAACTGCTTGCTGTAACTTGTGGTTTTTTGATATACAATTACATCTTTTAAAAAGTTTTACGGAAGCGCTGAACGGTGTTCCTCCTTCGCCGCTTTGTATACCTCTTTGGCTGCACCCGCGTTCATGAGTGCAATCCCTAGGCCGACGATTAAATCTGGCCATGCCGAATGGGTGTAAACCGTAAGGAGTCCTGCGCCGACAATGGCGACATTAGCCAAAACATCATTGCGTGCTGAAAGAAATGCTGCTTTGGCCATGCTTCCGGCATGCTTACGATAACGGGTCAATAGAATCGCGCACGACAAATTCACGGCAAACGCACCAGCACCCGCAAGCGATAATGGCATGGCTGCAGGCGGCACCGGCATAGAAAACTTCTGCCACGCTGTCCAAAGAGCAGCTAACCCCGGAACGAGCAGGATACCGGCGAGTATCATTCCAACACGCGCACGCCTAGCTGCGCTCCATCCTAATGCGATGAGGATCAGAAAGTTGATCGCTGCATCTTCTAGAAAATCTATACTGTCGGCAAAGAGCGATACCGATCCAATCGCATGTGCCACCGCAAACTCAATCCCAAAATAGGCGAGATTCAGGATCATAACGAGCCGAACTGCATGCCGCAAACCGTCAGTTTGATGTGTCATTTATTTTTGTCTTTTTCGGGTAGCGCAAAATCAACTTGGTCGCACGGGTCTTGGACTTACAACATGGGAATTAATGAAGCGAAGCAATTTTATTTCTAATTTCGTAGAATTTCTTATTTACTCCCCAGACATTGTCTTATAAAAATTAATTCCTTAAGAAGTCGTCTATAAGCTGATTAATGAGTTCTGAGATGCTAATAGAACTCTTATCAGCTTTTTCTTTCAGGCGACGATATTTTTCCAGCTCAAATGTTAGTGTGATCTGCATCATATCTTACTAAGTTAAGCTCGATCTTTAAGAGTTTTAGCCATTTTGGAAAGCTTGCCGGGGACCAATACGACAAAAATTATGCATGCGATGGATGGTTATAATCACACGCTCAAATCCCTCCTGGGTCAACTTCCCTGCTTCGCGGATTTCAACGGAAAGCTCTTCATCTTTCACGCGGAGCTCCTTGGCTAGTTTTTCGAGTTCTTCGATTACGTTTTTCATAGTTTGATCTTAACTTAACGAACCTCCTATTCTTTTGTGCTAGGCTTTATTCCCCACTGTATCTATAACTCCGCCAGGCTCATGAAAAACAATGTAATCACCAAGCTTATCGTTGTCTTTCAGTGTGCGTCGTTTGTGGCCTTTTGGCATCGGCGGTAAACGTGGATCTTCGTCAAGCACTTCGAGTTTGTGTCGCTGACCATTTGTTTCAATATCAACAGTAAGTGTCTTGTCGCTAAGTTGCGCAGAAATAATTTTACCGTTTATAATATTTTCGCTGATTAAATCCCATACGAGATTTTTTGTTTTTGAAGAATAATTAGAATAAAGAGGCTTTTGTTGATCATAGAACATGGGATGCGCACCGACCCAATGACCATCAAAAAGGATAGACCAATCAGCGGCCCAAATTGTAAACACCATCCACTCCTTTTTTCCATCTAACGATTCTAATAATAAACCCACAAAACCAGGCCCGCCCTGACCATAAGTTCCTTTTCTAAAACTGATTTCTAAAATACGTTGTTCCCTCAACATATGAACATCTCTATTCAGTAAAGTATCAACCGGCTTTACTTCGATTACATTATCTTTTTTGAGCGTGTACGTTGCAATTTTTAAGCCTGCATAATATTCTTCTGACATTGCTAGATTACCTCCGTTAATACAAAACAGAATTACTAATATTAAACTGATTTGCCTCATAAATTAAACCTTGTCAATGAAATATTTCAATATCGCAAGCATCGCTGCACCCCAATTGACTACAGAGTTAAAACCAGACCAGATAATTTTTCCAGCAATAATGAGGTTGTGGTCGAAAACGTACTCCGTGGCACCTGTAAATGGCGCACCAGATTGTACATTGCCATCAGGGTCTTTTAAAGACGTTCTTGCAACTGGTCCCGTTCTAATGGGAGTACCAAAATCCTCGGAGTCGACAACAAAGAAATAGGCCGCTTTCTCTGGATTAATGTGATCGCTATTCCTATAAGCAAGCTGAAGACTCATTGCAATCTCTCTTCTTGCGCCGCCTAGCAATTCAGGAGAGTCGGTCGTCGGTATTTCTTTTGAGAAAAACGCTCCATCATTACCTGCCTCAATAACTTGGGTTCGGCCGATATCCTCAAATCCATCGGCATCAGTGTAATGTGCTAGCCATGTAAAATTATCTTTTACCTGTTGTACCTGTGTTGAAGTTAAACTGCCCTCTCTTAACAACGATTGAAGCAAAAGATTTGCTAAATTTATAGGCGTACCTGGTAAACCTAAAGGAAGCGGCAATATTTCAGATGCTTCTGCGTTAGGTCCGGTTAAAATTCTCTCTAACAATCCGTTTTCAAATGCAAAAACGAGTGCGGGAGCTAGGCCAGCAGCAACCTTAAGAATGCCTGTAAAGAAATCTCCTAGAATGCTTCCTTTGGGTTCGTTGTCAATCGGCCCCGGGATATTGATATCCCCACCTTCACCCTCGATGACAACACCGTCAACCACACCTTTGAATGTTGATAATGTTCCGTCTTGAACGTTTCCTTCAAAAGTATGACCAAATAGTGTTGAATAGATTTTTCCGGCCGTAAGACCAATCTTTCCAACTGCGTCAATCGCAAACTCGCCGATGCGGTAAACACCGTTTTCTAATATTCCAATAAAATTTCCGGCAAGATCGAAGAAGAGGCTCGCAACACCGCTGAGTTTAAGTTCTTGAGCGAGAGTACCCGTTGGAAGAAGAATTGAGGTTTTAACTTGGCTCAGGAAAGAGCTAAGGCCTCCGGCATTAAAAATTGTCTCTAGCGTTTGATGACCAAAGATATTCGATGCAACTGATTCAAGAGCTTCACCGAAACCTTTCTCTTGAATCACAGAAGCGAACGATTTGATATTTGAAACTATATTTCCGATTAAATTAATTGGACTTAAAACGAGTGACCTGGCAAGATTGAAGAAGCTTTGGAACAGACCGTCTTGACCTATTGCACTATCGACCGAAGAAAGAAGACTTCCGCTTGTGATGGATCTAAGTATCGAAGTTTCGCCAAATCCGATACCAATGTTTAATGGATTCTGGCTCAAACCGTTTTTAAGAGTGTTCCATATCCCTCCCGGTCCACCACCTCCATTCGGATTGACAAGATTTCCGACTAATCCACCGATCGTTGCTGAAAGTGGAAGCCCAATTAAACTCATTACGCGGGCGTCAATTCCTAGAGATCTTCCGAGAAGATCTATTCCACCAAGAGTGAGTTTGGAAACAACTTTTGGGGCAACTTGAGTGATTGTTTGTCTAAGGGTAAGGGATGAATCGAAATATGAAGTTAATGCAGCGCCTGTAATAAGAGAAATTGCTCCTGTAATTGGCGGGGGCAAATTTAGTTTCAGTCCCATTTCTGATACCCCTTGAAGAAGGAGCCCCTGGACTCCGGATTTGAAGAAACTGGAAGCAGCGGAACCTATTCCTAAGAATCCGGCTCCAACAAAGGCTCCGGCAAGACGAGATAAAGTTAGATTAAGTCCTAATCCTTCAAGCCCTTTAGAGGCGCCGTAATTAATAGTCGCTGCAACCAGATTCCTTGCGACAACTTGCTGGAAACTAAAGTGCCTTAAAATATTTCCTTGTGCATCCAAAATGTTATGACCCAATGCATCTACGAAGGGTTTACCCGTTGGCTTTAAGAGGAAGCTCTTCAATTTAGAGATCCCGCTTCCGAGCCGTTCAAGACCGTTCGAGAAACCTTCTTTTAAGAACTGAAAGCCCTTCATCAAGAAACGGCCGGTAAATTTAATCCCTTGATAAAGGAGCTTGCTTAAATTAAAGAAGCCTTTTGCAATCAAAGTGATGCCTTCTGCGATCTTGGCAAAGACGAAACTGATGGTATTGACAATGACGTTTAGTACCGTGGCCACAACCGCCATGACCGTGCTGACCACAAAGGTCACTATGGCATAAACCACTGCGGCTGCTTTTAAAATGAGAGCGCCGAGAGCCAGGAAAATAAGCGGCAGGAATGCGCCTTTTATCTTTTGAGCTTCTTGATCAGTGATCTTTTTAGTTTGAACTGCATACTGATCAGAGACCACAAGATAGCCTTGCCATACCTTAAGAAACTCGGCTTTGGCAACCGTCTGCTCTTCACCGGTTACGCCTTTAGTTGTCTCACGGTAACTAACTTCCGTATCTGTTACTTTTGTGATGATGACAAAGTGGTCTTCCCCGATATGAGCAATGACTCTTAATGAACACGGATTTGTTGGTACAGGACAAACACTTAAATAAAGTGCTTTAAGATCATCAAAGGTGTATTTAACATTAGAGAAGCTTTCGGTATGAATCTTGGCTGTTTTTGAGAGGGCAAAAACAGAGATCAGAAGATCCCCTTCCGTGAACTTATTAATCGTCCCGGTTAAGATATCAATTAAAATGGATTCTTTTCCAATTACATCAGTCGCAACTGTCTTGCCGCGTGAGGCGAGCATTTCTTTTAAGGAAAGAAATGCGGATTGACCGAAGTGGAGGTCGCGGCTTTTGAGCCAGTCCAAAATTGCCGTAACCTCGATTTGATCGAGACTCACGGTTTCAGAAAGATTAAGGCCGAGTTGGGTTAGTAGAGTCTGTCTTCCGGCATCCGTCGTCTGAGCCAGATAATTGGTAAGAAAAGTTTCGACAGAATTAATGATGGTTTGTTTTTGATTAAGTGCGCTTGTGCGTTCTGATGAGAGAGTTAATGTATTCACAAGATTAACTGTATCAATGACACCGGCTGTACGATACGTATTAATCCAGCTGTCAATTTCTGCTGTTGATGGATCGCGGCCTAAAATATCCCGGTAGAAATTAATGATAATCGGATCCATTTCCTGATGGATCACATTTTCTTTAAACTTACGCTCTTCTTCTGCAAGCTGAGTCATTTGACTGCTTGCTTGGGATTCCACTTCAAGGCGTTTTGCTTCAATCTCTGTTCCGATTTTGGCGAGTTCACGCTCCTGGGTTTGAAGAAGGCTTGATTTTTGATTATGGAGATCATTAATCGCATTCACGACCCCCTGAACTTCCACCCGTTCCATGTGGCAGCTTTTAAAGAAGAGCCATTTCCGCTTACAGACTTCAACTTCTTGGTACCTTTGTCCCTCTAATTGGCTAATCCCGTCGTCAATCGCTTGAAGGCCTGATTCAACTTGTTCTTTAATTTGGAGTCTTGCTGCTTCATCTCTCCAGGCAAGCTGATAAAGAGCGTTGAATTTTTCTTCTTCAATTTTGGCCCTGATTTCGGCCATGTTTTGATTAAAATCTGCTTCGGCTTTTATAATCTGGATTTGGTTTTGTCTTCCTTCAGAGTCATATTGATAGACATAAAGAAGTTCTCCTGATTCATCGAATGTTTCGCGGGCAAGGCCGTTTTCGTAATAAGTCCTGATGCCGTCTAAACGCTCTGAATAGACGAGCTCGTCTTTTGAGTTGTAGACAGAGAGAGCCTGGACTTCATAATCGGGCTGATAATTTTTGTATCTTGAAAGGAAACTGATGAATGCGTTCATTTCAAAAACAGGGGTATTCAGAAACACCGGGACAGAATTAAACACGACACCGGGTGAAACCGAATAAGTCGTCTGAACTTGCTTGACGCTAGATGAAGTTCCGACAGAGCCAAGCGTTTTCAGTTCCTCAGCACCTTCTCCTAAACTCAAGCCTTTCATTCCAAAAAAGGACCAGTCTTTACTTGTTGTAGCCGCTTCCCTGATTTTTCCTGAACCCATACTTTCAAGAAGTGTAAAGATTTCATTTCGTTCGGTCGTTGTCCCGGCTGTTCCTAAGGCGGAATCTGAAATAAGAACTGCGAGATAATCACCTTGCCTGACTCCATTCAGAAAATTCTTTAGAGCAAACCGGTCTGCCGATGAGCTAAATGTGCCTGTTAAAGTGTCCCAAGCACCGATTGATTCATTAAAGATAGAGGCGACAAAGCCGGATCCATTTCGTAAAGCAAGCTCGCTGGTACCATCTACAAATGAAAGCTTTCTTGTAGCACCGCTTCCTTCTGATTTAAGAGTGACTGCTTTAGGATAAGGAATTCCTCTGAAAAGAATAGGCGCACTCTCAAGCACCTGATAGCCGGTAATGACGCCGCTTAAGTTTCTAAGATAAGTAAAATCATAAGTTTTTGATTCAGGAAAAGAAGCTTTGATTAACTTTCCTTCAATGTCGTAATAATAAATCTTTCCATCGAGTTCGACTTTGAAACTGTCAAAGCTTCCATCTTCTTTAAATAAAATCTCGCGGGATGAAGATGCCGGAAACAAAATATTAAAGACTGAGCCGTCTGCTTTTCTTCCTGAGACCGGAAGATAGTCTTCAATTGAAATCACAATGCCGGTTGATAACTGAATCTGTCCCGTGCGGATTCGGCCAAGTGAGTCAAAATCGAGATTAACGGCTTGATCGCCATTAATCAGCTTTACTTCACCCAGCTCTTCATCATTAAAAATGAGCTGTGACCCATCTGAACTTTCATATCCTTTAAGCCGGATGGCTTTTAAATCAGTGGCAGTGAAAATTGTGTTCTTATAATCAGTTGGGTTGATTAAAACCTGAGAGCCGAGACTTTGGGTGTAGTCTAGATATTCAAAAAGGTATCCATCTTTGGTGAGATGTTTAATCAGATTGCCGTTTGCGTCATAGTACCAAGTGGTTCCGCGTTCATCGGTCACATGAGTTTCATCATTGATGAAATGGTAGCGCGTACTGTCGAGCACCCGATTCTTATAAAGCAGCTCTGAACTTGCGAGGTTGCCAGCTTCGTAGCCAAAGTGCGTCTCAAGCAGATCAGTTGTGTTTGAACTGATTAATTTTCCTTCTTTAAAGCGGCGGATATCCCCTGTTACCGAATCTTTTACGACGGTGATTTCTTTTCCGTCCGTATCAAATTCATAAGTGAACGTTAGTTCATGCCCATCCGGCTGAGTCGTTTTTCTTAAAGCCCCATAATGGTACTCAAGACCATTTTCCTCCACACTTGACGGTTGATCCCGAAGCACACTTTGAGCCGCATTAACTGTCCCGGAATATTCATTAATCGTCCCGTCCGGCAGAATTACTTTTGTCACATTTTGGCCGCTCAGTGTTACTTCGGCTCCGTCAAAGCGTCTAAAATTAACTAATTGATTCAGATCAGTTGAATTAAGATCTGAATAGATAAGCCGCGTGGGAAGATCAAGAAAAGGAATGAGTTCGCTATAGAGAAGCGGAGTCCCTTGAGCAATTTCACGCCCTACTTGTGTCAGGATTCCGGATTCAATCCTGATCTTCTGAGACTGAGATCTGGAAAGTCCTGTTTCATCTTCCCAAATGGGATGATCAAGCGTTTTAACCGAGGCGTAAGCAATATCTTGGATGTAAATCGTCCCTGTCTTTGACACACCGGCTGATTCCCGCACGGCTTCAAGTGTAATTTGACCTTCAGTACCTGATTTTCCGGCGAGTGAAAACTCATACGTTTTGGATTGAGCTGGGACATTACTCATGAGAAAGGTGTAAAGAGTATTCAGGCTTGATGTTTTAAGCTTCACATTAAAATCCTGATTCCAGGTCATCGATGGGTCTTGGGAAAGCGTAATGAGAAGAAAGTCAAAGTCACTAATGGTAGCCGCCTGAGTATGCGTGAATGAGACTCCCAAGGTTGCCCCAGTAGTCGTATTGTATTTAAACCGGTAACAAGCGGGGCTTGCGCATGGGGTTGTACTTCCCGTTAAATATCCGCCTTGTGGGACTCCGTGTGTGATTTCACCCGAAGGAAGAGTCCCAACACTGAAACCGCCAATGGATGAGATGGGTATTAATGAAGCTGTCGTGACAATTTCTGCCTTCTCAAGGCTTCTTTCAGGGCGCTGGATATATTCAAATAAAGACATGGTTCGTGTGACAATGCTGGAGACAAGTGTAATGGGATCAATCACCGTTTCATTAAATATGGCATCCACTCCCGTGATCTCACCTGCCGCATCTGTGCGGTACGTAAAATCAGTTCGACCGTTTTGGGTCGTTTCAATGGATGTAATGCGGGAGCCTAAGTAATGGACTTTAGTTCCATTTCCCTTGTCAACGACTTGCTCACCCGTCTGGTCAATATCAAACTCACGGCCGTCATTTAACCGGACATGGGCTTTAATTAAACTTTGATCATCGGCGAAGATAAGATTCGTTAAGGTTCCAGTGGGAGTAATGATGGAATCGATTAGGCCGTTTTTGAAATTAATGATCTGACCGGCCAGTACCATCGTTTGAAGGAGACCGTCGGAGCCAAACACTCTTTTTCCAAAATTATCTTGAACGATAAACGAGCGGATATCACCGTTAAAACTCTGATCATAATAGAAGCGGCCTTCTTCAAGCGTTCCATGGGCAAGATCCATGATGAAGGAAGCAAGACCGTTTTCAAATAGAACTGTTCTGCCATTCCTAAACACCCATTTGGTAAGCTTGCTGCGCTTAAAATATTGAGTGCTGCCGTCCGCAAGGTCGAGAATACCGTCTATTAATTTCCCGTCAGAATCGATTGTAAAGTTCCGGAGCACTTGGTCCCTCTGGACCAAACCGCCTCCTCCGTTTTGAGTCATGACTTTAGATATCAAGAGATTCCTCATTTCTGTATCCGTCTTTCCGAGAGTCGTTACCCAATCAATTTGAGAGGTGGTTCTGACTTTGAATGCGGAAAGAGGTCCCAAATAAAGATCCCCGGCTGCCGGACCATTCGGGTTGTGAATGGAAATTGCAATTTCGCGAAGGAGTCCAGTCGGTTTTGCAACCGGAATTTGAAAGTACTGCCAGCCTCTATCTAACGGCCCAGTTACGAAAATCTCACCGAGTCCTTTTAATTCAATTTTAATTCCGACGCCATCAGGGGCATCGGGTCCCAGACGAACCGGAATGGAAAGAAAGTCATATTTGGATAAATCAAGAGTTGGTGAATATTGCGCCCAAAGACCAACCGGAGCGGTTACATTCTTAAGATCAAATTCAACGTGCCTGACTTCCCCGATTTCCGGATCAGTAGTTAAGACTGCATTGGCGTAGCCATTATTTTCGGTATAAAAAGCGCCTTGTGAAGTTGCGCTATTAAGGAAGTCGAGTGTGAAACCTTCAAGAAGAGATTTGGCGGTATCGGAGCGGCCCGGAAGCAGGAGATACTCTCCTAAATTCATTCTTCGTAAATTAACACCTTCGCCAAACTCAATTTCTGAATGATGAAACTTCCCGTCTGGATTCAGATAATTAAATAAATGGCCTTCGCCGAAATCGTTATCAATCAAAGTTGATATAAAGGCAGGTTGTTTAGTTAAATCATTTGAGCGGCCGTCTGGTGTTTGATTACTTCCCGTGTAGAGAGCTGGAACAGTAGATCCAAAACTTGGAGGCGCTTGGTTGTTAACTGCCGCAGGATTAAGACCAAAACTCATTGCCTGATAAAGTGAATCAAAGCCGCTTGCGAGCCCTGAATTTGTAAGATAATTTGAAAAATAACTTTGGCTTTTATTTAAAAGTGACAGGATAAAAGATGCTTGATCGACTCCGTAGAAATCTTGAGAGTAAATTGGATTCTGAACTGTATTTCCGTTCACAATGGTAGGCGTTCCTAGTTTAAGCGCATCTATATAACCTTTGGTAGTTTTGATCCCTGGAAAAAGAGTTTCCAAGTTTTTTAAAAATTGAAGCGCATAATGAGGAGCAAGCGGAAATGCTGAAGCAGTTCCGTATATAGAGCCCACATTGGTCTGAAGCGGATCATCCGTTTCGGCAAGCGCAGGCACACCCATTTTCCCGTTATAGCCAGATCCAATGCTGTCTCCTGCTGAAATCAGTCCCGGAATATTGTTTTGACTGACATATTCTGATTGGGCATAAAGGAAATTCTTAAGTGCAACATCAAACTCTTGATATTTCGTCTCATCCACATGAATAAGCGGCCAGAACATTTGAAACGCGTTTCCATCAAAAGGAACCGCATTATCAATTTGTTTTCCGTCAGTGGTTGTATAAGACCTCACCGTAACGTCTAAATTATCAACAGCCACTTTATAGCTTGGATTCCGGCTTGCGAGCCAAATAAGACCCGGACGGAATTCATTAAAGACACGGTCCATGTAACCGACATATTGTCCGCTTGAGCCAATAAATTGATAGCCCATCCGGAACCTGTTGGTAGTTGGATCAAAAAAGTTGCTGTAGCCCTGATCTTGAGCCGTTAAGATTTGATTGGCCGATGAAATGATTTGATTTCGGTATGTGTTGAGCGTGGAACTGAGACTAATATTAGATAAAGCCCCGATTACGGTAGCAAGGCTTAAGGATAAATTAAGATTGTCTCCCAAGCCCACCGTATCAAACTGGCGGGTGTATTTATTGACCCATTGATAAGATCCTGTGGGGTTGCCAAATGAATCAAGGATGGGCTCTTGGACCCGTTCAATTTTAAAGAAAGCAACCATGCCGTTCCATCCGGCCTGCTGCTGAACTTTTTGGAATTCTGTAAGCAGCGCACTTAATTTTTGAAAGGCTTGAAGCTGAGTCATTGTTGTGGTGGTGTAATCATTTCTGGCAATCGTGGATAAAATCTCAGCCCAGAAACCCACAAGTGTTGCCTGCGAGTAATTAGAAGGAGTTGTTCCTTTATAATTATCAAGCGGCATTCCGCTGTTAGGTTCGATTCCGACGCCGTTTACAAAGAACGCAAGCTGGCTATCCACTGCCTGATTCCGGTAAGTCACTTCTGCTGTATTTAAAGCATCAGGAAGAATGGGAGCTGGTTTGACAAATGGAGGAAGGCTTTGATTTAAAGTCTCAAGGACCCGCCCGTCGGGAGTGACTTGTTTTAGGAGGACACCATCTTTTATAAAATATTGGGTGCCGTCTCTGAAAAGAATCTCACCTGATAAAATGGTTGCACTTGAATCAATCGTAACTGAGCGGAGTTCAGCATCAGCGAGTTGAAGCGAAGGAACATAAGACTCACCTGCGGGAAGCGCGGGAACTTCATAAGGATCCAATATAACTTCTTTATGCTGGATATAGCGAATCGGTTTTCCCGCTTCAAACTCAATTCGTGATCCATCCGGAAGATCCATAGATTTAAGATCACTTAAACGCTCGTTTAAACCTAATTCATTCCGGTACTCAATAAACTTATAAGTCCTGCCGTCAGCAGTGGTCACCGTATCCGGCTGATCGATTCCACCGAGCCGGATGAAGTTCGTAATCACGCCGCTAGACTCTTCCCTGCGAATCAAGGCAGAATTTTGATAAACCTCTTTGGTTCCATCAAGTTTTGTTCTGATAAATCCCGTAAGTGAGCTTCCATTCCAAACAAGACTGCTTAAGACACTTCCATCTGAAGTAACGATTTCATTTACTTTAAGCGAACTCACTTGAAGAACTGATCCGTCGCTTAAGCGAACGGACTTGAGATTTCCTTCGGAATCAAATGTTTGATCGGGATTTGACGCTTCATCAAGGCTAATCGATTCCAGAGCTCCGCTCGCACTCACTTGAGTGCCGATCACGGTTAAGACTCCGAGTTTGTCGCGTAAAGAAATTGGAAGCTGATTTTGGAGTGTCAGGACTTCACCGAGCCCTGAATCAAACTCGAGTATTTTTCCCTGAGCGTCATAAAGAATTAATTTGGCAAGTTTTTGCTCAAGCGTTTGCTTTATAGTTGGATAACTTGCAAGCTGAGTCTGAATTTGAGTATAGGAGATAGGATTTGTCTGACCTGACGGAGTCACCCAAGTGAGTTCAGAACGGTAGCCGGATGCGGTTTGCGTAATAACAAAATCAAAACGGTTTCCGGAACTATCTTTATATTGTTTTAAGATACCGCTCTCATACCGGATATCGGTCCCGTCTGCTGTTAAAATCCAATCCACTTTTCCGTTGGCTTCATACAGGCTGCTTCCAAGACTTGTTCCAATGTCTTCAAGACTTAAAATACTGACGGTCGTTCCCAAACTATCAAGCCGGTAAGCAAATCTTGTTTTCTGCCCCGTAGAGGTCTCAAAGGCTCTTACGGTTCCATCCGGATAGTAATAGGTTTTCTCACCTGCTATCGAGATTTCATAAATCGGAGCTGAATTTTGATAAAGGAGTTTATCTCCTGAATTAAATACAAGCAGACCTCCGGTTAAATTTCCGTTCGTGTCGATTGAGGGGGAATAAAGTTGATATTCATCCGGCTTTTCAACCGCAACCAAAGCTCCCTGATCATATTTCAAAATAAGGCCGTCCTGAGTGGTAACAGAAACAAGATTTGAGGCAAGTACTGGGACAGAGGGCATCGAAGGAACGACCGGATCGGTTTGACTTAATGTAACATTCAGTTTGGCATAAGCGGGTGCCCTTCCCGGGACGGATGTTTGAACCATGAGCTGATTAACACCGGCGGCTAGCTTCCAAGTTTCAGAATAAGGAACGCCATCAACTGTATAGGTAAGCGTATAATTTGGATTAGTCGCTGTTTGTGAAGAAGTAAAAACAACGGTGGGGGCAGTGGCTGCGCTCAGTGTAATCGTGTCAGAAAATGTTGCAGTATTGAGCGCCCTATCTTGAAGCTGAAAGCGTATCTCTTTAACCCCGTCCCCAGATGGAAGGGTAAATGATTTAGTTGTGGCAAATACTTCCCAATTGGTCCAAGTAATTCCGGCGTCAGGTGAAAACCTCATTTGGTTAAGACCGCTTCCGGTATCAGAGCCGCTTAGGTTTAAAGTGACATTGACTGAACTGGTCGAGCCTGCATCATTATTAATTTTGATTGAACCGGTTGGAATAACCGTATCAAGTGAAATAGACTTTGAATAAACGCTGCTTTGATTTCCCGCTCGGTCATAAAACTTCACATAGACAGTCTTCGATCCGTCACCGGTCGGGAGTGTAAATGACTTTGATGTGGCGTAGACTTCAAGTGCGGTCCAGGTGGAGTTGTTGGTTGAAAAACTCATCTTATCAATTCCCGAAGCTGCATCTATTCCTGAGAGGTTCAGGGTCACCGTGGTGGAATTGGTGTATGCAGCTCCGGAATTGATATTAATAGTTCCTGTCGGCAATACTGTATCCAAAAGAACTGTGACTGAAATCGGCGTTGACCACCTGCCTGATTTATCAAGGAACTTCACATAAACAGTTTTATTTCCGTCCCCGGTTGAAAAAGTCCATGATTTATTCGCCCCATAAGTTTGAGGAGTTGTATAAGTAATATTGTCTGATGAAAAACTCATTTGGGAGATACCGCTTGCATCTGTTGCAGATAGATTTAAGGTCACTGCTGTGGATTTAACTGCTGTTGCACCGTTATTGACTTGAATGGTTCCGGTTGGAGGAAGCGTATCAAGGGTAATAGACTTCGAATATACGGCGCTGAGATTGCCTGCCTTATCATAAAATTTCACATAAATAGTTTTTACTCCATCCCCTATGGGTAGCGTAAAGGATTTGGAAGCGGCATAGGCTTCAGCCGTAGTCCATGTAGAGTTATTGGTTGAAAAACTCATCTTATCAATTCCCGATCCGGTGTCAGCGGCTGAAAGATTTAAAGTAACCGTGGTTGAAAGAGCGTAAAGAGCGCCGGAATTGATGTTGATTGCGCCAGTGGGGATAGTCGTATCAAGTGTTGTTGACCGGCTCACAACATTACTTTGATTTCCGAGAGAATCTTTTGCGACAATCGAAAAGGATTTAAGCCCGTCTCCTACTAAAGTTTCTGTATAAGACCATGATGTGGATGAGCTCAAAGCTATTTTTTGGACACCATTGACCCAAATGGATGTATTTGCTGGTTTCGTTCCGCTAAAACTTAAAGTTGTTTGATTTGTAAAAGTAGGGACAGTGTTAACGGTCGGCTGACTTACTAAAATAACTCGTGCACTCTCAATTGCTCCAATACCCGAGGGAATGTAAGCAGAGTCTTTGGTCAAAATGATCTTATCAACCCGCACACCATCTTCTCTCATCCAAAGATTTAAGGTATGGTTTCCTGTTGTGGTCACATTGATTGAGGCTCGCACCAGATCACTTGTATCTTTGGTCCAAACATAAGAGTTATAAGTGAGGGTCTGAATCCTGTCAGAAGTACTAGGCGAGGTTCCGTCTAAACCTATATGGACGGAATTACTGGCGTCGCTCGGTGCCCACGTTCTAACCCAAACGTAATAGGTGCCGGTCGTCTGGAAATTAATTTGATATTTGAGTTCCGGGGAAGTTGTTGCGTAACCGGTATCAATGGTAGTTCCTGAATCAGGACCGACAAAGTAATAACCTTCACCTGAATACCCGGTAGTTGTCTTTTGAAACTGCCAGGTTCTGGAGCTCCTTGAGATATTTTCATGGGAGTGTTCAGCATCAATGACAACGAGGCCGCTTGCTTCTTGAAAAGCAGCTGTCCGAAGTGTAATTGACTTTGAATAAACGCTACTCGCATTCCCAGCCTTATCAAAATATTTAACGTATACGGTTTTAAGTCCGTCGCCCGGCGGAAGTATAAAAGATTTTGACGCAGAATAATTTTCCTGAGCGCTCCAAATAACATTATCTGTTGAAAAACTCATTTTATTTACGCCGGACCCAGTATCAGCAGCCGAAAGATTAAGAGTAACTGTTTGAGAAGAAGTGATTGTTGACCCTGATTCGATATTGATGGAGCCAGTCGGTGGAGCCGTATCTTTCAGGATCGTCAAACTCACAGGTAAGCTCTGGACTCCGAGTGGATTTCTTGCGGTTATCGTAAATAAATTATTTCCTTCTGATGGAAGTGTAAGATTTGCGGACCAAGTGGTAGAAGTCGGATAAGTTAAAGATGAATAGGAGCCTGTAATTAAAATGACCGAGTCTGAGGTTTTTGTACCGGAAACTACAAGAGAGCTAGAAGCAGTTGCCACCGGAATCGTTGAAGTAATCACGGGTTTCGCAGGCGGCGTCATATCATACTCATCTAAGTGAATCGAAAGAGTCCCTGTTCGGGTAGTCGAAGTCGTATTGGATTGATAAACATAAAATTCGAAGGACTTGATTTTTGATTTGTCTACTGAAGCAATCGCGGAAACATTGATTTGCCAGAAGCGTTCGACAGTACTTGAAATATCCGTAAGCGTAAAAGAATCCCGGATACCGTTAATATCAACGACATCCATCCGCACAGTCGCATTAGGCCCAATCAGACCCAAAATAATGTAGTTGTAAGTCGAGAGGTTTTTGGTCTCAACGGTAGTGGTCGTTCCTGGATTGTCGAATGAAATCCTAATGCCGGATAAATCGCTTGCGTTCGGAACACTGTAACCAAGGTTATATTGGCTTGTGGTTGAATTAAAAGAATAGGTCGTTCCAGCACTTGAACCCGCTATGACAGAAGAATAAGTCGTACCTGAAAGCTTTTTAAGATAAGCGGTCAGTACCCCTGGGTTATAAGTCCAGGTTCCTCCTCTTCTTAAGATTTCTTTTTCGTCCTCGGTGGCCGAGTTATAACGGTCTTGTTCAGAGATGAATTGATTGAGATCAGCTCGTGCTTCAACTTGATTCATTTCTGACTTTGAAGCTTTAAGTGCGTCGTTTAGTTTCTCAAGATACCAATCAAAGGAATGAGGTTCTCCGTCATATAAAACTCCATCATGGTTATAGGCGTAAACTCCTTTACGGCTAATGACATATTCTTCACTCGAAGCTAAGACAGCTTCAGCCAAATCTGTGCTTGTAGGACCTTCTTCAGAAAAAGCATGCGGATGAGTGTGAGACATAAAGGAAGCTTTTTGGACGAGTTCTTTAACGGCTGGAAGCACTCCGATCTCATCCTGACTGCCTGATGTAAAAAGCACAATTTCACCGTGCAAAACTAAGATGCCTGTTTCGAGTGGCAGGTCAAGTAAGGCTTTTAAATCCTCTTCCCTTAATTCTTTAACAATGACAGCTGTTGCATATTCAGGCCGCAGGAGATCAGCGGCATCTTCGAAATCATAGCGCTCATATTCGTAAGCTTGGTTGACATCTTCCGGCTCAACACCTTCTGATGGGTTCTTGACAAGCTCGATCTTGTCATCTGCTGCTGCTTTAAGGGGAGAATCGTTTTGAAGAAATTCAATTGAATCTTGGGAAGGCCCTTGAGAAACGGGCTCGCTGACTATTTGAGAGGGAGCTTTTTCAGGAGCTCGATTTTGAACTTCAACTGTTGGCGCAACTGTCTGAGACCAACCTAGTGGAAGTATCTCTAAAGAAGTAAAAGTAAAGATAAGAATAAGTGCGACAGTTCTTCTAAAACACAATTCCGTCCTGTTCATGAGTGAACCAATTAAAGAAAGCGTTTTGAATTATCCTCAAACTGAGGATTGCGCTTTCCGGGGCGGAATTTATTGGGCGGAATTTTAAAATTTATAACTTATAATTCTTATTATTTCAGTAAGGCGATGATTAAGGGCTCAAATTCCGCCCGGAAAATGACCCTTAACCAACGATCGCCTCATTAATAATTAGAAAGAGCTTAAAATAATGAAACTGTTTCTTGCAAGGGTTCAACAAGCTTGAAGTTCGCCATCAATTTCTATTTCTGTTAACCGGACGCGCTCTTTATAGAGCTTAAACCACCGATAGTATTTTTTAACGTTCCAAACTATCTTATTTCTCTTTCTCGTTCTGTTTAGCAGACTCATTCGATCTCCTCTTTAAACGGTTTTGACCGTTCCTGGTTTTAGTAAAGGAATTAGTTTGTTAAATATTTGTTCACGTCCATAATGTTGCGCAAATTTCAATATCTTATCTTGATTTTCAAGGAGCCATGGATACATACAGATTTTTGGATTTTGCTCATGTTCTGAACACTTAATCAAAATTGTAGATACAATCGAAGTAAATTGCTTTTTTTTACGATGATTAAATGCCCTTGCGGCAACCCTTATTCCCTTATGAATTCTTCCGACGATATATGAGAGAGAGTTGTCATATTCTTTCTGAATGCTTTCAAGAAGAATATTTGCCTGATCGTTCAAAGCGCCATCGTCAAGAAATTCTCTTAAATCCATTAAATGATGAATAATCCTTCCCAAAATTCTCCTTCTTATCCTTTCCCCATTAAGTGTTCGATAAGTCAGAAAATAAAGAAAAGTTAAAACATGCATAGCATGATGCTGCTCTTGGGAAATCCGGATATTCTCGTTAATGTCTGACTTAAGATCGTTTTTTGAATTACAGGGAATGGCAAAAGGTGTATACTTTGATATATCTTTATTAAAGAATAATTGATGTTTAATATTCATCTTCTTTTCCCTCATTTCTATAACTCTTATTATCATATGGCAACGATAACTGATGGATGCTCAAGTGTCAAATCTGTATCCTTATATTTTTTTATAGATATAATAAAGAACTATTGAAGTTTAAATTAAGACCGTGTAATATATGAGTTTAGGAGAAAAGGACTATTTCCAAAAGTGAGTGAAATATGTATGAACGCTTCCTAAAAGACGCTAAATCACACTATCAAGAGTTTCCCGATAAATTAAATGTTGATCTGGGACTCGCAATCAAACATATTCGTCTGCGGATGGGAATGCCTCAAGAGGAACTTGCCCGAAATGCAAAAATAAAACTCACAGCGCTGAGGAGTCTTGAAAATGGCTATGCTTCTTTTACCAATCAATCGAACCTTGAAGCGATAGCAAAGGTTCTGCGGATTAATGCATCAGAAATCATTTTTGAATCTAAGGAATGGTTTCCAGGCAATTTCTTCGTTTTAAAAACGGATGAACCAGCATCTGAAAATAAAAATCGAGCGAAAGAGGAAGAAAAATGGTTCAAAAAAAAGGCTCTTAGTTACGAAGGATTTTCCGTTAATTTTTCATCGCCTCCTTTAGTCGCTCCTTCCCATTTCTGCTTTGCATCGATAGAAATAGACCCTGGCAAAGAAATCTCAGATCTGAAGATTAAGTATCCAAATCAAGTGGCAGGTTTTGTCCAAAGAGGCAGCCTGGGAATCACTTATGATGCAAAACCTGAAACGTTCTCAATTTATGGCAATCAATGCTTCCGTTTACGAGGCGATAAAATACATAAATTTACAAATCTAGATTCAGATAACTCGTTGAAATTTTACCTTGCATTTGCTCTTACGGCTTCTCCGTCTATAAAAGATAATTCTAAGCAAAAATCTATCTCTCCTAGCATTTCAATTGGAAGAGCCATTAATCAAATCAGATACCTTTATTCAGACTGGAACGACAAACTTTTAACCTATCGAGAACTTTCTCACCTGACCGGTCTGCACGAAAAAAGCCTTCAATACCTTGAATCAACAACAGAACCGGAACAGGTAATTTACTGGAATAAGATCGATCAGATTACCCGCTCACTCAAAATGCCGCTGGCACGCTTTTTAGAACTAGCTGAAGGTAAGGACGAAGGATATTTCCAGATTGCAACTGCCCATGACCGGGCTCTGATTGACTATCGGCATTACTTAGGTGTCCGGATGAAATCTGCTTTACTACCCGGTACAGATAACGTATTTCAGATCTCAGAAACTTATATTGAACCCAAGGGTGGAATTAGGCGCACGACATGGAAACGAAATGACAATGCAATGATTGCTGTTTCTATTGAGGATGGCGAACTGCTTATTGAAGTTGGAAAAAATAGAAAAACATTCTTAAAAGAGGGAGAAAGTGTTTATTTTGACGGGAGTTTGGGTTATATTTTCACAAACCCAGGTACAAAACCTGCAAAAGCCATTATCGCCACATATCCACCAATTATCTTCTAACCTAAAAGCCCTTTCTCAATTGCTATTGTTTTTACCCTCTCGATTAATTCGATAATATCAAATGGCTTTTCGATGAAATCAGGGCAACCAAGCTCTTTTAGTTTGTTCTCCATATCTTCTTGGAGAGGATCTGCCGAAATAGGAATCATATAAGGATGTTTTGGCAATTTACTGAGCTCTGCAATAATTTGATCTCCTTGAGTTCCTGGCAGCTTAATATCCACGAACAGGATATCCACAGAATTCTTCTTGAGATTTTCTAAAGCAGATGTGCCATCGGTAAAACACGATACTTGATAATTTCGTTCTTTGAAAAAGATGGAGAGATCTCTGACCAAATCTTCCTCGTCTTCAATGAAGCCTATGTGACATCTATTTTTCTCATAAATCTCATTTTCATATTCGCTGCCAACTTCAGAAGTAATGATTTGTGATCCAAGCTTTCGATTAATGCAATCTTCGAGAGCTTCAAACTTAAACGGCTTTGCTATAACATCTTTGAGATCCATTCCATAACTTCTCAATCTGTCCTGATATTTTGCAAGAAACCCTGTAATGATAATGGTTGGCGGTAATGGGAGCCCGGCTTTCTTAATCCTATCAAGGACCTGAAATCCATCAATTTTGGTCATCTTAAGATCAAGCAACATTAGCTTGACTGAAAAACTCATAAGTTTATTGATTACTGTGGTTGGATCAGCCGTAGTAATAGTCTCGCAGTTTCTTTTTTTAAAATGATCAGAGAGCAAACTAATAATCTCTTGATCATCATCAACAATAAGTATTGTATGTCTTGCTTTGCTCACGAGATCTCCCTTAATTAATGCCAGCTTTAAGCTAATTTATTTTTATCGTCTATTAAGAAGTAACTTGATTTTTTCACTAAAACGTTCCATTTCTAAATCGTCTGGTTTTTCAAAATATTTGTTGGCGCCACAACGTAAAGCATCTTCTTTTAATTTATGATCAATATAAGCAGACATCCCTACGATGACAGACTCGGGAAACTTATCACGAATGATTTTGATAAGTTCCATTCCAGTGATCGCTGTTGGAAGTTTCATATCAATAATAAAAATTTTAAAATTATTTTGATGAATTTGTGTAAGTGCTTGTTCGCCAGTTAAACAATATGTTGCTTTGATACCAATTACTTCAAGTGTTTTGCAAAGGTATTCGCATATTTCTTCTTCGTCATCAACAATTAAAATATCTGTCATATCCGGACTCATAATAAATGTTAATCCTTCGCTTCGGCAACTGGTAATTTGATGATAAACGTGGTTCCTTTACCTAAAGTACTTGTAACTGTGATAGTCCCTCCATGAAAGCCCTCAATAATATGTTTACAAACAAATAGGCCATGTCCTTGACCGGATGCCCCAATACTATCATCTTTTAACTGTTTTGTTGAAAACCCTTGCTGCCAAATTTTTGGAAGAATTTCAGGGGGTATTCCTGGGCCGTTATCTGAAAAATCAATTCGTGCCATGTCATGGTTTTCGGCATCAATTCTTATACGAATGTCAATCCTCCGACCTTCTTTGTGCCCCATTGCCTCGTAAGCATTTTTAACCAGGTTGAGAAATACCTCATCTAATTGATTTGGATTGCCTCTGACCATAAGGTTATCTGCTATATCCATTTTAACTTCACAACCAGCCAAGTTTTCTTCTCCGGTTGTAAAACGAGAGACTTGAAGCACTCGTTCAAATAAAACAGCTAAGCTGAGAGGACCCATTTCACCACTGCTTTCTTTCAATGTGCCTGTTAGAGATCTTACAACACCGTGCACGCGGTCAACGTTATTAACAATAGCATGAGCATAGGCATCTGTTTCTTTTATCGTTTTTTCCATCATCCGAGCATCTTCTTCCTTCATTCCCTGACGATACTTACTTAAAATATCATAATATTTTTTTACATGAATCATATAGATATGCTGCGCTTTTCCGCTAATTGGAACGAGTGGGTTGTATACTTCGTGTCCAATAGCTTGAGCCATACCTACCATTGTGGCTTTTTTCTCGGCAGATATTAATGCCGCCTGTGTTTCTTGAAGCTTTTTGTTTGCTTCTTCAGTATCTCTAAGAGCACGCAGAAGACTGGTCTGCGCTGAATTTAAATTTTCATTTATAATTTCAAGTTCTTTGGCCTTTTCTATTGCTTGATCATAAAGCCGAGCATTTTCAATTGCGATGGCAGATTCTTGAGCAATAGTAAAAAGAACCGCCAAATCCTCATCGGAGTAAGCATCACCTGATTTTTTCTCACCTAAGACAAGAACGCCTAGAAGCCGGTTTCCAAGAAAGCTCGGAACACAACAAGCGGCAAGAAGTTCATCCATCTTTACTTTAATCAACTTGTAATCGTATTGCCTTACAAAACGCCCTTTCTTTGTCTTTGGACCACCCGTTTCTATATATTCTTTGACTCGCTCAATATCAATAGGTTGACGTTCATGCTCCAAATAGTCAATCAAAGGATCTTGCTCGTTAAAAATATGTCCTGATTTAAGCCAGCCCTCAACAGGATAACCTCGGGTAAAAGCAGATCTAAAATAGTTATTCTGTTCGTCATGCAGAAGCATAGAAGCATTTCGTGTCCGAATCCTCATCGTCATAAAATGGACCACTAAACTTAAAAGTTGATTGAGGCTCTTGATTTGAGAAATTCCAGCGGCTGCGTCTTTGAGTAGTTTCCGATAGTCATATTTCTTTTGAAACAGAAAGCGGTCTGTCAAGTTAGTAAGATGATGATCAAGAGGGCGGTAAATTAACACGGTCGTGACAACGCTTGAAATTACAAGCCAAAACGATGGAATTTCAATAAATCGACTAACAAGCAATTGAAGTGGCAGTGAAACCCCCCCTACCGCAACTGCGACAATCCCAGCAAATACCAAAGTCCTCTTGATAATGACTTCGATGTCCATGAAACGAAACTTGATGATTGTATAAGCTGTAACCAAACTGAATAACGCAACGCCGTATGTTCCATAAGGATAAGGAAAATATGTAATGTTATAGACCGGGTAAAAAGTGCCTAAGCCACCCATGTATCCTATGAAATTGCCTATGAGAAAAAATAAACGCTGTTTCCGTATATAACCAACTGTATCCAACGCACCTTTCAACAAAACAATGTGACCATACATGACAATTAAGAAAAACCAGGCTGTCCATGGATAATAAAGGACACCAGGACTCATAAAGTAATGAAAACCAAGTTTGGGAATAACGTTGGCTATAAAATAATGGGGCCAAAAGAGATCCGATAGCCAAAAAACAGCGCTGACGAGATAGACGAAGATGAGTATTTTTTTCTCACGTTGATTTAAGTGTCCAAGGTAGGCAAAAACAAAATGGAGAAAAAGGCAAGGTATAAAAATAGAAGCGGCATGTAACAATTGACAAAATAGATAAGATTGCTCTTTGACAGGCGATGACGAGAACAACAATAGAAAAAAACTCCACGTACTAATCGCGCAACCATACCAAACAAACCGCCGTTTTAAATTGGCAACAGGTGCGAATCGGAGAACTAAAACAACCAGTGAGACATTTAGTACTGCGGTTATTATGGCAGAGACATGAAAGTGCTGAACCGAACTCATAATCCTAAGTTCTCGGTCTTAAAAGAAAATACGCTTGAGCAGCCCGGTCGAATCTTTTTTCCTCGACACAGTTGAAATTTGCCTCATTGAACATTGATTTCCATTCCTTTACTGTCGCCAATCCCTGCTTTGAAAGCTTGTGGAAGAGATGATGTTCAGCCACAGGTACTGGATTTTCGATAAGCTCTGGAACGCTCCAGCGACAAACTTCACTAATCAATACATGCTGAGACGGAAAATTCTTCTTCACTTCTTTAAGAATACTCACTACACCTTCTCTGCCTTGTTCGAGAAACTCATGGAGTACAAACATAAAGGTGATAACATCGATTTCCTTATCCAGGGTTTTTCTCAACTTATCGAGATCATGAACATCTCCGATCTTAAATTGCACACGCGAACTAGCTCCGCTTTGCTGAGCATTCCTTACGGCGACTTCAATTACTTCTGGGGAGATATCAATACCGTATCCGCTAAATCCGTTGTTTTGACAAAAACTAATTAAGAATTGTCCAGCTCCACATCCTATGTCCAGAATCCGGTTTAAATGATTTCGTGCGAGGATATCCTTGGCGTATGGAAATGGTAAGAGCGTGGCTAGTTCATTACTCCCCCGTCCTACAAACTCATCTTTTCTGAAAATATTGACCCCGTACTTTTTTTCCTTTCGTATGATCTCAGGAAGAGCCTCAAAAACAGGCATATAAGCATAAAGCAACATAAGAGCTCCTTTAGAATCATGGAACAACTTTTCCCCATAAGGAGTTAGGGAATATGTAAATTGTCGCTTTTTCAGAATTCCCAAAATAGAAAAATAATCGCTTATAATTTTTAAAGTATTAAGATCCAAATTCTGTTCCTTTGAAAATTTCAATAAGTTGACGTTGCCGTCTTGCAATAATCTTTCGATCATCCCGATCTCAATCATTGCCCCCGAAATCCTTGAAACAGCGTAGCCGCGTGAATATCGGGATACTGATTGACTCATATTGCGGATTCTAACCAATTGATGAAAACCGAATTTCTTCACGATATCAAATAATTGCGAACTGTCTTTTATCAGACTGATTTCCTTAAAGTATTTCCTGAACGAGAATAAAATGCCAACATTTGCCTTATAGTCCTCATAAGCTTTCGGAAACTTCCTCATAAGATTTTTTTCTTCGACATATAGGCGGTGGAGTAAAAGAGGTAGATAGATAACAAGAGCCAACGCTCCCGTTCGCGCAGACCCAAAAACCAATGCGTAAGCGACTAAATCGAGAAATGTGGCTGAATAATATGGATGACGCGTGTAACTAAATGCGCCAAACGTCACAATATGTGAAATACTATTAGCCGAAGCATGATTGTTCCACTGCGCGCCCAAGGCTTTAATGGTACTACTACGTAAGAAACGAGCTGTTAGATAAAGCAGAACGCCTGCTATGACTAAGAATATGGAAATTTGGTGGGAAGACCGAAGAAATAGGATAAAACCGTCCAGGGCAATGCAAGTATAAATTGTAATCATTAACAAGCTGTGAAGTCTTTCGGACAGTCTCAATTGATCAGAATTAAACGACCCACCTTTGAAGGTACTTTTAATTCGGTCAAAAGCAGTCCAAATAAAAAATAAAATGACGCCTAATTTAATTATCATCCATTGATCCTGGAACATTCTTTCATCGATTTTCGCTATACTTTTTTACAACAATGGCTGCATTCTTGGCACCAAAGGCAAGGCTATTGCATACAGCAATATGAAATTTACCCTGCCGTCCCTGATTTGGAACATAATCCAAGTCGCACTCCGGATCTGGTACTTCGTAATTAATCGTTGGATGAATAAAATCTTCACTCAAAGCTAACAGCGCGGCAGCGACCTGCTGACCGCCCGCTGCACCAATCGGATGTCCTAACATAGATTTCGTTGAAGGCATCACGAGTTTATATGCATGTTTCCCAAAAACAGATTTTACAACTGCCGTTTCATAACTATCATTAATCGGTGTTGCGTTCCCATAAGCCTCAAAAATATCAACTTGGGCTGGCTCTATAGCAGCATCTTCCAAAGCCAATTGAATTGCCCGCGCCGTATGTTCGCCTGAAGGATGAGGTTTGGCCATGTGCCAAGCATCACAAGTTGATCCATAACCAATAAGCTCGCCGTAAATCCTAGCCTTTCGTTTTATCGCATGGTCTAGCTCTTCCAAAGTAAAGATCCAGCTGCCTTCCGCAATCACAAAGCCGTCGCGATCCTTATTAAAAGGCCGGGAAGCTCCTTTGTGGTCATGATTTCTAGTTGATACCGCACCCATCTGGCAAAACGATCCTAGTATTCCGTCGTTAACACAGGCATCTGCCCCACCTGTTATTATGACTTCAGCATATCCATATTGGATTTGACGCAACGCATAACCCATGGCATCTGTGGAAGAAGTACAACCTGTTGATATGGTATGGCTAGAGGCTTGTGCCCCTATTGCTCTAGATATTTCACTCGATATAGATCCGCCGAAACCTGCAATTCCAAGATAAGGTCTCATCTTACGCAGACCACCCCTTTCCAAAGCACGAACTTCTGGAACAATATACTCAATCCCAGCAGTAGCACTTCCGATAATGACGGACAAATCAGAACAACTATTGCTGTTAAGTTTAGAATCACTAAGAGCTAATCTAGCCGCTGCTATCGCTAAATGGGACGACCGACCCATTCTTTTAATCTCGTTGTGCTGACTGATAAAATCAGAAGGGTTAAAATTACGGACCTCTCCTGCCATCTTTGACGGATAAGTTGAAACATCAAAAAGAGTAATCCAATCGACGCAATTCTTTCCCGCCCTTAAACCATTCCAATAGGCTTCTTTGCCAATTCCATTAGGGGCAACAGCTCCGATGCCTGTGATAACAGCACGTTTTCTTACAATCTTAAGTTTTTGGGGTCTACTGACTACAATTGGAGCTATAAAGGACGCTTTTTTTAACTCTCTTTCTTTCCCTACAAGATCAAGTTCTTCAGTAATATTTTTAAGAAGTTCTTCGTTGTCAAAAGGCTTAAAGAGAAACTTATCAACACCTAAACGGATTGCATGTTCAGGAGTATCCTCTTCGGCATAACCTGAAATAAACATAAAACTACAAAAAATTTGTTTCTCCTTATAGATTTTCTTAATCTTTTCAATAGCAATGATTCCATTTTCACCTGGCATCCGAATGTCGGAGATTACAAGGTCAAAATCTTTGACAGCAACAAGTGAAATTGCATCAACAGCATTACGGGCACACTCAACTTCATAGCCCTGCTTCACAAGAAGATTCTCTAAACTCTTGATAACAAGTGGATCGTCATCGATGAGTAAAATCCGAGCCATTATGTGTATTATTCCCCTCTCCTACTATCACGCATCTGTCTGATTTTCTCTTTACTTCTTTGCTTGAGAAAATCAATTACTTCGTTTTTAATAAACCGATACTGTTTTCCAATTAAAATCACTGGCATGCCTTCTCGAATAAAGTTGTAAATCACCTTTTTATCTCTAATCTTAAGAAGGGTTACTAGCTCATATGTAGTAAGAAACTCGTCAGGAGAAATTTTTTGGGTTTTTGTTTTGGCTAGGCGCTCAACTTGCGGGCTATAATATTCATTCATCTGTTCCCCGATATCTTCACTAAACGGCTTTAAACGTAACTCAACGTAAGTAAAAACACCCTAAAGTAACACCGAACGACCATGTTGGGCAAGCAAATTCAGCAAAAGCAAAAAAAACGAATACAAATGGCGTAAATACAGGTAAATAAAATACTTATAGGATTAAATATTAAATACTGATCTTAAATCATTTTTAAACGAATGGATTAAAAGCAAGACGCGGAATTTTAAGCAGATCAGAGAGGGTTTGTAAGATCTTACGTTTTTCAGGAGGTTTCTTCCCTTGTTCATCCTGCCCACAGGGACAGCGTTCAAAATATTCACAGGTAAGATTCTTTAGTTCTTCAAAGGATGAGCTTGAAATTTTATGCCAACGAAAACCTTTTTCCTCCGCGAATAGACTAAATCTCCAGCTTGTTCCATTGCACTCTAAACAATTAACACTTGGGTTGTCCATAAAAGCCGACCTTCGGTGCATAAAAAGAGGGTTACAATGGCAATATTGGAGGTATTCTATTGGAATTTTCTCAAAAATTTCAGGCGGAATATCAGTCATATGAATTTTATTTTTCTCAAGAAGCTTTTCAAGCCAATATTCAAAAACGTATTGCGCTCCCCTGCAATGATCACATGACTGTTCAATCATATTTTGCCCTCATTAGAACTAAATGTACTCAATTTTTGAGTGTAAACAAATAATTTAGCAATAAAATTACTAATAATCCTCTTCAGAATATATAAATCTTGTATAAATACTATTTTTGCTGCTTTTTCAGCTTATTTTGGATGTATTCAACCACATTCCCTACGGTTCTCATACCTTCGGCTTCTTCATCAGTTATTTCAAAACCGAATTCTTCTTCTAAGGCCATTACCAACTCGACCGTATCAAGAGAGTCGGCTCCCAGATCATCAACGAAATCAGCTTTATTAACAACGTCTTCTGATTTAACCCCTAATTGTTCCACGATAATAGCTCTTACTCGTTCTTCAATGTTAATGGGTACTTCACTCACGTAAATTTCCTCCGGCTGTAGAAGTTAAAAACCAAGAGTTTATGAATTTATCTTTAGACCTTACCTATTTATTTCGTCCAAAACCAAGAGTTTCATGAACAATTACATTTAGGTCAATATAAAACGAACCTAGCTCCATAACCCTCTTCTATTTTCTCTCGCCTCTTTTTGAAGCCTGAGGAATAAATCCTGATGCTTCACATTTGGGGGAATTGTCATTACTTGTGCGAATCCCTGTTTAATAATTTCCGCGTTCACAAAGGTCCCATCCGTTAAGTAAACATAAGCTAAAAGTCTACCGTACTTATCGCGCTGACTTACATCAAATTCAAGTTTTACTTCTTTTCCTTCCACTAGCTTCCGAGTGAAATCAGCGGCCCACTTTCCCATCTCAATAATTTCTTTTGCATTTTAACCTGTTCTTTTTGAATCTTTTCGAAGCTTTGCATTATCTTTAG
>OBEQ012041821.1_pt1 | contig 27962 bp, 12 predicted proteins | sample 1670901 | NCBI WGS metagenome assembly OBEQ01 (sample SAMEA104232315, study PRJEB22302) | groundwater metagenome | biome: forest; feature: aquifer; material: groundwater | place: USA | collected 2011-08-07 | depth 5.4 m
GATCAGTGATGGCCTAGGCGGTACTGTTGTTAATTATATTAGTGATGTTCAAAAATTATTTGGTTCTGTTCTCGTTAGTAGAAACAGAATGGTCTTGTCTAATTACAAATATGGAGATTTGATCGTTACAAGTGGAGTTGTAGAAACTTATGGCAATTATTACAGCACTTCTGGGCACATCATCAGTTTAAAGTCTCATCTCACTGATATAAACCTGGGGGGAGTAGCTAAACAAACTAATGTCGACAATTACACTGAATCAGATCGAGGTTTAATATTATTTGCGGGATCACTATATAACGGTTCCGCAAAGGGCAAATTCTATCTTGGAGACAAAGGTAATGGAATATATGGGCCAACTGCAGGTGATTATATAATAAATTGCTCTGACAATGGATGCTCAGAAACACCTGTAACATATTCTTATCAACTCAGTACAGGAACATTCACAGAGAGTGGTGGCACTGCTTCTCAAGGAACTTTTTTATCTTGCACACCTTAGTTTAAATAAACTTTTATAAGAGATTGAAAATATCGGTAGGGTACTACTAGCTACTCTACCGACCAAATATCTGCTATTTGTTCCTGATAACAGCAAAGCCGCTATTCATAAATAATTATTCACTAACAACCGTGTCACCATCTATCGACAAATCAACAACAATCATTCCGTCATTTTTTCCGGCAATATACAGTTTATCCCCGTCTTTTACTAAACGAGACTCTAACGATATATCAGGCAAGTAATACCTTTTCACTTCATAAGCAACACAACGCTTATCACCATCATTAGCGATACAAATATCCTGATTCCCTGCACCCTCAACATCGTCCAACTTATAAATACCAAGATAAGTACGCGTAACGCTTTCTTTGTCTTGACCAGAGTAATAGTAGTCGGTTCTTAAACTATAAACTTTCAAATCATCAGTAAAAACCGAGTTTTTAGAAATACGATCTGATAAATATGCCCGCAACAAAACCGGATTTGCACGATCTTTGACATCATAAACTTCAATTGAATTTTCACCAAAACTAAACACCAAATAGAGAAGATCTCCGACTAACTCGATCCGATCAATTTGTTGTCCAATTTTTTCTATTACTATTTGTGGCTGAGTATCATTGTTTGGATCAATTAAACGAATTTGCGTCTTCAATGCTTTTTGATAATAGTCATTCCTGTAACCCATGTGATAGATAAAACTGCCGCCTGCATCCGCTCTAAACATGCCTTGGAAATAGTGAAAATAATTAGCGTAAATCAGATCCTTTGTCGAAAAAGTTACGGAATTATCAGAGATATCTACTCCATATTTACTGAATTTTTCCTTGTCGACACTCTCCCAAGAGGCTCTATCCTCTATTACTGAATAAATAAGCTCTTCCTCCTCTCTAAAGTCCTTATCATGTTTGAGCCAAGAATCATTAATTTGCGAAGGTAATATCACGAAGAATGGTCGATCAAAACCATTACTAAAAAATGGAGGTATTCTTCGAACGTAATCAAGCACTGGTATTCCAGGAATTAATTCTTCATACAATGAATAGAATTTTTCTCCGTTACTATTTATTGAGATATTGTTGCCTAAAGCTTTCTCATTTATGATTTTGCATGCACTATATTCTAACGTCTCGGCCGAATTATTTATTAGCTTACAAACCTCATTTTTTGTGCCCACAATGATCGTACCATTTTTATCGGTAATCAGACTGTTAATAAATCTATCACTATCTAACACTGAACGTGTTATGTGATTTGGATCTGAAATATCAAGCTTAGAAACCTTCCCTATATTTGTCTTCAGGTAGAGAGTATTGTCGTTATATTGCATTAGTTTTGGCGTATCAGTGACGCCATAGAATGGAGGGGTTTCGAAAGAAGTAAGTTCTTCAACAGTAAATTTTTCCTTTAACGTTTCACGTTCTAGAACAGATACCCCTCCGTTAATGGCAACGAAAATATTTTTATCTGCAACTAATATATTATCTACACTTTGCTCAAAACTTTTGTGCTCTATTTTGTATGGATTAATACGCTGGGCCAGTAAGTTAATTTCTTGCTGATCTGCGCCTACTAGAATGCTATTACGTATAGATTCTAATTCAACTATTTTTTCAGGTGTTAAAAGCTTTTCCTCAAAGCTTAATTTATTTCGTAATGCATTCTTAGTAATACCGTTTTTGATCTCACTTTTTACTCGCTGGTAAATATATTCAGATTTAGATGAAATAAACCAATTGCTTGCTAATATGTCCTCAGAACTCAAAATGGCATTTAATTCACCGTTAATAGGTATCCTTGCTATTACGCCTCCGTTGTCATCAGTTTCAATTGTATAACCGCCTTTTATGACAATTCGGTAGAAGCTATTTTTTTCTATGCAGTTTCTCTTTAAGAATATTTCCCCAATTACTTCTTGTTCACTATAATCCCCTTGATTCACGGTACACGCGGCTTCTTCACTCTGTCCGTAAAGATTAAATGCTTCAATATGTGCATCTACGATAGACCTCTTTGGCATGCGTACTTCATATTCAGATTCAGCATAGGGATGCTTAGTAACTTTTACTTCAAAATTATTTAACGTCGCACTCCCAATGATATTTTCATCAACTCTAATGTCACCAAAATCGACAATTTGTAGTCCAGCTCGTCCAAGAGCAAAATAGGCAAAGCCATTTTCAAAATCAAAATTATTATATTCATCACCCAAACCATCCCAAAGACGCGAGTTTAAGGATCCATAAGAATTTTTATTTTCACTTTGAGTTGAAAATGCACGTATTTCTATATCGTCAACTAACGCCATGCTCATTTCATCCCAAAAATAAATATGGCTGTCACATTTGCCAACTAACAAACCATCAGACAATGCAATATCTCCGATTGCCGATTTACATGGAGTTGTAATCGTCTTGATAAAAGTAGGCATCTTAGGATTAGAAAAATCTATCACAGAAAGCTTTACATATTCATCACTATCTATAGATGGAGTCTCTTTGATATATAAGCGTTTATTAAAGACTCCAGCATAAAAGCCTCCAACACCACTATTTTCCGTTGCAGACCTTCCAATTTCAGACAAGTGATTGGAATTTGTAATATCAATCACATGGATCGCAAATAAGCCAGAAACGTATGCGCTTGTTTGATCAACCATAAGAAACACTTCATCGATTAAATTTAAAGTTGCCTCTGGATTAGCTTGATTGTGTCTACCAAACATGTTGTTAAGATCTGTTAGGTTTCCGCCTACAGTTAAGCTATCAATCGAACCATACCCATCAAAATTAGAAATCATATTCAACTGTAAAAATAAAACCCCATCTTTATCCTGCAAATTCAAATACAACAGTTTTTCATCAGATGCCGCTAAGTGGCCGGCTTTTTCGTCAGCAAAATATTTAATGAGCTTAGGCTTTCGCTTATCGCGAATATCGATGATTTGAATACCCAAATTTTCGAGACTGATAAAAGCTGTAGACTCCGTGACAACAATCTCTTTTATAACGCCCGTTGGAAATGAACCAATAATTTCAGGCTTTTTCGAATCCTTAATATCGACGATTAATAATGAATTCGCTGTGCCCATGTAGGCATAACCATTAAATACTTTTACATAGGTTGCTCTACTGAGTGTATCCAAATGTGAGACAAGACGATCATAGGATTTTATCTCTTTTATTGTGGTATTTTTTCCGTCATGAACTGCCTGCACAAATTTAACCATTTGTTCGGGCGTCATATTGGTTTCACCATGCACAGATGGGTCCCATAAAATCATATCAGTTGCCGTTAATTCTCCATCACCATTGATATCGTTCTTCAGCATTAACGGCGCTATAAAATCCATGGTCTGAATTATTTCGTCTAATTCAACTTTTGTAACAAGTGAATACTGCATCGCCTCAAAAACAAATTCCGTTAAAGCAGAAATTCTCAATTTCGATGAATGTGTTTGCAATTGTTGAGTCGTCATTAATGTTCGAACAATGCCATTAACTGGCTTGGGGCCAGAAACACCTGGCTCATCACCCTTGCCAATGTCTACTGTTCCTATGATTTGAGAATCAACTGATGCATCTGCACCATTAATGCTATCTTGATCAGTACCGGTTGTATTTTCAGTTTGTGTTGCTGACTTCTCTGGGGCTACTGAATTTTTATCGAGGGACTCTTCGGATTCTTCATTATCTGTTACACCATTGTTATCATCATCCGTATCATCTTCGTTGAGAATCCCATCATCATCCACATCAATATCAAACCCACCAGATGCTTGCAGCAAATAAAGTCTATCCGCCTTAATACATCCCGCAGGAATCACAAAAGTACCAGCCACTTCAAGATCACGACTATCAACGGTGGTACTGGTGCAAACAGGTTTTGTTAAATCTTCTGTATCAAATACTTCAACCAGTGCTTTAATCACTGGCCCCAATTCAACTTGCCCTTCAATCGGCCCAGTGCCGGATCCTTCAATACCATCATCTACCGGTCCAACACTTGAACCAACGATATCGCCATCAGTAGGGCCAACGCTGGAGCCTTCGATACCTAAATCATTGTCTAGATCGCCAGTAAAGTTGGCGACTGTGTTTTGCTCTACAGGTCCGGCATCGGTTCCGCCGCCGCTGCAGGCCAGTAGAAAACAGCTGGCAAAAATGATTAAAAGCGACCAGCGCAGTACAGCATTCATTTTTCAACATCCTGAGAGATTTCTTCTTCAAAATAATAGAGGCCGACACCCGCGCGATATTTGCCGGTGCCTTCAACAGAGGGGTTATGATCACGATCGTAATTGACTAGGTGCTTGTCCATGTCGGTAAGAAATTTCAGCCCTTCTTTAGCCCCCAGTTTATGAAATGGCAGCAGCGCTTCTTTGGGCAAATTTTTATACACCACGGCGAGCTGCAAACGGGAATCGGGTTTTTCGCACAGAAGGTTGTGATTAAGCGTTTCAAGTAAGTCTGTTGCATGTTCGCCAAGTAAACGTAAGCGTTCTTCACTGGTTTGGTTAGGTACATAGGCACGCGAACACAACACAAATTTTTCATCTTCCTGTTTAACGGCGCCAACACGTAAGAGTTCGTTTAAGACCGCTTTAACCGGAACATCACCCGCATAACGTTTCACTAATGCGGTAAAGCTAACATCACCCTCAATTGGCAATGCCACTGGCTTGCCTTCTTTATCGTGAAAATTGTCGTCCCTCACCCAACCGCCGACAACCTCTTCTGGTCGATTGCGTGTGTGCTTAGTGGAACTACCCTCTTCTAATTCGCTTTTAATTCGCGCCACATCTTTACGCGCTAAGCCGGTGAGCACCGAGATACGCGAAGTGGTTTGTTTTTTTCCGGGAATCTCAAAATGCTCTTCGGCAACTTCAACAAAAGCGCGTTTAGTCAGTTCATTAAATTCCGCGTGCGAGACTCCGTGTTGCAACAACATTTTGATAAATGGTTTTAACAATTTTAACGTTGAATCAAATAATGATTGCTTAATCTCTTTCACGCGCTGGTTCGTTCCAATAGAGGTATTGATTGTTACGTTATTTTGACGCACTTGGTTCCCTTGATGCTGTGGAATGAGTTGGCAGATTTTTAAATCCTGAGCATTTAAATGCCGAAATCTACCCTTTTCATCAATCCTATTTTGGTCACTAATGACCAAAACTGGCGACTATTTTGTATAAATATTCTGCTAAGTGCAAGTCTATATTCAGAATATTGCTTTCATCTCTTCGATAAATTGAGAGCAATCACCCGTTTTCAAGTGAATTCTTTGACCATTCATCTTCTCAATTCAAATTTTTAGAAAGTTTTATTGAATTCAACTTTTATTTGGTCATAATAGACCAAATATATTATTTGGGCCATATTGACCAAATAAATATTTGAGATGGTCAAGGCCCGCTTCATGCCATTACAGATATTTATTGCCAGTCAGCCTACAAAATCGTTAAGCGCTTAACAGGGCGTGGAGGTATCCGATGAGAAAAACTAAAGAGCATATTACCGGCACCGGCGGTTGGCCGATTAAGCGTAAATTGATTGATCTGTTTTTCGATACTTGAAAACCAATTAAAGAAATATCAAAAAAACCATGAACAAGATGCTGGGGATGGTGTGAAAAAAGTGAATAACACCAAAAGTCGCTGCACCAATAACATGACCTTGGAATCCATAGATGAATAACTGGGAAACATGCGTCACTCCAGACAAAAGCATTAACGTACTTGATAGTTTGTAATAAATGTTCATCTTCCCATTCATCATTCGTGCGAAAGGGCTATTTAATCGGCTGCAATATAAAACCGCGATTTTTGCCGGCCGCGTTAGTGCCGTATCCTACGATTTGTCCCTTTTCATTAAGACCAACTATTTCACGGATACTGTTCCATCCTGAGAGATCAACAATATCGGCCATTTTTTTAAGCCCTGTATGTGGTTTATAAATAAAATTTTCTGTTTCACCTACGACGATAATAGTGCCTTGATTGTTGATGTCCATATAGGCCATTGAACCGACATAGCCTATATCCAGAAATTCTTCTGTTTGCAAATTGTAGGTAAATCCGTGAAACTTATTTTCAAGCGTTTTATAGGTGCCAGCGATAACATCATGTTCATTGAGATCCGCACTAACCATGCTCTCATGCCCTTCTACTTCCAACAAACTGAACTCGCCTTGATAACGAACAAAGGTATTTACGTGCTCAACAGATTGGTCGGCACAGAGACCTACAATTGTGCCGTTGTCATTAATGTCAAATGCCTCCGTCCGACTTTGAGCACTACTACAAATATTAATATAAGTGAAAGATTGGTTTTCAAAGACAAAGGCTGTTGAATCAAGCATTCCATTTGCGAGATAGCCAACAAAATCATCGTGATTATTTAGGCCAAGGGCGACCGAATAGCTTAATTCTGTGGTATTCACATGATCCTCTAAATTTATCAAGGTACCGTTGTCGTAAAGGAAAGCATGGCCAGGGTCCATATAGTTGCCGACAAACGCACCTGCTTCGTTAATATCGTAACCACTGAAGATTTGATTTTCCAATCCAGGAAGCTCTACAAATAAATTCTGCTGATAAACGAGTGACACATAATCGGTAGTGTGAAAACCACGACCAACAATGGTTGCTTCATCATTTATCGCCCATGGAAGGAAGAGAATTTTATCAGCGTCTTCACCGTAATTAAGTTCTTCAATGGTGTAATCATAGGGCGAAAGTTTTTTTTGGCAGCCAGTAAGTACCAACAAAAACGCGAAAAATGGGAGGATAGATTTGGAATTGTTCATTATAAATGCCGTTTTTATTGTTAGATGCGGATTAAATTTATTTTGCTTATTCAAAGTCATTTATAACATAGCCATTCGGTGCTTGTATCTATAACCAAAGTTACAGAGTGTAAGATAGGCGATCTCCAAATTGCTAACATAAGTTAGCGCTCTATTTTTGCAAAAAATCGCTTTTAATCTATATAAATAATAAGACAATCAAAAAGAATGAAATCAGCACTATGTGAAAAGCAGCTAATTTCGACAACGGAGAGCAACGAAATGCAAATAAACCCACGAATATTGCGCCGTATTATATTTGGCGTGACTGCGACTGTATTTACTGTCATTGCAGTAGCTTCTATTCTTTGGCCGCAGGCGATGGCGGAGCCGATGGGCTATCAATTAAACAGTACCAACGCGCTCAGTGAATTTAGAGCTATCTATGTTGGTCTGTGGCTTATTCATGCGTTGTTCTTTGTGTATGCGGCAAAAAATATTGATAACGTGCTCATCGGTGATGTTTGCGGTTTACTTATTTTCGGCCAAGTTATAGGTCGTGTAGTGAGTTTGGTCCTTGACGGTGCTCCATCTTTTGTAATGTGGCCAATGGCAATTGTTGAGTTGATCGGCGCTGTTCTTATCTTTGTAACTCGACCTAAACTGTCGTCGAACAGTTAGAGATGACATCTGCAGCAAAACAGAGGAATATATTGCATTGAAAATGTGAGCCAACAGGAGTGATTGCGCTTGAGTCCAATTCAAAAAATCGTTGATGCGATTAGCAATCAAGGTTTTATCGTTATCGCGGATTTTTTGCCGGTCACATTGTCACAAGCTCTTTTTACACAAGTGTGCACCATCGACGAAAGCGCATTTAAAAAAGCTGGCGTTGGTAGAGCCGATGCTTTTCAGGTAAATAATTCTATTCGCACTGATCAGATTTATTGGCTCGATAACGAAAATACTCTGAACGAAAGTATTTCCGCCTATCTCTCCTGGATGGAAACGCTGAGATTACAGTTTAATGAGAATTTATTTCTCGGCCTGTTTGATTATGAATGCCATTATGCGTTTTACCCTCATGGGGCTTTTTACCAAAAACATGTTGATGCGTTTCAGGGGAAAAGTAGTCGAAAACTCAGTACTGTTTTATATTTAAATCCTGATTGGACGCATGGTGACGGTGGTGAATTGATTTTGTATGACGAAAATAGTGATGACGTGATTAAGACAGTGGAACCAACTTTTGGCAAGATGGTGATTTTTTTGAGTGAGGTTTTTCCTCATGAAGTGTTGATCTCGCAAAAAGAACGCTTCAGTTTGACGGGGTGGTTTCGGGTGAATAGTAATTTGAGTTAAAAGCTTTTTACGGGTGATGTGCAGATTGTAGGTGCGTTGCAACGCATACGTCTAGAATTACTTCACGGTCACAGTTGCACTATTCAGTGGTAAGCCGCTGGTTTTTGCCTGGCCGTTATCAGCTTGATTGATGCGAACTTCTTTTAAGCTGACACTGTAGGTTTTTACCAGAGCATCTACAACTTGGGGAGTGGTCTGTTGTGGGGTATCAGCATGATCAGAACCGCCGCCACTACAGGCAGTTATCGCTGTGCAAATTGTGAATAGGCAAAAAATCTGTTTAAGGTTATAGATATTATTCATCTAGCTTCTCTCTAAAATCAATAATCAATAATTTAATTTTTTTTAATACATGCGCTGCACTGGCATCAGAAATCATAAACCACCAGCAAATGATTTTCGCCTTTATGCAATATCAACGGCGCAGTCAAAGGCAACTCCAGCGTGCCGTTATCAACACTAAAAGTGCCATGACCCAATTCTATATCCGATGGCGTTAATCTGCCGAGTGCACCTAGGTCTTGATATAAGGTCACGGCTTTAACATCTTGATCGTCGGCGCCGGTGCCTACAGCGGTCAATAAAATACTTGTCAGCTCCGCCCCATCAGTCGGCGAGTTGATCACAAAACTCAACACTTCAACATTTGGTGATTTGGCAGCGACAGATTGATTGCCAAGAGATGCACCTGTGGCAATCACAAAATCGTCGAAGGTGGTAGCAATGCCACCGGGATCGACCACGACGCCATTGGCAATGCCGTCGGCATCATTTGGTCCGCCGTCTTCGATGGTGAGCTGAATGCAATAGTAGCCGACAGTTAATCCAACTTGGTAAGAAGTGTCATCACTGCTGGGGCAAACGCCCTGCACGCCAGCTGCAGACTTAATAAAATTCTTTTCATTTTGGATAAAGTCTTGCCAACCTGTAGCGGAGAAATATTTCCGGTAACTGGCCGCAGGGGGAATAACATCCTGCAACGGGATCACGATACTGACAGACTCTCCCACTGTGGCATCTGCCACTTCAAAATCAAAAATACCCAGCGGAAAGTCGAACCCGGCATCGATAACTTCTGTTGCCAAGCCACCACCATTACCACCAAACGCGGTGAAGATGCCATTGTCAATGCGTGGTGTGTTCGCTCCTCCGGCCAATGCCGTGGTGCCTAACTTCAAGGTGAGCCCAAGGCGCGCCTGAAGCAGGTATTTATTTATCTCACCAAGTTGCGCTTGCATCAGGTTAGGTTGATCTGTTGTGTCGGCATAATCTGGCACTCCATCACTATCGAGATCACCAAATCCTTCTTCACTATCTGTTATCCCGTCATTATCAGTGTCGGTGTTAATAGATAACGGTATAATATTATTGATGATGTTTATCGTTAGTTGATCCTCATCGGCGGCGGCTGGTAAGCCGTCGTCAGTTGCCGTAACGGTTAGACGGTAAATGCCAGTGCTTAGATTTGCTGGGTCAAAGGCAAAGCTGTTATTTACAGTTGACGCACTGAGGTTAACAAAATTGCTGTCCATCTCGCTCCAATCAACCTGATGGTGATCATGTGGGTTGGCGTCAGTTACCTCTACGCTCAACTCTACGATACCGCCGTCTCGGGTGATCAAGATGGTGTTTGAACCGCGTTGTTTTGCGGTTAATTTCACTCTCGGTGCAAGGTTTTCTTCAATGATGCTGACCGTATGAATTTTTTGCGTGCCGGGAATAACGTTCTTATTTAGGTTATTTAGCGGATTGCTTACATCCTGCAGAGAGAGTACAAAACTTTCCGCGCCTTCCACTACGCCATCATCGAATAGTTCCAAGCTGATAGATGCTGTAACACCCGATGTAATTAAAAACGATGCAGCACTAAGTTGGTAGTCTTGCCCTGCTGTTGCACTACCAAAAACGTTGAAGGGAATCTCCAGCGGATAAGTTAAGGCATTGCCATTTAGTGTGGCAGTGATAGTGATCGTGCTGCCTTCGCCTGCGGTTTGCGCGGCGGACAGATTAACTTGTGGAATGACGGTAATGATTTGCTCATCCACAGAGGTTAATCCTACTTTGTCCGTTGCAGTCCAACTCAACAGATGACGCCCTGGAGTATACGGCCCTAGCTGATTAACACTGGGCACTAATATGCCATCAACCTGATCAACTGCATTTGCCACACCGAGATTCACCGGCGTTAGTGGACCTGTTGATGCAACGGTAATATCCGCCGGTGCAGTAACAACAGGTGGCGTGCTATCGACATTGAGATCCGTGCCATTAGAATATTCATCGAGATTATTGATGCCGTCGTTATCCATATCCTCTAGTGCATCAGCGGGATCGAGCGGATTTAAGCCCAGCGTAATTTCGGCTGTATCTGGGATAAGATCGCCATCGTCATCAAGATCAATTTTATTGCCATTGCCATCTTTGTCTGTATCAGCAGAATCAGTGGCATCCAGTGGTAGATCATCTAATTCGTTAACTACGCCATCGTTATCACTGTCGGGGTCGATAGTATTGTAAAGGCCATCACCGTCCACATCGCTGTCATCGCGGCGAAGAACAAACGTGTCGCGCTCTTTTCGCGTTTGCGCATGGCCAAACAGATTATTATTGAGCTGTAAAACTGCAACCATCTCTTCAATATGATCCATTTCCTCATCCAGTGAGGTTTCTTCCACGAGTCCAAGCGGATAGATGCTCTTATCGACGGGAAGCTGCCTAAATACACTGCTCAGCAATTCAAAGGCGAGACTAAATGTAACATCATGGTTGCCATGTAAGTTGCCATGTAAATCGAGCATTACATTCGGCGCTGGCAGCGATATCGCGATATAGCCGACTTTGGCAGTAACATCACTGGATCGAACCGCCTCTTCACTGAAAAGCGCCGCATCAAAACCGTTTCTCGACACGTGATCAACTTTGGATATTAAGGGAATGTCCATATCGCGCGATTGAATCGTCGTGAACACCGCAACTTGTCCGGCAAAAGCTTGGTTAAATTTAACTAATGACCAGTTTTGCAAACCGGCGATATCGAGAGTTCCTGCCTCCCATTCAATGCCGTTGGCCATGCGATAATGTCCTTTTTCGGCGACCAGATAAGATAGCGATTCATCGCCATGTTCAGGAGTCTGACCAGCCCAAGTCGCTAGCCGTATGTCGAAACCATTGCCATTGACTTCACCAAGTTGTGACGTCACAGGTGCGGGGTCGCGATTGCTCAGCACGCCAAGTAGCACAACGGGATCATTAAAATATCGATTGTGCGTAGTCGACTGCCAAGTGGTCGAGACATTGATTGGGCCATCGCTGAGAAATAAATTCGCGCCGACGGAGCCGGAATCTGGATTGTTCGGATCAGTTCCCAGCAGACATTCATGAACATTCGATACCTGATCACCGTCGCGATCCGCATGTGCATCAGCGGGATCAAGCGGATTTAAATCAAATTGTGTTTCGCACGCATCAGGCATACCGTCGTTATCATCATCCGTATCCTGCGCATCAGCTACCCCATCACCATCCGTATCTGTCTCAATGAAATCAGTGACGGTCAATACAAACGATTGAGTGCTATTAAGCAGACCATCACTGGTCGTTACACTGATGTTGTAGAGGCCGGCATCATTGACACCGGGGACAAAAACAATTTCAGTGCTAAGCAAAGTCGCAAAAGCAGGTAAATCAATCGCAGTGTAAGCCAACGCGTCGCCATCGGGGTCAACCGCATTCAATCCAACAGTTAAACTCGTTTTCCTAACCAAGGTTTGCGCTGGAATTGCGGTTAAAACCGGTGCCCGATTGGTGGCGGAGACAATAATCGTAAAGGATTGGCTATCACTCAGCGAGCCATCGTTAGCAATCGCCGTCACTGCGTAACTGCCAGCATCGCTATATCCTGGCTTTAATTGCAGAACTGCGCCATTGAGCGTAGCAAAAGCCGGAAGATTCTCCGTACTATAGGTAATCGGGTCGTTATCAGGATCCGTCGCGTGCAGAGTCACTGTCGCCTCCCCGCCTTCGGCCAGCTTAACGTCGGCGATCAAATCGAGTTCGGGCACAGCGTTGCTGCCAACCACCACTAACACAAAACTCTGAGTATCCGTCAACTTGCCATCACTGGCGGTGACACTGATGGTGTAGCGGCCCACATGGTCAAAACTGGGATTTACACTCAGCTGTGTTCCTAGCAGGGTTACAAACGGTGGAAGGTTATTTGCACTGTATGTCACGCTGTCGCCATCGGGATCCGTCGCAAGCACAGCTACAGTTAAGCGAGAATTCGCGGCGACAGATTGTGCTGCCACAGTAATTAACTCAGGCGCGCGGTTGGTCGCAGTGACATTAATGGTAAAGGATTTGCTGTCACTCAATGAACCATCACTCGCGGTCGCGGTGACTTTATAACTACCGGCATGATCATAACCAGGCGCCAGCTGAATCGTAGCACCCGATGAGGAGACGGCTAAGGTGGCAAATGCGGGAAGATTTTGCGCACCATAAAATATATCGTCGCCATCGGGATCGGTCGCAATTAACGTCACAGTTGCTACAGCACCTTCAGCGAGATTGACATCGGTAATTGCAGTCAGACTTGGTACGCGATTGGAACCGCCCACCACTAAAGTGAAGCTGCGGCTGGCCGTTAATTTGCCATCACTGGCACTGACATTCATGGTGTAACGTCCAGCGTCATTAAAAGTCGGCGTGAATACCAACTGTGATCCATTTAGCACGGCGAAAGCAGGCAAATCAATGGCATCATAGCTGACTTGATCGCCGTCCGGATCAAGTGCGCTTAACGCCACTGTCAGGCTTTGGCTTTCTGCCATAGTTTTATCTGCAATGGGTTCAAGTACGGGTGCGCGATTGGTTGCGATTATGGTCAAGGTAAATGATTTACTGTCGCTGAGTTTGCCATCGCTCACGGTAATCGTAACAAGATAACTTCCTGCGTCCTCGTAGCCAGGCGCCACACTGATTTGCGCTCCCACCAGTTTGGTAAACGCTGGTAAAGTAGTAGAAGAGTAAGTCAGCGTGTCACCGTCGGGATCGGTCGCCGCTAAATTAATTGTCGTCTTGGCTGCTTCGGCAACTGACAGATTCGCAATGGTCGTTAAGCTAGGTGCCCGGTTGGTGCCGCCGACGACTAAGACGAAACTGGTGCTGTGGGATAGTTTGCTGTCGCTCACTGATATGTTAACGGTATAACGTCCTGCATCGCTAAAGCCTGGCGCAAAGGTTAATTGCGAACCGATCAGTGAAGCAAACGCGGGCAATCCACTGGCGCTGAAAGTTATCGGGTCGCCATCGGGATCTACAGCATTCAACGTAACAGTAATGCTGCTGCCTTCTGCCACATTTTTCTCGCTGATAAGATCAATAACCGGCGCGCGATTGGTGGGTGTCACAGTCAATTTAATTGATCGCGAATGACTGAGCTTGCCGTCACTTGCACTAAGGTTAAGAGTATAGCTACCCGCATGATCATAACCCGGTGCTAACGTTAGTTGGGCACCGCTTAACGTGGCAAATGCAGGCAGATTAGTGGCGCTAAAAGTCACGACATCCCCATCAGGATCAGTTGCGCTCAGCGTCAGGGTCAATTGACTTGCTTCAGCGAGGCTGATATCGGCAATCGCCGAGAGCACGGGCGCTCGATTAGTCCCAGTCACCACCAAGGTAAATGCTGCATCAACATTTAATTTACCGTCGCTAGCGGTCACACGTATCGCATAACTACCTGCATCACTAAAGCTTGGAGCAAAGATAATTTGCGAGCCGGTCAACGTAGCGAAAGCAGGCAGACCGCTAGCGCTGTAATTAACGGTATCGCCATCGGGGTCTTGCGCTGCTAAGGTCAGCGCCAAGTTATTCCCTTCCGCCAGGGTTTGATCTGCAATCGAGGGTTTGAACACAGGCGCACGATTGGTGGGAGTCACACTTAGCTTGAATGATTGACTGTGACTGAGGCTGCCATCACTCGCTGTCACTGTAATGTCATAGCTGCCAGCATGGTCATAACCGGGATTTAGATTAATTTGCGCGCCCACTAAACTGGCAAAAATAGGCAAGTTATTCGAGCTGTAAGTGAGAGTATCGCCATCAGGATCTTTGGCGATTAACGCAATACTCAGGGCACCATTCTCAGCCACGCTCTGCGCGGAGATCGGACTTAATTCCGGTGCTCGATTGGTGGCAGCGACTCGAATGGTGAACGACTTGCTGTCAGACAAGGTGCCGTCACTGGCGGTCGCCCGCACTGTATAACTACCTGCGTCGCTATAGCCTGGTTTAAGCAGAATACTGTCGCCGTTTCGGGTTGCAAAAATCGGTAGATTTTGTGCGCCGTAAGTAATGGGATCGTTGTCCGGGTCAATCGCAATTAATTTGACACTAAGTTCACTACCCTCAGCGATATTCACGTCGGCAATGGTAGAGAGTGCTGGTGCGCGATTAGTCCCGCCTACCACCAGTGTAAAGGTCTCGCTGTCAGACAATTTGCCATCGCTGGCGGTCACGGTAACAGGGTAACTGCCGGCGTCACTAAAGCCCGGCGTTACGCTGATCTTGCCGTTGCTGAAATTGGCAAAGGCCGGCAAGCCAGCTGCGCTGTAAGTTACGCTGTCGCCATCTGAATCTTTGGCAAAGGGTTCAATCATTAAAGTACTGTTTTCAGCGACTGCCTGTGAGCCAATCGGATTTAATTCCGGTGCACGGTTAGTCGCTAACACGGTGATAGTGAAGGAGCGATTGTCGCTGAGTTTACCGTCAGTTGCAGTCACTCGCACGCTGTAAATGCCTGCATGATCAAAACCGGGAGCGAGTTGGATAATGTTGCCATTGCGCGTGGCGAATGCCGGAAGACTTTGGGCGTCGTAACTAATTACATCGCCTTCGGGATCGGTCGCGCTCAAGGTCACTGTGGCAGTGCTGCCCTCCGCCACGGACAAATCGTTTATCACCGACAGACTCGGGGCTCGATTCAGATCAGTAACCAGCAACGTAAAAGACTGCGTCGCTGTTAATTTGCCATCGCTTGCAGTCACGCTAATAGGATAGCTTCCGGCGGCGGTGAAACCTGGGTTAAAGGTTATCTGCGATCCGGCGGCAGTGGCAAAAGTTGGCAGGCCGCTGAAATTGTAAGTAATGTTGTCACCGTCAGGATCTTGCGCGGTTAAGGGCAAGGCTAAACTGCTGCCTTCCGCCATCGTTTGGTCAGCCAGCGCGGGTTTAAAGAGTGGCGCACGATTGGTGTTGCTGACTGTCAGCGTAAAGGATTGACCGTCAGTTAATTTGCCGTCGCTGACACTCACACCAATCGCATAATTACCTGCATCGGCAAAACCTGGCTTCACGCTGATTTGGCTGCCAGACAGACTGGCGAATATCGGCAGGCCCGTGACGTTATAAGTGAGTGTATCACCATCGGGGTCAGTGGCCGGCAAATCGATAATTAAACTCGCGTTTTCAGCAACGCTTTGATTGCTGATCAGCGCCAAATCCGGCGCACGGTTGGTGGCGGCGACATTAATGATAAAGGAGCGACTGACCGTGAGTGCGCCCGCCTGTGTGCCATCGCTGGCAGTCGCTCTTACAGTATAACTACCGGCGTGATCGAAACCGGGATTGATTTGAATCGTAGCGCCATTGCGCGTTGCAAACAAAGGTAGATTTGTGGCGTCATAGGTAATGGGGTCGCCGTCCGGATCAGTGGCGCTTAAGGTGACAGTCGCTGCGCCGCTTTCTGCGATATTCACATCGGCGATTGCCGCGAGCACCGGTGCTCTATTAGTCCCACCAACTACCAAGGTAAAACTTTCAATATCCGTTAATTTTCCATCGGAGGCTGTGACGTTAATACTGTAACTTCCGGCATGATTAAAACTGGGGTTAAAAACAAGTTGTCCGCCATTTAACGTCGCAAAACTTGGCAATCCACTGGCAGAAAAACTCACGACATCGCCATCAGGATCGGGAGCGCTCAGCGCCAATGTTAGGCTTGCTCCTTCCGCTACAGTTTGGTCGCCAATTGGTGCAAACACCGGTGCTCGATTCGTTCCTGTGACAATAATGTTAAAAGCGCGCGAGTGAGATAGTTTGCCGTCGCTGGCAGTGACATTCACTTTATAGCTGCCCGCATCGGAAAAACCCGGCGCAACAACAATTTGTGCAGCGGACAATTTTGCGAAACTTGGCAGATCTGCTGAGCTGTAAGAGACAGGGTCACCGTCGGGGTCAGTGGCGCTCAAGGTTATCGTGGCTTGGCTGGCTTCAGCGACAGTAAGATCTGCAATCGCTGAGAGAATCGGTGCGCGGTTGGTGGCAGTGACTGTTAAAGTAAATTTATCACTCGCAGACAATTTGCCGTCACTTGCTGTAACGGTGACAGCATACAATCCTGCATCACTATAACCGGGTGTAACAATTAGCTGTGTTCCCAATAGCGTAACAAACGCCGGTAAGCCACTCGTCGTATAAGTAATCGCATCGCCATCGGAATCTACGCCCGTTAAATCCAGCGTGAGACTCGCACCCTCTGCGACACTGCGATCGCCAATTGCCGGTTTAAACAGTGGCGCACGATTCGTATTGGTAACAGTTAAGACGAAAATCTTGCTATCAATTAATTTTCCGTCGCTCGCGCTGGCTGTAATGTTGTAGGTGCCGGCATCACTGAAGCCGGGTGTCAGCGTTATTTGTGATCCACTCAATGAGGCAAAAGCAGGTAAATTGATGGCACTGTAGGTGAGGCTGTCGCCATCGGAATCTTTCGCCGATAAAGCGATGGTGAGGGAATTGTTCTCTGCCACACTTTGCGCGGCAATCAACGCCAATTCTGGTGCGCGATTGGTGGCTGAAACCTTAACGTTAAACGATTGACTCGCGGTCAGCTTGCCGTCACTCGCCGTCGCTCTGACTGTGTAGCTACCTGCATCGCTAAAGCCCGGCGCAAACTGGATGGCGTCGCCATTGCGGGTCGCGAAGGTGGGTAAGTTTGTTGCGTCATAGGTGACACTATCGCCATCAGGATCTTTTGCACTTAAGATGACGGTTGCCGCACTGCCCTCTGCCACATTGACATCGGCAATCGTGGATAGTAGAGGCACTCGATTGGTAGGTGTTACTGTGAGGGTAAACGGCTTACTATCGCCAAGCTTACCGTCGCTCACTGTCACATCTATGGTGTAGCTGCCTGCATTCTCAAAGCTAGGCGTGACGGTAATTTGCGAGCCGGATAGGATTGCAAACGGCGGTAAATTTTTCGTGCCGAAAGTCAGCGTATCTCCATCGGCATCTTTCGCCAGTAGATCGATAATCAAATTGCCATTTTCCGCAACACTTTGCGCAGCGATTGCGGCTAATTCCGGCGCACGATTGGTGGCAGATACGATTACGACAAACGATTTGCCGTCAATCAGTTTGCCATCACTTGCTGTGGCACGGATGGTATAACTGCCAGCGGCTTCAAAGCCCGGTGCAAACTGAATAGTGGCGCCGGTGATGGTGGCGAATGACGGTAGATTCTCCGCACCAAGCACAACAGTATCGCCATCCGGATCTTTCGCGCTCAGGGTAATACTCGCTGTCGCTCCTTCAGCGACATTAAGATCGGCAACGGCAGTTAAAATCGGTGCTCTGTTGGTTGCACTCACCACCAAGTTGAAACTTTTGCTGTCGGATAATTTGCCGTCGCTGGCGGTTACGCGAAGCGGATAACTACCGGCATCACTGAAACCCGGTGCAAAGGTAATTTGCCCGCCAGTCATCGAGGCAAACGTCGGTAGGCCACTCGCTGTGTAAGTCACGATGTCACCATCAGGATCTTTTGCATTGAGCGCAAGTGTTAAGCTTGCCCCTTCTGCAACTGTTTGGTCGATCACGGGATCAAGCACTGGGGCGCGATTGGTCGCGGTAACGATTATGGTGAAAGATTTGCTGTCCGCCAAGCTGCCATCACTCGTTGCGGCGACAATTTTATAACTGCCTGCGTCAGAGAATCCCGGTTTAACGGTGAGGACGTTTGTCGCCAGAGTAACGAAGCTCGGTAAATTAGCTGCACTGTAGATTAACAAATCATTATCAGGATCACTGCCGCTCAAGGTGATGCTTAGCGATGCACCTTCCGCAACAGCTTGGTCAGCGATAGCAGCAAGTGTTGGGCCGCGATTGATATTGGTGACAATCAGATTAAATGTTTTGCTGTCGAACAATTTGCTGTTCGTTGAATCTGTTGCAGTCACCGTTATTGGGTAAGTGCCGGCATCGCTAAAACCCGGTTGAAAAAACAAACCGCCTTCCACTTCTTTCGCAAACACAGGTAGCGCAGAATAGCTGTATATCGGGTTGTCGCCATCGGGATCAACGGCGTTGCGCGCTACGGTGATGGTAGCACCCTCGGCGACAGAAGCATCTTTGATACTATCTAGAATCGGTACTCGATTGGTATTTGTGACAGTGAGGACAAAGCTTTGTTTATCGGTAAATTGGCCGTCGGTAACAGTTGCGCCGATGGTATAGCTGCCGGTGGCTTCAAAGCCCGGCGCAAAGACAATGGTGTCACCGCTAAAAGTTGCAAAGCTCGGCAAGCCTGAGACATCATATTTTAATTCGTCGCCTTCCCTATCCGTGGCACTGAGCACAACCTTGAGATTGTCACCTTCAGCAACTGATTGTGCGGGAGTAGGATTAAAAACAGGGCCCGTATTCCCGGCTGTTATCACAACCGTGGCGCCGGAAAGCGCTAGCTCGCTATCGAGTAATTTGCCGGCGCCATCAAAAAAGATTTGTTCGCCTTTCACGACACGATAGATTGAGGTAGTAATGGGATAAGTGGAGCTTGCGTTGAGATCTTGAATAGTAAACGTGGCGATCAGTGTGCCGAAATAGGGTTTAGCCGTGGGACTGATGGAACCTTTCACCGCAGCATATCCGTCGCCAACTGCTTTGGTCGCGCCCTGCTTCTCGCTTGCGGTAAAGTTCAATTCTGCCGGTACAGTGATTGACTCCACTGAAGATACTTTGGCGACTTTAGGATCGTAGCTCAGGCGCACGCCGTAACTCACTAAACCATTGGGAAGTGGTTGAACACCACGGGAGAGATCATCTGCGTCAAGGAATATCTGCACCGTGTAGGTTGAACCGGGTGCCACCGAGTATTGAGTGCTATCGGTAAAAACTCTTACTCCGGCAAACGCGTTGGCAACAGAAAAGAAAAATACACTGACGATGAGAAAAATATTCGTTCTAACACTCATGAGCAATTGACTCGTGTTAAGTTGACGCGTGATTGGTTGATTGCTCAGCCGATGTAATTTAGTGCGTTAAGGGTATTGAACCTTGAGGGGGGATTTAATGTATGTCGTCCGACCAGTCAGTTATTTTTTATTACAAATATATTTTTCCAACCTGATCTAAATAAATGTGTGCCCCCCGGCTTTCGCGCGGCGATTATACCGATGAAAAACAGCAGCGTCTTCAAACCATTTCACGTCTCAACGGAAAAATTCTTTGCATTGGCATTTCTAGAGAGTTAGCTCGCAAATTTGCAGAGGTGTTGTTTTGTTTTAAGCAGTTTTTGCCGCGAATGGCCTAGGCAATTCTCTCGATCTCACGTTCGAATTAAAAAATTTTGTTTGCGAATCGAAGTCTGCGGCATTCACCTATTACATAAGTAATTCTTTTTCACCGCATGGGGATATTTGAATATTTTAGCGTGCTAACGTTTGTGAGTTTTCGCCCATCACTACGGTCAAACAATTGTCTTAATGATGAACAATTTATTATTTCTCCGCAGCTCCAGATTGATTATTAATTGCTCCACGAGTAATGGTCGTTACACTTAATTATTGAGCTTTGTTGGTGGAGTGCGAGGAATGATCTTGAGTCTACAACAACAAATATCGCTTAAGTTAACGGCATTGAACCATTCCCCAGCCATGAAAATTGCAAAGAAAATCTACCTATTCAAACCTTCACGCAGCTAAATCTGCGTTAAATAAACACTTAGACTATAAAGCTAAAGTTAATATGAATTATAAGTCTGTTGATAAGTTTGTAATCGAAAAAAGAGCAGCTAAAGTGTATTTACACCTAGACTTGTAGTGGCTGATGAATATTGCCGAAAGTCATACGGAACGACAGAGTAGTAACGGATTTCTTTTGCAGGGAATGCGAAATGAGCAGTGTAGTAGCCTCGTGCCTCAAACAAGATTGTGCAATACCAAGTTGCGCAACATTATGGAAAATTAATTTTCCTACCATTCATAACAACAATAACAAATCCAATTTGATTACCAGGTGCTATCACAAAAATATTGATAGCTGCTGATACTCAGCGATCTCCTCAAGGCAGAATTCATAACCCATTTAAATTCTATCTAATTACTGAAGCTATTTTAGGAGCTTGCCATGGAAAATTTGCCTGTTATTGTCGGTTTTGGCGGAATTAATGCCGCAGGTCGTTCTTCATTTCACCATATGCACAATCGACTGGTGATTGATAGGAGCTCACAAGTGAAAGCGAAAGAAACCTGTCTGGATCTCGCGGTACTCATGCAATTGGTAAAGTACCAAGACAATAAATATATCGATCATCTTGGTAACACGATCACGCCACGGGAGATTCTGACACAATATTATGCCACCATTAAAGATTACACCCTGATTCGCCGCATCGAAAAATCCCATTTCGATGTCGATAATGTTGCATTCAATATCAAAGCGACGTTGGCGCCTGATAACGGCAATCCTATCAGTTGTGTCATGCGCAAGAGCCAATTGCCAAAACATATTCCGTTAGGTTGGCAAGTGCAGAATATCGCTGATGACTTCGTGCGGGTTTTGGTAAAAGACAATATTGATTTATTACTGCCTGACACACGACAATTAAAAGTTCAGTCAGCAGCGCAGTTACCCACAGGCTTCGACCCTGGTGCGCTTTATTCTTCAACGCATCACCCCCGTGGCTTGCAGATGGCACTCTACGCTGCATCGGATGCGATTCGTTCCATCGGTATCTCCTGGCAAGCAATTCAAGATTACGTTTCTCCCGATAAAATTTCGGTTTATGTCGGCAACCTTATGGGGCAGATGGATGATTGCGGCAGCCGTGGCATGATGAATGGTTGGCGCAAAGGCGAGGAACTGTCGTCCAAACAATTTTCCATGAGCTTAGTGAGTATGGCCAATGATTTTGTCAACTCCTACGTGCTCAACCACCTCGGCACCACCAGTACATTGCAGGGTGCCTGTGCGACGTTTCTCTACAATTTGGAACATGCGGTGCATGACATTCGATCCGGCAAATCTCGCGTCGCCGTAGTAGGCAGTTCCGAGGCGCCAATCACCCCCGAAATTATCGAAGGATTGCGTGTCACAGGTGCACTCGCCGAAGATGAAGAATTGATAGCATTAGATAAGCCACTTGATGGCAAGGTCAACAACCGCCGAGCGAGTCGCCCCTTCGGCAATAATTGCGGTTTCGTTATCGCTGAATCTGCACAGTATGTTGTGTTGTTTGATGATCGCTTGGCGATGGAATTGGGTGCGCAAATACATGGTGCAGTACCTTCCGTTTACATCAGCGCAGATGGCAATAAAAAATCGATTACAGCGCCAGGGATTGGCAACTACATTACGCTCGGCAAAGCAGTCGCCAGCGCACAGCAACTTTTGGGGGATGACATAGTGCGGCATAAAACTTACGTGCATGCACATGGCAGCAGTACGCCACTCAATCGCACCACAGAATCGCACGTATTGAATTCTGTTGCCAAAGCCTTTGGCATAGAAAATTGGCCGGTGACCTCGATAAAAGCTTATTTGGGTCACTCATTAGCAAGCGCTTCAGGCGATCAACTGGCTGCGGCATTGGGTGTTTGGGATAGCGGATTTATTCCCGGTATTTTTACCCTAGATAAAGTTGCCGACGACGTGGACCAATCACACATCGAACTTTTTAAAGAACACAAAGAAGTGGGAACTGACGGTATGGCAGCCACCTTTATTAATTCCAAAGGATTTGGCGGCAACAACGCCAGTGCATTGGTGCTCTCCCCACAAATGACCGAACAATTGCTTGATAAACGCTACAGCCGAGATCAAAAACTGGCGTACAAACGCAGTCGCGAAAACGTTGTGGCAGAAGCCAATGAATATAATTTGGCGGCGTTAAAGGGCTTAACACGACCGATTTATCAGTTTGGCAAAGATATTGTTGCGGGCGAGGATCTTGAGGTCACCGCAGAATCGATCAGTGTTCCTGGATTTGCAGCACCGATAAAATTGCGGACGGAAAACTTCTTTACTGATCTGTCTGTTTCGCACTAAGACTAATGTTGTGGGGTGCTTAGCGACGCACCCCACGGGTTTAGTTCAGCTACTACGGTTGCAAGAGTGAACTCACTGTCTCCTTGCAAAGATTCTCAATGTACTGCACAAATCGTGGATCCTCCCCACGCAGCAGACCAGGCAGTAAAATTCTGAAGTCAGCGCGTTGCACCCATTCCCGCATGTAATCGTCCCATGAATGCCAGCGCCGCAACTGCATAGGTTTCATCTCATCTTCATAGAGTAACAAATACGCTCTTTCGAACAATGACACCAACATGCTAAAAAGAATCAGCATGCGCTCTTGCTGCTCGTCGTTAAGTGCTTCGGTTTCTTCTAGCGAAAATAATCTGAGATCGGCATGTTCAAGAGTGATTCTTAAGAAATCCTGATAATTATCCGAGAGCAGCTGATAAACCTCTTCTTCGTCGTTTTCTCGTTCTTTGGCGCGATCGTAGATGAACACAAAGATCGCCATCGGCAGACCGATAACGGTGACTATATAGCTCAAGAATTCCCAGGTTTCTAATGTCATGTCGTTGAACCATGCCCTTTATTTAGAGAGCTTTATTTAGAGAACCTTATTAAGAGATCATCATTAAACTTAACAGCAAATAACATAAAGTTAAAGTGCTACCATTTATTTTACTCAATGCGGATTCTTTTCAGTCAGCCCGATCGATAAAATAGGCTTCCATGCCTGGGTGTTCAGTTTCAATTCCAGGTTTGTATAGATGGCAGGTCAGTCGAGCATAGTTATCGAGATCACTGTCCACCAGACAGGTTTCTTCAAGCTCTGTGGCAGCGGATTTAAAATGCAGTCGTAGAATAGGAATATTATCCGCCATTATAGTTTCAATCGCACCGCGTCCCTCTACCACTTTACCATTGATGGTACGTTTTATAAGGAGACCCTGCGCCGTTAACGACAGCTCGGCCCGGCCAGCGTAAGTAATATCGGATTCAAATGATTTACCAATCAGTTGATAATTCCCCACGACAAAATCTGTCAACTGTTCTTTAGTGTCCTCCAGCGCAGCTTTGTTATTCTTGGAGGCATCGCCTTTAGTAACATCACCGGCAAATAAACCACAGGGGAATAGCGCGAGAAAGTAAAACGTAAAAATATTTTTCATCATTGAATGGTAGCCTCCTCATTTAGCCTTCTAATAAAAGTACTTAGCGCGTCTAACAAAATAGATCTAACTGCACCGTCATTCCCGCGAAGACGGGAATCTAGAATTGTAATGCCTGCACAACTGGATTCCCGCCTTCGCGGGAATGACGATCAATACAGAATTATTTCCTTCTGTTAGACGATCTTAGTTAAATATCCAGAATTCTCTCACGCAATCGACTTGAAAACCTAGGAATGAATTACCTATCGTTCGTTACCGGAAAACATTTAGGTTTTATGCGATTAATCCTTCGTTTTTTACAGTGCTATGGAAATATATTTATCGAAATTGCCGCCATATTTACATTCTTTTTAACTGCAAACCTGTGTATTCTCCCACCCCGTAATCAAGCGGTTAATAACCTTTAAAAATCTTTGCGATCATCCACAATAATAACAATTCTAGTCAGAGTTGATATCGCAGTCGAAATGTGGAGAACGATGATGAATTTTTTTGCCCTCTATGCTGTTCTAAATAAAAACCTTGCTGCATTAAATCGAAAGTATTTTGTATTAACATTATTGCTTTCACTCGTCGGTTGCGGCGAAGTTACCGAATCAAACGAACTAGCCACCCATCAAATCACACCCAGTATTTTTTTCGATACCAATAGCGGTGTAGGCTTTGTGACTGCGGCGCTGGTTGATACCCAAGGTCGCCCAATTAATCTCTCCGAAGGCGATGCCCTGTTTGCTTATAGTGGCGGATTTAAATATCAATTGGGCGGTGGCGGCTATCTGGGTTACACCAGTTCGATGATGCTTGCCACACCCATTGGCGCTGAAATTCGCGTCGCACTTGAAAGGTCCGCAGCGGATAAAGTCAGTGCCGAATACTCTTACGTTACTGCCCAACCACCGCTGGTGATCACCGCGCCAAGCGGAACTTATGCACGAACAGCAAATGTTGCTCTTAGCTGGCAGCCAAGAGCGGGGCGAGAATTTAGTGTGCATCAAGAATGGTCGTGCAAAGGTTTGAGTGACACCAATTATCAATATGCTTTTGATAATGACGCGACCACAGTTGATGACGGTCAACATATTTTTGCAATTGCGAGCATCTTAGCGAGTATGCAGCACAGCAACCAAAAAGGCTGCGTGGTGAACCTAAAAGTAATTGCCACTACCGCCGGTGAAATCGATGCTAATTTCAATGGCGGTGAAATCAGCACTTATCAATACAAAGAATATTCGTTTTATGTTGAAGCGATTTGATTAGATTGATATTGCTCCGCGATCAACTACAAAGATCTGTTGATCGCATTGCCCAATCAATCATGTCAAATACTAACCAAGTTTGATATTCATCAATTAATGCGTACTAAACACTTCTCGTCCCAATTCACCTCAGGTGAGTTGGGCTACTCTTTAATATCTCCCTATCTCCGTTAGACCACTCTTTACCGCACTTTTTACCCGCTTTTACAAAAGATGAGCCTTACAAAATCTGAGCCGCCCAACTATGCAAAAAAACTATGCAAAACAAACCATGCAGAGCACATGCGAAGAATCTAATTGATCGCTTGAATATCTCAATAGAATGCATTATTAATTACCACACCTATCTTTTAAAAAAAGCTTTTAGTAAAAATTGCGGTTTCCTTGACTTATCCTTGAGCTTCCAAGGGAGTTTTGTTAGTAGTATGTTTTGCTACACAGTCACATCGAATAGTTAATTTTAACAAGCGCTAGCCTTATTCGCCCCTAAGCTGGAGATCAAGACTCTATAATGAAAACAAATCCAAATTCCGCCACACCTGCAAATCAAGCAAATGCCTTAATCAAACGCAAAAAAAACGTCGCTAGAACCCTGGGGCCTGTATCTGACTTAGAGCGTCATTTGCCCACTGAGTGGTGGAAGTCACTGTTTAATTCGTTGTATCTCAAAACCGACGGCGATGTCGTTGAGAACGAATTGAACACAGTGAAAGAAGTTGATCTCCTCGTCAATTCAACCGGTGTGCAAAAAGGCGACGCGCTATTAGATCTCTGCTGCGGCCAGGGACGACATTCCCTGGAACTCGCGCGCCGCGGATTTCGTCACGTCAGCGGTATGGATCGGTCGCGCTATCTGGTTCGCTTAGCCCGCAAACGCGCCCGGAATCTCGGCCTTGAAGCAGCTTTCTCTGAAGGCGATGCCAGAAAGATCCGTTTGGCTGAAAGCTCACAAGATTGTGTTTTTATCATGGGCAACTCTTTCGGTTATTTTGAGAAGGAAGAAGATGATATTGCGGTATTAAGCGCAATCAAAACCATCCTCAAATCGAAGGGTAAACTGGCTTTAGACCTGGTAGACGGCCCCTGGATGGCGAAAAATTTCGAACCCCGTTCCTGGGAATGGATAGATCAAAATCACTTTGTAAATCGCGAGCGCTCGCTCGATCAGCAGGGCAAACGCATTATTTCGCGCGAACTGATCTCCCATGCTGAAAAGGGAATTCTCGCCGACCAATTCTACGCGGAACGCCTCTACTCATTTGATGAGATCAAAGCGCTGCTCGAAAGCCTGGATTTCACCGATGTGACCATGCATGGCAATATCATTGGCGACTCCACGCGCGGACAAGATCTCGGCATGATGGCCAATCGCCTTTTTCTCACCGCCGTGGGACCAGAAAAAGCCTCCAAAACTTTACCGAAAAAACAAAAAGCGGTGCCGATCACGGTGATTATGGGCGACCCACGCCTCCCCGATTCGGTGAAAAAGAACGGCCAGTTTAATGAAGAAGATCTGGATACTATCCGTATCCTCAAGAAAAATCTGGCCGAACTGGATCGCATTGAAGAAATTTATTTAGACGACCACAGCACGCTGATGCGCGACCTGAATCGCAATCCGCCCAAGTTAGTCCTTAATCTGTGTGACGAGGGTTATCAGAATAGTGCAACCAAAGAGCTGCACGTGCCGGCATTGCTGGAGATGTTGAATATACCTTACACCGGTGCTGGGCCTGGCTGCCTCTCACTGTGTTACAACAAATCACTGGTTCGTGCCATTGCGCTGAGTTTGGAAATTCCTGTGCCCATGGAAACCTATATCGAGCCCGATGACCAAGCTGCAAATCTGCCTTCAGTGTTTCCGGCTCTGTTAAAACCGAGTACCGGCGATAGTTCTATCGGTATAACCCAAAATTCCGTCGTGCATAATGCGCAAGAACTCATCGCTTACGCCGCCTATTTACGTGAGATCCTGCCAGGCGTGCCGATTCTGGTGCAAGAATATCTGTCTGGCACGGAGTACAGTGTCGGACTGGTGGGCAATGCCGATAAATTTTTGGCCCTGCCAATTCTAGAAGTTGATTTCTCGAAGCTGCCAAAAGAGCTTCCGCCAATCTTATCCTACGAATCCAAATGGTTGCCGGAGTCGCCCTATTGGAATGAGATCTCTTATAAAGAAGCTGCGTTATCGGAAGAAGTGCAAAGACTTTTGATCGATCACTCTCGACTCTTGTTCGAACGCTTAGAATGCCGCGACTATGCGCGTTTTGATTTTAGAGCGGATGCCGATGGGACGATTAAATTGCTCGAGGTGAATCCTAACCCCGGTTGGTGTTGGGACGGCAAATTCAACTTGATGGCGGGTTTTGCCAACATGAGTTACGCCGAATTGCTCGATGCGATAATTGTCGCGGCGCTGGATCGGTTGGACTTGCATGCGTGATATTAATTAAATGCGTGATCTACCCCCTCTCCCATTGGGAGAGGGCTGGAGTGAGGGTGACGAGCTATAAATGAATTATTTCCTTAAATAGCGAATATTGCCCTCACCCTAACCCTCTCCCAAAGGGAGAGGGAATAATA
>OBEQ012488718.1_pt1 | contig 27950 bp, 24 predicted proteins | sample 1670901 | NCBI WGS metagenome assembly OBEQ01 (sample SAMEA104232315, study PRJEB22302) | groundwater metagenome | biome: forest; feature: aquifer; material: groundwater | place: USA | collected 2011-08-07 | depth 5.4 m
ATGAGCAAGAAGGGCGATTGCTGGGATAATGCCGTCGCGGAGAGCTTCTTTCACACGCTCAAGGTCGAACTGATACACCGGATGAAATTCAGGACCCGCGATGAAGCGAAAAGAAAGATCTTTGAATACGTGGAAATGTATTACAATCGCAGACGGGCTCATTCAACGCTCGGAAATCTAAAGCCCCTTAAAGAGCTTGCAGTAGTATTCTCCGGCCAGTTTTGAAGTGGCATTAAGGAGAGAGAGAATCAGGAGGGAGATCTTCAGATTCCGGGGAATGATCTGTATTGCCATAGACTGAACTTGAAGAGGCGAAGACAACCCGTTTAACCTTTTGTGAGGCGCTCGCAAGGAGGACTTTCAAAGTTCCTGTCACATTGACATCCGTCGTTTCAATAGGATTTTCAAAAGACTTTGGAACTGATCGAAGAGCTGCCTGATGGAGGACGTAATCGATGCCTCGCGTGGCTCGCCGCATCATCGTTTCGTCCCGGATGTCGCCTTCCATGAGCTCAATCTTGTCGAGGAGTCCTGTGAGGTTTTCTTTCTTCCCTTCGTGGAAGTTATCCAGCACCCGAACGGTTTCGTGACGCCGGACCAGCTCGCGCACGATGCTCGACCCGATGAACCCTGCCCCTCCCGTCACAAGATAGTAAGCCATTTGTGTCGGTTCTGATACCCTTTACCAGTCATTGCGAATTTTTTGTGTCAAGTGTTTTAAATATAGCAACTTTTCAAAAGAGCCTTAGGCCTCTCGAAGCGGAAAAGAGGTGCAATTTCCTTGCAACAAGCCCAAGGGAGTGTGATAGAATGAAGAAAACCGTGAGTATGAGAGTCCACTACACCATAGAAGCCCTCGGCCCCCTTCACGAAACCCCCTTAGAGTCAGTTCCCTTTGAGACTGTTCAGGAATGCCCTGTCTGCGGCTCAGAGAAGTTCATGGATGTTGCGGTATTAGAAAATTCTTTAACAAGCGCGTGGTGCCACAGCTGTTCCCACCTTTTCCATCGGAAGAGACCGACGCAAGAATGGCACGATCATTGGTATCAGTTTTCCTGGGATAAACCCACCCTCAAAAAAACCTTTTTCCATCGATTACCCCAGGGCGTCAGAAACCTCTTAAAAAGAGTCATGGGATTTTATACGGTCAAGAGAGGAATTGGATTTTCCAAGCCCGGAGACAAGATGAGGGAAATATTTGAATTCTGCCGCCCTGTCATCTCACCACGTTCAAAGGTGTTAGACATCGGGTGCGGTTACGGCAACAATCTATTCGCCTTTGTTCAATACGGCTGCACGGCTTGCGGGGTTGATCCTTCACCCCATCGCGCCAAAGCGGCCACTTTCTTTGGCATTCGTGCAACAAACATCCCCATTGAGCGGCTGGAATTAGACACTTTTCAACAGAGGTTCGACCTTGTCATTTCAAACCATGTCCTTGAACACGTGTTGACGCCCCACCTCTTTCTTTCTTCGATACGGCGTGTCCTGAGCCCCGGAGGATGGATCTGCATCACAGTGCCCAATGTTGAGAATTATCTCCTGCTGGAGCAGTTTTTCTATGCGCTTCATGCCCACTGTTTCTCCCGGGAATCTTTAACGACGCTGCTTGAGGCAAACAAATTTTTGATCCACCGCGTGACAGAGGATTTTCAGATAAGGGTTCTTGCCCAATATCGACCCGATGCAAAAGATCCTGTGAACCCTCGGAGTCTATTGAACGGAGACCGTCTTTCGCCCCTCAAGGAATTCATCTTTACCAAGTGCCTGGGACCTGATTATGAACGGTACGAAGGGCAAAAGATTTTCTGTCAGTGGGAGGATCTTGCCTCCCTCAAAAAGCTCAAATACCATCATCATGTTTCATACAGCAGTGAGAAGTATCCTACAAAAGAAGGGGGAGTGGTTCGCTTTTCTTGGGAGGGACCGCGGGAGCTGCCCATCTATTTCTTCAAGGAAGGAGACAAAAAAGGGGCACCCTTTTGGGTGAAATAGAACTTATGACACGACTATTTCTTCTCAACAACGATTGTGATATTCGGTGCCAGATGCCCGACGCGCCTTCCGCGCAGATAATATTCAATCCAAGATAACCGATGGAAAAGGATACGCAACGTCTGGCGCAGCGGATCCAATACCCAGGGACTTGGATATTGATAATAATCTCCTACGTAAAGATGCCACACCGGAATTTGAATCGGTAGACCAATGCAAACAGTTTTCGTGTGAAATCCACAGCTCTCAAGCATTCGGACCAAGGTCTCGTGGGTGTAATGAACAACATGTTCATAAGAGTCGAAAAGATCATAGTCTTGGGTTCGCCGAAACAACTTCGCGAGTCTGAGCTTAAAAAGGTTAAAGCGACCATTGGGAACATTGATATAGATAATCCCCCCTCTTGCGAGAATACGGTAAATCTCCGACAAAAGCTTCCTCGGTTCTTTGATGTGTTCGAAGACGTCCGTCAAGCAGACCACATCAAAGAATTCCGAAGGAAATTCTGCTTCTTCCAGAAAGGCCGTTTTCACGTTGAGTTGAAACTGTTCTCGGGCCACCTTGGAGAGTGTCGGTGAAGGTTCCACACCAAAAAGCTCCCATCCTTTGCCGATGGCATGACGAAGAAAAAGTCCCATGTTTGTCCCGACATCTAAAAAGCGCCCGCAGGGTTTGAAACGGGCAATCACGCGCAAATGTTCTTCATAGTTAGGATCCCGATGGGCGTTTGCCTTCCCCTCCAAGACCAGACGCACCTCCTTCAGGTACGATTCCTCTCGACCGTAATACACCTGTTCGGGATTCTTGAGACGGGGACTGATGTAAATCAGCCCGCACTTTTTGCAACGAACAACCCGGAGAACGCCTCTCTCCACATAAATGGGTAATGGAACATCGCCCTGACACAGAGGACATAGACACTCCTCTACGTCAGAAGAAGACCATTTTTTCCGTAATGCCTTCTGCCGCATTTCTTCAGCGACGTAAGAAAATTGCTTTCCCAGTAATGGCATCTTCATTTCCCTCTAAGACAAAACCTGCAAATTGGCTTCCCTTCGTGGACGTATTTCGAACGTTTCTGGCCTCCGAGGAGGCTAAAAGTATTATAGCAGAATTGGAGGGAGTAGGGGTATTCCGTTAACTATAAAAACCATAAAATAACGGCTTACGCGCAGTGATAATGATTTGCTCCGTAAATTTCTTCTTTCCAAACAAGAACTTTGTGATGAACATAGGCAATCTCTTCCTGATGAGTGAGGCATAAACCACATCGGGCTCATGAAACATATTGTTAAATAACAATTTTTCAAGCTCTGAATAGGTCGTGAGTCCTTTATGTTCGGTGTCAGGATTATGATGGGTATGAGCAATATAGAGATTAAATGGGGATTTGAATTTTAAGACAGCAACTATTTTTTTCAAAAAAAGAGACACTTTTAAATAATCTAAATTTGGAGTTTTGATAACGAAGACCCCGCCTGGTTTCAATACTCTATACGCTTCGGAGATGACTTTAATTTTTTGTTCATGAGTAATGTGTTCAAAAAAATCTGCTGAAAAAACCTCATCAAAATAATTATCGCTAAATAATAATCGAGTGGCACCCCCCGCTTTGACGTCCGCACCAAATCCGTTTTCTTTCAAAACCGTCAAGGCCTTATTGACGCACTCAGAAGAAAGATCCTGACCTGAAACGTGTCCTCCCATCTTTGCAAGGGTGAGCATATATTCACCAGACCCACACCCGATATCAAGAATTTTTTTACCTCTTACGTCTCCTAACGCAAATAAAGCCAAATCTCGCAGTCGCAATTCCTGGAGATTTCTCATCCAAGTTTTTCCATCCCAATTTTCTTGTGAGGAATGGAAATACCCTAACGCCCAAGAATTTTTTGGCAAGGCCTCGGTCTTTTCAACTTCTATAGAATTCCAACCTTTGAGTGCCATAGAACATTTCTCCGTCCAGAATTATTACAGCAGAACTTGGTATGATTCCTCACGACCCTGGTAGACCGCTTCCGGCTGCATCTCTTCCGGCTCAAAAAGATTCCGGCCGTCCACAATCACGGGATGTGACATCAACGATTTGACCCGTCTCCATTGAAGCGTCTTGAATTGCGACCACTCCGTCAGAAGGATAAGGCAATCCGCTCGACGGGCTGTTTCATAAGCGTCTTTACAAAATTCGACATCTGGAAGGATTTTCCGAGCATTCTCCATGGCGTCTTCCAAAGTGAGCGGAAAGTCGCTATATTTCTGCCAAACCTGAATGGTATACTTGACCTTCCCCCCAAAGATTGTACCACTTGCAGCTTAGTTCTCCAAGGTGTTTAATAACCAAGGAGACAGAGGCTATGCCACGCAAACGCTACACCGAAGAGCAGATCATCGCCGATCAATCTCTGGATATCCAGGCTTTGAAGGCCATCAACTCAAAAAACTTCTAAGGCCCAAAGCAAAAAAGGTTGCCGCCTCATTCGCGGTCGAACACTTTGTCTCTCCTTGAGAAGAAGTTGTAAGCTTGTGAGTCTTTGGAGATCCACGCATGGCTATAAGCCAAAGACCGAGGACGATAGTCTCATCCGGTCGAGGCTTCGTGAACTTGCCGAGCATCGCAGGCGCTTTGGCTCACCGAGGCTGCACGTGCTTCTTAAGCGTGAAGGGCTTGTCGTCAATCACAAGCGTACCGAGAGAATCTACCGCGAGGAAGGACTGTCCTTGAGACTTAAAAAACGCAAGAAGCACGCCTCCGGTGCAAGGGTGAAGTTACCCATCCCGGCTAGGCCGAACGAACGCTGGTCCATGGACTTCGTGCAGGATGCTCTCTCGGACGGTAGAAAGTTCAGATCCTTGACCATCGTCGATGACTTCTCGAGGGAATGCCCGACCATCGAAGTGGACACCTCCATCGGAGGTTTTAGAGTCGCCAGAGTATTAGACCGGTTGTCCCAGATGCGTGGGCTTCCAGAAGTCATCACTGTCGACAACGGCCCTGAGTTTGCCGGCAAGACCTTGGACGAGTGGGCCTACCGCAAAGGCGTGAAGTTAAACTTCATTCAGCCAGGAAAGCCGGTTCAAAATGCCTACGTTGAAAGCTTCAACGGCAGGCTCAGAGACGAATGTTTAAATGAAAGCTGGTTTAAGACCCTCGATGAAGCACGCGTGATCATCGAAGACTGGAGAATCGATTACAACCGTGTCAGACCGCACAGCTCTCTGGACGATCTAACGCCCGAAGGGTATGCTGAACGACACAGAACCCAACCTCAAAACACCGAAGATGCTAAGTTACAAGTGGCCCAATAGCAGGGGGAAGGTCAAACAGGGCATATAAGGAAGGTTGTGAGGAAGGCTAACGTTGCATTAAATTCGTTTTTCAGAAAGAGGTAGAAAAAAATTAACCCTGTAAGAGAAATGAGGATCGCAAATACTTGGAATACGAATTTATCAAAGACTCCGAGCTTGGCGAATAGTCCATAAGGGACAGAATACCAGCTGGGCCAATGGGTATAAATCCTCCTAGGTCCTACATCGTAACCCTTAAGGACTCCGCTCCGGCCATGCGCATGGTTACGAACCGCAGGGTCATCTAAAAGTCTCGCACTCTTTGAATAGCCTTGGGGAGCCCACAAGAAATATAACTTTAAGAAACCCTCCCCTTGAAAATTACGGGCGGCAAGCATGGTTTGGGCATCGCCAAACGCCCACTCACTCTAACGGTTCTGATCGAGACTGCGAAGGATAAGAAAGCTCATGAGGAGGAAGAGGAGTAGTATGGGTAACATGTCCTGCTTTTTTAAAAACACAGTTCTCATAAGACGACTAATGGTCATGATTGGGGATAAGAAAAGAACATCTGTTCCGCCGTTTCTGCAATCACTTCTCCAATACAGAGAGACGCCGTTGCGGCAGGAGAGGGGACATTGAGAACATGAATGGCATCGGGGCTCCTGACGATGCTGAAATCATCCAAAAGGGATCCGTCCGCACGGACCGCCTGCGCCCGCACCCCCGTCATGCTCGGGACAAGGTCTTCTGATGTCAAATCTGGGAGAAGCCGTTGGGCTGCCCGAACGAACTCTCTTTTCCAGAAGGATTGAACCCATTCCTCAAGCCCGATTCTGCCATATTTTCTAACCATCCCCCAGAATCCGGGATATCCGAGCATCTTCAACGTGTCCCCGATGTCGAAATCTGTTTTTTTGTATCCCTCCCGTTTGAATGCCAAGACCGCGTTGGGTCCCGCCTTAACTTTTCCCGAGATCATTCGGGTTAAATGGACTCCCAGGAAAGGGAAAAGGGAATTGGGGACAGGGTAAATAAGACTTTTCACAAGGTGAGACCGTTCGGGAACGATCTCATAATATTCCCCCCGGAAGGGGATGATGGCCTCTTCCGGAGTGGACTGAGTGAGGCGCGCGATCCGGTCTGCATGGAGGCCGCCACAGTTGATGAGAATTCGTGAACGGAAGTCACCCACGGCTGTTTCAATCCTCCATTGCGACTGATCGTGAAGGAATCTTTGGGCGCGGGCAGAGGTGCAGATCTCGGCACCTTTTTCGAGTGCGACTTTTGCATAGGTTCTGGCCACTTTCCCAAAATCCACGATTCCGGTGCTAGGGACATAAATGGCCCTGAGGCCGGTGGCATAGGGCTCCATCTCACGTAATCGCTCCGGCTTGATCAGCTGAAGGCCTTGAATTCCATTGGCATTTCCACGCGCATAAAGGGTTTCAAGCCTCGGGAGTTCCGAAGGATGCGTTGCCACAATGACCTTTCCACAAATCTCGTAGGGGATGGCATGGTGTTGGCAGAATGTGACAAGGGCTTTTGCTCCTTCCAGACACATCTTTGCTTTGAGGGACCCCGGCTGATAATAGATTCCGGAGTGAATGACTCCGCTGTTGTGGCCGGTTTGGTGCAAGGCAAGTTTCGATTCCTTCTCCAAAAGAAGGAATTTGCGACCCGGGAATCGGGTAGCAAGGGTCATGATCGTGGACAGACCGATGATTCCGCCTCCCACGATGACAGCATCATGAGTCATTGTTAGAATCGCGCTGCGATCAGATGTTGTAACAAGCCATGAGAGGCCTGTGCTTCTAAGAAGGTTGCTCCTACCGTCTCCGCCAAGGCCTTGTAACGGGTTTTTATTTCCTCCGTTACGGCGTCACTCTCTCTTTCGGGGGATGGGAGACTCCAAACCAGCAGTCCATCGGGGCGGATAACTGATTTCAGGCGTCTCCAAGTCTCTTCTGCAGACGGATCGTGCACCTCTGTGAAGGAGGTTTGAGCTACCACCGCATCAAATGACTTTGAGAAAGAGGCCCAATCGGGATACGGCTTAGGAATGACGGTTACCGGTTGCGCGTTCGTCGTAAGCAAGATGCCACAACCCAATTCCAATAATTGGTCATCCGGCTTCAACCCCCATTTTTGAAGCAGTTCCAACTGCCACCTCTGGCGCTCCCTCCATTGGAAAAACAATCCCTTCGGATGAAAAATCTGAACCGGTTTGATTCCATGGGAAAGGGCGATCCGTTTAAGTTCCATCTCCTTTGGGTCATCCATGGGTTTATCGGGAGAAGCGGTTTTGGGAACAGCCTTAATGACCTCTTTGTAATCATCCGTTACCGTCTCCCTGCTCTGTCCGACGAATTGTTTGAGCACCTGTTTCAAACGATACTTACCCAGCGCTCTCCTTGAAGGGGGGTTCGGTTCAATAGGGGGTTGGGTAAAGATAATACGGACATACCCTATCTGCTGCTCATCGTGAACCTTTGCCTCTTCGACCGCATGGTGATTCGAGTATCGAAAGATAAGAAGGTCACCTGGTTTGAGGCGCTCCTCACGACAGACGTTGATTTCCTCGCCGGCGTTGGTCGTCACCCGCAGTCCTCCCGAATCATAATCGACGCCCCATTCGGAGAACTGCAGACTTGTCTGTATGCGGAACGGCTCATGCTCCCAATCCGAATGGGCGCCGACACCATGCCTGTCTCTCTGGAAAACCACCCGATAACAGCAGGCGCGTAGCGTCTGGTCGTAGGAATCTACGGCTGGATTAAAATCGGTGGACATGGATCGGCCTTCGATGATATTTCTGAGCGAGTTGACTTCCCAGCAGACGTTATATGTTTTTTGATCGAGAGGGGGATTCCAGAAAAAATTAAAATGAATCTGGATTTGCTGGGGAATGGTGAGAGTATAATTGGGGCAGCCGCAATAAAACTGGAGTTGATTATTCCTTTCGGTGATCTGCCGGTTGGCGTGGCTTTTCCAGAAGGCCACCATCCTCGCCACTTCTGCCGGCGAAACATACGAGCGGATCACATAGTAGCCTTTTCCGAGGTATATCTCGTTCCGAATGTTTTGTATAAGGGTTTCGTCAAACACTCTTTGTGGGCCTCTTTCGTCTTAAGGAAACCAAACTATTATAGCAGAATTAGGGGTTTTGTAAAGAGACGATCAAGCGATCCCTTTATGACGTTTGCAGTTTGTTCGTCTTTAGAACCTTGCGTGATGTCAAACTCGACTCTCTGGCCTTTTCTGGATATTGATTATTGTTATAACTTATTTTAAAAAAATAAGTTATAATTTCAACCTCAGGTAAAATTTTCTTGACAGCCTTTTCCATTTATTGTTATAATTGAAAGTCTTTTGGGAGTAGAACCGATGGGGGTGCGAAAATATGACAATTTTGTGGATCCCGAAGAGCGAACTATCCCTCCATCACTTGTCAAATCTCATCAAGTCATTTGAATTCTCTAAAAGGTCCTATGAGAAATAGCGTATTGAGAGACGACATCTATGGCCACTGATCTTTCTCCGGAGTATCTCAAGCAGATCCAATTTCCACACTATCCATTCCTCCACTGTCTCATCAAGTTAAGGCGTCCTATTGCGGCCATTCGCTCGATGCAACGCCTGATGACTCCCGGGCTTCGCACAGCGCCTCAGTCAGTCGTTTTGTCCTCCCAAAAAGACCTTATTGCGCCTACCCTTGAGGAGGAACGTTTCCATTTTCAAACGAAACGATGGGCTTTTATAGAGAATATTTTTGACGAAGAGTTCCATCAAACACTCATAACACACTGGCCCAAGAGAAAATTTCTCGTCCCCCCAAAAAATATCTTGAAGGCCTATGACATAGGACTTGAGTGGGAGAGAGGGCAATCCAAAGAAATACCTCATCTTCATTACCATCCCGCTTTGAAGGGGTTCTTTGAGTATCTTTGTTCTCCCTCATTTGGGAGGAGAATAACGGATTTCTCCGGAGCAGAAAGGGAACTTTCATGCTACTCTTTTCTGACGACTACAACCTATCCGGGATCTTTGGTTCCGCCGCATAAAGATGGTTATTACTATTACCCAGAAGCTCGGGGAACCCTGAATATCCTTTTTTTTGTGGATGGGACCGGTGGGCCTCACTCCGGTGGGTTGACGCTCATTCATGACAACACTTTTACCGATGTTATTTTCGAGCCCGATCAATTGAAAAACACCGCCTTGATTTACGACGTCTGCGCCCCCTTCTTTCATGGGTTTAGACCCGTGGCGCGCGGTAAATTCCGTTGGGCGATCAGTACGTTATTTTGCCCGACGGAATACTCAAAAAAGAAACAGGAAAATCCTCTTGCACAAAGAAAAAACAGATAAAAAGGTGTGGTTGTCCACCGAACAGAAAAGGTCCCTTGGACTTTTGACCGCGATTCTCTTCTTGAGTCATGGACTTCTGATCGGACAACTTGGATTCAACTGGGATGACTGGTTCTGGCTGCTGGTAGGCCGTCTCCAGGGGCTGTCTGGCTTTTTCGAAAGCACCTCTATTGACCGACCTCTTATGGGTCTTTATACGGCCGCATCGTATACCTTCCTGGGCCTCAGACCCTTGGGATGGCATCTCCTTGTGTGGGTCGGAAGGTGGCTTGCCGTGATCCTTTTTTGGTGGGGATTAAGAGGTCTTTGGCCCCATCGCCGTTTGGAAACGACCATGATCGCTCTTCTCTTTGCCGTTTACCCCGGCTATCTCCAGCACCCTTTGCCGGTTTGCTCCACGCAGCAATACATCGCCCTCATCCTCTCACTCTTTTCTCTGGGCGCCATGGTCTGGGCAAGGCGGATCAAGCAGCGGGGAGGCATTTTTCTTGACCTTGCAGCACTCCTTGTTATTCCATTTTATGCACTTTTATTTGAATATTATGCGGGGTTGGACCTTTTAAGGCCTTTGATCCTTTGGCAGTTGAGCGATCTGAAAGCGGAGAGGAGTCGGAAAAACCGTCTCGGGTGGGTGGTGCGCCGGTGGATGCCGTATCTTGTGGTCCTTCTTGCCGTGGTCGGATATCGCCTCTTTATTTTTAAACCGAACCTGAATCTTGGGGTGACATACTGGGCTACGGATGTGAGCGCAGTAGGCGCCTATTATCGAGGAGCGCTAAAAAAAGATTTCCTTGGCACCCTTGTAAAACTTGTGATCGGAGAATTAAGAAGTATCTTTGAAGCTCTTGTCATAGGGTGGGGGCCTCTTCTGGAAGTCCTTCGGGTCAATGTGGATGACCGTTCCAGTTGGGCCGCTTGGGGACTTTTGGGGCTGAGCAGCGGTTTGGTGATGCTCTCACTTCGTCTGATGCAAGGAAAGAATGCAGAGCCTTCGCTTCGAGAGGATTCCATCGAGGAAAGACGATGGGTCAAGGGACTCCTTCTCGGAGGCCTTTTTGCAGTGAGCAGTGCGCTTTTGGTGAGTGTGCTGGTCCGCCTTCAAAAAGCGCCTCCTACGGCCGAGTCCCAAATGAGCCGTTATCTCCTTCCCGCTTCCATGGGAGTATCTCTTTGTCTATGGGGACTAGGGCGGTCTCTTTTAAAGAGCACGTCCCGGAATCTGGTTTTCTCCCTTTTTATAGGACTTTCTGTTGCGGCAAATTTTCTCATCGGCTGGACCTACAAAAGAGAATGGGAGATCCAGCGCTCTTTCTGGTGGCAACTCGCATGGCGGGCACCCCAGATCAAACCGGGAACAACTTTATTTGTCGATATCCCCCCTAATCCTCTGAAGAGAGGACGTCGTTCTACTTACGAAATCTACGCTCCCGCAAATTTGATTTATCAACATGGAGGCGATCAACCGTCTCTGTGGGGTTTCGATCTGCACAGCCCCAAGAATGTGCAACTCCTGCGCAGGGGCGGCCGATACGCTGATCAAACCCGTTCGCTTAAATTTGAGGGGGATCTTCGGAACGCCCTGGTCCTCCATTTGGAAAAAAAATGGATGACCGGTTTATGTGAACCCTGCTTGAAAATAATGAAGCCCGGCGAGCCGGTTCCTGATAATTTCGAACTTCCTCTTGTTGCGGAAACAACAGCTCCTTATTCAAACATAGACCGTGTGGACGTATCTGCCCAGCCCTCTGTTCCTCAAGGAGGTGTTTTGGGTCAGGAGCCGCCGCATCGCTGGTGCTATTTTTATCAGAAGATGGAACTCTTCCGTCAGAGGGGAGATTGGGCAGAAGTCCTTCGACTGGCAAAAGAGGCGGAGTCCAGAGGATTGCGCCCCGAAGAGCCTACAGAGGGACTTGCGGCGATTGAGGGATATTTGCGCATGGGAGAAGTGGAGAAGGGAAAGCAGCTTTTGGCAAAGCTTTTAGAGCGTTCCCCCGACGACTATCCCTCTGCGCATCAGATGATGGGTCGGTTGAAGCCGCAACAAGACCTGAAGCGGTTTGTGGATTCTTTGAAACGGGAATAGAGAGATCATTCGTGAAACGCGTTGCATTCCTTGTCGATAATCCGTATCGGGACCTTCCCGGTTTAATCCTGGTCGCCATGCGGTTATGTAGCGAGGGAACAACCTGCTACTTGGTTCCCATGAACCTCATGGAGAGTGAACTTTCCAGTTTAGAGGTCGACTTCATTCTTCTCAGCTGTTTGCGGACAAAAAACGAAGCGTTCGTGAAAAAACTGCAGGAGGCAGGGGTTCAGGTCGGAGTCCTTGATGTGGAGGGGGGGGTTTATACGCCCGCAGCCGTAGAGATGACCGAAGAAGAATCGACGCAGAAGAATACAATAGGGTCTCTTGCCGGTATTAAGCAGTATGCGCTGACCATGGCCTCCGATCCTCATGTGAGAGGCAATGTGTCTCGCTTCTTTAGTTGGGGAACACAATTTGCAGAATACGCCTCCCAGGTCGGATGGTATCGTTCGGATCAGATCGCTGTGACGGGAGTGCCTCGTTTTGACTTTTATGCGCCTCCGTGGCGGTCGGCCTCCCTCAGGGTCACGAATCATGCGGAGGGGGTGAAAGAGCCGGTCGTCCTTCTCAATGCCAGCTTTCCCCTCGCCAATCCCTCCCGCGAGGATCCAGAATGGCAGAAGGTCCATGTAATGAAATATTTTAGTTATCGCCGTGAATACCTGGACAGATTGCACGCGCTTCAAAAAGAAGCGATGGCGGGGTTGGTTGTGTTAGCGAATACCCTTGCGCGGAATTTTCCGGAGGTCTCCTTTGTGTTTCGTCCTCACCCTTTCGAAAAATCAGACACCTACCGAGCCCTTCTTGAACCCCATCCCAATCTCCATCTGATCCAATATGGGACCGTGGATGGGTGGTTGTTACGCGCCAAGACAATGATTATGTGGAATAGCTCCACCGCAATTGAAGCGGGCCTTGCCGGAATTCCTACCCTTTTTCCGACATGGATTGCGAAGTATCTGCCGGTTCCGACTGTGGAAGCGGCAAGCATCCCTTGCGCTTCAAAGGAATCTCTTTTTGAAATGCTCAGGGCGATTTTGGAAGGGCGTTTTGAACCCCCTAAACCGCTTCGGGAAAAATTTGAAATCATGGTGAAGGGATGGTTCTACGAAATCGATGGCCGCTCGCACCAGCGCGTGGCCTCCGAGATCCTAAAGTGTCTGGAGTATTCCCAAGGAAATGGTTCCAGGAGTCTCAGTCTGAAGAGGGTTCTGGAACCGAGACTCGAGGAAAACGGAGCGCTCCGCGGCAAAGTAGCGTCCCGCTTAAGAAAATTTCTTGGGCTTCCGAGCCACTGGTCATTGCGACATTGGGGCCCGCTGATAGAACATCAATGGATGGACTACGCAGGAAAGTTCTTTGATGAACAGTCTGTTCGTGTGTGGACGGAAGTTTTGTATGAAGAGAGCCGATCGGACGCCGCGTTACAATTGAAGCCGGTGCGTGTGGAGAGGGTTCAGCATCGCGTACGGCTCGGAAACCGGTGTTGGGGGCGGACGGTGGTTCTGTCTCCTGCGGGAGGGAAGTAAGTTCATGTTTCGAGTGTATCGTTTCCGCGAGCTGTTATGGGTTTTGGTCTATCGCGATTTGAAGGGCCGCACCCGCGCTTCCATTTTGGGATACGGGTGGATTGCGCTACAGCCGCTTCTTGCGACAGGCATTTTTACCCTTCTCATTCAGGGAGTCCTCGGGGTTCACCCGACCCGCGAGATCCCCTATCCTCTCTTTATCTTCGCCGGGATGACGCTGTGGGGATATTTTTCAAACAGCCTTTCCGCGGCCACTTCAAGTATGGCCGAGCATGCCGATCTTTTGCGGCAGGTTAACTTTCCTCGTGAAGCGCTTGTCCTTTATCCGATGATCAGTAAGATCGTAGATTTTTTGGTCAGCCTCGTCGTATTGGCGGCGCTCTGTTTTCTCTACGGCGTCAAGATACAACCCTGGCTTATGGTGTCCCCCTTATTTTTGTTACCGGTCATGCTTCTCGGTTACGGTTTGGCGCTCGTTTTAAGTCCCTTCAATGTGGCCCTGCGGGATGTGGGCCGGACGATCCCGATATTGCTTAGCTTCGCGATCTATATGACCCCTGTTCTTTATCCGTTAGAGAAGGTGCCGGCAGTCTGGAGAAAAGCCTATTTGTTAAATCCGATGGCGTCTCTCATCGAGAGTTTTCGCCAGTTGATGCTGGTTGGGCAATTGCCTGAGCTAACGCCTCTCTTTTTCGCTTTCTCTGTTTCTCTCTTGGTGTTTCTTTTTGGATGTTGGGTATTCAGTCAGGTAGAGTCCTTTTTGGCAGATATCGTATAAGCCGATGACGCCGACCGTTGAATTAGAGCATGTTTGGAAGCAGTACTCGATGGCAGGTCTTGTGGGTCGCACCATCGCCGCCTTTTTTCCCCGGCACCACTCGAGCTTAGGCAAAGGACGGGGCTGGGCCTTGCGGGATGCCTCCTTGACGCTCCGCGCTGGAGATCGTCTCGGGGTGATCGGCCGTAACGGCGCGGGAAAGACGACCCTCCTTCGCCTCTTGGCGGGGATTACCCGTCCGACGTCAGGCAAGGTGATGACCCGCGGCCGCATCGCCGCACTGATCGCTTTGGGGGCAGGGTTTCATATGGAGTTAACGGGTCGTGAAAATATTTTTCTAAACGGCACCATTCTCGGATACAGCCGCGCAAAACTCCGCCAGAAACTGGATGAGATCATTGCCTTTGCAGAGCTGGGGGAATATATCGACATGCCGGTAAAGTTTTATTCTTCTGGAATGTATGCGCGGCTCGGATTTAGCGTCGCTGTTCATGTGGAACCGGAAATTCTTTTGGTGGATGAAGTGCTTTCGGTGGGGGACGCCGCTTTTCAGATGAAATCATTTGACCGCATGAAACAATTTTGCCGGTCGGGCTGCACCGTGATCTTCGTGTCCCACCGTATGGGCGCCGTTACGCTGATGTGCGACCAGGCGCTTTGGCTAGAAGGAGGAGTGGCGAAAGAAATGGGGGAGGCCAAGGAGGTGACACGGCATTATCTTGAAGCGTTAGAAAAAGCGAGACCTTCTCCGGTTCTTCCTCTTTCCCCCGAAGAAACTCCCTCCGCCTTTCCTCTGGTATTGACGAAAGCGACGCTGCTGAATGGCGATGAAAAAGAGACCGAAGCCTTTCATTACGGAGAGGACCTCATCGTCCGCTTGCATTACGACGCCCGGCGGGATATCCAGAAGCCCTGGTTTATTCTTTGGGTGGAGGGAAAGAACGGACCTCTCTTCGGCTCCAATATGGCCATGGATGGTCAGGGTCCGCCCATTCTTCACCAAGGGAAAGGGCATCTTGATTGCATTTTTCAAAAACTGCCACTGAAAACCGGAATCTATGACGTCGCGGTACAGGTCCGGCATGAGTTTTCCTCCAGGTACCTTGAGCCCCGAACGGTGGCCCAGTTCAGGATGACGAGTCTCGCCAGCGCCTACGGCGATACGACGGACGTGGCCGACGCGATCATTCGAGACGGTTTTCAAGTGCACGTTCCTTACCGATGGCGCTTTGACGAGAGCGAATCGGAGATTTTACCACAGCCCATGGATCGAAAGAGTCACTAGAGATGAAGACAGTTTTAATTTCTGTGCCTTTGGGGCATTATGCGAGAAACCTTTTGAGGACAGGGCTTCTGGATCACCTCTCTGCTTCGGGAACAGAGGTTGTGATTGCAACGCCGGCCTATCAGGAGCCGTCGTTTGTGACTGAATTTTCGCAGAACGGATTGGGGCATAAAGTTCATTTTGCCCCCCTCTATCCGATTCGAGAGGAGAAACGTTTATGGGAGAGGATTCTCTGGAAGGGCTACATCACTGTCATGCCTCATCGGGGCCTCTTCCTTCCGCTCATGACATTGAACCACCGTCTTTACAGTGGTCTGGAGCCCCGGCGGTATGATGCTTTTTTTGAATCCTACAAACCTGAACTTCTCGTGACCGCTTCTCCTGGCTTTCATTCCGCCAGGGATATCCCTTTGATCCGAGAAGCCCAAAACCGGAAAATTCGGACACTCTGCGCAGTCTTTGGATGGGACAACTTGACGACTAAAGGAATTTTTCCAACAAGGCCCGATTTTTTGGCTGTCTGGAACGAACGCATGGTTGAAGAAGCGGTTCGCATTCATCATTACTCCCGGGATCATGTATTCATCGTGGGGCCGACCGCGTTTGATATTTATCAAGACCCGGCGATCTATCTTTCCAAAGAAATGTTCTGCGGGAAACTCCGCTTGGATCCTCAAAAGAAGATGATCACCGTGACGACTGCAAGCGCTGCTGTCTTTGACGATCGGTACATTCTAAGAATGCTCCTGCGTTTTGCAAAAAACGGCCTTTTCAAACATCCAGCCCAAATTCTCTGCCGCGTTCATCCTCAAGACCAAAGAGACCTGTATCAGGAATTTGAAGGGAATGAGTACATCCATCTGGATTATCCGGGACGCTATTCGAACTTTCTCAAGTGGGATCCTGACCGGGAAGAGATGGTGCATCTCGCGAATACGTTGCGGCATAGCGATGTGGTGATTAACATCGCCTCCACCACAACGATCGAAGCGGCGCTTCTCAACCGGCCGGTCATCAATATCGGGTTTTGCGAAGAAGATCCTCACCGTTTTGAATCTCGCATCAAACGGGATCACTATGGCAAGCATTACCGACACATTTTGGAACAGGGAGGTGTCTGGCACGTCCAGAGCGAGTCAGAACTTCTGAGGGCGGTCAATACCTATCTTAAGGACCCCTCCCTTCATGGAGAAGAGAGAGGAAGGATGGCCGAGGACCTCTGCTATCGTCTGGATGGAAAGGCGACGGAACGCCTTGCGACTCTTATGGAGAGACTTGTCCGTTGAATAGAATTCACAAGCAGTTTTCGGAAACGTTTGAAGAGTGGGCCGGCCGCAGTCCATTTGGGTATGCGCTCAAAGCGTATCTTTATCTCCCGGTCACGTTTGTCAGGCGGTCTCTGTGGGGAGAGGACATTGTTTTGAAGGAATATTTCTGGAACCGTTGGGGATTTCTCGATCGGGAAGAGCTTAAGAAACTCAACGGAAAGGAAACGCTTTGGGTAGAAGCGCAGTCTTTGGGGGAGCTTTATCAGATCAACCCACTTTGTCGCTGGATGAAAGAGACTTATTCAGAGTATCCTCTCATTCTGTCGACCAGCGATATTTCGGCGTTTCAGAAGGCCCGCGACGAAAAACTATTTGATCTTGTCTTTCATTCACCGTGGGATCTGCCTGCACCTGTGAATCGTCTTTTCCATATCCTGAAGCCGAAGGCCCTTTTTTTTGTGGAGCATGCCAAGATGCCGCTTCAGCTCAGAGTGGCTAGCGAAAGAGGTATTCAAACGGCCCTTTTGAGTGGATTCTTCCCGGAAGGATGGGAGCATAACGGATTTATGAAACGGCCGATGCGTCTCCGCTTCTACGAATCCTTGCAATGGATTGGCGCGAAGGGAGATAAAGATGCGGAAGCCTACCGGTGTCTGGGAGTAAGACCAGAACGCATCTTTGTTGTAGGTGACCTGAAGTTTTCGGTGGAAGAAAACCGACTTTCAGAAGACAAAAAAGAGAAGTTTTGGAAAAGTTTGGGTCTTGCATCCGAGGAAATACTTTGGATTGCCGGCAGTCTTCATCCTCATGAAGTACGATTTATCGCTTCTGCTTACCAACACATGAAAGTCAAGGTTCCACGGCTTCGTCTTCTCATCGCCCCCCGCTGGCTCGAACATCTGGGGCAGATGGAAAGTGTTCTTCGCGATCTTTCGCTTCCTTTTATTCGCAAAAGCAAAATTGAAACAGAACATCCTCTCTCTCTAGAGAAGATAATCCTTCTGGACACCTATGGCGAGTTAAAGGTTCTTTATGGACTTGCCGCCTTTGTGTTTCTCGGGGGGAGTCTTCCGACGGAGGATCCCTCCTGGAAAGGGCTCTCACATAACGTTGCGGAACCTCTTATTCATGAAAAACCGATCTTCTTCGGGAAAAATGTTTGTTTTAGGCAGTCTCTTCTCGCCCCTCTGTTGGAATGCTGGGACGGACTTCAAGTCGAAAACCCTGAGTCATTCGCAAAAAATGCCGTTTATCTTTTGGAACACCCAGAACTCAGAGAGAAACTTCGAAAGAAATGCGATGAAATCGTAAGGTTGCAAAGAGGATCGCTCTCGAAGCACAAAGAGTTAATCACAAGGATCTTGCGATGAAGGTAGCGGCTGTTATCCCAGCACGATACCAATCCACCCGTTTCGAAGGGAAACCTCTCGCGGATATTCACGGAAGACCAATGATCTACTACGTCTATGCCGGAGCAAGGCGGGCGAGGGGGATTCAGGATGTTTTTGTTGCCACAGATGATGAAAGAATCCGGAAGGCCGTAGAAAATTTCGGCGGCAAGGTGGTGATGACAAGCCCCGATCACAAAACCGGAACCGATCGAATTGCAGAAGCAGTATCGACTCTAGATGTAGATATTGTGATCAATGTTCAAGGCGATGAGCCGATGGTTCACCCCGAGATGCTTGAGCAGGCGATGCGGCCGCTTCTGGAAGATCCCTCTGTGGTTGTCACGACGCTCATGTCTCCCATTGAAGACCCGGCAGATTTCATTGATACCACCGTCGTGAAAGCGGTGAGCGACCGAAAAGGGGATATCCTTTTCTTTTCACGGAGCCCTATCCCTTATCCCAAAACGCGCCAGGCCTATACCGCCTACAAACAGGTGGGGCTCTATGCATTTCGAAAGAAATTTTTGCTGGAATTCGCGGCGATGTCTCCCACGCCCCTTGAATTGGTTGAGGGTGTTGAACTTTTGCGGGCGGTTGAAAACGGGATCAAGGTCAGAGGCGTTGAGACGCTTCACAAGACCATCAGCGTCGACACGTTGTCAGATCTGTTTGAAGTTCGTAAAGCCCTGAAGTCAGAAATGGAAGAGAACGAACTATGAAAAATTCAAATCAGGTATTTTGGGATCGGGCAGCGGAAGAAAATCCTTACTATTATATTGCGACACGTAGAAAAGATTGGAAAACAGAAGACTTTTTTCGAGACGGAGAGTGGCGGGTCACTAAATGGATACTTCCTTGGTTGACTATGAATAATCTTGATCCAAAAAAAATTACGTTTTTAGAAGTAGGATGCGGAGCAGGGAGATTTGGTGTACATATCTCAAAAGTTGTCAAAAGATATATCGGCATCGATATCTCTAAGCGAAATTTAGAGTTGTTCAAGGAGAATTTAGATTCATCTCAAAATGTTGAACTTATTCTTGGAGACGGCCATTCCCTAAAGGAACTTAGTAATTCCTGCGTCGAGGTGTGTTTTTCTTATGCTGTCTTGCAACATATTTATGAAAGGGAGACCATCCTTTCTTATCTGCGTGAAAGTGTACGGGTAGTGGCTGAGGGAGGGGTTGTGAAACACCAGCTAGCCGGCTCAAATCGTACCCCTGGGTTTAGAATGCGCTATCTAAGACTCTACACGCTGGGTGACAAACGTCTCCTCTCACGACTTTTGAAAAAGATGTTGCCGGGTGATTTTTTAATTCCGGTACCCTCCCCCTACCGAAGCGGTGTAGATTTTCAGGGAGAAGGGATTTGTTATAAAGAAGCGATTCGTTATATGTCCTCGCTGGGCATTTCCCCAAAAGTGGAGCCCTTTGAAAATCATAATTTGGCAAGTAAATACTGGCTTCTTTTTTCGAAAAAGGATTCTCCATTGGATTTAGATGGGGCCTATGCCTAAAAATAAAACGAGGGGAAACGTGAAAAAGGAATTAAAAGCGCGGTTAAGAAAAATTAAGCTTTTTATGATCGATGTGGATGGGGTTCTGGCAAAATCCAGCATTATTTGGGCAGGGTCGCTCTCCGGTGACGGACTCCATGAGATCAAGGAATTCTGCGTCCATGACGGTGCGGCAAGTTGGGCGGCAAAGGAGGCAGGGCTTCTTCGTGTTTTGGTTTCGGGAAGGGATTCCGCCGTCGTACGCCAGCGTGCCGAGCGGATGAAAGTGGACGGGATTTACTTGAATAATTTGAACAAGCTTGAAATCCTGGAAGCGCTGAAAAAGGAACATCATCTTCTTGACGCGGAAATCGCGTATATCGGGGATGATTTCTTGGACCTCCCAATTCTCAAAAAGGTCGGATTCCCGGTCGCGGTCCAGGATGCGGTGCCGGAGGTCAAAAAGGCGGCACGTTATATTACACGGAAGAAAGGGGGAGAGGGAGCGGTAGCAGAAACAATACGTCTCATTTTGAATTCGCAGGGAAAATGGAAGAAAGGATATGAAAAGGCGATTGAAAAAGCCTACAATTCTTCATCTCATTGAAAGTTTAGGTCAGGGGGGGGCAGAGCGCCGCCTGGTGAATGATCTCAAATATCTTGATGCGACCCAGTTTTCCTCTGTGGTCTGCCATCTTTATCCTCCGGACAGCCTTAAAGGGGAAATCGCCTCTTTGGAAATTCCGATTCTTTGGCTTGGGATAAAAGGGTTTTCGGAATGGCCGAAAGGAGTCGTGCGACTCATTCAGACGGTCAAGACCTATAAGGTCGATCTCCTCCATACCCAGCTTTTTGGGGCGGATGTGCTCGGAAGAATTGTAGGGCGTTTCTTAAAAATTCCTGTTGTGAGCAATATCCAATCTTCTATCTACGAACCCGGGGTTCCTTATTTCAAATCCTCAAGGCAGAAGTGGATTGACTCCTGGACAGGACGCTGGTGCAACGAGAAGTTCATCGCCGTCTCCCATTTTGTCAAAGAATCGGTTCAAAAGAAACTGCACTACAAAGAGGAGGATATCGTAGTCATCCCCAACGGGGTCGATCTTCAGAATTTTTCCCCCAACGGAAGCCAGAGGGAACTGCGTCGTTCTTTCGGATGGGGTGAAAAAGATGTCCTTCTGATTTGTGTGGGGAAATTAAACCCTCCGAAAGGTCAGGAGTATCTCATCGGCGCATTGCCTTTGGTGAAACGGTGCCATCCCAACGTGAAACTCCTTATCGTCGGGAGCGGTCCTCGTCAAGAAGAATGGATGAAACTGAGCCGCCGATTGGGACTTGAAGGAATCGTTTTTTTCCTGGGAGACCGAAGCGATGTCAACTCCCTTTTAGCCATGAGCGACATTTTTGTTTTTCCCACTTTGAGTGAAGGAATGCCCTTTGCTCTTTTAGAGGCGATGGCGATGGAGAAACCGTGTATTGCATCGGACATTCCCCCCATTCGCGAAGTGATCGAAGATGGGAAAACGGGGCTTCTGGTACGACCTCGGCAGGCAAAGTCAATCGCCGAAGCCATTCTGAATATTTTGAATGCTCCTGAACAAAGAGTAGAGATGGCCCGGAGGGGAAGAGCTGTGATCGTAGAGAAATTTAGTGCTGAGAGTAATGTACGGCTCCTTGAAACACTTTACAAGGATTTACTTCAGGCCTCGCTGAGAAAGAACTTCCATGAGAACTGAACTTTTACAATGGCTCAGGTGTCCCGAATGCAAAGGGGTCCTTGAAGCGATCGTCGACGAGAGAAAGGAAAATCAAATTTTAGAAGGTACTTTGACGTGCCGCTGTCAAAGGCAATATCCCATCCGAAACGCCGTTCCGCGATTTGCCTCGAGAGAGGCCTACGCGGCAAGTTTTGGCTTTGAATGGGGGATGCATCGCACGACGCAGCTGGACAGCGCCAACCAAAATGGCCTCTCTGAAAAAATGTTTCAATCGAGGATCGATTTTCCTCTCAGCCGACTCCAGGGGCAACGGGTTCTGGATGCGGGGTGCGGGATGGGCCGGTATGCGGAGGTGGCGGCTCGGCATGGGGCGATTGTCATAGGTGTGGACCTCAGTCAGGCGATCGAGGTTGCTTATCAGAATATCGGTTTTCGGGACAATGTTCATTTGATCCAGGCGGATCTTTTCCATCTCCCTTTTGAGGAGGAAACATTTGATTTCATTTATAGCTACGGCGTGTTGCATCATACCCCTTGTGCCGAGAAGGCGTTTGGGAAGCTCCCGCCCCTTTTGAAAAAAGGGGGAACTCTTTCCATGTTTGTCTACGACAATTACAACAAAGCGATCGTTTATTCTTCCCATTTTTGGAGGACATGGACAACCCGTCTTCCGCGACGGCTTCTGTATTATCTCTGTGCTTTTTCGATTCCGGCCTACTTTGTGTATCGTTTGCCCTTGATAGGACAGATGCTGAAGGGAATTTTCGTGATCTCGATGGAAAAGGACTGGCGATGGCGTTGGCTCGACACGTTTGACTGGTATTCTCCGAAGTATCAGTCGAAGCATACACACGCTGGAGTATCTCAGTGGTTCGAAAAAAACGGCCTGTCCAACATCAAAATTTTCGAAGGGGGAGTGACGATGTTGGGGACGAAGCAGGAGGCGCGCGAGCCGAGCAAAGAAAAGGATTTTACGAATGTGTGGCATAGCCGGGCAATTTAATTTTTTAGGTCATGAACCTGTAGATCCGGAGCAGATTCGGCGCATGAGCCGTGTCCTTTCCCATCGCGGCCCAGACGACGAAGGCGTCTTTGTGAAGGGACCGATTGGGCTGGGCCATCGGCGGCTTTCCATTATTGACCTCGCCGGTGGAAAACAGCCGATGCAGGACGAGAGCGGACTCTTCACGGTCGTCTTTAACGGAGAAATTTATAACTATCGCGAACTGAGGGAACTTTTGGTCTCCAAAGGATACCGTTTCCGGACGCAAAGCGACACGGAGGTGATCTTGAATCTTTACCGCGACAGAGGGCCGGATTGCCTGGAAGATCTTCGCGGAATGTTTGCGTTTGCGCTTTGGGATTCGAAGAACCAAAAGCTCTTTCTGGCAAGAGACAGGATCGGGAAAAAACCTCTTTTTTATACCGTCCGGGAAGGAGCCCTTTTCTTCGGTTCTGAAATAAAATCACTGTTGGAGGCACCGCAGGTCCCCCGTTCCACAAGACTGGAATCGATCGACGATTATCTGACCTACGGCTACACCCCGAGCCCGTTTACGATGTTTGAAGGGATCTTGAAACTTCCTCCTGCCCATTGGATGATGTGCGATCGCCAAGGTGTCTCGGTTCATTCTTATTGGGCACTCTCCTATGAGCCCAAAGAGAAATTGTCAAAAGAGGCGTGGAAAGAGAAAATTGGGTCGATCCTGTCGGAAGCGGTGAAGTTGCGTTTGAGGAGCGACGTCCCGTTGGGGGTTTTATTGAGCGGCGGCCTCGATTCAAGCACGGTGGTCGCTTTGATGAGTCAACTCCAAGTGCGTTCCATACGGACCTTCAGCATCGGATTTGAAGAATCGGATTACAGCGAACTCCGTTTTGCGCGGGAGGTCGCGCGCCGCTTCGGGACGGATCATCATGAACTGATTGTGCGCCCCGATGCCGCAGCCGTATTGCCCAAATTGATCTGGCATTATAACGAACCGTTCGGAGATTCCTCCTGTATCCCGACCTATTATGTATCTCAGTTGACCCGTTCTCATGTCAAAGTGGCGCTGAACGGCGACGGAGGAGACGAGGCGTTCGCGGGATATGACCGCTACCGGGGGGCGAAATTGGCGCAATCGCTTAGATGGATTCCAAAGCCGGTCCTTCAGGGGGCAAAGCATCTTTTCCGGCAGATGGCAGATCGCGTCGTGAAGGGAGATCCGAAGCGGTGGCGGCGCCCTCTCCATTTTTTGGAGGCGCTTACGGACTCCTCGGATTCAGGTCTGCGATATCTCCGGTGGGTGAGTATCTTTACAGAGAGTGAAAAAGGGGAGCTCTATACGGACCGGCTCCGGGCCGATCTCGCGGGGCATTCAGCGGAGAAATTTCTTCTTGAACGTCTCCATCGTTCCAAGGCCTCTTCCATGGTGGACCGGCTGTTGGATACCGATAGCCAGTCCTATTTACCGGAGGATCTTTTGGTGAAGATGGATATCGCCAGCATGGCGCATGGGTTGGAAGTACGTTCTCCTTTTTTGGATCATAAGTTCCTGGAAGCGGTGGCGCGGATGCCCGCCGATCTGAAACTTCATCGCTTCCAGACAAAATATCTTTTGAGAGAAATGGTGAAGGGACTCCTTCCCCCTTCGATTCTCACGAGGCGAAAAATGGGTTTCGCCGTTCCGATTGACCATTGGTTTCGGGGAGAACTGCGGGAATTTCTTCGGGACGTGCTTCTGGATCCTTCGACGATCCAAAGAGGTTATTTTAAGCGGGGAGCGGTTGAGAATTTATTGAGTGAACACCAGGAAAGGAAACGTGATCGCCGATTCCACCTTTGGGCTCTTCTCAACTTGGAATTATGGCACAGAACTTTTATTGACCGGGCGGAAGCCAAACAAGAAAATGAAATTCTTTGTCAAAAATAGTCTTCTGCTTCATGGGATCATTTGGAGCTCTGCCCTCATCGTTCGGCTCTCCCTTGTTTCGTCTCATGGTGGACTTCAAGGAGACGAACTGTCGTATCATGCGCTTGCGAATTCCTTGGAGGAGGGAAAGGGCTATGGGATGGAAGGACAAACGTATTCCCGACCGCCGGTGTATCCTCTCTTTGTCGCCTCTGTCTATCGCATTTTTGGAAAGGGGAATGTAAAGGCTGTCTACGTGATTCAAGCCGTCTTGGGCGCTTTGATCTGCAACCTCGTTTATGAGATGTCCAAAAGGCTCTTTGGCTTCGTTCCTGCCCTCTTGTCAGCGTTTTTGGTGACGGTGAATATGCCGCTTGCGGCCAGCAGTTCACGACTTCTCAGCGAGTGCCTGTTTACCGTTTTCCTGATGGGTGGCTTCTTCTTGTTGCAGAACCCCACACGAAAAACTGTCATTTTCTCGGGGGTTCTTTTGGCCATGGCGGCGATGACGAGAGGGATTGTCTTATATTTGCCTTTCCTCCTGGGTTTTATTTTCATGATCTCTGGTGGGAAGGAAGGATTGCAGAAAGGAGGTCTCCTGATCGGAGCCTTTCTTGTGGCCATGATTCCTCTGACGATGCGAAACTATTTTGTCTATCACGCGTTCGTTCCGGTTTCCACCCAGGGAGGGTATGTGTTCTACACCTCCTATCATCCGAAAGAAGGAAAATTCTTTGGGTACAATGTAAAAGATGCGGTCACCGATTCTGCCGATCAGCTGACCTCAGAGACGAAAAGGAACGACTATTTCTACCGAAGAACCGTTGAAGATATTCGGAAGAACCCGAGGGGCACGTTGCGTCTGGAGATTTTGAAATTTCTTTATTTCTGGGTGCCCTTTGACTGGGAAATTCTGGGCAAAGGCCGGTACCACTTCGTGTATGCTTTTGTTTTTCCTATGATTTTTCTCGGGATCTTTTGGGCGAAAGGAAGACGCCTGTTTCTTCTGACCCCTCTTTTTTATTTTTTGGGAATGTCCCTTATTTTTTACGGGTCACCGAGGTTTCGGCTTCCCGTTGAACCGTTCCTCATGATTCTGGGCGCCTTCGGACTTGTAGAACTTTTCCGGCGTCTGCCGCGGCGCTCCTTGGGATGGATCTTTACCGCAACACTTCTCACGGCAAACGCGGGAGTCGCCGTTTTTCAAGATCCTTTAAAGCGGGTTCTGATGCATTCCTTACACGGGTGGGGACTTTGGTAATGCGAAGGCATATCCTTTTTTTGATTTTGTTGATCTTGGCCGGAGCGTTTCTACGGTTCTATGGAATCCAATTCGGGCTTCCTTATCTTTACCATCCAGATGAACCGGTTGCGGTCCATGAGACACTGCGGATGGCGGCGGGCGGGTTGCGCAGCGACTATACCTTTCACCCCCATTTTTTCAACTATCTGCTCCTTTTCGTCTATGGGGCTTATTATGGCATTGAAAGAGTTCTCGGGCATCTCTACACGATCGAGGATTTTAAGGCCCTCTTCATCAATGATCCGACGCCCTTTTATTTGTTGGGAAGAGTGTTCTCTGCGTCGCTCGGAGTGGCAACCATTCCGCTGCTTTATAAAACGGGGGAGAAAATTTACGGAAAGACGGAAGGCCTTCTTGCCGCTTTCTTTTTAACGTTCAGCTTCTTGCATATTTCGAACGCCCACTATCTTAAACTGACGATGGCGGAAACGTTTTTTGTGATCCTCACCTTTTTTTTCATGATCAAGGTCATTCAGAAAGGGAGATGGCGTGATGCGCTTAGTGCCGGATTTTTTGGAGGAATTGCGCTCGCGACAAACTACAACGCAGGGCTCATTATCCCTTTTGTTTTTCTGGCGCAAATTTTGCGGCGGGATCGGGCGGGACTTCCTTTTCATCAAAGAATTTTTGAGAAAAAAATATTCGTGAGCTTCCTCACAGTCATCCTGGGGTTTTGCATGACCTCTCCCTTGCTGCTTTTTAACGTTGGATCGTTTTTCAAAACCTTTCAGCGCATGACGGGGTTTTTTGGTCATTCCTCAGCGATCGGTACCGTGCCTCTCTCGGCGGGGGTGAATCCGCTCGCTTACTATGTTTTTTCATCGCTCCGTTACGGGATCGGAATTCCGTTGGAACTTTTGGCGCTCGCCGGCATTTTGTACGTTTTCTTCAGGGCAGCGAAGGCACGGAGGGCCGAAGAGATTTGCCTGGTCTCTTTCACGCTCTTTTATATCTTCATTTTCAGTCGTTTGAAATTTTCGGCTCACCGCTATATTGTTCCGGCGCTCCCTTTCCTCCTTCTTTCGGCCGCGGCATTCCTGGCCTCGGTTGTCCGCATCCGTCCGGAGGGAAAAAAACGGACAACCCTCCTGTGGTCCGCGGCGGCCCTGTTTGTTGTTTTTCCGGCGCGGGATGCCTGTTATCATGATTGGCTCATCACCCACAAAGAGGACACGCGCGCCCAAGCGGGGGAGTGGATCGAAAAGAATGTCCCCCCGGGGACGGGCATTGCGATGGAGAATTATGTGCGCGTCCCGGCTTTTGAGCCCCCTCTTTTGGAAACCGCGGAAGAAAGTACCTATAAGTTGGAAAAAACGCTTGATGCGTTCAAGGATAGAGGGAAATACCGAAGGCTTTCGTTGGAAAAGGGGATTTCCAAGAGGCCTCGATACCGTATTATCGATTTGATTGAAGCGCCCCACCTGGCCCCCGATTACGAGAATTACTATGATCTGCAGGAACTGGCCAAGAGGGACGTCCGTTACGTGATCCTCAACCATTTGTACCGGAGGCCTTTTCTGGACACCACGAGGGAAAAAGAGAAACGGAAACGGTTCGAGGAGGAGTTGAAACAGCATGCCCGATTGGTGAAACGATTTGTTCCTCTCAAGGAAGGGAAGGCGTACCGTTTTATCAACCATGAATCAGCCATCACCCCCTTTGAAGGCGTTCTCGATTTTTCGCGTCCCGGTCCGGAACTTGAAATTTATGAGTTAAGGGAAATATGAAAATTCTACACGTTGTCGGTGCGCGCCCCAATTTTATGAAGGTTGCGCCCCTTTTTCCGGCATTTTCGAAATACGCGGGCGTGTCCCAACTCCTGGTCCACACGGGCCAGCATTACGACGACAAGATGTCAAAGCAGTTTTTTGTCGATCTTGATCTTGCGCCCCCCGACATCTTTTTGAAGGTGGGCTCCGGATCGCACGCGGAGCAGACCGGGAAGATTATGATCGCCTTTGAAAAGGTGGTGAAACGGGAAAGGCCGGATTGGGTGGTGGTGGTGGGTGATGTCAATTCGACGCTTGCCGCCGCGCTCGTCTGCGCGAAAGAGAAAGTCCGTCTTGCCCATGTGGAAGCCGGCCTGCGGAGCTTTGACAGGACGATGCCGGAAGAGATCAACCGCATTGTGACGGACCGCTTGTCAGATCTGCTTTTCACGACTTCGAAAGAGGCCGATGAAAACCTTAAACGGGAAGGAATTTCCGAAGAGAAAATATTTTTTGTCGGGAACATCATGATTGACTCCCTTGTCAAGTTCCGCCGGAAGGCGGAGGCCTCCCGCATCTTGAAGACGCTGAAGCTCACTCCTAAGGAATATGCCGTGATCACGCTGCATCGGCCGTCCAATGTGGATGAGGCGGTACCCCTTCGGAACGTGATGCGGGCTTTGAAAGATCTCCAGAAGGAGATACGCATCGTTTTTCCCGCGCATCCCCGATGCGTGAAGAACCTGAAGCGGTGGGGCCTTAAGGAGGAGTTTTCTCAAATGAAAAATGTGACGCTTTTGAACCCGCTGGGTTATCTTGATTTCTTAAAACTTTTCTCCGAATCTC
>OBEQ012710000.1_pt1 | contig 27946 bp, 23 predicted proteins | sample 1670901 | NCBI WGS metagenome assembly OBEQ01 (sample SAMEA104232315, study PRJEB22302) | groundwater metagenome | biome: forest; feature: aquifer; material: groundwater | place: USA | collected 2011-08-07 | depth 5.4 m
TCTTCGAGAAGTGACTCAAAGTGTGCATAATCTTTTTCATTCTTGAATATGGTGGCGCGACCATTCGCGCGGTTGATAACATGATAGATGGTGTCGCCAATGGCGAGACGATTCATACGGGGCATGAATATATAATACCATGCAATTTGTTAATCAATGGGACTTATCCCCGTTTCCCGTTTCCGTTTCCAATGGGACTTATCCCCGTTTCCGTTTCCCCCGTTTCCGTTTCCACGTTTCCGTTTCTCGTTTCCCCCGTTTCCCGTTTCCAATGGGACTTATCCCCGTTTCTCCCGTTTCCATTTCCGTTTTTGCGGGCGAGGCTTTGCGAGTGGGGGCGCCTCCGTTATGCTTTCGCCATTCGTTCTTTCACTTGTGCAATGAATTCTTCGGAGTTCTTTGGAGAGATCATTATTCTTTTCCACTCACGACTGCGTTTGATGTAGACCCAATTCGAGAAGCGCGAAACTGCCATAAATGTCAGTAGATTAAATGGCGCACTGCGAAAAGGTAATATTTCGACGATCTCATCATAGCGAATATGGAAGAGTGGAATAAGTCCGAACATGAGCACGCGAATACCTTTGTCGGTTAATTCTTGCGTCACCAACAGTCGTCCCACAATGAAGTGATAAAAGACAATGGTGAGGACGAGGGAGATGAAGGAGTCAAACCATGAATCGAGTTGTATCATGTTATTTGTTTAATTTTCTGCTAATCGTCGAAACGGGATAGGTGCTGATCGATCCAATAGCACCAAGTCCGATGTTGAACGTGGGAGTTGATCCTTCAACTTTAGTAACACCAGGAAGATTAAAGTTTTTGTTGTTCAGTTTAAAGGCGGGGGCGTTATAGTTTGTCTGCATACTCACTCCGTTGGGTGCGATTTGCTCAATGGTGTTTGCTGAACGACTAAATGCAATACCGATCCCCATACCCGCATATCCACCAAGTACACCAGTTCCTTTGTTTGATTTTTCCGCTCCAGGTGTCTGCCATCCCATGCGACCACTTGCACCGTCTCCCCCAATTATATACCCCGAGTTCCATACCGCGCCATATTCAGGACCGGAACCTTTGCCGCTCGCAAATGCCCATCCTCCGCCAAATGTTCCACCGACTCCGGCACCGAAACCAATTTCAGCACCAATGCTTCCGGTGATCGCAATTGCCCAGAGTCCGCTTGGGTCACTAAAGTTTATCGGATTATTTCGACTATAGCTATATGAATTCAACATCTGCGGATCAGCAAGCAGTGTCGTCTGAGAGTATGGTGTTGCTCCGCCGTTGACGTTTAAGAGATAGCCGGGTTTCGTCCCATTGTTCCCCGATCCACACGTCGAGCTGTTGCCCGACGTGATATTTGCGTTCGAGTTCGATGTGCACGTTGAATTCGACTCTTTGGTTGGTAGTATTGTCCCGATGTCCCTTGCAACGGGGTCTTGACTTATAAACTTTCCATTGCCCCCGTCATAGTATCGTGCATTCAGGTACGACAGCGTTGTGGAGTCATCATACGTCTGCCCGATAAAAACACTCAGACCAACACCCTCCCCGCTTTCCGTAGAAGTTCCTGTTGTAGTTGAGGTCATCCCATCAAACCCCACAAGCATTTCCGAGGTGGTCGCTGTTCCATCAGCAAGTGCGGTGACAAAGGAAAAAAGAGCAGAATCAAGTAAATCGAGGGTGTCCGTGGCGACTTCTCCCTCATGGGGCATTACGGTGAAAACGAAGCCTCCCTGTTGATCCAAGGGGACCACAGCAAGCACCAGGGGTGGATTGGCATTGGTGGTGAAATGGTAGACCCAGAAGCCCGTGTTGGGGGTACTGATCAATTCTGTATTATTCGTTGTGTTGGCAACCTTGGTGCTTTCCGTGACCTCTGTTGTAGTTGCGAGAGTAGCGAAACTTGTGACTTCTGTGGTTGTCGTCGTAGTGGCGACATCGGGGATGACGGTAGGCAGTTCTTCCTCCGCAAATACAGTAAAGGGTGAGATCAGGAAACATAAAATGAGCGCAACGGAAAGAAGTCGAGATAACCGATTTATGCTGCTCTTTGGAGGTAGCATTCCCAGATTCATGAACGTAATTGTACCAGTAAACTGAGAAAAGCGTGCCCCGCTTAGTGTCATTTTGTGGCTTAAATGCATACATCTGGCACAAGTGGCACACCAAAGGAGCCTATTTGGGGATGTCTCATTCCTCTTCCACTGAAACATATTCAGCCAACCTTTTTACTCCCCCAAGAACCATATCATCAAGCGAGCAAAGTGGCGGCTTCCCCCTTGCCGAATACTCAAGGGTCTTAAACAAATAACCCAGAAATGACCCTGTATATCGATAACAGCGAATGCAGTGCCTTATCTTGTCTCCAACCTCGTCCTCGTACCCTTTCCAACGAAGCATCTGCGGATAGCGATCCATCCAGTCATCGGTGATAAAAGTGACCCATTTCACGAGTTCTTCTTGGGCGCAGATATTTCCTTTCTGCCCGATGCGCACGAGACTGATAATTATGCGATGTTGCACGGATTTATCACGCTCGTCCATTGGAGCAAAGAGTGTATACAGTCGATCTTTATTTTTTGTGAGGATCACATCGACCTCGGACTGTCGTTCATATGGTTTTACCTGCTTCTGTCGATAACGAATAAACCGGCGCTGAAAAGTACGGTCAAGTTCACTCGTCACTCTGTCCCAATCAACATCTCCATTCTCAGTTTTGATATTTCTCCAAATGGACTGATAGATGTTTGGAGCATTGGTTACTATCCATGTACTGCTGAATGTCTTTGGTTGTTTTTCTTCAAGTAGTTGATTGAGACTTTTTAAGGCTTCCTCGACTTTCATATTGCGAGTCAGCGGCGTTTTATCATTTCTACTATTGCGCCCAATCTTCTCAAGAGGTCGTCGTAGGTAATAATATCGATGACATTTTTATATTTTCTTTTCACGACCTCAAAATCTGATTTCTGAGATGCTGAAAGATTATTGTCTCTTCCCATGATAATCATTCCGCTCGGGTTCGTAATCTTGATCTTAAACTTTGCAGGGAGTCCCGCCTTATATTTTGCAGTCAACTTTTCTTCCCCCCTCTTGCCCCATTTGTTCAAATAAAAAATGTACTTTTCTATTTGCATTACCGTTCCTGATAACTCCTGAAGCGGTATATGATTGTCACGATATTTACCCTCTGTAACAATTCTCTTGTCAGTAGGACGTTTAATTTCAATAATATCAACATTGCCGTTCGCATCAACAAGAAGGAAATCTAGCTGTCTATCCTTATTATTATACGTATCCCTCACTGGCGCTTCCTTAAAGGCAAAGATGTACTTTGGGTATAAAAGCAAAATTATATCGAGAATCTCGTTTTGCCACTGCTTTTCATTATAGGAATTCTCGCTCTGAAGCATTTTTTCGAGCTTTTTTAATATGGCTTCATATTTAAAAAGCTCGATCTCTTTAAACTCCCCCAGAAGGTCATCTCCTTTTATCGTCGGCCTATTATTCATGTAGCGCTCGTACTTCTCCTGAATATCGGAGGCTGAATCAAAATAGCTGCTCAGGACGGTACCAAGTCGTGCGTGCACATACCTCTTAATTTCATATGAACTCGGGAATACTTTCAATAGTCTTAGGAATTCATTCTCAGGAAGAGTGCCGCCATGATCGCCACCGATGTATATATCTTCCTTAACAAACTCACTTACCTTTTTGAAGATAGAAACATTTTTTTCAGCGGTAAAAAAGCTCGCTGACAACCTTATGCTTTTGTGTATAAATACTTTTTGAGTAATATCAAAAATCCTACCTTGAATTTCAAAGTATTCTCCGTTCAGCCGCCCCAAAACAAGCTCAACCTGCTCTTCGGATCCATCAACTTCTGAAGAATGTAGATCTTCAGGAAGAAAATCAAAAGTACCCTTCAGTGACACACCCTCATCCTCCTTGAGTTTCTTGGTAACCCAAGAACTTAGTGGAGTGTAGACGAGAAGGAGGATTTGATTTTTTATGCGGAATCCAATCATGATAAATTTTAACGAAACCTAGCCGTCTCTTCTGATAATTTCTGATATCTGCCAGGTGCTTCCTTGTCTTCAAGCTTATATGCATTGATGTATTCAAAAACAACAGGTAATTCCTCAGACTCTTTTGAAACTGTACTTTCGTCAAGTGACAAGGAATAATCCTCCAATGAAGACTCTACGGAACGCCTACGGCGCGTGAAATATTTATGCGGAACCACGCGTCCAGCTTCAATTTCTTTTAACTCCTTCTTGTCTATGTGGATGACGGGAACCGGAACTTCATATTTTTCCCACCACACCCTCATCATTGCCTTCAACTGAATGCGACATTTCCAATAACCCCAATCCCAACCATCGTCATATACGTGATAACGATAAATTGTTTTTTCACCCAATTGGGCGCACTCTTCTCTCAGAACTGGGACCAGAAACTGATTTCGACCACTCGTACCATCAAGTTTTTTTGCTGAGCAAAACATTACTATTGGGAAGCCGAAATCCTCCAACCTGAGAGTTTTAAGGTCTTCAAAAAATCTCCATGGATCTTTGTAACATGCGTAGCAATTATAGATTACGCCCGTAGTGCCTTCTAGCCATGCTCGTCGGATTTGGAACAGCTCTGATGTCTGTTGAAGAATTTCTGGTGTCAGTGCGGGAAGCAACGACTCTGGGCTACGTAATTGCTCCAATGAGAGCTGCGGGATCAAGCGTGGGATCTGAGAGACAGCAACACCGTGATCTTCAAATATCTGTAGGAATCTGTGTGCAACAATTAGCACGGGGTCACTTTTTTGCTTATCTTTGAAACGTCTAAAAACTTCACGTACATTAATACTTAAAATTCCCCCGAGGGGGATCTTAACTTCAACAATGTCCTCTCGACTCTTATTCATAAATAAGCATCACTTAAATGTATCTTCCTGATTAAAAAGCTCATGCTTAATTCTTGTCGTCCCCAGTGTGGGGTAAACAGTATTCAACACATCAAATTTGTTATCTTCATTGTACGAGACAAGAATATGCCCCCCTCCATTCAACTTTAAGGTTTTAATACTTACATGAAGGTCTTCAAAAAAGTTTTCTTCAATGGCTCCCTGCGATTGCAGTACAACCAACAGATTAACATCGCCCATATTATTTCCGTAGTGTCGAAGTTTTTTCTCTATAAAAACAAAGAGTTCTTTTGGATCAGCTTTTCCCCTATATTGCTTAAGTTGAAATGCTCGATATCCATCATCGTTCATTAGTCCAAAATCTGTAAGGTCATTTTCTTTGAGCGATTCTTTTAGTTTTTCCATGGAATCAATGTTCTCTACTTTTGCGCTTACCCCGGGTTTCAACAAAAAACAAACTTGGTCTTTTTTTGAAAAGAACTTTGGAAATACATACAAAGCAGAGAATATTTCTATATCCTCTTTATCTTGCAGATTGTTTGTCGCATTAACAATCTCAATCATTTTTTCCTTACCATTCCGTAGTAAATCTTCCGACGAATAACCCCGACGAATAATTTCTTCTTCAAGCAATTTTCGCCATGGTGCTTCAAAAATCTGCTTAAGATCTGCGGGATCAAAACATACGGCATGAATCTTTTTGTGATAATAGATCATTGTTTTTTCTTCTTTAATTAAAGTCGGGGTCGAATAAACATGTCTGCATCTTCAGCACATGCCGCTAGTTTATTCTTAGAAGTAAATAAGCTCGCGCGATCTATGGAGGTCTTGCGTCCAGATATGCACTCAAGATGGAGATGTATTCCGTACGATAATCCGGTTTTTCCTGTTATGCCACACTGTTCACCCGCTTTATATTGCCCTTTTACTGGAGCATTGTCTCGAAGATGAAAGTACACAAAGGTACGATCAACTTCCGGAACATAATAGAAAAAATGATTACCAAAATACTTATGCATATTTCCACTTTCAATAACTTCCCCATCAGCGCAGTAGTAAAGTGGGACATTATCTTCTCCCTGTGTGCCGTAGTCAGTGCCTGGGTGACAACCAGTCTTGGGGTAATTAATACTATCGGGAGTGAGAAATTTTTGAGTTACATTAAATTTATCGACCCGAATGGGGGAAACCCATTTGCCCGATGTGATTACAGACAACTGATCAGGAATAATCTGGAGATAAGAAGCAGCACAGTATCCCTTCCGTCCATCCGCGAGGGTGACCAACTTCCATGATTGCTCCTCACCTTCTACTATTGTCCCGACAGGAACTTTCTCCAATATTGAACTATCGACACTGGGTGCAGAGCGAAGATTAACATTACTAGTGGTTTTAAATTTCATGTGAAGTGAGATTGATCATCCCTGTGAAGGTTGTGATAAAAATTGTTCTTCGAGACGGTGAGATTGAAAATACAGGGTAATTTCTCCTCTAGTTTTTCTGCTAGTCCAGTACTCCCCCTCCAATATCCGCTTGGGGGTTTTAATAATCTTTAATACTGCCGCACCGTCATGTATTGCACTACGATCCCTCAGTGTTGCTTTCGGTCTATTGGTGTAATTGTAGGTGAGAAATAAATTTTCATTATTCGATTCCGCGTTAATGTTTGCAGTGGTACTATAACTGCTTGATTCTTTAGTCATCAGAGTGCACGATATATTTGAAAATGTTTGCCGAATTACAAGGGTAATTGGCACAGGAGGAATTCCGTGATTTGTCTTTGGGTCAATCCAATCACTTTTTAACTCGCCGCGCCAAGTACCTTGTAGATCTGGTACTTTCACTAACCAATCTGCAAATAATTTACATCGCCACAACCACTTAGTAAAAATTAATACAACGAATGCATAGCCGGTGATAGCCATGGGAATCAGCTTGCTAGCCGCCCATAAGTCTAGAGGTGAAAATTTTCCTGACGCAATAATTATCATCAACCAGATGAATAAGAAGGTCAGCACCTGGGCATAGATCTTAACGGTACTGTTTACTTTTTCCATAGTATTATTCAAATCCCACATAATCCCATGCGGCTGATAAAAAACCATGGGCCTGTTGACGTGTCCATCCTTGAGTTGGATTAAAAAGATACTTTAGCTCGTTCACCTCTCCCCATGCCCCGCACGCCTCATCATTTAGAGTGTTATTAAAAGTATGAGCCAGTACATTTCTAATATTTGAAGCGTGGTATGCGGAATTAAACTGTTCATTGGGGACATTCCAAACCAAGGACGCGATAAGAAACGATCCAATATCTTTAGCTTGTATTATCCCTTCCTCTTGCATTTTATTTCTCAAACGCTTGAGGATCCTGACACTGGCCTTATATTTTCTTGAAGTAAGGTCATTTTTATTCACACCATTAGAGTGACTCTGCTCTGGCCAGTTAACTACTCTGTTTCCCGCGTCAGTCACAAATTCAATCCCCTTATCATAAAGAGGAACGTTTCCGTAAAGCCCCTTGTACCTTCTATGTTCAAAAGCCGCCACGACATCAGCATCGACACGATAAGTATTCGCATGGATATCAAAGGCCTTGTTTCCCCTGCTTACCCCTGTTCGTCCGAATTTTTTAACCAAAGCATTTTCAACAAGATTTTTAAAGTCACTGTATTGAATTGATGCGGGGGTACTGATCCCATAATCAATGGGGCTTCCTTGTAAATTGTGAACTTGTAGATCATAGAAAAAAGAATCCTTTAGGCAAACACAAACGTCAACATCGCTCTCTTGGCGAACATTAGTATTTGCGCGATATGATCCTTGTGTAAAAACCTCAATATCCATCTTGGATAATTGGGAGTCTTCCCTGATTGCTTCCTTGATCATTCTATCCACGTTCTCACACTTCGTGTCTTCTGTTTCTCCGAGTGGTTGCGCCCATGTTAAAAATGTATCTTCCCAAGACATACTAGTAATTTAATCAAGATTATTCCCCTCGCTTCCATCAGGGTTTGAAACTGGGGTCTTTATGCCATTAATCAAACGCACATGGTAATCGTCAAAATTACCTTGCTCAATTTCACGAACAAAGACGGTACGCGACATATCCTTCCCGGTTTTATTGTCGTGAAAGTTGAGATTCCTCCCTGATTCATTTTCATTTGTTACTACAACTGATTTAGCCATAATGTTTTTAATTAATTTCTTTTTTCGCCAGGCTCATAAATAACCTGATAGTCATCAGGATCAGACATGGGGATTACACTTAATACTTTCCCAAAAATTCGAGTGTTTTCACCACTCATGACAATAGGCGAATACCCGTTACCCGCAGATTCCGGCTCTAGGATAGTAACACCAGGTGCAATTCGTAGTTTCTTGATTACAGCTTTATCGTCAAGAAGTGCCACAACACGATCACCACTCGATACATTTTCCGTAACCTCAACAAGAACGTAGTCACCGTTATGGATACCAGCATCAATCATACTGTTTCCGACTGCCTTTATCGCAGCAATACTTGCCCGATCCCCAGTTAATTTTTTATCAACCAAGAGATACTCGTCATAGCGTTCCTCGGCATATACCTCTGCGGCATCACATCCTGCAGATGCAATAACGGGAACCTGTACTGTTCCCGAGGAGTAGGGGCTTTCCTTGATTAGACTGATTCCTCGATGTTTGAAGCTATCACGCTTTATGAGACCTTTTGCCTCCAATGACTCGATCCGCTGAGTCACACTTCGTAGTGATTTGAGCCCAAGCCCATCCCCTATCTCAGTAATCGTAGGAGACTCGCCTTTTTGAGCAATAAAACCCTTTATAAAGCTATATGTTTCCTGTTGTTTCGCGGTGAGCGTATTCTTGTTCATAACTTTATTATAAACGATCAAAATGAAAAATCAAGGACTAAAACACACAACTTTACACACAATATACACAACTTATACACACCCCATATGTTGCACTATTTCACTTGATGATACAATACCTAGCGAGCAAGTTGATTCTTCCCCGATAACCACGGGTCAACACCAACAATGTAATTAGGATCAAACTACTCGAAACAAAAGAAAAAATCGAGCAACACAATTTTTCGCACTCGCGAAAGGTTTAATTATCAGTTCACTTCATAGCTATGCAGAAGTCATTTCTGCTGCGCGAGAAGAAACCCAAGCTCAATGTTCTTTATGTTTCGAGCCTCCTTCTCAAGCCCGCAGCTTATAATCCCCGCAAGTGGGATAGTTCGGCTATTACTCAACTCAAAGAGAGCATCACGCGATTCGGACTCGTCGATCCGATCATTGCAAACTCGGCTCCTAAGCGCAAAAACGTTGTCATCGGCGGACACTTTCGCCTCAAGATCGCAAAGGAACTCGGATACACCGAAGTACCTGTGGTGTATCTCAATATTCCAGACGTTGAAAAAGAACGTGAGCTAAATTTACGCCTTAACAAAAACACTGGTGCATGGGATTTTGAGAAACTCAAAGACTTTGATCTCACTATGCTCGCTGACGTCGGTTTTGATTCAGAAGAACTCGATGACATATGGAGCGAATCACTCGAAACCAAAGACGATGAATTCGATGTCGAAGGCGAACTCGCGAAGATTAAGAAACCAAAAACAAAGGTTGGTGATTATTATCAGCTCGGCAAACATCGATTGATCTGCGGAGATTCAACGGACCCAGAGGTGGTACGTAAGCTCATGGACGGAAAACGTACAGGCATGATCTATAGCGATCCGCCGTACAACATCAAACTCGATTACGACAAAGGTATCGGCGCGAAAGGTAAATATGGCGGAAAGACTGACGATGCAAAAACATTCGTCGCATACGAAGCATTCATAAGAAAGACAATGGAGAATGCGCTCTCGGTATCCGAAGATGACGTCCACGTTTTCTATTGGTGCGACCAGAATTATGTCGGGATGATGCAGGGACTGTATCGCACCCTTGGCGTGGAAAATCGCCGCACCTGCCTCTGGATCAAAAATAATCAGAACGTGGTACCGCAAGTGGCATTCAATAAAGTCTATGAGCCAGTCGTCTACGGAACGCGCGGCTCCCCTTTCCTCTCTGAGCATCACCACAATTTAACCGAAGTATTGAACAAAGAGATCGGTACGGGAAATGTACTCATCGAAGACATTCTTGGTCTTCTCGACATCTGGCTTATCAAACGTTTGCCCGGGCAGGAATACAAACATCCCACTGAAAAACCGCCAACCTTACATGAGAAAGCCATCAAACGCTGCACAAAAGTGAGTGATATCGTATTAGACAGCTTTGCTGGTTCGGGTAGTACTTTAATCTCATGTGAACAGTTGAAACGCTGCGCATACCTCGTCGAGATGGAGCCAGTGTTCTGCGACCTCATCATTAGTCGCTTTGAAGCACTCACGGGAATCAAGGCAGTTAAACTCAGCGAACATGGAAAATAAAACTACTGTTGAGAAGCGCATTGCTCACGACAAAGAACTGCTTCTCGAACAACTGAGAAAGACTCCCATTGTCGAAATTGCGTGCTCGAAAGCAGAGGTGGGTCGCTCAAGCTATTATCGTTGGCGTAAAGAAGATGCAGAGTTTGCTAAACAAGCAGACGAGGCAATGAGTGATGGGTCGCTTCTCATGAACGACGTCGCAGAAAGTTACCTCATCTCTGCGATCAAGGATAAGAACATGACTGCAATTACACTCTGGCTTCGGACACATCATCCAGCGTACGCTTCCAAACTGGAGGTCAACGGAAGAATGACTCAGATCCGCGAAGACCTCACTCCTGCGCAACAAGAGGTGGTCGAAGAAGCGCTCCGATTAGCTTCTCTTGTCGCAGCAGAAAGTATCAAACAACTCACCTCTACACATCATGAAACACCAGACACTGACGCGAAAAATGCTTGACCTCATTCTCGTGAATCGTGCAGTGCGTACGGCAATTACACGCAGATCGCATCAATGGTTCTTCAATATTTATTTCGCTGAATACATCGAGTACGAAACCGCGCCGTTTCAGTATGAGATGTTCGATATCACTCAACGCGAGGAATGGAAGCTGTTTTGCCTTGTTGCCTTTCGCGGGAGTGCAAAGACAACGATTATGACCCAATCCTTTGTACTCTGGTCGATACTCGGAATACGACAGACAAAGTTCGCGGTTGTTGTCGCACAGACGCAAAGCCAAGCGAAACAACACATGATGAATATCCGTGCTGTGCTCGAACAAAATGACCTCTTGAAACGTGACCTCGGTCCGTTCAGAGAAGAAACAGAACAGTGGGGTGCATCTTCGCTTGTCTTCTCTCGAAGCGGGGCACGCATTACCGTGGTATCGGTGAATGAGAGCATTCGTGGTATCAAGCACCTCCAACACCGTCCCGACCTGATTGTTATTGATGACCCTGAAGACCTCCAATCTGCGAAGACAAAGGAGGGGCGCGATAAGATATATGAATGGTTCAAAGGCGAGATCATGCCTTTGGGGTCAAAACGTACCAAGGTCGTGGTGATTGGAAATGTTGTCCATGAACATTGTCTAGTGCTTCGCTTAAAAAGCGAAATCGAAAACAACACGACGACAGGTCTTTATCGCGAGTATCCCCTGCTTAATGAAAACAATGTCTCTATGTGGTCCGGCAAGTTCGCAACGGCTGCCGATGTTGAAGAGGAAAGAAAGCGCATAGGCAATGATCGAACATGGTTTCGTGAATATATGCTTAAGGTACTCCCCACTGAAGATCAAATAATTAGACCTGAATGGATACGCTACTACGATAAACTTCCTGATTGGGATGACCCCAATAATAGATATCGAATGGCAGCCAGTGCGGTTGATCTCGGTATTAAGGATAAAAATAGTTCCGATCCGACCGCGATCGTTTCAGGTTATGCTTATGGCGCAGGCACAGCCGGGAAAATATACATATCCCCTTACTTCATCAACAAGAGGATGCTCTTCCCTGAAATTATCACAAAGATCAAAGGGGTATCTGCACGGCTTGAACAAGGAAAGAAATCGAGAACATATATTGAAACGGTACAGGCGCAAAGCTATGTCTTTCAGGAACTGAAACACCAGGGCTATCCAGTATTTGAGTATAATCCTCGGGGCGACAAAGCGGATCGACTAGCAAGCATCAGCCCGCTCATTCAAAATGGACAGATTCTTTTTCCGCGAGGTGGGGAGGAGTTAATCAACCAAATCGTGAACTTTGGTGTGGAAAATCACGACGACCTTTGCGACGCACTCACTCAACTGGTAATTAAGTTAATGGAAGTTATTGGACATTCCCGTTCCGGTGGTCAAGTGATGATGGGAGGAAAACCGATCACCGCGGGACTGCTCCATCAAGTGTTTTAGTTATTCTATCTCGATGTTTAACTCCATCCCCTCAAGATTAAAGGGATCTTTGACGGAATGGATGATGCGAATAGCGATATTCCAGATATAGGGATTCGAGACTGAAAAGATGGTCCCCTTAGTTTTTGATTTTATAGACAATTCAATTCCATCTCTATATGCCTCAATAGAGATTATTTGTGACACCAAGATAGCCCTATTCTCTTTCTCTCCATTAAAAATAATGCGCTTATTCGTGAGTACTAATTTTCCCGTATCGATCAATCGCCATTCTTGTTTGCTTTCAGATCGACTTTTGTATGTGCCAACGCGAACACCTTTCATGATCGATGTACCCATCCCGACTCCAATACTGTGGCGTATAGCACGAGTCTCCTTAAGAGTTGTCGATTCTTCAAAGATCACCCGTTCTCCTTCGTCGAGAAGAAGCGCTGAAGGAATAGTAGGGAGTTTCCTTTCAGACTTTAACTGTTCGATGAATGCATGGGCATCCTCACGAACACTCAAAGCGGCATCTTTGCGATTTCGACCTTCTCCAATCTTTTTGGTCGCGACATAACCAAGAATCGCGAATGATATCGTGGCAAGTTTATAATCCGATAACAAAAGACAGAAAACAAAACCAAGAAAGATCCAGATGAGACCTGCGTATTTTTCTAAAATATATAAAAACTGAGGGACGTTTTCCGTCCTGGTGACACTATTATTATTCATGCTCTAGCGGGTTTTAGCGGCGGGGAGGTAAGCAAAAGGCTCCCAGCCATTGCGATGGTGCCTTTCGGCGACCACCCGTATCCCTTTCGAGACACGACCCGCTAGAGCGACTCTGACTGGGAGTCTTTTAATCTCTAGCGGGGGTTTTCGACCATATCCGAAAAACGAGTTCTTCGGGGTTAGGTCTGTTATTAAATTGTCTTCCATAGTGTACGGCATAATGGGAAACCGCTCAACCCTAGCTCAGATTGAGTGTTTTGCGAAGCGAAGTTACCAACTTCTTACCAACACTCCGACTAGACGCCCAATGCTAGTTGCGTCATCCATTGAGTATGCAAAGTCATGCACCCGCTAAAGCGACTTTGGAGGAATATTACTCATTAAATATGCAACAAATGGAGACGCATAAAATTATTGTTGGTTATTGCAGATCGGCAAGTGCGCGTGACGGCGACACAAGTGCAGTCGATGAGCAGAAGAGAAAATTAGAATATTTTGCAAAGAAGTACAACTTCGTTATCGCCCGCTTCTATGTGGACGTGGGGGTGAGTGGAGTAACCCTTGAACGACCAGCGCTTAAACAACTGATAAGTGACTGCGAGGTTGGCAAAGTACAGATGGTACTTGTTGCAGATCTTGAACGCATTGCTCGTAACACCACCCTTCTGATAAGTGCGCTTGATAAGTTTCAAAACCTTGGAATTCAAGTGCTCTGTATCAATAAAAACGGTCGAGGTTTCTTTGAGATTCTCCGTGGCGCGGCAGAAGAATTAAAACCATGAAGAAGGTCGCATTTTACGCTCGCGTCAGTTCAGATATCCAAAAAAAGGAGGGTACCATTGAAAGCCAGATCGCAGAACTCAAAAGGCAGATTATTAAAGCGGGAGATAAATTAGTCAAAGAATACACGGACGACGGATACAGTGGCGCTGATCTCGACCGACCAGCACTCAACCAATTGCGCAAAGACTTGAAAACAAAAGTCTTCGAGACGATCTATATTCTGAACACTGATCGCATTGCCCGTGATGTCACGTACCAAAACATCATCATCGGAGAAATGCTGCACCACAAGAAGCAGATCATTATCAACGGTGTGGACTATATACATAACCCAGAGAATAAATTTAATCTGACGGTTCTCGGTGCGGTGGCAGAACTTGAGCGTGCAAAATTGATCGAACGTACCGATCGAGGTAAGCAACATCGACTCAAGCAGGGCTACCTATTGGGGCTTGGGGCACTGACGTATGGATATGACTATCACCGAAAAACGTCTACTTCATTCCCCTTCTACACCGTCAACGAAAAACAAGCTGAAATAATCCGCTTTATATATACAAAATACGATGAGGGCGGGATAGGAATAAAGGAGATTGTCAGAACACTTGAAAAAATGGATGCACCGAAAAAAGTAGGCACAGACCATTGGACTAGTTCGCACGTCAAATATATCCTCCATAATGAAATGTACACGGGCACCAGATACTTCAATACAATGAAGATCCTCAAGGTTGTGCGCGAACCGGGCCAGAAAGGTCCGAAGACAGTAAAAGAGTTCACGGATCGCTCGACTTGGATAGGAATCAAGGTGCCCGTAATCATACCGAAAGAGCAATTCGATAAGATGCAGGCGCGCCTTGCGTTTAATAGTGAGAGTTTTCGTAATGCCGTCGGCACACAACTATTTTCTAATCTTGTCTTTTGCGGCTCATGCGATTCTCGTTGCTTTGTATATCGCAGGTCCTATGCTGTTGAACGAAAAAATGGTTTTCATTTCTATCAACGCAGGGCGTATCACTGCCGCAATACAAATCCCTGCCACAACGTCGAAATCGACAATCGTCTGATTGAGTCTTGTGTCTTTGATATGGTCCCAGAAACATTATTTGACCCGGAGAAACTCAAAAAATGTATGGACGTGTTTAATAAGAAAAAGGAGGTCAACCAAGCAAAGATCAAAGAGGAGCTGGGTGAGATTGACGAGAAAATAAAGAAAATCACAGTTCAGAAAAAACGTATTGTTGATCTCTATGCCTTGGGTGATCTGGATCGAGAAAGCTACGTCCAGCGTATTTATGCCTATGACAGTGAGATTGCCATACTGAAAGTGGGGCGTAGTGAACTAATGAAACGTACTCCGTTTTTGTATAAGACTGAGGCAATAGAAGAAAGCATCAAGAAGTTCTGCAAAGAGGCGAAAAAACAGTATGCCCTAGCGACCGACTTCAATACGAAGCGGCGTTTTTTCTTAGACAGAGTAGTGAAGATCTCGTACCTGCGCAAAGATAAGGATATCGATATAGTGACGCTTCATGGTGTTGTTCCTATCCACCTCAAAGCTGAGGAAGAGCCTGTGGGGACACTTCAGTTTTCTTTTGAGCGCTCATTCAATAGGACTGAGCTTTTCAAAAAACTTCGAGCGTTTGATCAGAAGGACGATACCCAGGGTGGTACGCGAATTCAGCGAAAAGAGTATGGCGAATTAGTCACTAAACAAAGCAGCAACATATGAAAAAAGCAGTCCTATATGCTCGCGTCAGTTCGGATCTTCAAAAGAAAGAACATACAATTGATAGTCAGGTCGAGAAGTTGAAACAGCAGATCATTGAGACTGGAGATGTGCTCGTTAAGGAATATGCCGATGACGGATATAGTGGGTCAGAGATTCGCAGACCCGCATTGGATCAATTACGCGCAGATCTAAAGGCAAATCTTTTTGATACCGTGTATTTTCTCAACACAGACCGTATTGCCCGAGATGTCGCACATCAGACCATCATAATTAGTGAAATCCTCAAAGCCAAGAAACAGATCATCATTAACGGAAAAGATTATGTGCATAATCCCGAAAACAAGTTCGCACTCACGGTGCTTGGTGCAGTGGCAGAACTTGAACGTGCGAAGATTCTAGAGCGAAGTGCGCGTGGGAGACAGCACCGGCTGCGTGGCGGATTCCTACTCGGGTATGGGTATAACCTTTACGGCTATACCTATATACCCCGCAATAAGGACAAACTCGCATCGGCAAAATATGTAATCAACGAAGAACAAGCAAAGATCGTACGGCTTATCTTTGAGCGATACGTTAAAGGTGATGCGGTGGGAAAGATTCTACGCAATCTCGAGGAATCGGGCATACCTACGAGAGAAGGGAAGAAAATTTGGAGGATAAACCAGATTCACGAAATGCTCAAAAGACATACCTATATGGGGATCAAGTACTTTAACACCAGAAGACTCGTCAAAGAGCCCAATAGCGCAATTAGAGGTATAAAATACGGCAAGAAGGTGTATCGGGACAAATCAGAGTGGATCGGAATCAAGGTTCCAGCCATTGTGTCTAAAGAGATTTTTGATAAGGCACAAATACGGCTTGAGGAAACGAGAAATAAATATCGTCATCCGAAGGTGAAACAACTACTTTGTAACCTGATCAAGTGTGGCGAGTGTGGTCATAGTTACCACTCATATCGACGCTTCTTTAAGGTCATGGAAGGCGGCAAGGTGAAGGATATTTATCACAAGGTAGCATACAAGTGTAACTGGCAGGCAATATCAGCTATTCACAAGAAAGACACACTTAAAGCGTGCCGCAATCCCGAAATGAATGCGCCGTGGGTAGAGGCGTGCGTATGGGAAATGATCAACAAACACATGCTTGATGTATCAAAGCTACGTACATGTATGGATTTCTTTGGGAGCAAGGAACGAGAAAATCAGATCAGTGTAGAGAAAAAACTGAAATACATTGATGATAAGATCACTGAATCCACTAAGGAAAAACAAGACCTGATTAATCAATATGCAACAGGTGAACTCACGCAAGTTCGCTATGCGAAGAAAAGTGCTTCGCATGATAACGAGATCAATAAACTACGCCTGAAGAGAGTAGACTTGCTTGAGCATGTCCCCCTTTTACATAAGAAAGATGTTGTCGAGGAAAGCATTGCGCATTTCTGCAACGAGGCAAAGATGCAATTTAGACGCTCTATGAGTTTTGAAACGAAACGAACATTTTTACTCAAGCACATTGAGAAGATCGTACTTCTCAAGGATCATGTGACAATCTATGGAAGTGTGCCGGTGATAATCAAGGCATACGAAGATCCTGATCAAACAAGTAAGGCGAGCAAGATCGAATTTAGGATCGAAGGTGACGTGAACAGGATTCAGGCGCGTGCTGAGCAACGGCGAAGTGGAAAGAGTCCGAGGGTTATAGTTTTAGAGTAGAAGACTTATTTTTCTTCAAAAATTTGAACAATATCAAGAGGATGAAAGATGACTTCATCTCCTGACTTCAATATTTTACTCATTTTTTCTCCCATGGGATCGTTATCTAATTCCCCTGTCCACTCGGAATGATCCTGTTGTTTCGTTATTTTAACCCACATCCTTTCGACACCTTCATCCTGCTCTCTAAACATAATTTTTACTAAATCGCCAGACTTAAGTTTAAGCAGTGATTCTTGAGGGGGTAAATAAAACTTTTCTGAAAGTGGAGGGCGTTCAATTTCATAACTCATAATTTAACTTTCGCTATGTTATTAATTATTACTTGCCCCTTGGATGACTTCGTGAAATACATTTTCATCAGGAATAACCACCCAAAATGGCTCTCTGAAAGTTACCTTGCCTGTTATTTCTATTTCCCTGTCGGTTACCGACAATAACATTCCTTCTTCAAGAGAAACACCCTTTTCTTTAAGAGTTTTTATTGTGACAGGAAGATGCAAACGGATAGCCCCATCTTTATCACAGTTATTGAAATCTACTTCAATTGGTTTCTTGTTGAGTGGATTCATATTTCATGTAGTACATTCTGTCGCAAAGTCAGGGCTAGTTCTACAACTTCATCTTTGTCTCGCTTGCTCGCTTCTTTATTTTCAGCAACTCATCACTGGAAATATTTTTCATTTCTTTCAGATCATTCAGATCTTCGACTTGCTTAGAAAGTCCATCTTTCATCAACTTTAAACGCTCCTCATATTTTGCCTCATCGGGTTCTTCAAATGGAATTCCATACTTTTCCGCAATATATGAATCAAGTAATTCACTTTCCTGTTCTACAGCAGTCACAAGCATATCCAAATCACCCAACACTCCTAGTGCTGAATAAAATACTGAACTTACGACCTCTTCGGCATAAGTTTGATTTACTCCAGAATAAGAATCATCTGAACGAGGGAGAAAGTGGTCGGTCTCCAGTGCTTTTTTATACAACTCCTTTATTTCAGGTTCATTAAGGTTTTTACCTTCAAGTATGTGGTCCCAAAGTTGATTCAGAAGATTTCTTAAGGTTTTAAGATCTCCCTTTGACGTTTCCTTTGACCACTGGACATAGAAAGGGAAAATCCTCTCCGCAGATGCCACCCCCAACACGGATCTTATTTGCGGGATAATTTCATTTAGTTCATTTTTCAAGAATGTCTTATTAAATTCTTGGAGTTGTCTTTTAGTTAAGTCCATATTTTTCTTTATACCTTATAATTATGGTTTTCCCCAAACAGCAGTGGTGGGAGAAGTCTTGGTACCTCCACTTGCTTGAATTGCTGAAGTACAACTTGGACAAATTGGTCGAGAAACCCCCATAGACTGCGGTAAAGCATTGGTAGATTGTGCATAGTTTAGGGCACCTACTTCTGCATGTTGCCCGCCATAAGGTGCAGCAACTTCTCCTGGGTTCAAGGCTGCTTTTTGCGCTCTTGAGAGAGCAGCTCCTCCACTTGAGACTACCGTACCATCCGATGTTTGCAAGACCGCAGTGGTTCTTCTTGTTTGTGCGAATGGATCAAGAAGTCCTTGAAGTTGCGATGCTCGTGCATCTAAACTAACCGACTTACCCAACGCACCCCTAAGCGGAAGAGCAGACATTACAATTGGGGCTATAATTTGACCCTGCTGATAGTCAGAAGAATTATTATTTAATTCGTTCCATCCAGAAGCAATTGCGCCTCCGTTCGTGCGGTAAATTTCAGCACCCGCCGCCGCAGCATTGTAGCCAAAGTTATATGTTGACTGAATTGGTGAAGAAACAAACTGAACTACTCCTGATCCTATGCCATTCGCAATTCCGGGGATAGTCTGCCAACCCCAGAGACCTGTTGGGTCACTCTTAGTTATCGGGTTATCTTGAGCATATCCATAAGTATTTAATTCTTGCGGATTTGCAAGGACAGAAATTTGACTGCGTCCGTAGATCACATCACCTGTTCCAAGGGCGTTTACAAGAGGATCTTGACTTAAAAACTTTCCGTTGCCCCCTGAATAATAGCGTGCCTGAAGATACGAAAGTTGAGTAGTCTCGTCATACTCCTGCCCAATATACTTCCGTTTCGTGTCCGTGGTGCCAGTCTTCTCATTCTGGCGGATACTGCCGAACGGATAATAGGTATTCAACTGTGCAAGGCTGCCACTCTTGTTTGATGTGACATTCGTTCCATTGAGATGATCGGTATGAATGACAGAGGTGGTGGTTGCAGTGCCATTGCCTTCCATGGTGGCGACTAGGGTGTCCCCTGCGAAGAGATACAGCGTGGTCGTGGCACCGTTGGTCTCATAATACCGACTGAAGTATTTGGTGGTACTTGTGGCTCCCGCTCCGATCTTGCTGTCCATCTGTGTGCGTTGATCATTCTGATCATACGCATAATGGGTGGTCGTTCCTGATTTGTTGGTATCAATCAGTCGGTTGCGATAGTTCCAGACATTGCTCATGCCACTCCATGTGCGCAAGTTGCCGGCGTTGTCATAGGTCAATGAATTTCCATTGATCGTCGTTGCGGCATGGGGATTCGCAAATCCTGTTCCTGCATAGGTGTAATTTCCCACATCACTCTTATTGGTGAGATTGCCGAGGATGTCGTAGGTGTAGGTTTGGAGCAAGTTGGTTACGGCGGCTTGGGTGGTGGAGGCGCGGGTGAGGCGGTAGAGGCTGTCGTATTGGTAGCTGGTTGAAGCGGTCGCGTTGGTGCCGGAGAGGTCCACAATGTTTATGATGTTGCCGACGAGATCGTAGGTATAGCGCAGGTCTTGAAGCGTTGTGGTGGGATTGCTCATGGTGAAGAACGTGGTGTTGCTTGTCCAGTCTCCTGCGATATTCATCTGATCCCAGAGTTTGATGCGCCAGTAGTACTTTGTCCCGTCAAGTGGGAAGGTGGTGGTGCTGTAGATGTTGGGTGAGCGGACATTGGTGGGAGTGCTCGAGGACAATGTCTTCTTTCCGGAGTCCCAGTATGGAGTGGTGAAAGTGCCCGTCGTATCAATTTGTATTTGGTAACTGGTGGCAAGTGCGGTCGTCGAGGCATTTTCATGCACTGCGGAGAAGCGTGGGTTGGAGGTGGCGACACGTTCCGGGTTGGTTGCCGATTCCACCTGAAGAGCGCTTGAGACAGAGGGTCCAACGGCGGCAAAGGTGTGTTCAACGACCAATTTCGGATCGCTTGCTGTTCCTGCCTGATCAGCCATCCTCACCATCACGCGATTGATGCGATCCGCACCCGTGATAAATTGGCTGTTAATCACGTCATGCCCTTCACGGACACCAAGCTTGGTCACTCCGGTCTTTGAAATCCAACCGAGTCCAGTGGAATTCAAGGAAAAATCAAGATATGCGGAGGAAGTGATGGTCGTGAGGTCTTTGCGTGCACTGGTTCCCTCCGTGGGATTGGTGATTGCCCCATCTTGATCATAATCCTCGGAAACGATTGCAGTATTTGCCGCAGGGCTGGATTGAACAATTGTGAGCCAGTCATCACCGTCATTGTCGTCATTGTTCACCCCCGTGACGTAGACCGAGTATGTTGCGGAAGAAACGGTATCGGTATCAGGGATCGAACTCGTGTCGAACAAGAAGAAGAGACGGCGGATCGTGAAGAAGCCTCCCGTTTCGTAGCGTTGTGTGCGGACATCGTCATTCGCATCGGTATCATTGGCTCCCACCCCGGATCCTGTTGTTGCGTCATGTCCCGCATTCCATGAACTGTTTTCATTTGATACGCCACCATCCACACTCGTGCTTTCCGTGTCGGCATTCGGATAATAGGTATCGGTGGTATTGCCAACCTTTCCTTGGATAATATGTTCGGGACTGAACTTTTCTTTTTTCACTGCGATCGTATGACTCAAGCTTTGGAGGAGTGCGGCTCGTTTATCCTCTTTGAACCTTTGTTCTTTCACTTCCCCGGTCACATCATCAGCCCAAGTTTGCACAATGTCTCCATTCGGGTCTTCGACCAAAATCGGCGGGTTGAAGAAGCGGAAGCGTTCGATCTCAACCGTGCCGTCCTTGCCGAAGCCGATCGGTTCTCCGTTTGTGTCCCACACACGGGCAAAGACTTGGAGACCACCGTCGATAGGTTCCATGCGTTCGATTTCGATGAAATAGTCACCCACTCGTGTCTTTGCGATGGGGCCGAGGGCGGCGATGGCTCGGCCCTTCTGATTGGCACGATCATGTGCAGCAAAACCCCTAATCGCATCTGCAACGGGATGTTTACTCATACCTGGAACAGATGCTGCAAAAAGAACTGTCGGGATGAGGAGTCCAAAGAGAACGGAAATGATGGTCAATTTTTTGTTGATGTTGTTCATGGTGGTCATGGGATTAGTTCAAGATAAGCGTTTCAGGGACTCCGGATATCGTCGACGTCGACACCGTTAATTTGCGGGTGAGGCGGTAGAGTTTGGATTGATCATAGGTGAACCATGTCATCGTGTTGTTACCGTAGTCGATGAACGTGGGCTGACCGGTGGGGCCGTAGTTGGTGGACTCGATCACCTTGCGCCATGTGGTGGAGCCGAGGGAAAGTGAGAATACGCGATTGAGGTCGCCTGCATCATTATAAATGTTTGCGAGTTGTTGACCATTGGGATATGTGAGCGTATCAGTCTGACCGTTTCGGAAATAGCTTGTGCTTGTGGTCGCCCATGTCGCGCCGATCTTCTTTGCTTCGGTCGTCGTGAGACCGATGGGATTGTATGCATAGGTGGTGGTTGCGGCATTATTCGCATTCACTTCGCAGAGTCTTCCCTTTCCGTTGGTACAGGTGTCATAACGATAAACAATATCAGTGAGACTTGTGGTGGTGGTGGAATTTTCGCTTGTTACGCGGTTGAGTACATCGTACGTGTAATTCGTCGCAAGGCCGAGTGGCGAGTATTGTTGGATGAGATTGCTTGCGAGGTCGTACTGGCGGCTTGTGGTGCCGAAAGTGGTGTCCCCTGATGCATGCAAGTCTTCACTTCCCGTGAGGCGACCGAGAGTGTCATAGGTGAAGTTGCGGATGTTGCCCAGTGCATCGGTGAGTTTTGTCATCTTGCCCAAAAGATTCCATGCATAGGTAGTGGTGGCGGAAGTGGTGGAGGTTGGCCATTCGACCACTTGCGCGAGATTGCCATACGCGTCTTTGATCATGTCTTTTTTGTTGCCGAGCGCGTCGGTAACGCGCATCCACCAATCGTTGGAGGTGTTCGTGGTCGTACCGAAGACGTCGCTCACCGTCTTTATGCGACCGAGCGGGTCGTAACGGTAGTTGGTGAAGAGTGCGGGGGCGGTGGTTGCCGTGCTATAGGTCGATGCACTGGTGAAGTATGGCAAGGAGTCGCGATCAACGGAACCGATAGCGTTGTACTGCGTGTCTTTGGTGATCCAACCATTCACCGCCTCTGCCTCGCGCTTGCTTTGAATGCTCCGACCAAGACCGTCGAAGTATGCGTAACTGTCGGTCGAGGTTGCGGTACTCAAATAGGTGCGCTTGAACATACTCGATGGAGTGCTTGTGCTGTCGGTATAGGTGTAATCATTCAATGCGACGAGCGTGCTTGGAGTCGTGAAATCGGGTTGCCACTCTTTCGTGGTGCGGCCGAGGCCGTCGTAGTCGGTTTTAGATACTCGCCCATTTTCGTCGGTCGTTGTCGCCACTTTTCCATTTGCGTAATTGTAGGTGAACGTGCGCGACTGACTTAACGCATTTGTGGATGTTGCGGGATAAAGATTGTATGTATCATACACAAATGTTGTAACATTGCCGCGCGGATCGGTGGAGGTGAGGACATTTCCATAACCATCATAGGTCTTTTGGGTGTTGAGGTAGATGGAACCGGAAATCAATGATTCGGTTTTTGTCGTATTACCTTTGATCACGGTGCCGAGAGATTGAGTATCATAATACCACCTGGTGTCTTTGACGGTATTACCTGATTGATCGACAACAAGCTCGCGTGAAGGAAGCGACATGACGCTATTGGTTGAGCTTGCCGCGTAGGTGGAGGTGGTTGAAGCCTTATCGGTACCAATGTCGGTGAATGTACCGTCGCTTGAACCGGTTACTTCACCGTAATTTATCGATTCGGTGGGGTTGCCGGTTGTATCATCATACGTCGTGCTTTGCGCAGTGTCGCGATGTGTACCATCACCATCGAAAGTTTGCTTAATGCTTTGGATGAGTTTTGTAAAGTTACGCCCATCGCCGTAGTCGGCACGCGCCCACTTGTTGATGATGCGTGAGAAGATATTTGCAGTTGTTGTCGTGCCGTCGAGTGTTTCAATAAGAAAGGGCTTTCCCGCTTTTGCAACATTATCGTTGTACTCGCCATGTGCGCTGTCGCTCCCATTGCCTTGGTGAAATTGCGTGCGGACGGTATACCCGAGTGCATTGGTTTTTGTCGTGCTTGCAAAACCTGCAAATTGGCGTTCGGTGGTGCTTGCGTAGTAATAGAGCCCGCCTTTATGGCTGTATGTTGTTGTTGCAGTTGCACCTGCGAAGCCCGGATCGCTTCCTACCGCTTTAACGGTAATGAGGTTGATTTGGAGTGAAGGATTCTCTTGCGTACCGTCATCGGCAAGTTGCGCGCTTCCTTTGTAAGTAATATTTGTAACTCCGCCTTTTTCATTGGTAATTCTTGTAAGCAAATCACCTTTCATGCCGTTTTTTAACCACACACGCTTGTCCGAACTATTACAACTACAATCTTCGAATGAATCTCGACTGATAACGACATCCGCAAGGCCGTCAGCGTTAATATCGTCAATACTTACCCCTAAATCCTTTGACCACCAACTTTGATAAGTTCGTACAGGATTCACAGGAAAACTTCCCGTTGTACTTACCCACCCACTACCGGTATTCACGTAATCACCCGGGCCAGTAATGTCTGCAAGTCCGTCACCGTTTATGTCTGCAAAACGCCACCCTTGATCTCCAAGCGCTTCCACAAAATACCCCGAAGGAATTGACCACGATGGAGCAAGTTCCCATGTTTTTCCGGTATTAAGATAAACTGCCTTTGCCGTACCCGCATTGAGGTTTCCGTGTGCAACAAGAACATCGGCGAGACCATCACCGTTGATGTCAACAATACGCACACCATTGTCTTGGCCGTTATGTATCAGTGTTTCATCAGGAAACACCCACTGTGATTGGAGTACCCACTGTGAAGCATTGTTGATATAGGTACCGCTGTTTCCCGTGAGGTCCGCAAGTCCGTCGCCATTGATATCAACAAGTCGTACACTTTTGTCGGTAATATTTTGATAGATATCTGCTTCGTTGAAAAAAAGCGGGGGTGTCCAACGTGCGGTTTCTTGCACCCATGTTCCACCTGACTGCCCAAGATACACGCTTTGAAACGAAGCAACGGGATTCAATGTGTGATAAGAACGCATGATATCAATAAGACCATCACCATTAATATCACCAATGCGTACCCCGGGATCTTTTGGATCGAGAGGAAAACCGATACTTGAGGTGGCCCATGTACTTCCCGTATTTATAAACCCTCCGGAAATATCCGGTAAACCATCACCGGTCACATCGACCAAGCGCCGACCTTGATCATCTCCCAAATTCCCCGCAAATAGATAACCTGGCCCCGGGAGCTGCCATTTAGTGGAATCGGTAACCTGTGTAAAACTTGGAGTACTTCGAGAATATGTATACTGCACAGCAGGTAGTGTGGTTGTTCCTGCGGTACTGCTCCAACCGGATTCTTGAAGGGATGAAAGTAATGAGCGAACCCCGTTATCTCCCGTTGTGTATGAAAGTACATAGCGATGCGTTAATTGTCCATTAGTGCGGACAAGTATTTCCTTTAAGCGCTGATTGGTTACTAGGGGAAATCCGGACCATGAGGAAGTTGCGACATCTGTTCGGTTTTCCCAAACAAATTCAATTTCAGAAACATTGCCTCCCCCGCCGTTGTTTGTGTATGTAATTTTGTACGGATAGCGTTGACTGGCGTAGCCCGACATCACGCTTGATGTCGCATAGGTGTAACTTATCATGTTTCCATTTGGATCGCGCATCTCTTCAAGCATCCAACGAAAAATTTCTGATGAAGTCGCCGTACTGACAACTTGTGCAGTGAGAGAATTTCCGAAGCGGTAAAAATTTCCTCGCTTGTCATACGCCGTCCATTTGTTGTCCGATATCATATAGTGCATAAAGGAACCATCATCGACTTTTGCCATGTACTCGCCGTTTATCTGTGTACTGAAATAATCTGCACCCGTTGACCACGATCCTTCCGCTCCCGTCTGATCCCAAAACTTGATCCTCCAGTAATATGTTGTCCCATCCACCGCAAAGGTCGTGGTGCTGAAGATGTTGGGTGAGCGGACATTGGTCGGAGTGGAACTGGAGAGCGTTTGCTTTCCGGAGTCCCAATAAAGAGGGAGGGCGAACGATGTACTTGTTGATATTTGGATCTCGTAACTTGTCGCAAGTGCGGTGGTGGAGGCGTTGATGTGGATAGCGGAGAAGTATGAACTGGTTGCTGAAATATTTGAAGGATTGATTGAATCGTTAACTAAGAGATTAGAAGGATTAGCAGGTGCCGCACTATGCTCTACTACAAGCTTAGGGTCATTTGCCGATCCCGCTTGATCCGCCATCTTCACCATGACCCGATTGATACGATCGGCGCCACCGATGAATGAGCTGTTAATCACGTCATGCCCTTCGCGGACACCAAGTTTCGTCACTCCGGTTTTGGAGACCCAGCCGAGGCCGGTTGAGTTCAGTGCAAAGTTGAGATATGCGGACGAAGCGATACTCGTGAGATCTTTACGGTCACTTGTTCCTTCGGTCGGATTAGTGATGGCACCATCTTGATCGTAGTCATTAGACACAATGGCGGTATTTGCCGCAGGGCTGGATTGAACAATTGTGAGCCAGTCATCACCGTCATTGTCATCATTGTTCACTCCGGTCACATACATTGAATATGTTGCCGAGGAAATCGTATCGGTATCAGGAATTGCGGCGGTATCGAACAAGAAGAAGAGACGGCGGATCGTGAAGAAGCCTCCCGTTTCGTAGCGTTGTGTGCGGACATCGTCATCACTCGCGGTGTCGTTGGCACCCACGCCGGAACCGGCGGTGGCATCATGTCCCGTGGTCCAACTGCTATTTTCATTTGAGACACCGCCATCGACACTCGTGCTCTCGGTATCGGCATTGGGATAGTAGGTATCGGTGGTATTTCCCACTGTGCCTTCGATAATGTGTTCGGCGCTAAACTTTTCTTTTTTGACCGCAATCGTATGGGCAAGACTTTGCAAGAGGGCCGCGCGGCGATCCTCTTTGAGTTTGCGCTGTTTCACTTCTCCGTTTATGTCATCCGTCCATGTCTGGACGATATCGCCCTTCGGATCTTCCACAAGTATTGGCGGATTAAAGAAGCGGAAGCGTTCAATCTCGACGGTGCCGTCCGCACCGAAGCCGATCGGTTGATCGTTTTCGTCCCATGCTCTTGCGAAGACCTGGAGACCGCCCTCGATGGGTTCCATGGACTTAATCTCGATGAAGTAGTCGCCAACTCGGGTTTTCTCAATGTTGCCGATTTGTGCGATAGCTCGGCCTTTCCGGTTTGCACGAGTATGTGCGGGAAGGTCTTTGATTGAGTCGGCGATGTGTTCCAATCCCACTTTTTCATTTTCAGGAACAGGAATCTCGAGAATAGTGGTAGACGCAGACTCTTCAGTGATTATGATTTTTTCATGATCTTCCTTGATTTTCTCGAGCGATTCTTCTTTTTCTTTTACGGTTTCTTCGATCGGTGTCGTCGTTGCTTCATCGATTTCTATTGTCAATATTTCATCGGATGAAGTACTGCTTTCCGTAAGAGCATTTGTTGATAACTCGGAGAGCAGTTCTTCTGTCGTGGTGGTGGAAGTTGTGGGTGATGAAGTTTCTTCAACGGGAGGAGTTGAAGAGCTGGCATCAATGTTTATCGCTGAATCATCTGTCGTCTCTATTTTTTCTTCAGTTGGGAAAAGTGGGTCTTCCAATAAGGAAAGATGACGATAATGGGAAGGTTTTTGTGCAAGAGCGGAAATGGTCGATGCGCTCAGTAGAGAGTTTGCGGGTGTAGTCGTTCCGAGTGGAAGTAATTCTCCGGAAATGGAGGAAGAAAAGAAAGTATTTGCTTTGGGTTGACTATAGAGTTTATCGCTACCAAGTTTATTGAGGCGTTCAATGTAGGGAATATTGAGCGACCATCCTGCACCAAACAGACTCCCCTCACCAATAGACTGACTGGAGTATGAAAGCTTGAGATCAGGTTGTACCCCATTGCGACCGGGTGGAACGGCAATTGTTTGGCTTTGCGTGAATCCCCCACCGGAGAAGTCGGGTTGAAGAAACGGATCCGGAGCGAAATATTCTTTCGTCTGTCGGAAAAATTCATCTGCCGCAAGCGCAGGGCTTGGGAGCAGAATACTCATAAGTAGAAAAAACGTAATATTTTTTACCAACCCACTTTGTCGAAATCCCGAACCAAACATCCCCATTCCTGCTTTTTTATTTTTTTGCATGACAAATAATTCCTTCCCCTTTTAATAGTTAATATCGTATCACGCATGCTTCATGTGAATAGATGTGTATAAGCAACAGACCATAAGAATTTTCCATTGTACAAAGTGTTGGTGACCATTAACAAGAA
>OBEQ012595103.1_pt1 | contig 27923 bp, 27 predicted proteins | sample 1670901 | NCBI WGS metagenome assembly OBEQ01 (sample SAMEA104232315, study PRJEB22302) | groundwater metagenome | biome: forest; feature: aquifer; material: groundwater | place: USA | collected 2011-08-07 | depth 5.4 m
ACCCGGCCGGCGATCTGCTCGGCGTCACCGGAACCGTCCACAATGGTCGTCTCGTCCTTGGTGACGACGACCTTGCGGGCGCGGCCCAGCATGTCGAGGGTCACGGTCTCCAGCTTGAGACCGATCTCCTCGCTCACCACCTGGCCGCCGGTGAGGATCGCGATGTCGCCCAGCATCGCCTTGCGACGGTCGCCGAAGCCGGGAGCCTTGACGGCAACCGACTTGAACGTGCCGCGCACCTTGTTCACGACGAGGGTCGCCAGGGCTTCGCCTTCGACGTCCTCAGCGAGGATCGCCAGCGGCTTGCCCGACTGCATGACCTTCTCCAGCACCGGGAGCAGGTCCTTCACTGCCGCGATCTTGCTGTTCACGATCAGGATGTACGGGTCGTCGAGGACGGCCTCCATACGCTCCGGGTCGGTCCAGAAGTACGGCGAGATGTACCCCTTGTCGAAACGCATGCCCTCGGTGAGCTCAAGCTCCAGACCGAAGGTGTTGCTCTCCTCGACGGTGATGACGCCTTCCTTGCCGACCTTGTCCATCGCCTCAGCGATGATCTCGCCGACGGTGGAGTCACCGGCGGAGATCGACGCGGTCGAGGCGATCTGCTCCTTGGTTTCGACATCCTTGGCGAGCTTGGCCAGTTCTTCGGCCACAGCCACCACGGCCGCCTCGATGCCCCGCTTGAGGGCCATCGGGTTGGCGCCCGCGGCGACGTTGCGCAGCCCCTCGCGGACCAGCGCCTGGGCAAGGACGGTCGCCGTCGTCGTGCCGTCACCGGCAACGTCGTCGGTCTTCTTCGCGACCTCCTTGACCAGCTCGGCCCCGATCTTCTCCCACGGGTCCTCGAGCTCGATCTCCTTGGCGATGCTCACACCGTCATTGGTGATGGTGGGAGCGCCCCACTTCTTCTCGAGGACGACGTTGCGGCCCTTGGGGCCCAGCGTCACCTTTACGGCGTCGGCGAGGACGTTCATGCCCCGCTCGAGTCCGCGGCGCGCCTCCTCGTCGAACGCGATCATCTTGGCCATTCGGCGTTGTCCTCCTGGACACTCGCGGCGCGCCTCGGCCTGACACGGCCGGCGGCGTACCGCCCGGTTACGCACCTTCGAGAACCGCCCGGACGGGCAGCTCTCCCAGGTCGGGCCGGACAGCCCGCGACGACTGACCCCGCGCCGTCTCCGGCACGTGGCCCTACCGCCCCGACCACTCATTGCTTGGCACTCAGCACGTCCGAGTGCCAAAGCCATGTTTAGCACTCTCCACCTGTGAGTGCAAGCAAAGGGCAGGGCGCGCCCCGCTCAGAGCTGCGAACGGAGGTCGGCGGTCGTCAGCGGCACCTCGCGGGCACGCAGCTCCGCATAGGTCAACAGGAGGCCAGCCAGGAGCAGCGCCGTGGCGGGCGCCTGCAGAAGGCTCTGCACCAGGTTGGTGGCGCCGACGACCAGGAAGGCGTCGGCACCGGCCAGGGCGACCAACGCACCACCGAGGCCGACAATCACGTCGACCACCAGGCTGTACCCCACGCACACCGCGACGAGCACAGCGGTCCGACCCGCCGCCGCCCCGAAGAACTTGTGCGTCAGGCGGAACGTACCGCCGATCGGGTTGCGCCCGCGTTCGAAGACCACGACGAAGCTGTAGAGGCTGACGGCGAGGGCCAGATAGATCCCCGGCAGGACGCAGGCGACGAATCCGGCGACGACTATCGGTGCCGCCACGAGGCCCCACAGCCACAGTCTCGCGGCTCGGCGGAGTCCATAGCGCAACGCGCGGCCGGCAGCCGCCGGCCGCCCGGTCGCGGCCTCCTCGGTGAGGGCCCAGATCCCAGCTGCCCACCCGGCGGCGCTGAAGAAGCCCCCAACGAGGGTCAGCGCGAGGACGACACCGAGGCCGAACAGCGCATCAGCCAGGACGCCAGCGGGTAACCCCTCCGGGCGGGGGTGGAGCGCCAGCTGATGCAAAAACCGCTGCCTTTGGATATCCATCGCGATACCGGCCGGCGCCTCCGGCAGGGCCACACCGACGGTCACGACAATCAGGAGGGATCGCCAACTGCGCCTGAGCGTCGTGACCAGCTTGCTGAACCAGCCGTCGAAACCGGCCGTCGGATGGTTGACCAACGGGTCGTCCGCACGGGCCTCGAATGCCGGGTGGCCGGCGGCCGCGAAGGGGGCCGAAGGCTGCTCCGAGCCCGAGTCCGGGCGCCGCAGCCATGGACGGTCCGGCCCCGGGTGGCCGGGCCGCCAGACGCTGGGCTGCGATTGCTCATGCGCGAACCCCGCCGGGGGGCCGGCATCCGAGGGTGTCTCCGGGTACGACGGCCGCAGAATGCGCGGTACATCGATCGGGCCGTCCGGCAGCCCGGGTGGCTCAGACACGGCGCTCCTCGTGGGTCGAGCTGGCTCGAGCAAGCCGGCCGCGCCGACGGATCGGGCTGCTCGACGGCGTACGGACACAGCGCGGGGCGCCGCCACCGACATGCGAGGGTGGAGCGGCGCCCCGCGGTTCTGCGAGTCTCGGTATCAGGAGGCGAGGCGGACGTGCTCCGCCTGCGGGCCCTTCTGCCCCTGCGCGATTTCGAACTCAACGCGCTGTCCGTCTTCCAGCGACTTGTAGCCGTCCATCTCGATGGCGGAGAAGTGGACGAACACGTCCTGCCCTCCATCGACCGCGATGAATCCGTAGCCCTTTTCGCTGTTGAACCACTTCACGGTGCCCTGTGCCACGGTGCACTTCCTCACTTCGATGGTGCTGTACTGCCTACCCCTGACGCCACGGTCGAGGCGCCGGGGTCGTCGGAGCCTTGCGTGCCCGGGGTGGACACCGACGACGAACGACGACCGAGAGGCACGGTACACGAGGTGTCGCAGCCCCGCACACCCCCAAATCGGACAGTAGACTCACTGTGGCGCTTTTGCGCCGGCGTACCGCCTTGCCCTGGTGGGATGCGGTAGAGGCGGGTCGCCGAAGCCGGCGCAGGACAAGCCGAACGCGACCGGGAAATGGTCGAGAGGACGCTCGCGCAACGCCTCCGGCGCTGCTGTCGCAAGCCCTCCAGTGGGAAAGGCCTCCGGCGATACGTCCTCCCGCAGCCAGCATCGTGCTCGCCCCTGTTGGCGCCGTCAAGCCCCCGACAAGGCGACAAGGTGACCTACAGGCGCAGCAGGAACTACGGAACGTGACCGCCAATCGGGTCCGTCAGGCACCGCCAGGCCACCCGGGCACGGCGCACCGGGCGCGGAGCCCGGGCACCGCCGCGAATGCGCCCCACCCACCGTTACCTACCGTGGCCGCGGCCCGGCAAAAAAATCATCCGAGCAGGCCGGCCTCGCGGGCCGCCCGCAGCGAGGGTCGGACCCGGTACGTCGGGCCGACCTGGCCGGCAACGGCGTCGAGCGTTTTGAGCCCCTCGCCCGTGTTGAACAGCACGGTCTCGGCGTCGGGGTCGAGCCGGCCGCTGGCGACCAGCTTGCGCAGCACCGCCACGGTCACCCCGCCCGCGGTCTCGGCGAAGATCCCGGTGGTCCGGGCCAGCAGCCGGATCCCGTCGCGGATCTCGTCATCGTCCACGAAGTCCATCCAACCGCCGGTCCGGCGCACCGCCTCCAGGGCGTACACCCCCGCGGCCGGATCGCCGATGTTGAGCGACTTGGCGATCCCGGTCGGCTTGACCGGCACGATCGCGTCGGTGTCGGCGTGCAGCGCCGTCGCGATCGGGCTGCACCCGGCCGACTGGGCCCCGAAGACCCGCCATGGCGTCCCGGGTACCAGTCCGATCTCGACCAGTTCACTGAAGGCCTTGTCCACCTTGGTCAACAGCTCACCACTGGCCATCGGGATGACCACCTGGGCGGGCAGCCGCCAGCCGAGCTCCTCGGCCACCTCGTAGCCCAGCGTCTTGGACCCCTCGGCGTAGAACGGCCGGACGTTGACGTTCACGAACGCGGTCGACTCGTACTCGTCGGTCTCGGTCAGTTCGGAGCAGAGCCGGTTGACGTCGTCGTACGACCCCTCGACCGCGACCACGTCGCCGCCGTACACCGCGGTCGCCACGATCTTGCCCTGCTCCAGGTCCGAGGGGATGAAGACCACGCTGGGTACGCCCGCCTGGGCCGCGTGCGCGGCCACCGCGTTCGCCAGGTTGCCGGTGGAGGCGCAGGCGTACCGGTCGAAGCCGAGCGCCCGGGCGGCGGTGAGCGCCACCGACACCACCCGGTCCTTGAACGAATGGGTCGGGTTGGCCGAATCGTCCTTGACCCACAACGGGGCGCGCAGCCCGATCTCGCGGGCCAGCGCGTCAGCGCGGATCAGCGGAGTACACCCCGGGTTGGTGGTGACCCGGGTGGCCGGGTCCTGCCCCACCGGCAGCAGCGCGGCGTACCGCCAGATGTTGTGCGGCCCGGCTTCGATCTGTTCACGGGTCACCCGGCTGAGGGCCGCCGCGTCATAGCCGATCTCCAGCGGGCCGAAACACTCGAAACAGGCATGCTGCGGGGCCAACGGGAACTCCGCGCCACAACCACGACAGACGAGGGCCCGGGCTGCCGAGCCGGCGAACGGGGAGTTGACGGGTACGGCGTCGACGGTCGACGTCATGATGAGGCCTTCCTCTCATCTTTCCCGGCGCACGCCGGGACGGAGTTGGCACCTGCCGTGTGCGGCCTCAGATAAGGAGATACCAACACAGCGGTTGCCGGGGCGTCATCGGGCCGTTCCCTCAGCCCCTCTGGATGAGGTTGTTCAGTTGTGGGGGCAAGTGTAACGGGGTGTCGGGCGGCACCCTATGAGCGATCTCACCGGCTGGAATCCAGCCACTACCCTGGCCAGGTGCATCCGAACGCCGCCGCCTGGTTCGCCCGACGAACCTCGACCTGGCGGGACTGGCCGGCGGACCGGTTGCTGACCGCCAAGGGCGACACCCGGGTCAGCGTGGTGCTTCCGGCCCTGGACGAGGAGCCCACGGTGGGCGAGATCGTCTGCGGGCTGCGCCGGCTGGCCGAGGAGACCGGACTCGTCGACGAGATCATGGTGATCGACTCCGGCTCGGCGGACCGCACTGCCGAGGTGGCCGCCGCGGCCGGCGCCACCGTGCACCATCGCGACGACATCCTGCCCGAGCACGGGTCGCACCCGGGCAAGGGTGAGGTGCTCTGGAAGGCGCTCGCCGTGGCCCGCGGCGACGTGATCGTCTACATCGACGCCGACCTCATCGACTTCCGACCGCACTTCGTCACCGGCCTGCTCGGCCCGCTGCTCACCGACCCCGGCGTCGGGATGGTCAAGGCGTTCTACGACCGCCCGCTGCTGGACCTGTCGGCCGGCGGCGGCGGGCGGGTCACCGAGCTGATGGCGCGACCGCTGCTGGCCGCGTACTTCCCCGAGCTGGCCGGGGTGGTTCAGCCGTTGGCCGGGGAGTACGCGGCCCGCCGCACGCTGCTGGCCGCGCTGCCCTTCGCCGGGGGGTACGGGGTGGAAATCGGGCTGCTCATCGACACGGTGCGCCGCTGCGGGCTGGACGCCGTCGCCCAGGTCGACCTCGGCCAGCGCACCCACGGCCACCAGGACACCGCAGCGCTCGGCCGGATGGCCGCCGCGATCCTGCACACCGTCCTGGCCCGGGTCGGCGCCACGGACGGCCGGGTCGGCGCCACGGACGGCCGGGTCAGCGCTGCCGGGCCGATGCCCGACCGTCCATTGTGGCCGGAGCTTACCCAGTTCTGGCGGGACGCCGCCGGCCTGATCACCGCCGTGGACTCGGTGGTCTGGCAGGCGCCGCGCCCACCGATGGCCAGCATCGCCGGGTACCCCGAACGCCATGCCTGACGCGACGGTGCGGGACGGATCGCATCCGTCCCGCACCGTCGCATGCCCACCGCGGCTACGAACCGCTGGGGTTCCCGAGGCCCTTCAGGATGTCGCGGACCCGCTTCGCGTCCGCCCCGGCCTTGCGCAGATCACCACGGGCCGTGTCCACGGCGTTGCGTACCGGTTGGAGCTGGTCGTGGATCGCCTGACCGTCCGGCCCCGGCTTGATGGCCAGCAGGGCGTCGATCTGCCCGGACATCGCTGCCGAAGCGTTCTGGAGCTGGCTCTGCATGTCGGCCAGATCGGCCTCCGCGGTGCCGACGTCCTTGCCGGCCTTCTTGGCCGCAGCCACCGCTGTCGCCAGCTTGTCGTGCACCTGCTGCAGATCCTCACCGACCGCCTTCTCCAGGTCACCGGCGATGGTCAACCGCACCTGCGGTTCGACCAGGAGGTAGACCCGGTAGTCGTTGACCATGCTGTCGGCGTCGGCCTTCACCGCGGCGAGCGTCGTCTCGCCGGCAACCTTGCCGCGCAACGCGGTGAGTCCGGTGACGTCGCCGGCCAACAAGGTGTCCAGTGTGGACTTGTGCGCCTGCGTCAGCCGGTGAGCCTCGCCGACCGCGCCCTGCATCTGGTGCAGCGAAGAGAGCCGGGCGTCGATCCGTGCGGTGACCTCCCGCTTGGCGCCGGCCAGTACGGTGTCGTCGGCGGCGTACGCCGGCGCCGCCATGGTGCCGACTGCGACCACTGCCGCGCCGAGCATCAGCCCGGCTCGTACCAGTACCTTCATCTGTGTCTCCTCAGTCCTTGTCCGTCGGCGGCTGGTTGGCCTTCTTGACGTGGTCATCGATCTGATCGAGGGTCGTGTCGACCGAATCGAGCTGGTTGTTGACCCCAGCCGGGTCGGTGCCGCCCTTCGACGTCGTTGCGCCACCGGTGTTGGCACCGTTGCTCGTGTTGGCACCGGTAGTGGCATTGACCGAACTCGACGTGCCGGCGGGGCCGGTGTGGTTCGTGCCGTTGGCCACCTGGGCGCCGCCGCGGCAACCGGTCAGCAGCACGGCGGCGAGCGCGGCGACAGCTGCGCTCGCGGCAAGGGCTCGTTTCATACCTCTCCTTACGCCGTTGTGATGGCGACGCTGGAGAGACTCACGGGTGCACGTACGAGGCCGGGCAGCCCGATGTAAGGGTTAGGTCAGGGACCCGCTTCGGGGTCAGCCGCGCTGGACCGGTGGCGCGGGCTGCCCGACCCCGGTCAGCTGACCACATCCTTGCGCAGGAAGCGCCACCAACCCAGCCCCACGAAGACGACGGCGTACGCCAAAGCCGAGATGCAGCCGCGGACGAGGTCGTCGGTCTGCATCGGGGTCGTCAACAGGCCCAACCAGGCGCCGCCGTAGTGGGTCGGCAGGAAGTTGCGCAGGTTGTCCAGCGCGGTGATCTGGTTGAGGATGTTGGAGACGATGGTGAGCAGCACCGCCCCACCGACCGCACCGAGCGGCGCGTCCGTGGAGACCGACAGCAGGAACGCCAGGCCCGCCACCACGAGCAGGCTCACGCCGAGGTAGCCGAGTACGCCCAGCAGCCGCAGCAGCGCCGGGCCCGGGGCGATCTCGCCGGCGATCGAGCTGCGCAACGGGTGCCAGCCGTAGCGGACGGTACCGGCGGCCAGCGCCGTCCCGAAGAGCGTCAGCATGGCCAGCCCGCTGTAGAGCAGTGCGACAGTCAGCTTCACCCCGAGCAGCCGCCCGCGCGGCACCGGCACTGCAAGCAGGTACCGCAGGCTGCCCCAGCTCGCCTCGCTGGCCACGGTGTCGCCGCAGAAGAGCGCCACCACCACGATGAGCAGGAACGACGCCGAGACGAAGAGGGGGAAGAGCGCGAAGTTCAGCCCGCCTGCGGTGGCCGCGTCGACCAGGCTGGCGAACTCGCTGCGCCGCCCGCCCCGCCGCTGCTCGCTGCCAAGCTCGAAGGCGCCCAGGACGACCAGCGGCAGCGCCACCATGAAGCCGAGCGCAAGGCTGGTCCGCCGGCGGGTGCCCTGGCGGCGGAGCTCGGTCCAGACGGTGAAGGTGCGGGTGGGCCGGAACGCGGCCTGCGCAGTCAGCATGTCAGCTCTCCGCCTTCCGCTGGGCCGAATGGTCCTCGCCCACCAAAGCAAGGAACGCGTCTTCCAGGCGGCGGCGGGGCATCACCCGGTCCACTCCGATGCCGGCGCTGACCAACGCCGCCACCACCGCCGAACGGGGCGTGCCGTCGATGTCCACCACCAGGCCGTTCCCGCCCGACCAGGCGAAGGACCGCACCCCGGCCAGCCCATCCAGTACCTGCTCGGCGGCGTCCACATTGGACACGTCAAGCTGGACCGTGGGCGAGTCTCCGACGATGTCGGCGACCGCGCCCGCGGCCACCACTTCACCGCGGTGCATGACCACGACCTCGGTACAGCTCTGTTCGACTTCGGCAAGCAGGTGGCTGGAGACGAGTACCGCCCGGCCGTCAGTGGCGTACCGGCGCAGCACTGTGCGCATCTCGGCGATCTGCGGCGGGTCCAGCCCGTCGGTGGGCTCGTCGAGTACCAGCAGATCGGGCAGGCCCAGCATGGCCTGCGCGATGGCGAGGCGCTGCTTCATGCCGTGGCTGTACGTCCTGACCCGGCGGTGGATCGCGTCGCCGAGGCCGGCGATCTCCAGCGCCTCGTCCAGCCGCGCCTCGGGCTCCGGCCGCCCGGTAACCCGCCAGTAGGCGCGCAGGTTCGCCAGGCCGGACAGGTGTGGCAGGAAGCCGGGGCCCTCGACGAGCGCACCGACCCGGGACAGCACCGGGGCGCCGGGGGTCAGCCGCTGGCCGAAGACGAACACCTCTCCGGCAGTGGCCCGGATCATGCCCATCAGCACCCGCAGGGTGGTCGTCTTGCCGGCACCGTTCGGGCCGAGCAACCCGACCACCTGGTTGCGTTCCACCGCAAAATCCACTGTGGACACCGCTACGAAGCCGTCGGCGTACTCCTTGCGCAGACCGCGCACCACGAGCGGGGTCTGCGCGTGCTCCGCGACGACCGAGCGGTCCCCACGCAGCGTACGGCGTAGCCGGCGGCGCGCCCCGAGGACGAGTACGGCAACCACGACCGCGATCACCCCGACCAGACCGGCCAGCACATAGCGCCAGATGACAGCCGCGGTGGCGATCGGGGTACTGCCCACGCTGGGCAGCGTCACCGCCGCGGTGGAGTCGAGCCCGACGCTGTACAGCACCGGCTCGGCCGGGGTGGCGTATGCCTGGTCGGCGGCGGCGATGGTGAGGCGCAGCCGGTGCCCTGCGTCGAAGCGGTGCACGATCGCCGGCAGGGCGACGGTGACTCCCGCCGCGCCGGCGATGCCCGGCGGCAGGCCGGTGAGGCGTACCGGGGCGATGAGCCCCTGCGGCAGCGTCGACTGGCCGGTCGTGTCCACGTCGTACAGCTTGACGAAGAGCACCGCCTCCCCGGTCGGCGACGCGGCCCGGATCCGCACCGTCGGTGCCCCGACGACGTCCATTGTGGACGGCAACGGGGCGGAGAGGAAGTCGGCGTGCTGGCCGGGAATCTCGGCGACGATACCGCCCGCCAGGCGGGAGAGGCTGCCATTCGCCGCGATGCTGGACAGCGGCGCCGGATTGCCGCCGGGCGGGTTGGCGATGGGCCGCGGTGGGCCGGTCAGCGCTACGCCGGTCACCGTGGCGCCGGTGGTACCCGGATAGTCGGTCACCGAAGAGCCGGCCGCCACCAGCCCGTCGCCACTGGCGTCGATCCCGGTGACCCGGGAGTAGGTGAAGGTGTTCGCCGGCTCGCCGGCCGTACCGGCAAGGTAGTGGTCCAGCCACTGCGCGGTCAGGTACTTCAGCCGGTCGACGTCGGACTGCGGACCGGTACCGCCGTCGTGTCCGCCGGTGAACCAGGCGACCCGGACCGGTGTGCCGTGCGCCGCGATACCCCGGGCATTGGCATCGGCCTCGGAGAGCGGGAAGAGCGAATCCGCCTCCCCCTGGATCAGCAACGTCGGCGCGGTGATCCGGTCGAGGACCGAGGCGGGGCTGGAGCGGCGCAGCAGGGCGACCGCCTCCGGCGTGCCCCGGCCGGTACTCGACAAGGAAAGGAAAGCCGCGCAGACGTCCGCGGCGAACAGGCCGCACTGCGGGTCAGCCGCCGGACCGCCGCGCCCCGGCCCGACGACTCCGGAGCCGCCGGTGGCCGGGGCGTCGGTGGCCGGGGCGTCGGTGGCCGGGGCGTCAGCTCCCACACCGGAGCCGAACAGCAGCCCGGCCCACTGCTTCTTGAAGACCCCGTCCACCGGCGCCCGACCGGTCGACTCGGGCAGGAAGGAACGGGCCAGGTCGTTCCAGGTGATCTGCGGGACGATCGCATCCACCCGCCGGTCGTACCCGGCGAGCAACAGCGCAAGAGCGCCACCGTACGAGCCGCCGACCGCGGCCACCCGCGGATCACCGGGGCCGTCACGGTGTACTTCCGGGCGGGTGGCCAGCCAGTCGATCAGCCGCTCGGCGTCCTTGACCTCCCAGTCCGGACTGTCCAGATGGATCTGTCCACCGCTGCGGCCGAAGCCCTCCGCGGTCCAGGTCAGCACGGCGTACCCGTGGTCAGCCAAGTCCTTTGCGTCGGCCGCCACGCTCTCCTTGGTGGCACCGAAACCATGCGCCAGGAGTACGGCCGCCACCGGGTGCACCGCAGTCGCCCGGTTCGGCACGTAGAACGTCGTGTCCAGCGGTACAGCCTGGTCATCGCCCGGGCCGGTGCGTACCGTGATGAGGCGCTCCTCGACCCGGAACGTGGCCGGCGTGGGCCAGACCGCCCAACCGATCAGACCGACCAGCAGCACGAGGACAGCGCTGCCGGCGATCACCCGATTTCGGGTCAGGCGCACCCGGGGGACGGCGCGCCGCAGGCGCGACGTCAGTGCGGAAGACATGCCGCCAACGGTACGTCCCAGGGCCTGTGATCACCCTGAGAGCTGCCCCTCACGCTCTGACCGCGCTGCGAGCCTGCCGGCGATAGGCTCGCGTCCGTGACCCCGTCGCCGCAGCCGTCGCTGACCCTGACCGCCAGCCTGCGCCCGGCGGCGCTCGACGCCCGCCGCGGCGTGGTCCGGTTGCACCCGGAAGTCTTCGCGGCACTCGGGCTGCGTCCGGGCGACCCGGTCTCGCTCACCGCCCGACGGAGCACCGCCGGCATCGCCGCGCTGGCCGATGCGGGGGCCAGCCGGGCCCTGCTCTACGCCGACGACCTCATCCTCGGCAACCTCGGCACCCGCGACGGCGGAGCGGTCGCTGTCGCGCGGGCACCGATCAGCCCCGCCGGCTCGGTGACTCTCGCTGGTCCATCCGAGATCCAGGCGGTCGTCTCCCCGGAAATGCTGCGCCTAGCGTTGCTGGGCAAGGTGGTCACCGTCGAGGACAACGTGTCGCTGCTGCCGCAGGACGTCGCCCCGGCTGCCGGCAGTACGCGTCCGGGCAGCTCGGCCGCTGTTGACGCAACCGCCGGCCCGGCCTCCGCAGGCGCAGCAGGGGTCGCCGAGCTCGTCGCGGCAGCGCGGCGCAGCCTGGCCAACACCGTCGGGTACGCCTGGACCAGCACCCTGCTCACCGTCGTCGCCGCCGAACCGGCCAGCGCCGCGCTGGTCACGATGGACACGGTGGTGGGCTGGCGCAACGGCGCAGCCACCCACCAGCCCGGCGACGGCGCCGCTCTGCAGCCCGGCGCGGCGACCGGAGCCTCCACTATGGAGGATGCGGTTCCCTCGTTGGAGGACCTGCCCGGACTGCGCACCCAGAGCGACCAGCTCGCCGAGCTGCTCGACCTCGCCTTCCACCACGACGAGGTACTGACCACGCTGGGCACCACGGTGTCGTTGGGCATCCTCGTCACCGGGCCGGCCGGCTCAGGCAAGTCGGCTCTGGTACGGGCGGTTGCCGGTACGGTCGGCGCCCGGGTCGTACGGCTGTGGGCGCCCGAGATCGCCGCGCTGGCGGCGAACGAGGCCGCGGCGCGGCTCCGCGGCGCGGCCTCGCAGACCCGGTCAGGTGCGACCCCGGGGCTGCTGCTCGTCGCCGACGTGGAGGCGCTCGCCCCCCGCGACGACGCCGGCCCGCTGCCGACCGTGTTCCGCCAGACCGTCACCGGGCTGCTGCACGCCGGGGCGGCGGTGGTCTGCACCACCAGCCGTCCGGAGTCCGTGGAACCGTCGCTGCGCTCTCCCGGCCTGTTGGAGCACGAGATCGCGGTACCGCTGCCGGACGCCGCACTGCGCCGCGAACAGCTGGCCGTCTTCACCCGGCGGATGCCGCTCGCCGCGGACGTACGCCTCGACGACCTGGCGGGGCGTACCCCCGGCTTCGTGGCCGCAGACCTCTCCGCCCTGGTACGCGAGGCCGGCGTACGGGCGGCTCTGCGGCAGAAGGCACTCCTGAGCGCCCCGCCCGACCCGGCTCCGTCGCCGGACAGGTCCCCATCGCAGAGTCCCCAGGTGACGATGGTGGACTTCGACGCCGCCCTGGAGGTGGTCCGCCCCAGCTCGATGGCCGACTCCACCCTGGAGCTGGCCAAGCTCACCCTGGACGACGTCGGCGACATGATCGAGGTGAAGCAGCTGCTCACCGAGGCGGTGCTGTGGCCACTGTCGTACCCGGACACGTTTGCCCGGCTCGGCGTACAGCCGCCGCGCGGGGTGCTGCTCTACGGCCCGCCGGGCTGCGGAAAGACGTTCCTGGTCAAGGCGATCGCCGGTACCGGCAAGGCGAACGTGCTGTCCGTCAAGGGAGCCGAGCTGCTGAGCAAATGGGTCGGCGAGAGCGAACACGCGGTCCGTGAACTGTTCCGCCGGGCCCGCCAGGCCGCGCCGACACTGGTCTTCCTGGACGAGGTGGACGCCCTGGCCCCGGTGCGCGGGCAGGCCACCGACGGCGGTACCACCGACCGGGTCGTCGCCGCGCTGCTCACCGAACTCGACGGGGTGGAGTCGCTGCGCAACGTCGTCGTGATCGGTGCGACGAACCGGCCGGACCTGATCGACCCCGCGCTGCTGCGCCCGGGTCGGCTGGAGAAGCTGGTGTACGTACCCCCGCCGGATGCCCAGGCCCGCGCGCAGATCCTGCGGGCGGCGGCGAAGGACGTGCCGCTGGCGTCCGATGTGGACCTGGCGGCACTCGCCGGTACGCTCGACGGCTTCTCGGCCGCCGACTGTGCGGCACTGGTCCGGGAGGCAGCGCTGGCCGCGATGCGGGAGTCGATGGACGCCGCGCAGGTGACCGCGGTGCATGTGGCCGCCGCGGTCAAGGCGGTCCGGCCGTCGCTGGACGCCGAACAGGTCACCTGGCTCGCCACCTACGCCGACCAGCACACCCCCCACTAACCACCCCCCAACCCAACCCCAACCCCAACCCAACCCAACCAGGTAGATCTTGGTGACCGGTTTGTTGTCCTGGGCACCACGGACCACCAGGATCGCCGATGTCAGCCGCGGCGGCGGGCGGCGCGGAGCCGGCGTAGGCGCGCCACGGTCACCGGGTCGTACTCCATGGCGGCCGGCTGGTCGAGCAGCGCATTGAGCACCTGGTAGTACCGGGTGACCGACAGCTCGAAGCTGTCCCGGATCGCCTGCTGCTTGGCCCCGGCGTGCTTCCACCACTGCCGTTCGAAGTCGATGATGGCCCGCTGCCGCCCGGTCAGGCCATCATCCACAGTAGACACCGAGTGGGCACCGTCGACATCGACGCTCCATCGTCGCTCCTTGATGGGTCTGTGGCCTGAGCCAGGCCGGGCGGGGGTTCCAGAGTAGCCGGCGGCCCGCTGCGCACGGTGCCCCGGCGGCGCGAGGGCCAGCCGGGTACCCGCTGGTGACCGCTGCGCTCAGGCGCAGACGACGCGTACCCCGGCCCGCTCGAAGGCGCCGACCACGTCCGGCCCGGCGCCGGAGTCGGTGACCAGCGTCTCCACCCGGTCGATGGGGCAGATCCTGGCGAACGCATGCCCGCCGAGCTTCGAGCTGTCCGCGATGATGACCACCCGTCGGGCGCGGGCCACCATCAGTGCGTTCATCGCCGCCTCGCCCTCGTGGTGGGCGGCGGCACCGAGTCCGACGTCGAGGGCGTCCACCCCGAGCAGCGCCACGTCCAGGGTCACCTCGCGCAGGATCGCCCCGCCGCCGAGCGGCCCGACGAGTTCGAAGGACTGCGGCCGGACCACCCCGCCGGTCACCACGACCTTCATCCGGGAACGCACCAGCAGCTCATTGGCGATGTTCAACGCGTTGGTGACCACGGTGAGCTGTGCGTCGTCCACGTTGCCGGCGAGCTCCGGGCGTACCGCCAGGGCCCGGGCAACCTCGGTCGTGGTGGTGCCGCCGTTGAGGCCGACGACCATGCCGGGCGATACCAGCGCCGCCGCAGCCGTGCCGATCCGTTGCTTCTCCGGGGCGTGCTTGGCGGTCTTGTAGCGCAGCGGCAGGTCGTACGAGACGCCGTTGACGACCGCGCCGCCGCGGGTACGCGTGATCATCTGCTGCTGCCCGAGCTGATCGAAGTCGCGCCGGATGGTGGCCTGGGAGACCGCCAGCCGCTGAGCCGCGTGCTCGACGGTCAGCCGACCCGTCTCGGTGAGCAGCTCCAGGAGCGCGTTCCAGCGGGCGTACCGGTCCACCGACCCTCCCCGTCCCAGGTGTGCGACGTTGCTGCGCAGTTGGCTGCACAATAGTGCGCGAAACGCTGCCTGGGAAGCTCCCCGACTGCGCAGTCCCCGCCGGATTCACGCCGAACCCGCGCAACCAGCGGCTCAGCCAGCTATCCGCCCTGCCCGGGTACCGCGCCGGAGGTCACCGCAGCCGCCGGATCGCGTACCCCAGCGCGCCGAGCGCCAGTACGCCCAGCACAGCCACACCGGCCCCGACCCGTACCACTAGCGCGAGGCGGGGCAACCCGGCCGCGGAGACCACCGCGGCCAGCGGGGCGGCCGACGACGCGAGCCGCCTCGCGCCCAGCACAGCCAGCGCGGTTGCGCCCACGACCAGATAGATCCCGAGCGCAACCCCGAGCGCGACCGGGATCGCCCGCGGGATGGTCCGCTGCGGGTCGCGCACCTCCTCGCCGAGCGTGGCGACCCGGGCGTACCCGGCGAAGGCGAAGAAGAGCAGCCCCGCGGCGGTCAACACCCCGCCCCACCGCAACCCTCCTATGTGGATGGACTCCAGGCCCGCACCGGCAGCCGAACCGGGGCCGGCCAAGCCGATGGCGCCCACGCCCGCGACCACCACGACGCCGAGCACCGCCAGCGTGAGACCGACCAGCCACCGGGTCACCCGGGCGGTCTTGGCCACCCCGGCCAGGTTGACCACGGTCGGCACCGCGACCGCCACCAGCGCCACCGCGCGTTGCCAGGCCGGCGCGAGGTACGCCCCGACGGTGAGCGCCATCGCCGCACAGCTCGCCGTCTTGCCCACCACGAAGCCCCAGCCGGCCAGGAAACCGGGAAGGTCGCCGAGGCGCTCGCGGGCGTAGACGTAGCTACCGCCGGACTCGGGGTAGCGCGCCGCGAGCCGGGCCGAGCTGGTCGCGTTGCAGTACGCCACGAAACCGGCGAGCAGCAGCGCCAGCAGCATCCCCGGTCCGCCGGCGGCCGCGGTCGCCGGGGCGAAGACCACGAAGACACCGGCGCCGAGCATCGAACCCAGGCCCAGCACGACCGCGTCACCGACGCCGAGCCGGCGGGCCAGCGCGGGCCCGCGGGGGCCAGTCACGTGTCCGGTTGCGGGTCCGGACCCTGGCCCGCCCGCGGGTCACCGCGCGGGCCGGCCCGGGAGTCCAGGCTCGGGTCCAGGGCAGGCCGCGCCCAACCGGCTGCGGTCAGCCGCCGGCCCAGCGGAAGCGGAAGATCATCCCACGGTACCCGCCGGAGCAGGCGCGCCAGCAACAACCCGAGCAGCAGCCCCGCGATCGAGTCGGTGACCCAGTGGTAGCCCAGGTACACCGTCATCACGACCACGATCGCCGGCGGCGCCAGCCATAGGATCCGCTGCCACCGCGCACTCAACAGACCACCGAGCAGCAGGATCAGGATGGTGTACCAGACAACCGTGTTCGCCACGTGCCCGGACGGGTACGACAGCCCGTCCGGGTAGCTGAAGAACCGCTCCGGGTGTGCAACGTCGTAGTTGTGCGGTGCCGCCCGGTCCAGGTACTTCTTGAACGGCCCGACGAAGAAGCCCAGCCCGAGGTACGCCACCACGACCGGCAGCACCGGACGGATCGAGTGCCGCCGCCGCGACAGCCAGATCGCGATGCCCAGCGAGATCACAGCCAGCGGGCTGCCCTGGCCCACATAGTTGAGCCCGTGTGCGGCCAACTCGGCCACGTACGGCCGGTGCGCGTCGGACCAGTCCCGTACGGCCAGGTCGAGGTCGAGGAGGTGGCCGTGCGCCAGCGCGAGGGTCAGCCCGGTGAACCCGGCCACCAGCCCCGCGTCGACCCACCACGACAGTCGCGTCCGGGTCGGGCGGTCCAGCCGGCAGAGCCGGACCAGCGCGGCAAAGCCGTCATCGGTACCGGGCCAGTGCCGGCGTACCGCCTCCAGCCCGGCGCGCCGGGTCACCGCGCGCAGCGTCCAGGACAGCACGATCGCGTCGTCGGCGTACCCGATCACGGGCACGAAGTCCGGTACCAGATCGAACGGCACAGCCAGGTACACCCCGAGCAGAGCCAGCCGTACCCGTACCCCCGCCGGCAGGCTCCGGTCGGCGGCGAGTCGGCCGACCAGCCTCAGCGCATCGGGCAGCAGCCGCAGCACCTCCCGCAGTGCGGCACCCCGGCGGGCGCCGCCGGCCCCGCCCTGGGCAGCCCCGACCGCGTCGCGTGGGCGGGCGGCGAACAGCGCGGCGCCCAGCGCGAGCCAGGTCAGCGCCAGCCCTGCCACCACGCCCAGCCCGATCTGCCACCAGCGCACGGCGCCACGCTACCGGTCGGCGCGCAACCCCGGGACCGCCACGTCCGGGACCGCCACGTCCGGGACCGCCACGTCCGGGACCGCCACGTCCGGGCCCGTCACGTCCGGGACCGGGACGGTGGCCGGCGTGGCCGCGTTCGCCTGCAGCTGGCCCATTCCGGCCCGGGTGGCGACCACCACCAGCTTGTCCCCCGCGACGAGCACCCGTTCGTCCGGCGGACTCCATGCGGTGATCGGCCCGCGCTGCACACCCATCGCGATGACCCGGGCCCGGCCGGGCGAGTGCGCCGCGCCGACGGGCTGACCCGCGAGCGCCGACCCGGCAGCGACCGGTACCTCGGCGATGAGCAGTACCCGGCGGTGCACCGGGATCGTGGCGATCACCTCGCGCTCCAGCAGGGCCGCCGCGAACGACGGTGCGGCCAGGTACGACACGCTGCGCGACGCGGTGATGCCGAAGGTGCGCTCGACCCGGTCGGCGAAGTCGCCGTCGAAGAGGCGCAGTACCACCCGGAGATCCTCCTGGAGGGTACGGCCGTGCAGCGCCGCCTCCAGGTTGTTCACGTCCTCGGTCGAGACGACCACGAGCGCCCGGCAGGTCTGTACCGACGCCGCACGCAGCGTCTCGATCCGGCTCGCGTCGCCGACCACGAACGGGATGCCGTACTCCTTCGCCACCTGGGCGCCGCGGGCGTTCTCGGCCTTGTCGATGGCGACCACCGGTACGCCCAGGTCGTGCAGCTGGCGGATGACACGGGTACCCACATTGCCCAGCCCCACCACGACCACGTGGTCGGCGCTCGGCGCGCGCAGCCGGCCCAGCACCAGCGTCAGCCGCGCGTTCACCACCGCCCCGGCGACGGCCGCGGTGATCACCGGGATCAACGCGATGCTCACCAGCGCGAGGATGGTCTCGGTGATCTTCTGCAGCGGCGCGGCGCGCGGATCGGGCGTGGTACCGCCGAGGACGTCGAGCAGCGTGACGTACGCCGCATCGGCGAGCGAGGTGCGCTTCGTCAGGGCCAGCACCACGGTCGCCGCGACGATCAGCCCCAGCAGCACCAGCAGGGCGATCCCGAGCTTGCGGCCGACCAGCGCGAAGAGCGCAGCAACCGGGCTGCGGCGCAGCCGGGTCCGCCAGCGGGTCCGCCACCCGGACCGGCGGGACCGGCGTACGGTCGCCGCGGGCCCCGGCCGCCCGGTGGCGAAGGCGAGCACCAGGTCGGCCCGTTCCTGGGCGGACGGGAGCAGGTCGGGTGGGCCGTCCGGGGTGGTCGCCGCCAACCCGCAGACCACGTCCTCGGGGTGCACCTCGTCGCGGCGGGCCACATAGAGGGTGCGCCCCGGCAGCCGTACGTGCATCGGGGCGGCCTCACCGAGCGCGGCGGCCACGAATGCCGGCGCCGCCATCAACGCGTCGGACATCACCGCGCAGTCGGTGAAGAGCCGCTGGACGCCGCTGCCCAGGCTCATGTTGAACATCCGGATCACCAGCCGGAGCCCCGGATTCATCTCCTGGGCGAGCAGCCCGGCGTGGATGTTTCCGACATCGTCCTGGCGTACCAGCGCCACCGCGGTCGCCGATTCCAGGCCCGCCTCGCGAAACGAGTCGGCGTCCAGCCGGTCGGCCTCGACCAGGCGGATCGGCAGCCGGGCGATCAGTGGACCGTGATTGCGCAGCCTCGACGGCAGGATCACGGTCACCTCCGCCTGATCCCGCGCGATCAGTTCGTTGACCAGCCGGTAGGCGAGCGCGTCGTCGCCACAGACCACCAGCGGTGGCCGGACCGGCGCAGCGGGCGGGGCCTGCGCAGAGGTACGGGGCAACGGGGCGGCGGACACCCGCCAGATCGTAGCGATCCGCTGCGAGGCGCGCCTACCCTCGGCAGCAGCCCCTAGGCTGAGGCGACACAGCGGGGTGAGACGGAGGGGTGGCCATGAACGACCAATCTGGCTCGGCCGCGTCCGACGCCGCGCCGCGACCCGGACCGGTCGCCGGGTGGCGTTTCGACGGCCTGCGGGCGCTGTACATCAACTGCACGCTGAAGCGCTCGCCCGAGCTCAGCCACACCGGCGGCCTGATCGACGTCAGCCGCGCGATCATGGACAGGCACGGCGTGGCGACCGAGGTGCTGCGCGCCGTCGACCACGACATCGCCACCGGCGTCTGGCCGGACATGACCGGGCACGGCTGGGCCAGCGACGAATGGCCGGCGATCTACGAGCGGGTGCAGGCCGCCGACATTCTGGTCCTCGCCGGCCCGATCTGGCTGGGCGACAACAGTTCGGTGATGAAGCGGATCATCGAGCGGCTCTATGCCTGCTCCAGCCTGCTCAACTCCGCCGGGCAGTACGCGTTCTACGGCCGGGTCGGCGGCTGCCTCATCACCGGCAACGAGGACGGCGTCAAGCACTGCGCGATGAACGTCCTGTACAGCCTGCAGCACCTGGGGTACACCATCCCGCCGCAGGCGGACGCCGGCTGGATCGGCGAGGCCGGACCCGGTCCGTCGTACCTGGACCCCGGCTCCGGCGGCCCGCAGAACGACTTCACCAACCGCAACACCACGTTCATGACCTGGAACCTCATGCACCTGGGCTGGATGCTCCAGCAGGCCGGCGGCGTTCCGGCGTACGGCAACCAGCGCCGCGAATGGGATGCCGGCGCCCGGTTCGACTTCTCCGCGCATGCCGACTCGGCCGACTCGGCCGGCTCCCCGGCGAGCCGACCCGCCACAGACGCCAACCCGGAGTACCGGTAACCCGATGAAGCTGAAGCTGGATCTGCACGACATCTTCAACCGCGGGCAGGACATCGACCGGGCGTTGCACGGGATCATCGCCGAGGCGGTACGCACGAAGGCCCCGCTCGTCGAGATCATCCCGGGCAAGGGGTCCGGTCAGCTCAAGAAGCGGGTGCTGCGCTTCCTCGAGCAGAAGGAGATCCGGGCGCTCTACCACCGGGTGGAGAAGGACTCCACGAACTTCGGCCGCGTCTTCGTCCATTTCCGCTGGAGGTAAGGCCGGCAGGGCTCCCGGAACAGGTCAGGCCGCAGCCGGGGTGAGCACCAACGACGCCGGGAGCCGCGGTTCGGCCGCGGCCCGTGACGGGTACACCGCGCGTACCGTCGCCAGCGCCCAGCACATCCGCTGCACTGCGGTATCCGGGTGCTCGCCGAACTCCTCAGCGACCAGTTCCGCGCAGCCGCATTCACCCAGCCGCCCCAATGTGGTCGAAACCGCCGAACGGACGTCCTCGGTGGCGGGGCGGCGCGCGGACTGCAGGCACCAGATGAACAGCGCCTCCGCCCGGACCGCCTCGAAGGTCGAAGAAGTAGCCATCGCACACCCCAGGTCAGTTGCCGCGCCGCAGGGTACGCCGCGACCGGTCCAGCCTCACGCGGGTACCCGCACCGCAGTCGCACCCCCGGTGCGGCGCGGGCTACAACGTGACGATTACCTTCACTACTGAACGTAGCGAGGCTTGTAAGCCGGTCGCTGGACGTCCAAAACCTGACAGCTCACCGGTCCGAGGTGAACGGGGAGTGCTCAGCTGGCCAGAGTTGCGATACGATCCGCAAGTCCGCACGACATTGGAGTCGGTGTTTGCCAGGATTTCTGCTGGCGGAAACCTGTCCCGGAGGACGATGTGACCTTCTCCTGTGATTACCGCTCCTCGTGCGAAAAGCATACGCTCCGTGACGTATCGCCAGAGGCGGTGCGTTGATGATCACGCAGTTGAGCCTCCGGCACTGGCCGGGCATGCGGTTGACCTGGGCCCACGGATGCGTGGTGCTGCACTCCGGTGACGAGCCGGGTGCCGGAGCGATGGCGGTCGCCGCCTCCTCCTCTGTCGCCAACGAGCTGTGTGTCGTGGTTGGCTCACACAGAGTCCGCATACATCCAGCCATGATCGAAGAACTGGCCGACATCCTCGCCGGTCAGCTGCCCTGGGGCTGCACCGGCCTGCGCCTTGTCGCGTGGGACGGCGCCTGCGCCGAAGAGGACCGGCCCGCGCCGGCGTACCTGCTCGCCGCACGGCTCGGTATCGCTGTCGTCGCGCCCGCTGGACCGCTGCTCGGCGTACCGGGCGGAGCGCTCTTCGCCCCGCGCGGCAGTGGGGTGCAGCGCCCCGGCGGCTGGTGGCGGTTCCTGCCCGGCACCGCACCGGTCCGGGTGGGCTGGCGCTTCCCCACCCCGGAGTGGGAGTCCGACGTCAGCCAGGTCGCCGAGCTCCCCAACGATCTCGTCATCGACCAGATCCCGGCAGGTCTCTGGCTGCACCGGCACGGCAGCGGTAGCGTGACCGACCTGGTCTACTCGGTGCCGGTGGATCCGGCCGACCCCGCGCTGGTCCTGTCGCATCCGGCCGAGGAGCCGCTGCGCTCGGACGAGTTCGCCGGAGCCCTCAACGCTCTGTCGCATCAGACGGCACGCCGGGTGGTCTTCACCCCCTACGGGCCGCAGCCCCTGGCCGACGGCCGGCTGGGCGAGGTCGCTACGGTCATTCTCGGCCAGCCGGCCCGGGTCCGCACCGGGTTGCCCCTGCACACGCCATCCGGACAGCGCGCTGTCGTCACGGTCGACGAGAACGGGGTGCCCCGCTGGCGACCGTTCGCCCGGGAATTGCACCACGTCACGCCGGCGGCCCCACCGGACGCCGTGGACTGGGTGAACCCGGCGCCAGCCGTGCTGACCGTGCCGGCCGGGGCGGCAGCGTTCGACCTGGGCTACCGCTGGGTTGCCGAGGTGATCGAGGCCGGGCTGTGGCTCCGGCCCGAGCACGTACTCGAGGCCGGCGACTGGGTGCGTAGCCTGCCGCTGGACGTCGACCGTTGCTCCATCGTGATCGGCGCACCACACGCTCCCGACCCCACGCCGCCGCCCGGTCTGGTGGCCGCACTACTCGACCAGCTGCCCTCGGACGCGCGGGCCCGGCTACGCCTGTCCGTGCCGCGCAGCGTCGGAGCGCACGTGCACGAGTTCCTGGCGGACCTGCAGGCTCTGCTGCCCGGTACCGGCCAGGTCCAGCTCCTCGACGACGAGCGGCGCTACGAGCAGCCGGGCCTGCCCGGGCACGATGTCGGCGGGCAGAGCCAGTGGCAACAGGGACATGACGGCCGGTGGAGCGCGCCGGTCGACCCATGGGATGGTCGCGGTGGTCAGCTCGCGCCGGAGGTCGGATACCAACCCGACGTCCGGGAAGACCCCGAGGTGGACACCGACACCCAGACGGCGCTCGCCCAGGGCAAGGAGATCAAGTCCCACCGCAACGGCGCCAAGCGGGGCCGGGGCAAGGGCGACGACGAAGTCCCGACCGCTTCGGACACCGCAGAGCTCAAGCGCCTGCTCGGCTTCTTCGACGAGATCCGCCGGGCCCGGGCCTGGGACGAAGAGGGCGACTGACCCCGCACCGCGGAGCGTGGTGTGCGTCGGCGATGGCCGGGCCAGCGCTCCGCCCGATCGTCGATTTCGGGGTTAGCGGGACTGTGACCCGCCCCGCTATCGTCTCGGTAACAGATCCGGGAGAGGATGAGCGTGCAACCCTGCAGTACGTGCGGCGGCATCGGGATCGACGGTGCCGGATACTGCACGACCTGCGGCACCTTCCGGGTTGGTCCGGCGCCTCAGGCGTACCCGGGTCCGACCACCGGCACGGGCGCCGGCTGGCCCAACCCGGGCTACGGCGGTGTCCCGACCAGCGGCGTCCCGACCAGCGGCGTCCCGGCCGGGTACCCGACCAGCGGCATCCCCGCCGGCTACCCGACCAGTGGGGCGCCCGGCTATGCCCCGCCCGGCTATCCGACCGCGGGATCCCTGCCACCGGGGTACCCGGCGACCGGTGGCTTCGCACCACCCCAGCCGAGCCGGTCCGGGTCGTTCACCTGGCCGCTCATCGCGCTCTCCGGGGTGCTCGTGGTGACCGTGATCGCCATTGCCGTCATCGTGGTCGCGAAGTCCGGATCCAAGACCGTCACGTTGGCGGCTGATGTGGACTCCTGCGTGGTGGGCACCTGGCGGGAGACCTCCAACATTTCCCAGGACACCGACGGCAACAGCTGGACCAGCAGCGGTACCGTGCAAAAGTTCCGCGCCGACGGCACCGGGGTGTACGACTACGGCTCGGGCATCACGAGCACCGGAAGGTACAACGGCGCAGCCGCGCAGGACATCTACACCGGCTCGCTCACCTACCGGTACCACAACGTCAACGGCGTCACGAAGTACAGCGAGATCGCGGCGAACGGCAGCCACACCGTGACGCTCAACGGTGTGACGAAGTCGCCGGAGCCCTTGTCATCGGCTCCCTGGCTCGACGAGAAGTACACCTGCGCGGGTGACTCGATGACGCAGACCAATGTGGACAGCGCCAACGTCGACAGCTACACCATCGAGCTGAAGCGCACCAGCCACGACGCCTGACCGCAGCCCCGCGCGTCGCGCACCGTGGGCCGCTGGCAGATCGGCATCGGCGGTGGGCCGGATGCCAGGTCGCGTACCTGACGGTTGCGCAGGCCCCCGGGCCGGCTGCAATCCGCCGCAGCTCGCCCGGTCCGCGGCAGCTCCCAGCGTTCTATAGCATCGCTGGTATGCCCTGGGGTACCGTCGAGCTGGAGCCCGAAGTCCGGGACTGGCTGGAGACGCTGCCCACCAGCGAGTTCGCCCACGCAGCGTTCTACCTCGACCTGCTCGCTGAGCAGGGGCCGCTGCTCGGCGAGCCGTACACCAGGCAGCTCGACGGCAAGCTCCGGGAGCTCCGGTTCTACCTCGGCACCAGGGCAATGCGGTGAGCATGGGGGAGCAAGTGCAACGAGCCAGCTGGCCAGAGATGCGCGACCGGCGCATGGCCGAGCCGGGGGCGGCTGGGGCCTACGACAGCGCTCATCCGCCAACGGGGCCAGCCCGTTGTGTTCGCGCGCTGGTCAGAGCCGTCCCGGCTCGCGTCGTACGTCGTCTGATGGACCCTGGCCCCGCGGCGACCAGGAGCGCCGGTACCCGGGTCGACAGGCACTCGTCGACCAGGAACCTCACGCCGACAGTCGCAGCGGCAGCTCGCGTTCGTCGACCGCGTTCGCCGCGAACCGCAGCCCGGCCAGAACGTCATCCCGCGTCAGGGTCGGGTATTCGGTCAGCACCTGGTCCACGCCGTAGCCCTGGCCGAGCAGTCGGATAACGGTGGCGACGGGAATGCGGGTGCCGGTGATGCTCGGCACGCCGCCCATCACCCGGTGGTCGATCGAAACCCTGTTCTCCATGGGGTCCATCATCGCGCGGTCGAGACTCCCCCGGCTACCTTGGGCTGCTCACTACCACCGCGGCGCGTCGAGTCGCTCGGCCACTCCAGCCCTGCAGTAACGCGCAAGATCTACGCGCACCTGATGCGAGCGGCGACAGCCGCACAGGTGGAAACGGCGACGGAACTACTCACGCGGCACCGGCTTCAGCCCCGGCCAGAATCCGCAGCGTGAGCAATCGGTGAGCAGGTCGGCTCGGTCGGATGGAATCGACCGGGCCGACCTCATGCACGTGCGCCTATTTCCCCAGGTCAGCCCAGGTATTGGCGCATCCGGTTGAGAGCCGACGGGGAGACTCGAACTCCCACCCGCCCGATTCCAAGTGGCCGGGAGTACCTGGCAGGTAGCGGCGGCGTGTTACCGCTGTGTGGCGTTTCCGCAGCTCAGGCGCATGATGATGTGGCATCTAATGGCAAGATCAGGCGGGGTGTGGCGGGACGCTCGGTCTCCACCCGGTCTCCACGATCGTCCACGTTGGACAGTCGTTGTTCAGTCCGCGGGTCGGCTCCGCGACTCTTCGAGGAACGCGTCGACCGCGGCCTGACCCCGGTGTGGTTCCAGCAACCGGCGCAGATCCTCCACCCGGACGACCGCGCGAGCAGAGCGGGCCTGCCGCGCCAGCCGCAGTGCCCGCAGCGCCACCTCGGCGGCTCGGTCCACCTCCCCGCCGTACACCAACGACTCGGCCAGCCACGTCAGGTACAGCGCCAACTCGCGCGGCACATCGTCGCCGTAGCCGGCTATCGCGTGCTCGAGTGCGGGCACTGCGCGCAGTGGTCGGCGCAGCTGCGTCCACACCCGCCCGGCCATCACCTCGACCTCCTCCGGGCTGAGCCAGTACACCCAGATCGGATCGCCGTCCGGTCGCCGGTCGGTGTACGCGTCGTCGACCTGGCCGAGGGAACGCTCTGCCGCGTCGGCTTCCCCGGCGCGGGCGTGTGCCCACGCCACCCGTTCCAGCAGCAGTGCCCGCGTGGTGGCGGTGGCGTCGCGTTCGGCGCCGCGGTACGCCGACCGGGCCAGCAGCACCGCCTCGCGGGCGTCACCGACGTTGGCGATCTGGTAGGCCAGGCTCGACAGGTTGCTCGCCGCGCCCGGGACGTCTCCGGCCGCGTGGGCCGCGCGGGCACCGGCGAGGTACAGCCGGCGGGCCTCGCCGTGGCGGCCGGCGTCGGAGGCGATCCACCCGGCGATCTGGCACAGCTCCCCCACCGCGGCCAGCAACCGCCGGCCCGTGGCCTCGGAGTACGAGCTGTCGCGGAGCAGCGCGGCGGTCGTGGCGAGTTCGGCGGTCACCATGACGTGGGTGTCCAGGCCGCCGACGTGGTCGTCAATCAGCCGGATCTGGTGCACGCGCTGCTCGACGGCCTCGACGAGCTCGATGCCGATGCGGCGCCCGGCGTGGAGCTCGTAGCGCTGCGGGGGGTCGGTGACGAGCCACTCGTGGGCGAGGTGCAGCGCGTTCTCAGCGGTTGGTGGTTCAGCGACGAGCACAGCGGCGAGGGCCTCAGCGTCGCTGTGACGCCACGTTCCGCCCGGCAGTGGGTGCATGGGTGCGGCTACCGGCCCGACCGCCTGGGCGGCAGCGAGGTGGACGAGGTAGCCGTCAGCGGCGAGGGCCCGGTCGAGTGCGTCGGCAAGGTCGGGGGGTATGCGGCGGCGGCCGGTTTCCAGGTCGTGGATGTACTGCCGGCTGTAGTTGACCAGGTTTCCGAGGTCGCGCAGGGACAGGCCACGGGCGGAGCGCATGCGCCGCAAAGCCTGCCGAACGGTCTCTGTGGTCACCGCGGCCCCCGGGGGTCTGCTGTCGGCAGACACCGCCGCACACGGTTGCAGACGATCAAGCTCTGTCGCCGGTCGGCTACCCGCGGCGAGGCTGACGCAATGACAAGCATCGCTATCCTCCCGGCCGCACGAGGCATGTCAGTCGACCGCGCAGGCTGGCACGCCTGCCCGTCGTGGTGTGTCGACTGTTGGGGCGAGGTGGACCCCGGTACGGCCTTCCACCACGGCCGGGTCTACGCGGTCGGGCCCGCGCAGGTGAGCGTGGAGCGGTTCGACGCCGAGACCGAAGCTGCGGGCGAGGTGCGCGTGTACCTGACCAGCGGTCGCGACGGAACGCTGACCCCCGACCAGTGCAGGGCGCTCGCCGTACTGCTGCTGAGGGTCGCCGCTGAGGGTGAGCAGTCGTGACGGGCGTAGGCGTCGGGCGCGGCCGGGCACTACTCCCCCGCCCGACGTACCGCTGGCCGCACCGGTGCCTTTGCCCCCGTCTTCGGACCTGGTGGTGCCGGCGGGATGTCAGCCTCCCGCGCGAGCCTGCGCACGTACGCGGTGCTGAACGGCGACAGGTCGGCCGCCTCGGTCGGGCCGACGCCAGCGCGCAGCGCGGCCAGTACGGCACCGATCACGGCCTGGCGCGACTCCTCGTGCGCCTGCTCGGTGCGCCGGTACCGCTTCGTAGCCGCGGTGATGGCGGCGCGTGGATCACTCATCCGATCAGTATCGCAACCCTGTTGCGGTTAGTCCAGTGAAGCGCTACCGTAATGCGTAACGGAGTAGCGCAACCCAGGAGGCGGAAGATGACCAGCTACGTGAACCGCGAGATCCACGCCACCACCTGCGACGACGCACCGGAGTCGGCAACCGTCGAGGTCACCGCCAGCATCGGCGAGTTCGCCGGCATCCTGCTCGAACTCCAGCTCCCCGGCAGCTACGCGAGCGTCGAGCTGACCGCCGACAGCGCCGAGCTGCTGATGACCGCGCTACAGGACGCCATCACCTGCCTGGAGAGCGGCCCCGTCTGAAGCATCCCGGCCGGGCGGTGCTGTCGATCAGGCCGCCGCCCGGCCGGGCCCCCAACCACATAGAGCGGCCCCGCGGCCGGCATTGCACGCCAACCGCGAGGCCTTAACCGGGAGGAGTCCCCGATCATGAGCATCAAGCTACCCACCACCGAACTGACGCACCCGAAGTGGTGCAGCATCAAGCGTTGCGACGCGGCCAACGGCGGTCCGCACCGCGCCGATGCGCACGTCGTTGTCGCCGTCGTCGGCCCGGTCCAGTTCTGGCTGGAGCAGACCCCCGGCACCGCGACCGGCGTCAGGTTCGCCCTCGCCCACGCCGAGGCGGGCAAGGCCACGGCGTGGTTGCCGATCGGCCGGGTTGACCAGGCGGCCGACGCCGTCGACCAGCTCGTCCGCCTCGCCGCCGAGGTGACGTCATGAGCGCCCCGCAGCCGTGCCCGACCTGGTGCGAGCGCCGGCACATCCCCGAATGGCCGAACCACACCGCCGAGGCCGGCGAGGTCCAGCTCACCGCGGCCGTCGTGCTCATCGTCGGTGTGGCCAAGTACGGCGACCAGGACCCGGCCGTCACCCTGACCGAGCACGACCCTGACGAGACGAGCGTCCACTCGCTGACCATCGCCCAGGCTCGGCAGCTGTGGCTGTTGCTCGGCGAGGCCCTCGAAGCACTCGGCGAGGACGTGACCCGGTGAGCGGCCCGCGCCTGTCCCGGACCGCGCTGGTCCTACTCACGAGCGCAGTCGCCGCCGTCACGTTCGTGATCAGCTTTCACGGGCTGAACCTGTTCGGCCGCGACGTGATGCGCCTCTCCGGCCTCTCGCCGCTCGTGCCGGCCGGCGTCGACCTCGCCGCCCTGGTGGCCTTGCTCGCCTCGCACCTACGCCGCGGGGAGAGCCTCGGCCGGCGGGCGTACGCGTGGGCCGTCTTCGCCGTGACCGCCGCGCTGTCCGTCGCGGGCAACCTCGCCGACGGCATGGCCCGGGGCCTGCCCGCCGCGGGTCTGGTCGGGGTGGCTGCCGCGCCGGTCGT